>Ga0315903_10002632_pt1 | contig 26019 bp, 40 predicted proteins | sample LakEriMetagenome_7_FD_203524 | JGI IMG/M metagenome (GOLD analysis project Ga0315903, IMG submission 203524) | Freshwater fungal communities from buoy surface, Lake Erie, Ohio, United States - Buoy 2 MA119 | ecosystem: Environmental > Aquatic > Freshwater > Lake | place: USA: Lake Erie, Ohio... | reverse complement strand
ACCAACTATCAAAATTTTCTGAATTATACCATTCACAGATTTCTGGCAAATATAACACATTCATAATGTTTACCGCTGTGCTGACTTGTGTTTTAAAATTTGGTCTTCTTTCTTGATTAAATCGCCGAATGTTTTTTATAACTTGGTTCCAGGAAGCACCGTTGCGTTGATATTCAAATCGATCTCCGACATCGTCTATGCTAACATCAAGATGCACTAATTTGAATTCCCGCCATAAATCAAAAATTGCATCCGGGCACTGGGTTCCGTTGGTATTATAACGTAGAGTTATATTTTTTGCGCAATCTAATTCTATAGCTTTTCGTAGCACATCAAATTGATAAGGAAGCATCAACGGCTCTCCTCCAGCAAATTGGCAATAAATTAAATTTGGAAGAAGTTTAACAAACTCGTCCCAAAAAGACAGTTGAGTTTTTGGCCATTCTCCCTGGCGTAAAGAAATATATGCTGGGTGTTTTTTCTTTTCGGTTAGGACGGGTAAATTAGACAATGTTTCTGTTGCCCATGTTGAACTACTCTGGTCATCACAAATTCTACAACTTAAATTACATAAGTTTCCTAATTTAAGATCTATTGAAGTGATATTTTCTATTTGTTCTGATTCATAATCAATATTGTATAGTTGATCTCTTAGGACCCAATTATACAACATCCTGTCGCTTTTTTTACCTGCGTCCTCCTCCTTCCAGCATTTTTTACATCCATTTGGTTTAATCCCATCTCGAAAATTCTGCCTTAGGGTTTTCATTGCCGGAGAAAGATAAATGTCATCAACTGAAAATGATTTTTTATTTGTCATATTAAATTGTTTTCCACTTGAGTCGACAATTGGCTCAGCGTATAGACAACAAGGTCTGACCGTCCCGTTTGGTTTGAATTCTAAATTATTCCACGGGTACATACACATCGTTTCCGGTGGATTTAACAAAGGGCGATGATTTATAATTCCCTCAAGCTGATGGTTGTCGTCGATTTCTATGGCACATAATTCAATTTTTGTTGGATCGGAGCTGTATTTTCCGTGAACAAGATTTAGTGTTTCCTGAGTTTTGCTATCAGTATTACACAACACTATAAAAAAATTTGTAATGTCTAATTGCTGAACTACTCGTTGAAGATGAGCCAATAAGTCGTATGGAATTTGGCCTTGGAATGCCAACACTATTCTTTCATTTGGCGCATACTCGCTTTTATAATGTTGTTTGAGAGTTTTATACAAGCTCGAGCTTGGAAGAAATAAAAACTTTTTAAGGTATATTATTTCTTTAAAGTCATAATGATTTAGTGTTGAATGCATGCTAAGTTTCGTTATTGTACTCAGCGATGTCAATGTAGTTTCTCATGCATAGTTGTGTGGTCATGGCTGTCTCTGTACATTTTATATTTATTATCGGCTGCTATTATAGACCATGACATCACCGGCGTTGGCCGAAGATGTGCCAGCGACGAAAGCGAGTATAAACGCAAGGAACCGCATCCGTGGACTTATGGATTTTTCAGCTAAGTCTACTTGCGGGCGAACCACTGATCAAACCATTTCATAGCGGTATCCTCAAATAAACGGCCACAGCGGCCCGAGTTTCATTTTCTATCCTGGGCACGAACATGCCACAGATCCATGACCAGCAGGTTTCGGGCAAGATCACAGGCGCCACGGCATATCTGCGATAACCAGTGACCACACCCATCTGGATGTTGATACTGAAATCACCCTGCTGATACCACTGATATTTCGCCATACCGATCACGCTCTGCCGATATATGCTGTTGCGATAAGTTCCTATGGCCCAGGTCCAATCATCGGTAAATTGGCGTTCGATACCAATGCCAGTGTTGATTTCTTGGTATCCCGAGGACTCATGTTTGCTGAGTCCATACACATGCAACCAAGTCTGGGCACTGGCAGGCATGGCCAGGATCAAGAAAAACGCAAACACAAAAGATTTCATACAGTATTTTAGCATGATTCAGCGCCAAGTCCTATGCCGTTCGGCTACCCATTCCATGCCATCATACTCTTCGATCACCCAAGACACTTCTCTGGGTACTTTTACTATCTTGAGTTGGGCAAACTCGCCATCGGCAGCCGTGCCCAGGTCTTCGATCACTGCCACGAGATCGGGATCATCGCGTTGTAACATTCGATCATGTAGATTTTGATCATCGGGATCCCATCCATGCCTCATGCAATATACCACCCAGGCATCTCGGCTGAGACCGAACCCGCCGTGACAGGTGTTGATCACTACCTTTTGTTGGCCACGCAAGACACGCCAAATTTCAGGTTCGTCACAGGGGTCCATGTGTTAGCATCCAAAGTGTCTGCGATTCTGGTGAGTCAAAAATGATTTCGAAACCGGATCGATCCTCCGAGATCCTGACTTCATAGTCACCGGGGAAATCCATCTGCAAACGCCGTTGCATCAAGGCCCTGGTGACCTCGTCCACGGGTTCAAAAGAGAAAAATTCCATGATGTCTTTAGGTGTCATGAGTCCACCTTAATCGGAACAGCACTGCATCTCGAGGATCCTCGAATCGGAAAGCAAAACCTTCGGTGGCTCGGAATCCGTGCAAGTGCCAGCGACCTTGTATGGTGTTTTCAGTCCAATCAGTGATCTCATTTGGGGCATGGTCTGAGGCATCCAGCATGGTCGTCCAGGACACTATGACTTCGGTCCAGTCAGGAGGAGGCCAACATTCATATTTGGACATGCTACATTATAGCATGTCCAGGATCAACGATCAAGTTATTTGGTTTGCCCGAAATCCATCTTTTGAGCGATGGGCAACCAAACCCGACGCAGTTCCAGCATGCTCTTCTTGTAGCCCTGAGGGGTGAGCTCGCGATCTTCCACGAACATGAGATTGTCCGCAAAGAATCTCTGTGCTTCGGCACTGCGTATGGCACGCACAAAGTTTTCAGTGTACCAGCGAGTGACTTCAGGCGGTGTACCACGAGGTAGCACGATGCCCCATCCTGCATACACATTGGCGCCGGGCACCACGGTGTTCATCAAGGCCACTGTGGGTATCTTAGACAGGCGCTGTTCACCAAAGATACCAATGTACTTGACCTTGCCGGCTTGCACGAGATTGTAGGCTACTGCGGCTGGAATGATACCAAAGTCCACGTGTTTTCCAGCGACATCCTGACCAGCAGGCGCAGGTCCTTTGTAGTTGGCCGCGGTGACCATGTCACGCCTTGCTCGGCTGTTGTTCATGATGTATTCATAGGCCAGTTTGTGGCTCGATGCGCCCACGGCGACTGTGACTGGTCGCTTTCCAGATTCGATCAAGCGCATGAATTCCTGCGGCGTGTTCACTGGTGAATCCACAGGGGCGATCAAGGCCAAGGGGCTCTTGGCGATGTTCACTGTGTACTCAAAACTGTCGGGCGTGAATTTTATGATATCTCGGCTGATCACATCGGCCATGACCCAGGTGCCTTGTTGGCTGGCGATGTTGATGGTATGACCGTCGGGTGCAGCTGCCACGAGATTGTTTAAACTGATGGCAGCATCTGCTCCGGGTTGATTTGTGACTACAAAACTGACACCCGTGGTTCGTTCTACTTCTTTGGCCACGGCTCTAAAACTCATTTCGTTACCAGATCCTGGTGCGAAGCCAATCAGCACCGTGACGGGTTTGGTTGGTTGCCAGGCCCATGCGGTGGCGGACATAGCCAACAATGTTGTTGCTAATAACTTCTTCATAGATTTTTCCTTATGTTTAGGGTTTAAAACAACACACAAGGGTGTCTGCGAGACGGACCGTGGGCTCCACTGCCCGGCCAAATGTGGCTTTGATCCAGGTTGACGATATATGATGCCAGGCAAGATCATGCTTCTGGCTGAATTCCAAGATACATTGGTTCATGCGTTGTATCTCAGCGAACATATTTATAGAATCTCGGTAATAGGGACGATATTTTGGATACTTGATTTCAAACCCTCCGGCTTCGTGCCACCAAGCATAGGCTGCCATGTCCGGACGATAGACCAACCAAATCCAAGCGTCGGGATAGCTGTCATGTATCTCATCTAATTTATAAGCCCATTCATGGCTTTTGAGTATGCGGGTTCCATCAGAGTGTGCAAATGGTCTATCCAGATTTTCTTGATCCAGGCTGGTGTCATGATCCCAGCCGGTTCCAAAGTACGCACCCAGGTGCCCAGAAAATGTATGATGCTGATAGACTCGGTCAGGTGTGCGATCTGTGGTATTGAATCCTGGGATATTGTCTTCGACATTCTGGGCAATACCAGACCATCGACTTCCAGGCACACCTATCATGAATATCTTATTGGGCAAAGTAGTAAGCATAGATTAAAGTTGGTATGATGATGAAAAACTGTGGAAGGAAGTTAAGCATGAGTGCTCGCTCGCGGCACGTCCAGCCCACATAGACCCAGCCGGCAGCTCCCAACATCTGGAGGAAACTGTTCCAGGGGGTGATTCCCAAGGTGTGGAACAGCATGGCGATAAGTATCACACAGGCACTGGCCCACTTTACAGCATTTACTTTTGGATTATTATGCACGATCAAGATTACCTAAATGATTATTTCCGACACCACTGGAAGCCCAGCGTGGACGCATATAATTATAGCGCCTACGATGTGATCTCAAAAAAGATCATGCCACACGAATGGTTGCTGGATGTGGGCTGTGGCGCCAATCCTTTCAAGACCTTGGTGCCCAATGTTGTAGGCATCGATCCAGCCCGAGACGAAGCCGATTTTACCGTGACCATAGAAGACTTCCATGCAACCAAGAAATTTGATGTGGCTGTGTGCTTGGGATCGATCAACTTCGGGGACGATGCCATAGTTGGTAGACAGATAAAGAAAGTGGTGGAGTGCCTAAAACCCACATCACGCATTTACTGGCGCCTGAACCCTGGACGTAGAGATCATGCTTCAGAGAAATGTCAGGGCATTCCATTCTATCCCTGGAGTCATCGCCGGCTACAGGATTTCGCTGCCTTGCATGATTATCGCCAGGTCAATGAGCAAAGCGAGACCAATGGCAAGGTTGTACGGCTGTACGCCGAGTGGTATCGTTAGTGTCGTGTCTCATCGGGCCGGTTGATCGCGTTTGAGATAATGATCTGCTCTTCTTCTGACAGTTGATTCCAGGCCTCGTCGTCATCCAGGCTTAAGCTTTGTTCTTCCAATTCCCCTGAGTCAGCCATCCTTTGCAGTTCAGCGATAAACGCATCCAGTTCTTCCTGGGTACCGTCAAATTGGTCAAAAGCACCAGGCGCAAATTCAATATGGATTTTCTTTTTGGGTTCGGACATGTGGTACCTTTGTGTTATATGGTGGGCCCGGCAGGACTTGCACCCGCACTCTAGCGATTATGAGTCGCTTGCTTCACTGTTTAAGCTACAGGCCCATTTGAGTATTGTAGCAGGATCTGGGTTATAGGTCAACTTCAAGTAATTTCACAAGTGTAACAAAATGGTAACACAATCTGATCTAAATATATTGCGACACAACAACCAAAAGGAGATGTCAATGATCAAGAAATTCATATTGGCTGTGTTCGCAGCCATCGCCATACCCGTTCAAGCAGCCGACATCACAGGCGCAGGTGCTACATTCCCTTATCCAATCTACGCCAAGTGGGCTGAAGGTTATAAAAAGGCCACTGGTGTGGGACTCAACTATCAAAGCATTGGATCATCGGGCGGTATACGCCAGATCCGTGCAAAAACTGTGACCTTTGGTGCCACTGACGCACCCATGAAAGGTGAAGAACTTGACCAAGGTGGCATGGTACAGTTTCCAGCCATCATTGGAGGCACCGTACCTGTCATCAACTTGGAAGGATTCCGACCTGGTGAACTGCGTATCACTGGACCTGTGTTGGCCGAGATATACATGGGAGACATTGTCAAATGGAATGATCCCAAAATCGCCGCTTTGAATCCTGGTAAACGGTTACCAGATCTGCCCATCACTCCGGTACACCGTGCGGATGGTTCGGGCACCACCTTTAACTTCACAGACTATCTTGCCACAGTGAGCAAATCTTGGGCTGATCGAGTAGGACGTGGCCCCGCTGTGAAATGGATACCCGCCATGGCTGTGGGTGGCAAAGGCAACGAAGGTGTGGCAGCCAACGTGAACCGTGTGAAAGGATCCATAGGATATGTGGAATATGCCTATGTGAAGAAAAACAACATGAACTACATGTTGCTCCAGAACCGGAGCGGAAAATATGTGGCACCTGATGATCTCACATTCGCAGCCGCTGCCGATGGTGCTGATTGGTTCTCCGTGCCGGGCATGGGACTTTCAATCGTGGATCAACGGAATCCCAACGCATGGCCTATTTCATCTGCTTCATTTATAATCATGTACCGAGATCCTGCCGACAAGCGAGCCAGTCAAGAAGTCTTGAAATTCTTTGACTGGGCTTTTAAGAATGGTAAAAAAGACGCTGCCGACTTGGACTACGTGGCGTTGCCCGAGAGCCTCACGCAACAGATACGCCAGCGTGTGTGGAGCCAGATCAATCACTGAACAACAAAAAACCGCCACTGAGGCGGTTTTTTATAATTCAATTTCACGAGCTTGTAGTTTGATCCAGATCAGTTCGCGGGGGTTGATAGATTCATGTACATCATGCCGCCCTATCTTGACCAGTACAGCACCATTGGCGTTCTCCAACCAAACGCGAGAGGCCAAGATCAAACATTGGCTGTGGAACAAGTGCTGGGTGGTAGATGCTTCCTCGGGATGATATCCCCGCATGAAAGCGAATCTTGTGGGTCGATCAAACAGCAGGGTGTTATCGGGAAATTCATAGTAAAAATCGATCATGACTGTAATTTATGCCCTGATTAATTTTCCACGTAGATCAACAGTGTTATTAGGAAATTGATTGAGGTCCACCATATCCAACTCATGTCCATTTTGTCGCAGTCTTGATTGCAGTATAGCTTCACCAAACAATGATAATCCCGGCCAGGATAAGAATTGATCAGTATCAAGATAATTGAGTATTTTTATAATCAAATCGAATTCGTCCAAAACGTATTTTTGTTTATCCAGCCATTTTTGGTAGAATTCTTCTAAATCTTCATCGTTGATTGTGAGGCCGCAGTGTGGCATCATGCGGGTGATTTCTCTTGGTAAATTCCAAATAATTTTATCTGGATCAACTATGAGCCAATCTGAAGGCGCATGATTTTTTAAGTTTACATATTGATGCTGTTGATCTGCATAAAAACTCAATGCTTCTCGGAGCTCAAAAATCTGCATGTCTTGCCAATGTGTGTACTCTGCATTCCAACTTTGGGCTTTATCCCGCATTAGGACGTCTAATAAGCCATTGTTTTTATTTTTGTGATAATTGAATAATTGGGTGCGCTGAGCTTGATCAAGAGAATTGCTATCAATGAAAATGACAGAATCTTCTTTTTTAATTTGAGTTTGGTAAAACATCAAAGAATCCATTGGCGATTGATAGTTTTTATTCGGAAACACAGGGGTGGCTATGTCTATGCCTGATGGGTGATTGTTCCATTGGTCAAATGTCACTGGATGGAAAGATTTTCCATATCCGTGCATGGATCCATCTTCGAGCAAGCCGAACTGTACTTTCTTCAGTTCATTGCTAAATTCTCGTAAACAATATTCTATGGTACTTCCAAAATTTCCGGCAGTGAACAATATAACGATCATGACCACCTCAATCGAAACAACACCGCGGCTTGCTCATCTCGGAATCTGTAGAAGTCGTACGGATCCCATCCTGTAACCCCTTCGGCTATGTCAGATCCGTAGCGATACCACTCACGATCAAACTCGCCGATGTTGGCTTCCAACCATGGTACCACTTGATCATAGGGATGTCGCGTGGTACATTCATAGGGGAAAATGTCATGGAGATCACTCAAGGCTTTACCATGATCCCGGCCAGGCCGAGTAACGATTGATGCTACGCCATACCGACACCAGTTTCTTAGAGGCCTCTGATGTGTTGCGTCGATTCCAATGCCGATCGGCCAAGTCTGCTATCTCTGTGAGTTCTTCTCTGTTACCGGTCCACCTGGTCCTGGCCATGCTCAAGGGCCGGCCACGCTGTGCGGCGAATCCCAACTGCCACATCCGCTCGATTATGTGCCTGCGATTGGTCAACCGCTGACCAGTGGTGACATCATACACACCCTGTTGCTCACGCAAGCACATGGCCGGGCGATATGTGTAGAATTCTGCTACTGCACCCTGCTCACTATGGTCTAACTTTGGACTCATAGGATGGGTGGTGTCTATCCACTTCTCATATTCGCGCAACCACGGCCGTGGAAACAGTACCTTGACTATCTCTTGATTTACACTGCCATCGCCTGCACCGGCTATCTGTACCTGCTGTGGTTTGATCACTACAAGGTCTTGGCCGAAGTGCCGGGCTGTGTCCATCACAAGGTCAAAATTGTGTTCACTGTCTCTCCGGGCTTCAGTACTCAATGTAAACAGGCTCAGGGTATCGGTCTCGCGATTATGGGTTTCTTGTCGCCAGTAAGTGCCGCCATAACTGTTGCGCCGCAGTCGGTCCTGGATCGTGTTGACTTCTGATATGGTCTTGTATTTTAGCATCATAGGCTCCTGATGTAATCAATAACTTCGCAAGCCTCAGCGCACTCGCCTACAGGTTCTTCATCCTGCCATGCCAACAAGATCATTTGGTACACTATGTAAGCATCGATCTTGGCCCGTTGTGGCAGGGTGTCAAAAAACGCTACTACTTCTTCCATGGAGTCCATGCTCCAGATGCGGTTGGCCAAGTCTATCTGTCTTGGGCTCAGGCCCGAGATTTCAATGCTCATTGTATTGCTCCTTGGCCCTGTGCTTGGGCTGTCGTTGATAATCGATACGATCGCGATGACGCACCGGGCGGTTAAAGTTGTGCTTGGCCACCCAGTTGCGTGTCTTGATCTGTTTTTTTATGTTGGTCATCGCCAGTCTTTGTGGTCACCGGACCGTTCGTTGTCGTCATAGCCGGCCTGGTATTCTGCTACCGATGCAGAGTCTGTGACCCGGACACGATGACCCGAATCACCGCCCACACCACCATAGTGCGGGGTAGGTGCGCGGCCATAGTATGAATCGGCACGGCCTCGATCATAGAGACTGCCATGAGACTTGCGGTCAAACTGCCAGCCACGCAAGGCTCGCACCACGGCTTGTTGTTCTGAGATAGGTAATAGTTGTAGATACATTGTTGCTCCTTGATAGTTTCGTTTATTATAACCGATCTCACCGTTTCTGGTCAATCCCAAGCACAAGGTTCGCGATCGGCTTGCTCCAATTGCTCGATATAGGCTTTCACAGCCGGCACTGACAAGTTGAACCGTTCAGCGATCTGCTCCACCGTGGCACCTTCAAACAATGCCTCTTCGATTTCAATTGCTAAATTTGAAAAATATCCCATGCTATTGCTCCAAAGTTAAAACGTCAAGAAAATATCCATAAGGTAGGCCGTTGAGAAAACAGAAGTATTCCCAGTCGCCATCGGCGTGGCTGGACTGCATGATCCATTTGAGCGCAGTTTCGCGATCTTGGGCACCCATACAGATTGTGTTGGTCACATGCTGTTCAAAATTTTCTATGGCAGTGGATTCAGCGTCTTTGCGGTTCGCTTCTTCTTGCTCAATGACGGCACCCAAGTGTTCGAATTCCTGCTCAAACTGCTCCAAGGTCCAATTGCTGGTGTCAATACCGCGTGGACGAACACCGTGGGCGTCTTTATACATGTCCCAGTAAGTACAAGCCGCACGTTCGAGATCGGACATTTCTTCCCAAGATTTCAGGTCGCTCATACTGTTTTCCTTTCACGGACATCGGTGTTCAAGTTTGGACGCATCTCACGGATCAAGGCACGCTCAACCGAGTGTGCTTCACTTTTGCCACGCACCACTGACACGATGCTGTAAGCGAAAGCACCGGGACCACGATCACGCAAGGCTTCGTACAAGGCCCAGGATTTGTCTTCGCTTCGGCTACGATATAGATGCTTGTTCATACGAACACGCACACTCTTGAGCACGGTTGACTCGGTCTTGGCAGTGACGCCGATGTAGAAGTCTGTGCCCGACATGATCTTGTAAACGATGTGGGTGCGATCTGCTCGTTTTTTACGGGGTGCTTTTTTCATTTCCATAAGCATATTATAACCGAAATCACCGTTTCTGGTCAACCGGGTGGTTAGTGGGCACTAACCTGCTTGTTTTTAGGGTGTTGTAAAAAAACAACAAAAAAAAGAGTTTGGTTTAATCCAGGCTGGCCAGCCACCGTTCCAGATCGCCATACATGGTGGCCATCATGGCTTCGCGACTGCCAAAGAACACTATGCGGCGACGTTTCTTCCTGGAGTTGTAATCAAGATAGTAAGGCCACTCTAACTTGCGATCCAACTCCAACACGATTTTTTTGGTTACACGATTCCTCGATGTTTGATTGTGATCCGACAGCACCAGTTCCCATGATTCCAATTCTAAGAGGTCATGCATGATGTGATAGCCATGTTGGGTCAGCCTAAGGCCACCTTCGGGGCGTATGTTGGCCCACCATGTGATCATGGCCTGTGATTCTGGTTCCTTGTGTGTATCGGGGATGTCAACCAGCAGACGCTGGACTATTTCAAGTTTTCGATTTGCCATCGGGGAATATCTGCTCCCCTTGTTTCAACAACACCACTGAGAATTTGTCAGTTTTAAATTGAGTGTTGAGTTTCTTGGCCAGATTGATGGCATGACCTTGATTGGAAAATGAAACTTTTTTGTATTTGGGCCCAGGATATTGGACCAACATGTTGGATGTTTTGAGATTGATAGGTGAGCCATCAAAAAACACCGCCCAGATACCTTCGGCAGCCAGTACCTGTTCTGTCTTGTAAGTAGTTTTGTTGGTTATTTCAACCAACACTCGAGGTTTGGGTCTTGACACAATAAACTCCTACTTCTATTTATGACATAAAGTAGGTAGTTTTTAGAAGGATCCACCATCGACTTCTAAATTGCTGGCGCTTGGTTTGTTGATTGTAGCAGACTTTTCATGTAGTTCGTGAAGAGCCAGGAGCAGTTTGGTGATATCGCTGTGTAGGTCTCTGGCTTCAGACAGGCTCATTGTCAGTTCGCGCTGTGGTCTGCTTTCCATGGCACGGATGCGATCTATGAATTTATTGATGTATATGCCCACTGGCCTGATCCTGGGTTTGAAATGGACCTTGGTATGTGTAACGCTCGAGAGTGATCAATTTTGGACATTCTACTATACGCCATGACCGGCCGTGCTTGATACAGTACCAGCCCGCGGCGTACCAAGATTTGGATCTGGGTTCTTTGGTCCATAATGGTACTTGATGTCGCACGTCAAAGATTGAATTATATGGTTTTGAAGTTGTATGAAAACCATTGACTTCGTTAATCGCGGACACTTGTGGTGCCGGATCGCGACCAGAATCTTGCCAAGATATCTTGACCTTTTTCTTTAGTAGTCGGATATCTTTGAAAGTTTCTACGTGATTGTCTATGCGGATCTGCACTCCGTTGGGCCCGGCTTCGATGTTGCCGACCTTGCGATCGTCGTCACGCAATATCCAATATTGATTTGGTATCACTGGTTTAGCTAATAGCATGTTGTTCTAATCCTCCTTGATAAGTTTGATTCAACCAACGGCCAAATTGATCAGCTTGATCGCTGGCACGGTTGAGTTCAAATTTGGCACAAAATTTCATGAATCGCACGCCTACCTGCCCTATGTCTTTGTGACTGATCTGTTCTCGTATGGCTTGATCAACCATGGTCTTGATATCATTGGGTTGTGCTGTGAGATCGATCAGGCTGCGGTTGCGATTGTAGTCATCCAACACCCTGTGCTCGATCCCATCATGGTCAGTCCAGCGTTGCAACATAAGATTGTTCCAGGCATAGCCTCGACTCTGCCGATCCTGGAAGGCTTCTGTGAGACCCACTTTGTTCTTTGTACCTTTGGTGCGCACGCCCGGGTAAGCCGAGAAAACATTGTCTGACGCATCACCTCGCATGCACTTCTCAAACAGCAACCATTCCGGATCTGGAATGGCCTTGGGCATCTTGGTTTTTTTGTCTACGATGGCTTGACCTTTGGCGTCAAATATGCCTTTGATACTGATCAGTTCATCTGTGATACCGTTGTATTGGCTAACATTGTCGGCGACGAGTTGCACGAAATCTGTATCGCTGGAGATTATGGTGTGTTGATCCTGGGGATGTAAAGCAATCCAGCGAGCGATGACATCGTCGGCTTCAGCGTTGGGATGTCTGATCACCGAACAGTTGGTCTGTTCAGCAAGGTATTTAGTCAAAGAGTCATATGTTTCCCAAAACATACGATCCTCTTCTTGTTCTTGTTCAGTCAAGGCCGCCCTGGCTTCGGCTCTGTTGCGTTTGTAGGGTGCATAATGATCTTTGCGCCAACTGCGTCCTTCCAAGGCAAAGACCACGTGATCTGCTTGGAATCGCCGGGCTACCTTGTTTACGGCACTCAGCGTGATGTGCAGGGCATAGCCTACTTTTTCCCAGGTGTCAGCGGCGCGGAAAGCCACGTGCCTGGCCCGGAAAAACATATTAGCAGTATCGATTAGAATATAGTTCATATCATAGCATTTTTGATTGGACAATGTATTGTAACACAAAACGAGCCCAGGCCGCATGAGCATCGCGTCCAAAATGCCAAGAATTGGGTGCAACTGTCTGATATCCGTGGTCCAAAAGCCACTGATTGAACGTGGCGCCGGCATCATAAGGGCCTATGTAACTGGATCCCCAGGTCACTTTGTCTTTTTGGTCTATGGCCGAAAAATCACTGTTGCCATTGAAAAACACATGCCTGATACCGAGATCCTGCAGTTCTTCGTGCAGTCTCCAGATCTCCTTGTGGCTGTCTCTGCGGCAAAGATTCCAATCTACGCCCGCGATATATTCTTTGTATGCCTGTCGATGATTGTCCGGCACATGATCCTGCCCGCTGGCATTGATTTGGTAATATCTCCCGTCGATGTACCATTCGCGGCGTTCCCAGGTGCTCCACTGTATGACCATGAGTATTTCCCTGGCATCGTGAGTGACTGAGTCCATCCAAGCCCGGGTGGTCCTTAATATGCGGCTATTGCTGGCCGCGCTCTCGGCATCGCACTTGAAATGAGATTTTAAAGTATCTGCCAGCAGCCTACCCCAACTCACACGCAGATTGTCTGGATGTGGCAATCGTCCAAGATGTGGAAGCAGAGGATCGTCTTCAGCAAAGGCATGAGCGTTGACAGCTTCGGCCGCGGCTGTGTGGCTGTCACCGTTGACGTACAGTATCATCTTATGAGACCAAGATTTTCAGAATGAATCTGCATGCCTGGTTCAAGATCAGGCCCATTTTTTAACAGACGCTGGCTTTCAGCCCAGGCCACCCGTTTGCGCAGGCTGGAACTGGAAAATGAATGATCTCGGGCATTGAACACCAACTCTATGTCACGACGATGGCATTCATCTTTGCCACTAAAGTGCTGGCCTTGGTATTCCACACCCAGGATGCGCACATCCACAGGCAAGATCAACAGCAGGTCACAGAGATCTTCTTCGGTGCTGTATACTACCACTTCATCAACATAACGGCATGCTGCCAATTGTATCTGGCGTTCAACTATGCTCTGGATAGGTGTATTCTTGCTGTCCGGCCGATCTATGGTAGGGTCAGTCTGCAGACCACAGATTAGATAATCGCAGTGATTCTTGGCTTCACTGAGCATGGCAATATGGCCAGCATGCAACATGTCAAAGGTCGAGAATGTGATTCCTACTTTTTTACCTTGTTGTTTGAGTTCTTTGATGTGATTGAATATCATCGATAGATACTTGAATATTTTTTAAGCTTGGTTACTTTGTGTTGCTTGGCTATTTCTAATCTGGCCGGATCTACCAGTTTGTAGTCGATCATGAGATCGACCATGGCCAAGAGATCGCCTACTTCCGTAGCCAAGCGTTCGCGATGACTCATGCCATCACGATGTGATTCATCAATGCCGAACCGAAAGATCTTGGAAATTTCTTGTATGACCTCTGCGGCTTCTTCCTGCGCGATGACCATGATTTCTCGTTGGCGATCGTCGATCAAGATATTTCACTCCGGCCGTCGCCAAGATCACGCTTGTGTATATGCCGTTGCGGTGTGGGATTCATAGCTTGTTCTTGCTCCCAAGTCTCCATGACCACATGCCGGCACACGTTCTGGAACCAGCGATCAACTACTTCTGCATCAGTATCGTCTGGCTTCATCATATATCCGGCTTTGACCAAGCGGGTGACAAAGATGCTATTCCAATCAAGTTCAAATGCTCCCTGATGCAGATTTTCTGGATCAACATCCATGCTGAGGATAGCCACATAAGGATCGCCACGCTCGGTGGCCATGTCCTTGGCAGACTTTTTAGGCTTAGGTTCCTTGGCTGGCTCCTTGGCTACAGCAGGCTTTTTCTTAAATCTATCAAACAGTCCCATCTGCACTCCTTTTTATCAACATAATCAGTCCTTCGTGTATGTGATACCAACGATCCTCGATCACTGATTCACCGGGTCCAGTTATGATTCTGCGCCCGCGCAAGCCTGTACCCCAAACCCATCGCCGGGTATTATAGCAACGCCGCGGCCAGATTGAAAAGGCATAGGAGAATTCAGCTCGATCCATGAACGGATCATAGGATTGATTTTCAGATTGGACTCCATAACTTGAGCCCAGCATCAGGTGCCCCAGGCATTGCGCCAGATATCTACCTGCAGTCTGGGGCTGTAACGCCAGCCGCGTTCCATGGCCAAGCGAGCCACTTCCTGAGTGTTGAGATTGTACACCTGAGGAACTCCGCCCATGGGCATGAGATACACTGGTCCACCAAAGCCGGCATGCCGGAATTCTTCAACAGCACGCTCGGCATCTTCCACATCTTTTCGCGTGGCCACTACAAACTTGAGATAGGTATGTCCGATCATCTCATAACTCTTGACTATGGTAGGATTGATAGCAGATTCCCACGACTCTCCTGAGCATGGCAGTTTGGGACTGACACTAAAGGTCAATCGATCATAGTCACGACCGTGTCGGGTAAATTCTTCAAACAGATACTCTCTGACGTCATCGTATAACCACTGGCTGCCATTTGTTTCAAAAGTGAGATCGCGCAGGCCCTTGGCTCTGCAGGATTCTATCAGTTCGGGATATCGCTTTTGATAACCTAACAGTGGCTCGCCGCCAGTGATAACCAGATGCACAGTGTCGGCACCGCAGTCTTGATCCCAGCGACCATGAGGTATCATGGCATGCATCTGATCCACGATATCAGGCACATCATGCTGATGATTGAACTTCTTGAACTCTGGGTAGATCGACGCATAAGTGTCACAACCTGATGTCACCAGAGGCAGATCTTCGAACTTGGTAAATTTTCCAGGATCAGCATCGATCTGTTGTATTATCTCCACTACTTCGGGATTGTGTCCTTCGAAGTCATCGGTCCTGCCAAACTTTTTACAACGGAAGTTGCAACCGTAAGTGCGGAAGAACACCGATGGTACACCGGCCCAGCGTCCTTCACCCTGTAAACTGTAGAATATTTCTGTGTATGTGATTTTTTCCATGTGGATATTTAGGTCGTTGAGAATATTTCTTCTTGTAAATAACGTTTCAATTCTTTGTCTGTTGGTTCAACTGAATAGTTCTGTTTGAAAAAGATTTCATAGCTGTCTGATCCATACTTGCCGATACCGTACAACATTGTAGCATCTTCACCATCCCAAGTCAAGAAATCCACTGTCATCTTTAGGAGGCGTTTGGTACGCACATTGACCATGCCCAAAGAGCGGATCACTGTTTGCACCTCTTCGGGATTGGCCTGCATGAATTTTGAAGGCCGAGACCAGCGTGATAAGAATTCGGGCAACACTGTTTTCACCGGCTTTCGCCCGGTTTGGTTTAGCATGATCACGGCCACCATGTGTTGCCAGGCACGGATCCTCTCTTGCCTGGCTGGCAACTGTTGCTGGACCATAAGGTCATCGCGCAAGGGCTGTGTCATTGCGGCCTCGCGAAAGGAGCCAAACGCGGTGGTTGCCATCCCTCGGGTTTGAGAACCTTGCCATCTTCTCTCTTTTTGACCAGGCCCGTGTCCGGATCTATCTTGTCAAAGTTTGAGCGCATGACTTCTTTCCATGCACCTTCGGGATCCACGCCCAGGCTGTGGAGTGCGCCAGCAGTGACAACCATGATATCGATCAAAGCATCGAGATCATCTATCACGTTGTCACTGTCGCAGAGTTCATCAAACTCTTCCTTGATGAGATTGCAGTACAGTTGATATTGATCTCGATTGAAAGCATCAGTGGTCTGCCCACAGGCCTGCATGAATCTGCGCTGATCATTGAAGATGTCGCTCATAATAGCCTACTTGATCCTGCGTTGTAGGTAATTTAGTAGCACACCATAGGCTGGTAAAATCACCAGGAGGCTGACGATGATCTTGCTGATAGAATTGTTGGTAGCCACAACGTGCCAATTGGCAGCCATGAACTCGTTGGCTCCTCGGTAAAACGCAGTGAAGAAGAACACATAGGTGTCGATAAAGGTACTGACTACTGCACTCAGCGTAGGAGCGATCCACCAGGTCTGATAGCGTTCACGGAAATACTGAAACACATACACATCCAGGAGATTGCTGATGAGATATGCACAGCCCGAGCCAAGGCCAATGCGGAATGCAGTAGACCAAGGAGCACCAGTCAACCCTACTACCAAGACAGATGCGACGATGGCTGGAACAAAGGCCAGCGAGATCACCGCCCGTCCAGTTTCTTTGCCCAGCAATCTTACGGTTAGGTCAGTGAGCACTACTACCAAGGGAAAAGTAAAAGCTGCCGCTGCCAAAGGGGCACCAAACACAGAAAATTTGAACTGTACGATATAGTTTGATATGGCTATAATGATCACGTGCGCGACCATGAGTTTCGCGGCCAGGGCCGAGTCTACGTTTTTTAAGATCCTATCCAACATTGTTATCTCCTTTTTTAGATATGTTGTTCGTCGGGATTCCATTTGCGCCACCACTCTTCCCAAGGGAAAACTATCCACTGCGGTGTCTCAAATTTGTTTACCTGCTCTGCAGAATACGTGACTTCTATTTCATTGTGGCTGCTTTGATTGTCGTACAGCACTGCTACACGCACATTGCCTCCCCAGATCTGGGCCCAGGCAGTGTCATTAGGCAGATTAGATTCCTGCCAATCCTGGCGTATCCAGTTAAGGGTGGCTCCGGAATCGTTGATGTCATCCACGATCAATATTTTTTTGCCAACAAATGCATCTTCGGCCATCCAAGCATTGGTTTCGCATTGCTCATCGTCTCTCAGGCTGACTTTCAGCGCATGCATAGGCACTTCGAGATACTGGCTGATGAGATTTGCCGGAATCAATCCGCCACGGGTGATGCCAACCACATAATCGGGATGGAACTCGTCCAGGTACATCTGGCGTATGATTTCTTGGGTCTGTCGTTCGACATCCGACCAGTTTACATAGACTTTTTTCATCTCTTGCTCACGTCCACCATGCTGGAGATCCAACGATAGGTTTCAGTGAGTCCGTGTTCAAGGTTATCTGCGGGGGCCCAACCTATGGTTTCACGTATGAGTTGGTTGTGGCTGTTACGACCCATGACTCCCATAGGGCCGGGTATATTGGTTATGCGTACAGTCTTACCAGCCAGTTCAGCAATCAACAGGGCCAAATCATTGATAGATATCATGCGCTCAGATCCAAGATTCAGTGCTGATTCACAGTCCGATGCCTGTATTCGGTGTATGCCTTCTATGCATTCGTCGATGAACAAGAATGATCTCGTCTGTGTACCCGGCCCCCAGACTTCGACGTGTCCATCACTTTCTGCTACCTTGCGGCACAATGCGGCCGGAGCTTTTTCTTTGCCATTGTTCCATGCGCCCAAGGGGCCAAACACATTGTGCAGACGAGCGATGCGCACACGCAGACCATGGTTGCGGCCAAAGGCCATCCACATGCGTTCTGAGAACAGTTTTTCCCAACCATATTCGCTGTCAGGGTTGGCTGGATAGGCTGACTCTTCACTCAGCAAAGGATTGTCAGGATCCTCTTGATTGTGGCTGGGATACATGCAGGCCGATGATGTGTAAAACACATTTTTTACTCCATGCTTGACCATGGCTTCTGCGATGTTGAGATTGATTAGGCTGGAGTTGTGCATGATGTCGGCATCGTTTTCACCGGTAAAGATATAACCGGCACCGCCCATGTCTGCAGCCAACTGATACACAGTGCCAATGTCATGCTCATCAAAAATTCTGCGAACATTGGCTTGCTCTCGCAGATCCAACTGTAAAAACACATCAGCATCAGATTTGCCGTATTCGTGCATTTTGATGTCTACTCCAATGACATGATGTCCTTGTTTCTTTAGACTTGAGACCAGATGTCCGCCGATGAATCCACCGGCTCCGCAGACCAACATTGATTTCATTGTGATTTCTCCATTGCTTGTATTATACGCTCTATGCCCTGATCCAGCGACGTTTTTGGTTGCCAATATTGCCGGATCCAGAGATCTGGTTCGTTGCGGCGATCCTGCTGTACTGTGTCTTTGGCCAAGGCCGGTTGGATCTTGGTACCTGGATAGTGCCCGGCGATTATCTCGGCCACTTGTTGCATGCTGTGCCATTCAAAACTGGTGATATGATATTCTTTTTCACGAGGCAGATCAGAGTAAATCTGCGACAAGGTATATAGGGCTTCACTGCAGTCATCGGCGTACAGCATCTGGCGAAGTTCCGTACCATCAGTGCGCATATCGATCAATCTGGTATGGCGTGCTTTGTTGATGAAATCTGTGACCACATGTGTCTTGGCCGGATCGTGTTCTATACCATAGACATTCCAGAATTTCACAGTAACTCCTCCCAGGCTTTGGGTGAGTTTTTCAGCCAGACTTTTGGTCAGACCATAGGAGCTATAGCTCATATTAGCCATCTGGCTGGATGCAAACACAAAAGGCTTTTTGGCTTCATAAAGACAATCAAACACGTTGTGCATGATAGCCACATTGTTCATGATGAATTCATAGGTATCTTGATAGCGTGCTAGATATGCGCTGCCACCAACATCCCAGGCCAAGAAATACACAAAGTCGGCATGGTACAAGGCCTGGCGGAACGAAGAGTTATACAGTCTACGTAGGTCATATTTTAAACCGTCGGCGATGTCAAATTCTTGTATGCTATGACCTTGATCGCGAAGGTAGGCACAAAGACTGAGTCCGATCTGTCCGGCTGATCCCAGTACAAGATATTTCATTTGATGACCTTGTTCGATTTACGGCGCAACAATGTTAGGCCATGATTCACTGGCACTGTGGACCACTCCCATAGTTCTGGATCTAACTCAGCCACAGCCCGATATGGGCCACCACCGGCCCATTGGGCATCCGTGGTTGTGGGATCGGATCGATAGTCAGGTTGGGCATTGGAGTACATTAGATCATGCAACAAGATGATAGAAGAAGGTGTGATCATGTCCTGGATGATTGACAGTTCTCGAGACACATGTTCGTAGGCGTGCCAATCATCTACATACACCAGGTCATATTGGCCACCATCACTGCGACGCTGTTCTAACCAGGCGATAGCATCGCTTTGATAGAATTTCCAATACACACGTAGATCCTCTGGACACTCAAAGGTAGTAGGATCGAGATCCACACTGTGTACAACGCCCCCGGTCTCTTTAGCCGCGCACAAGAATGGCAATGTGGTATTGCCAGTCCTTACGCCCAATTCTAAGATACGTTTTGCATGTATCTGCATGGCCATGGCGAAGCAAGTGAGCAAATGCCGATCGCTGTCGGCTCCTCCATATTTCACTCGGTTCAAAAGAAATTGATAATATTCTAATCTCATTGGGGGTCCTTAATGATTTCTTCAAGGTCTTGGCCTTGCAATCCCCAGGCCGTGGTGCCACTGCGGCGACTTAGCTCAAGAATCTCTCTATGATCATAGGCCATGTCTTGTGCGCTACGTTGGTGATGTTGATGAAAAATACAGCATGGTGCCTGTACCACATGTTGTTTGACACCAGCCCAATGGAATCGGTACAGGCTGATGCTGTCTACATGCCAGCGTCGATCCAGGCTTTCGTATAACCCACGCACGGTCCAAAATGTTTCTCGGCTGGCCAAAATAAAGTCGCCAGCACCGTTGGTGTGCATGATGTTGAGATCAACCTGTCCACGTGGCAACGACGATACATCACCTGCATGATTTACAGGGAGGCTTACGCTGGCGTTTTGCTCCATGCTGTGTACCACGAAACTATGTTTTACTGCGTAATTTTCTATCTCTGCATCGTTGATTGCACTGATACCATCAGGTACGAAGTCATATCTATCGGTACGATACACTGTGTCGGTACGCAAAGGTCTGGTAGACAACCAATCGATCATGGCCTGGCTGAACACGATGTCGGGATTGGTAGCCAACACAAAATCACCACGGGCTCGTCTAATACCCACATTCTTGCCGGCAAACTCTAGCACAGGCATGGTGGCGCCTATGGTCTCGTGTGTGTCACTGTCTACAGTGATGTATCGCACTGATATGTTGCGTGTGGCCGGTAATGCTTGACTCAGTGGCTCACGATCAGGCAAGGGATTCCATTCTACTATGACAAGTTCCATAAGATCAGGACATGCCCGTACTTGCCAATCCAAGTGACGCAGGAATACCCTGAGTCTGCCTAAAAAGTCTTGTCCATAATCATCGTTGCGTCCTGTGATGACTACGGAGATGTAGGGAGTATTAGATGTCAATTTAACGTTATCTCAAAAAATTCTACGCCTTGGGCTATTAGATCTGATTTGCGTTCAAACTGTATGCGTTGACCAAATTTTTGATCAAGATCTTCGACTAATTCTGTAGGTATGAGATTGTTTTGTTGTACAAACACCGTGTGACCCTTTTGTAGAAGTTTGACACAGACCTGGAACTGCTGGCTCTCTTCCAATATGTCTGTCTCAGGCTTGTACATGATAGAAGGCATGTAGAATGGTAGAGACTTTGTGTTTTGTTTTTCTAACCAATCTACAAGGAAATTGGAATGAAATAGATTAAATTCATCCACGATGTGACCCAATGGAAAGTCTAATCCCACACGTTGAGAATAGTGAGCAAAGGCACGATTGTCTCTGGGCAGGCACGGCCCTCCGTAGCCAAATCCGAATCTCATATATTTAGACCCAATGCGAGAATCGCTACCTACGGCTGCGAGAGCAAGGTCCACATCTTCATCGAGACCGGAGCGGATTAGCACTTCTCCCAGCATGTTGGCATAGGAGATCTTGGTGGTGAGGAAACAGTTGGTGGCAATCTTGACCAGTTCCGCGGCTGTGATGCTCATGGCATGCACGTTGGGCCGGACGGTCTGTATATCATCGTACAGCAACTGATAAGCAGAGATCACTGAAGGATTCTCACCACCGATCAGAACCATGTCGGCATTTTGTAGATCTCGGATAATGGATCCCTGGGCGATAAATTCAGGATTATACAGCACACTGATACCTTGAAATCTAAGACGATCCTGCACACGCTGGCAATCACCAGGATTGGTCGTGCAACCTATCACAAGGATCTTGCCAGAGATATCAAATTCACACTCGGCGATGTCTTGTACCACGCGATCCACTGCAGATATGTCATAACTGCCATCCGCGGCCGACGGTGTGGCTACCATGACATAGATCACTTCGCTGTGTTGGATCACGGCTCGCGTATCCGTGGTAAATTGTATTGACTTCTTGTGGGCCAGTAATTCAGCCACGCCAGGTTCCGTGGTCTGGATCTCACCGCGATTCAATGCTGCCACATAGTTAGTACGGATGTCTGATGCCATGACATCATGCCCGGCACGATCCAGCAACAGGGCGAAACAGATACCCAGGCGTCCGACGCCAATCACACCAATCTTCATGTTTTCTCCGCTGTGATCATGAGATGCCACCCCAAGCGGCGTTCCAAAGCATGAAACATGTCATCGGACATAGTTTCAAACCAAGGTTGGCGTACATATTTTCCTTGTTTGTAAGGTTCTATCTGATAAGGAAATATGTGATCCTGTTCTACCGACATGATTTTAAACTCAGGACCAATCATGTTGATCAGTTGCTGTTGCGTATAGGTATGAGCGATAGGGCACCCATGTTGCGCTTCTGGCTGATCCAGTCCGGCGTCGATCATAAAGTTTTTCCATGAGTTTGCGGCATAGACCATGACCTTGAGTGTAGTACCAGGATTCATATAATTTTTGGCTTCACGCAAAATAGCCATGGGGTTAGGGCTGTGATGTATCACGCCCCAGGTAAAAACCAGGTCATAAGGTTGTATAGGTACGAAGTCAGTAAGTTGTTCGGCATTGCCTTGAAAGAACCTACCCGTATAATTATAGACTTGGAATCTCTGCCGTGTAAGGTCCAGGCTTTCTTGGCTGAGTTCTATTCCTGTATAGTCAGCTCCAGCACGGGCAAAGTTGATGGCCATGGTGCCGATGCCCGATCCAATCTCCAACACTCGCTTGTTATGCCAGCGATCGAATTCACAAAAGGCAGGAATGTGTGGTTCGGCTAAGAACTTTTTCTTCTCCACCTCATCAAAATATTCTTTTGTGCCAATGGGTTTGTCACTGTGTCTTACGTTGCATGGTCTGGCATCCCAATACCTCTGGACATCATCTATGGTCACGGTTGGTGCCATCTTGGCTCCTGCCTTGCTATCTGTCGGTTAGGATCGTATTCTCGACTGCACATCTTTGCCCATGGATCCTGTTTGCTTGCTAAAACATTTTCAAACCAACTCACATCTTCACCCTGTGTGCGCAGGTAATCCACGATACGTCCAGCATCATCAAATCTTTGCTTACGGAAAGTGACATAGTTAAAATCCTTGGGATGATCTGGGCGGCCCTCCAGCATGGGCCGATTTTGGAATGTCTCATCATTGTTGTTGCCAGTGATGTCAAACCTATCATGGGTGACTTGTACGTCAATGTTGTGTATGCGATCTATGAGATATCCCACTTGGCTTATCCAAGAATCCGTGAGTTGGTGAGGACTTAGATATCCAAACATTTCGTACCATTTGCGAGGCACTATAGGAAATATAGCGTAGGGATGGCAATTGTGTGTGGGCATGCGTAGCACCCGAAATCCATCTACTTCCGTGATGCGTAGGTCCCAATCGTCGCTCTCCATGACAGCATCGTCGCCCCAGAAAAATAACCAGTGTCCCTGAGCATAAGAAGCCAAAGAATTGAGATATTCGTTGAGTCTTATGTAACCCAGGCGTTCGAATCCCAGGCAGGTAAATCTCGCACCTCGATCAGTGAGATTTGGCGCAATGTTGTTGTTGAAATAATCTATGCTTTCCGTATCATCATGATCAAAAGCCAGTAACATTTCTACCCTACTGATATCATGGGCACGATCTGCAAGGCTTAATAGGCTACGGCCTAAGATGTCGGTACGTCCCCGAGTGGGAAGTAATACAGAAATATCAGTTTTAAGCAAAGAGATCCTCGTTCCAATGTCTGTGACCTTCGCGATAGGCCATGTTTGATTGTGTTTCTCTTACTTCCACGCGATAGCACCACAGCCGATCGGCTTCGCTGGGTCCCCACATGTCAGGAATGTAAACTCCATTGACATATTTGTAAAGCATGTCCGCCAGGCCTTCGCAACCTAATCGTGGCAGGATGGTCAGTTTGGCCATTTTCTTTTCTTGTAAAAGTTTGAATGTATCCAATTCGGGATCATCTTGAGCTACCAATAAAGTATGATCAAATTGATCTTCTAACGTGCTTTTGAGTTCTTTGAGACCACCGTAATCGGCAGCCCAGTTGCGCACGTCCAGATCGTCGGTGCCAAAATAAAACTTCATGGAGAAACTGTATCCATGTATGAGATTGCAATGGCTGTCGGCTCGCCATTGGCGATAAGCGCAGGGGAAAGCGTCATGATATTCTTTGGTACTGGTCCAGCGATAAGTCTTTGGTGTTTGATCCACGATATGTCTCCTATGTTAGAGTTTAGCATAGGCGGCAGAGTTTGTAAAGCGGGATGACGCCGAAAAGACCGCTGTGAAAAGTTATTTATCTGTTGGGTTTTTATAATCTGGTTTTTTATAGTTGGCCTGTCCGGGTATCACGGCCCGTATCCCGCCCACCGGATCTGGTGCATCACCATCTCTCCTGGGTATGAGATGTATGTGCGGATACATCACTGTCTGTCCGGCTGTGCTTCCCATATTCATGCCCACGTTGAATCCCTGGCATACACCCTGCTGGACCAAAAAGTTGCCTAATTTATAGGCCTGCCGGAAGCATTCCGCCACATGGTCATTGTCGTCCTGGGCAGGAACAAACAATCGGTGTCCTGTGGTCACTGGAAATTTATCAGTATAGACTTTGACCATGCCCAGATCCAATACCAGTTCTTTCCAGGGCACCCGGCCTTGGGCCTGGGCTTGTATCAAGGTATCTACCATCTAACTTTGTAGTTTACAGATAAGTTGTATTGATTTTGAGATGTGGTCATTGCATTGATTTGCATGCGTGAACGTCGCGTGATGTCATGATGATAAGACATGCGAGCATAACCAACTGTGGGGCTTATAAGATCGGCTCGGACTTGGCTGTACCTTATCTGTCCTTGGATGTCAACTGAAGTTGGCAGGGTAAGATCTACTGATCCATCTATAACTTTAGGCAAGGTGCCACCATAAACTCTGAAGTTAGACCACTCATGCCCTGCTTCGGTCCATACAGCCGTGATAGGATTGATACGTGAAACCAGACCTTTTTCTATCTCTGTTGCGGTATACATGACCCCAACCTTGCCTACCCATCCTTGTTGCCTATGAGTGATCGTAGACTCAATAGTGGTCGAACTCTGTACACGTCCCCAACTGCCTGATATTTGCACATAAGGATTGAATGGCATGCGAGCAAACTGGAGATTAAGTCGGGTATCTTTATAAACATCCATGTCAGTGATTCCCATGAACATGGTGCTATTGTCACTGGATGAACTGACTTTGAACTTTTGATATCTGGCGCTGGTCATGTTTAGTACCTGCGCAGATCTGGTGTCATCATCGTCCATGTTGTCTGTATAACGATTCCACAGGTTGTTGCTGTTATAACTGGTTGGACTGTAATTCACTGTGAAATCTCTGCCCAGGCTGTCAACGGCCTTGATCGCATTGGCCGATCCAGCGATGTTGACTCCGGTGATGCTGCCATTGATCGGGCGCAGGCCACCGGCCACGGGTATACTCAATGCGCCCACAGGACTCAAGGCCTTGCTGGGATCCAGCAGTTTCATACCAAACCAAGACGTAGAACTGGTGCTGAGCACAGCATTGACCTGGGCATCGCTCATCCAGGGCCAGGTCTGCTTGACCAAAGCCGCCGTGGCCTGGGCATTGGGCGTGACTGCTCCTAACTTGCTGAGATATACAGCCTTTTGTTGTGCGCCATTTGTGGTATAGGTCACTGCCGTGGCCAGGTACATGGCGCCATCAGGTCCTTGTACAAACACCACGCCATTGGCACCGTTGATCACCGAAGCATTGACTGCCCGTTCGAGATCCTGTGCTTGATCTTGGAAGGCCTTGAGCACCGCGGCATAACTGGCCACATACTTGTGCTCACTGGTATGAATCAGCACCTGGCTGCCTGCGTTGCTGTCCCAGTTGGGACTGCTGAGCACGATATCTGTGAGTCCGTCGGAGTTCACGTCGGCCAACACAGGATTGTAACTGGCCGGAGTTGATGTGTCATAGTTGACCAAGACAGTATCGGTCACGTCAGTGAACACGCCGCCACCGTGGTTTTTAA
>Ga0315903_10002628_pt1 | contig 26048 bp, 5 predicted proteins | sample LakEriMetagenome_7_FD_203524 | JGI IMG/M metagenome (GOLD analysis project Ga0315903, IMG submission 203524) | Freshwater fungal communities from buoy surface, Lake Erie, Ohio, United States - Buoy 2 MA119 | ecosystem: Environmental > Aquatic > Freshwater > Lake | place: USA: Lake Erie, Ohio... | reverse complement strand
TCCTGTGCATAGCTTTCGGACTTTGTTGGAAGACCTGGGGACAATTTGCTTGAATACAGTGGAATGTACGATTAGGGAGGGAAGTTATCGTTTTTCTAAGATAACTCGACCGACTCAACTGCAACAAAAAGCGTTAGATTTATTGGGAGTTTCCCTGATTTGTACCCAGTAACGGGGCGGCGGAAATTCTCTTAATCCCTTCTACAGCACAGCTTATGGCTTTTTGTCAACGGGGAAGTCCAATTATAAGCAAAAATTATCACACAAAGTCGAGAAGAGCCAAAAACTTTGCAACAGAACCATACATTTCCCCGCTCGTTGCACATTTCATGGGTCGATAAAAACTAGAGGTAGTACTCTGTCAAGAAAAGAGATTCTGAACGGCCATATAATCGTTCTGCGGGGAGACCAAGATGATTGCAATGGTCAATCAATGCCTGAGATTCTTGGAGTGCTGGACTATCGGCGGTGGGATCCAGACTGGAAATGAACTTGAGCCAGGGTTCCATGCCCATGGCGTAGACACAAACTTGCTCGATATCCAAACTGGAAATAATGGCTTTCGCCCGTTCACAGTTAGAACCATCCAGACGACGGGATTGATCTTTAGAACGTTCAACAGACTCAGGCAGTAAAGTGCCATACATCCAGCTCATAGGCGCACCACGGCACTCCATTCCAATAAATAATGTGTCCACACGGCCTATCAACGGTGTGAGCCGATCGTAGAGGACAGGATCGAGGTTGTTCGAGTCAGCGGCAAAGAGCAGGCGCATTGACTCTGCCTCTACTAACCATGCGGCCTTGCAGCGAATATCAAGATCAGCATGTTCACCTAAGAACGGTAGTGCCTGGATGCGCAAATCACCGGCAATGACATCCTCCATACAACTGACCTCTCGTACAGTCTCAAAGCCGATTGCCTCCAGCACTAGTTTCAACGAAGGATCCACCAGGCTGCCACCCGCAGTTGGGACTAAAACTGTAGAAATTTTGTGACGTAGAGAAAGAAGGGTTTCGATTAGCACATGGTCGGGATGGTTGTGGGTAATGACCACAAAATCGATGTGACTCGGTAGATCCGCCACGGTAAACCGCTCAGGCTCCGCACCACTCTCATAGGCAATCACTGGGTCAACGAGTACAGATTGACCGCCGAAGGTTTCAACTAACACACAGGCATGTCCAAAATATCGCCAGCGCAGTTCAGATGACTTAGGAGTTCTTGCTGGTGCCTCGGATGTGAGAAAGGATTCAAGTAGTGGTTTCTTTTCTGATCTGACCTGAAAAATATCTGTAATCGTGGATAGCGGTTGAGGAATAAACCGCAGAGATGCCAACTTGTCGTAAACAGGATCTCTAAAAGGCCGATCTAAGTAAATGGCATCGGGCAAATCGAGCCGGGGCGTGCTTAACGCGAACGCCCGATGGTCACTCCTGACGCGACGGATCATAGCTCCTTGGATATCTGGATTGTAACAGGGAGATTGGTAAAGTAAAGGCTCAATTGGGCGTATATCAGGAGATCCAGAAGGAGTGTAAACCAATTCAACCGCGCCTCGGAGGGAGTCTGGAAGCTGCTTATAAAGATTGGTCATCCCATGGCCATCGGCCTCATACTTTAGCATTGTCCAGACTTTAGCTAAATCCTCTGCGAGCTGAATCGCTGGCTGCTGACACAGTCTTGTCCAATCGAGGAGCGCACGGACTTCATCTACCCGGCCTCCCTCAAGATCTATAAAAGGGCCCCCTAGCAAGGCAGGATCGCGTGCGGCGGCGGCATGTACTTGGGGCATTGACACGTAGGAGGTCATAATATCTAGGTGTCGGTGAACCACATTCAGAGCCGCAGTCACAGGTGAAATCAACCCTGACCAAGCATGCCAGCGAGCAATTAGAGGCTCGACGACGACATCGGGGCAAAGGTAGTAACTGGGAGATTTCATACAAAAAGCTCTACTTATGACTGGTTGAAATTTGGTTTAGATGAAATTAACAGACGTGCTATTCCCGATCAGTCTGGCGCTCCTTAATTATATCAGCCAAGGCTTGGGGAGTCGGATGTTCAAACAAGTCAAGTAAGGCTATACCGACTGAAAACGTCTCGCGAATAAAGTTTAATAGATTCATAGCCAGGAGAGAATGACCACCACGCTCAAAAAAGTTACTGTCTACAACTGTTGTCGGATCATCCAGAATGCGGCGAAAGGCTTCTAGCAACAACCTAGTGACAGTATCTTGGCTGACGTCGTCGGACCCTGAAACTGTGGAAACTATACCCTCGGTGGGGCGGTTATGGCACTGTAAAAGCTGGCTAAACCGTTTGGTACTGAAAAGATGGTCTGACCCAGCAACGAGAGATTCTAGAGGTCGTACAGAAACAGCTACCCGCGTCTGATCCGAGGTAAGAATACGTCGTAAAACAGTCACGCCTTCTGCCGCCGTTAGCCCTTCATCAGCGGTGGGAGCGGGTATGCTCCATGACTGATACGCTTCTACGGTCATCCCCGCTTCAACCCAGTCGTCCCAGTTAATGGTAACGGTGCGCCAACCCGTGCGGCGTGCTATTGCAACTGCAGCCAAATCCATATATTCATTGGCGGCCGCGTAACCTACCTGGCCAAACTTAGCGATCGGCAGAAACGAGCTGAGGCTCGAACATAACACCAGAAAATCCAAAGAGTGTTGAGAGAGTGCGCGTTCTATGGCCCGTGTGCCTGCCACTTTAGGCGCAAGCACATGCTCTGTATCAGACCTCGATCGCATCTGTACCACACCTGCTAAATCGGCTACTCCAGCACAATGAAAAACGCCAGTAATCGCGCCAAGGCGGGTCTCAACTTGGTTGACCAAGGCTTTAACAGCCCGCTCATCAGCCAGGTCGAGTGCAGCGGTCATCACAATCGCCCCCATCGCTTCAATCTCACGAACTAACTGGAGACGATCCTTCCGAGTCGGAGAGTCGGCACCGTTCTCCCCTAGAGCAGTGCGACCAGTCAACACCAGCTGAATACCCTGTTCCTTAGCTAAATCACGGGCTACAGCTGAGCCTACCCCCCCAAAACCTCCAGTAATCCAAACAACAGCCTTCGGTCTAATCTTGCCAAGACCGTTACGGATACTATTGCCGTTGGAGGAAGCAGGCAAGGCAAGCGGCCAAAATGTAGGAGTCCAGCGTCTCTCACCCCGTAAACCAATAACAACATGCTCACCCTTGCGCATTATTTCGCTGAGAATAGCAGCAGCCATGCTCCGAGGTGACTCTGGCTCAACATCGATGGCTCTCACCGTTAAATTCGGATATTCATAGGGCAACACACGGGCAGCACCAATAGCGGCAGCCAGCTCAGGCCGCAGCACCTCTGTCCCGGTGATTGCAGCCGCTCCATGAGTGACGAGGTCAAGGCGCAGCGCTTGGCTTGACGAGATACCTCCTAGTGATCGCACCAGAGATAGAACAGCATGTACACCTATTTCTTCCAAAGTATCCGCATTGGCATCATCCAATCCCCACAGATGAAGAAAGCGCAAAGGCAGCGTTGGTAACGCTTTAAACAGTTGATAATAATCCTCATCCTGTGCTGGCCGTACCGTGAATCTGTTGTCGCCGAGGGCGGCGTAACCCGCTCCCTGTTCCACAAGAATCGCGGGGTATGGAAGAAGATTCGCGAGCGCCTCTCCGATGCCCCCACGGTCGGACAAGATCATCACTGGACCCGCCAAGGGTTCGGACGGGGAGGGAAGGGCAGGCTGCCAACCTGGCCGATAGAACCACTCGTCCATACACCTGCGTTTGCCAGGCAAAACTTGCTCAGCGGATTCAGACCGCTCCGATAGTTGGGACGGACTTAGACAGGCCTTTGGTTTAAATGGCAAACGTTCAAACGGATAGAGAGGAACATCAACACGCCGACGTGGTTCCGGGTGGAGAGCACTCCAGTTGATCGAAGCTCCTTCCACCCAGAGATTGGCGGCAGCATCCGTTATCCGCGAGCCACCAGTAGGGATCTCAGCCGCATGGGCTAGACTAGGCTGGACAGCGATATCAGTACCCTTGGCCAATATCGTTAAGGTTTGCCCCGGACCACACTCGATCGCCAGCGTAATTCCATCATTTTGCAATGTTGCCAAACCATCGGCAAAGCGAACTGTTTGTAGTAAATGGCGTGCCCAATAGTTCGGATCTATAGCATCTTCTGGGGTGATCCATGTTCCAGTGACGTTTGAGATAAAGCGCCCCTGCGGCCGCTTGGGAGAAAAGCGAGCGACCGCCGCTGCCAGGGGTTCTGCCGCCGCCGTCATCATCGGTGAGTGGAAGGCATGAGACGTATGTAAACGCCGACTAATACAGCCCATCTCTTTCAAGCGCGCCTCGAAAGCCTCAATCGCGTCAAAGGAGCCTGATACGACACAGTTCGTGCTATTGTTTACCGCTGCTAGAGCTAAGTCATCGCTCAGCCAGCCGTGAATCTCAACCTCCGAGCGGGGAACGGCTAGCATTACACCGGGGGGAAGCTCTCCGAGCAAACGGCCCCGTTCGACAACCAGTGCTAGTGCATCTTCGGTCGAAAATACCCCAGCAAGGTGGGCTGCTGCGTATTCGCCCAGGGAATGACCTAAGAATCCGACGGGCTGAATGCCAAGCCCCTGCCAATGCCGTGCCAAGGCAACATCCAGTGCAAAGACTAAGGGCTGAGCCAGTTGGGTAGTTTGTAGTACCTTCGCCTTGTCTTCGCCGCCGCTAAAAAGTAACTCAACAATAGAGAAATCGATCAATGGACGCAGAATTTCTGAATAGGTGTCAAGTTCACGACGAAAAACTCCTCCTGCCTCGTACAGTTGTTGTCCCATGCCTAGATGCTGGCTACCCTGCCCCGGCAACAACAGAGCGACCATAGAAGACCGTTCTATCGGTTTATTGTTCAAGGGGGTTTGATAACTATTAAGCAATACTGCTTCTAAGGCGAGGGCAGCCTCAAGCGAACTGTTCGCTACCACCGCACGACGATGGGGCAGAACAGTTCGGCCACACTGAAGGGTAAAGGCAACATCGGCAATAGGTAGCTCGGGATGAGCGCGCAGGTGAGTAATCAAACGCTCAGTCTGACAATGAAGCACGGCAGCCGTCTGAGCGGACAAAATTACTGCTTGGTTAACATTCACAGGTGCAGCCAGCGATTTATTCGGGACGGGGCGAGCGCAGGGGCTGGCTTCCAAAATAGCATGTACGTTGGTTCCTCCAATGCCGAAGGAACTAATAGCCCCTCTAAGGAGACGACCCCGTTCAGGCCAAGAGCGGGTTCGATCAACCACTTCAAACGGCCCGACGGAGTAATCAATTCGGGGATTGAGCGGTTGCGCGTGCAGACTAGCTGGCAGTTGGCCACGTTCGAGTGCCAGAACTACTTTTAGGAATCCAGCAATACCAGCGGCAGCATCGGCATGACCGATATTGGTCTTCACGGAACCCAGCAGTAGTGGTTCTCTTCGCCCGGTGTAGACCCGTCCCAACGCGGTGACTTCGACGGGGTCGCCTAGAGGAGTACCAGTCCCATGCGCTTCCACATAGTCAACATCGTCCGCTGTCAATCCAGCATCCTCAAGGGCAGCCCGGATGACTTGGGCTTGTCCTGCAACACCCGGAGCGGTGTATCCCATTTTGTTACTGCCATCGTTATTGACAGCGATACCCCGAACGACCGCGAGAATGCGATCACCATCGGTTTTAGCTTGAGAAAGGGGTTTTAGCACAACAACACCTACTCCCGAGCCCGGAACCGTTCCGTTAGCGTCAGCAGAGAAGGCACGACAGTGACCATCAGGTGACAGAATCATTTCAGGTTCGTAGAGGTAGCCACGATTTTGCGGAAACCTGATAGAAACTCCACCGGCCAGTGCCATCTCACACCGTCCCGTCCTCAGGGCATCGATCGCCATTGAAACCGCGACTAACGATGAAGAGCAAGCTGTTTGAATCGTCACCACTGGCCCTTTCAGATCAAGTCGGTAAGCGGCCTGGGATGCGAGAAAGTCTTTATCGTTTGCCGTCAACAGATGGAAGCCCGTAGACCCGGTAATCGTTTCACCGGCGGGCAACAGCACGTCATGGAGCCAAGTATTTTGACCGCTGCTCGCGAACAATCCGATGGAACGATCGGTGGCTTTTGGTGCGTAGCCAGCGTGTTCGAGGGCATGCCAAGCACACTCTAGAAACACGCGGTGCTGTGGATCAAGAATCAAGGCATCCCTAGCACCAATGCCGAACACAGTGGGGTCAAACGCCTCGGCATCATCAATAACTCCCCCCACCGGCACCCAAGCGGGATTATTGATGAGATCGAGAGGCATACCCGACTGAAGCAGGCTTTCCTTATCAAAGCGAGAAATGCCCTCCCGTCCTTCGATCAATAGCTCCCAAAAGGCTTCCAAGTTGGGTGATCCAGGAAAGCGACCGGCTGCGCCAACAACAGCGATCGGTTCAGCGCGGGCAGTCGGTATGCGTTCCGCCGTGCCACCTTCAATTGTTGGTGAGCGTTCCTCCAAAGTAAGCGTGACCTCTTGAGGTAGGAGAAGCTCCACCAAACTATCTAATGTTGGATGGCGGAATAGCTTTGACGAGGAAAGTGACACGCCCAAACGACTATGGATCAGCCCCTGCATTTGAACCAGTAGCAAGGAAGAGCCTCCGATGTCGAAAAAGTTATCGTTAGGATTGATAACGGTACGGCCAAGTAGCTCGCTCCATATTGCCTTGAGGCAGCGGCTAAGGGCGGCGGATTTCGAGTCACCTTTATCGCCAGCCTGCTGCGCCGCTTCAGCCGCCGTCGCTGTTTGCTGTTCCGATGATTCTATTTCGGTCGCTGGTAACCCAGACCAATCCACCTTTCCATTGGGAGTCAGTGGAACTCCTGTAATGAGCATCAAACCTGATGGGACCATATAGCCCGGAAGGGTTTGCCTAATGGAAGCCCGTAGATCCTCAATGATGAGAGTAACGCCGGGTTTGGGTAACACCCAGGCGAACAACCGCTGTTCTCCACGCCGATCCTGGCGCACCGTGCTAAGAGCTTGGGCCACGCCGGGGTAGTTGAGCAGTGTGGCCTCGATCTCACCTAGTTCTATGCGAAACCCGTCGAGCTTGACTTGCCTGTCAAGGCGGCCCAAATAGGTGAGGGTACCGTCAATATCTAATCTGACCCGATCGCCTGTGCGGTAAAACAGCTTGTTAGTTTCGCTTGGATGATCGAGGGCAGGAACCTTCACGAATCGCTTCGCCGTGAGTGCGGGTTGACCGAGATACCCCAGTGCTACCCCTAGACCGCCAATGACTAGCTCGCCCTCACATCCGGCGGGTACTGGCCTGAGATGGGAATCTACGACATGGGTTGAAACATTCGGTATTGCTCGACCAATGGGGAGAGACGTTCCCTCAACACTACCCTCAAAAACCGTGGCACATACGGTTGCCTCGCTCGGACCGTAGGCATTGAAAAACCGTCTGCCCTGCTTCCAACGGCGCGCCAGAGCTACCGGACAGGCTTCCCCCGCACTGACCAGCAGTTTAAGATCGGGATAATTTCCCTCGGGAAGTACGGCCAGCAATGATGGGGGCAGAGTTGCGGCGGTAATGCGATAGGTTCGCAGATAGGTGCCTAGTTCTGGACCGGCCAAGGCATCCTCTCGATTCGGGATGTACAAAGCGGCTCCACTGGCCAGAGCCATTACTGTTTCCCAGATGGACGCGTCGAAAGACAGCGAAGCAAACTGTAGGACACGATCCCCGGGGGCTAGGGAGAAGAGCTCGCGTTGAGATCGTATCAAAGACACCAGACCACGGTGGGATGAAAGCACCCCCTTGGGTTTACCCGTTGAGCCAGAAGTGTAAATAACATAGGCAGGTGTGTCTAGTTCAATTCGCGGCCATGCTTCATCCCTGGACACTGATAACGGTGCATCCGACAGCGTATCTATTAGGAAGATGGCGTTACCTTCGTCGAGAGGCAGAGACGAGCGGTGAACTGTGTTCGTGAGTACCAAGTCCGGAGTACAATCAAGGAGCATAAAGTGCACCCGTTCGGCAGGATAGCCCACATCAATGGGTATTACAGCAGCTCCTACTCTCCAAATCGCCAATATCGCCACTATGGCGGCTGATGACCGGGGCAGTGCCATGGCTATCAGGCTACCGGGTCGAATCCCTGCACTAGTAATTAGATGGGCTGCCAGCGTATTCGCCTGTTCGACCAACTGTCCATAGGTTAGTGTCTCCTCCTTGGAAATGACCGCTGGCATATCTGGCGACAGCTCGGCCCAAGCCGCAATAGTTTCGTGGGCAAGGCTGTGACCCACATCCAATCGTTCTCCAAGACCAAGCAACAGACGGTGCTGCAGTTCATCAGGGGTATAGATGGAAATGTTATCGAGGGGTTTGTCCGCACAACGAACCAGGGATTGCAGTATCTGATGGAGGTGGCGTAGCAGTTGGTTGCTGGCAGCCACGGCCACTAAGTGCCGATCTCGGACGATGGTCAGCCGCGGGCGTTCGGCCCATTCAGCTACAAGGGTGACGGCAAAGCTGGTGGACTCGCTTACTTGTGCGATCGAAACTCGTAGCCCCTCCACATCTAGATTCGTGGTTCTAGGATAGTTTTGGATTAGTACCAGACTGTCGAACGGCAATTTTCCTTCTGCCATTACCGCAGCGATCGCCTGCGGTAATGGCAGCATGGCATAAGCATCGCGGTCTAGTCCCCGCGTCGCTAAAGTCTTCAACCAAGACCTTACAGTAGTGTCGTCAGGGATTTGGATCCGTATCGGTAATGTGTTGATCAGCATGCCGACCATTCGATTCACCCCCGCCAGATCGGGTGGTCGCCCGGAGACTGTCAGGCCAAACAGAACATCGTCAAGGCCAGTGTAACGAGAAAGCAGCAGACCCCAGGCCGCCTGAAGTACTAGTCCCACCGTCACACCGCTGGTGCGTGCCAGTTCCTCAATGGCCTGCACATCGTTGGCAGGCAGTTCCAGATGGTGATGGGCCGGCGCATTCGGTTCCTGCTCATTTGGTGCTAGACCAGATCCGATCAAACAAGTGGGCTCGGCTATGCCACTCAGTTCCTGCTGCCAGAAATGCTCTGCAGCCTGTTTGTCCACCGTATCTAGCCAAGTTAAATATTCTGAAAAGTCGGGGGCACTGCCGAGTGCCGCTGCCATCCCACCGCAGGCTTCTCGGTAGAGTGCCAGCAATTCCTCCATCACTACCGAAACCGACCACCCATCCAGGAGCAGATGATGGGAACTCCAGATCAGATCATGGCGTTCATCGCCAGTTTTCAGCAGGTGAAAACGTAGTAGCGGAGCCTGATGCAGTTCAAAGTTAGTGGCTCGGTCAGCTGCCATGAGAGCCGCGAGTCTCTGGGACTGATGGGTTCTGTCAAAGCCTGTCCAATCTCTCTCGACCCACGTGGGATCAACGTGCTTGTGAATAAACTGAAGCGGTGTGCCATCATCGGCGGTGTGGAAAGAAGCCCGTAGCAACTTGTGGCGCTTAATAAGTTGACACCAGGCGGAGCGAAAAGCGCTAGTGTTGAGGGAACCCTCTAAGACCAAGTGAAGTTGATTAAAATACGTCTCTTCCTGACGGTTGCTATGGAAAAATATCCCAGTTTGTAAAGGGGTGAGGGGCAGAATCTCTTCAATTCCTTGAGGTTTCTCAACGCCAATTTTGGTCGCACGGGCTACCGATGCAATTTCGCTTAGAGCCGCGACAATATCGTCTAGCAGGGCGGCAGCTTCTTCATGGCAGCCCGCTGCACCGGGATAGCCCAATTCCAACCGCAGATGTCCTTCAATTACACCGGCATTTAGCTCAAGTATGTGACTGCGGGGACTACGGGGAGAAATTGTAGGACCGCAGTCATCATCCACTGGCCGAAAATCCGCTTCGTTCCACCCCGGTAGAATACCCACAAAATTGACTAGAATTTCAGCGGGTGGTAGGGCGGCCAGCACCTGACCAGTCTGACTGCTAAGATAGCGCAAGAGACCGTAACTCAGCCCGTCTTGAGGGGTTTCTGTCACCGCTCGTCCAATATCACCCAAAAGTTCGGCAATATCTTCGTGCTTCTGGTTCAGAAGTAGCGGTATCACTGTCGTAAACCAGCCGACAGTGCGGGACAAATCGAAATCTCCAAAGGGGGAAACCCGACCATTTCTTTCTAGATCCACCCGCAGTCGATTGCCGTTACGCTGACGCAGTACTTTTAACAACGCCGCTAGAATCACCTCATCGGAACGAACTGCGAACAGCACAGGTGCCGTGCGCACAATATACTTGGTATCTATAGGGTTTAGTGTCCGTCTAACAGATGCACCTGCGCCATCACAGCCAGGCTGATCGCCTGCTTCGGGCAACAATCGATCTGCAGGATGTGCCAGCCGCTTTAACCAAAACGAAATATCGTCTAGGGCCGGTCCTGCGGCCAACTCGTTCATCCGCTCCGCCCACATTCTGAAGGGAGTACCCGAGGGACTCAACCGAGGCTGTCTGCCCCGACTCACCTCTTCGTAGGCGGTTTCGAGGTCAGTGAGGAGAACATCCCAAGATAGGACATCTACACAGAGATGGTGAATGCACACCAGCAAGCGCCCTTCGTCTGCCAGCAAAACCGCCGCTAGATTACGTCCTTGACCTGGGTCAAGGCTAGACTGCGCTGAGGCAAATGCCTGGGCTCGCCGCTCTAACCTCTCCTCGTTGGGGAAGGTAGATAGATCTAGGGTGATTAATGTTGGTGCTGGGATCGTTTCTGGAATAGCATGACGGAGCTGCTCTGAGGTACCAGAGACCGTTAGACCCAGAATGTCATGGCAGCGAACCAATGCTGTCAAGGCTGTTTGTAGTGCTTGTGCGTCAACTGCTTTGGGAACGGCGAGCACTACAGCCTGATTAAAATGGTGAGAATCGACGGTGATGAATTCGTGAAACCAAGCAGTGATAGGGGTTAGCGGTAATGGGCCGGAACCATTGCTTTGTTCGCTGTCGTTGTAAATGGGAGTGGCCGCTTTAGCGATCGCAGAAATCGTCTGATGCTCAAAAACTGTCCGCACGGTGATTAAAAGACCAGCTCGCCGGGCGCGGGTAACAATCTTAAGGCTGCTGATAGAATCCCCCCCCAATTCAAAAAAGTTGCTGTCCGGTCCAATTTCAGTAACCTGCAGTACATCTGCAAAAATCTCGCCGATGATTTGCTCGTGCCGATCATCAAGGGGCCGCACAGGCGGGGGAGACAGTGGAATGGGGCGTGCCGCGAGAGTTCGGCGATCGAGTTTCCCTGAAGGGGTTTGAGGCAGTTCATCTAGCCGCTCAATCAACCCAGGCACCAGGGCGGCGGGGACATTGTGACTTAACCAACTGCGCACATCAGCCAGAGCTGCCGTGCCGCTATAGAAAGCGCGTAATAGAGTACCACTGGCCCCATCCGGGCGAGCCACCACCGCTGCCAGCGCGATACCAGGACAGGATGCTAACAAGGTTTCAACGCCCGCCGGTTCAATCCGTACCCCGCGCACTTTAACCTGTTCATCGTCACGCCCCTCGAACATCAGGGTGCCATCGGGCCGACATCGCCCCCGATCGCCGGTCCAGAACGCGAGGGTTCCTCCGGGAACGCGAGGGCGAAATCCTGATTTTTCGCGAGTGTGAACATACCCTTGGGCAATTCCAGCACCTTCAATCACAATCTCACCAACCACACCTACAGGGACAGAATTACCTTGGGGATCGACTAGATAAACCTGAACATTGGCAAGTGGTAAGCCTAGCGGTACGGTGGATGCAGTAATGGGTAAAATATCTCGCCCGCAATCGAAGATTGTTGCCGTGATGGTAGTCTCTGTAGGACCATAGCCGCTCAACAACCGTACGGTGGGTGCGAGCATCATCCAACGTCTGACGGCAGAGGTATACACCCGATCACTGCCAGTCACCACCAAGCGCAGGTTAGTTGGGGGAGACGTTGTCTCCTCGTCCAATTTGCTGACCCAAGCGTGCCAGAACGGGGCTGGTAAGTTCACTACGGTAACACCGCTGGCGGTAATTTCATTCTCAAAAGCGTGGAGAGAGTCTGTTACCGCTGGAGATGGTATTACCACGGTGCCTCCGGCAAGCAGCGACGGCCAGATTTCCTCCAACGCCACATCAAAGTTTGGCGCTGCAAACTGTAGTACTCGATCTTGGTGACTCAAATCAAAGGCTTCAATGATGGCTAAGGTATGATTGACCAGAGCCGCGTGGGAGACTTCCACCCCTTTGGGTTGACCGCTTGAACCCGAGGTAAAACAGATATAGGCGAGATCCTGACGAGACCGATTGGAAACGGACACAGGAGATATTATTACTTCTGTAGGTGCTGGTAATATCGGCACAATAGGGTTGACCCCAGTCGGAAGTGGGCGACCGGAATCCGACCCGAAATCGGGAGCTACGATGACGTGAGTTAACCCTACCGACTCAATCAAGCCTTCAAGATACGTTAAGGGTGCGTCCACAGGCAGAACAACAAACGCTTTACCCGCTAACCAGATCGCCAGCATGGAGACCACCAGTTCCGGACTGCGTGGAAGCCAGATCCCCACTAACTGAACGACATCGGTGTCCCAGGATAGCCGGTCAGAGAGCAGGCGTGCCCGGTGCAGCAGTTGACCCGCCGAAACAGCCTCTCCTTCCGTGGTCATTAGGGCGATCGCATTCGGATTGCCAGCAAGACGAGTTATCAGCATCTCATCCAGCGTCTGGTTGGGTCGCGCTCGCTGGGGACCTTGCCATACGGCACGCGTTTCATCCGCGATTACAATTTGGGAGATGGATTGCTCTGGATCCCGGGAGACGGCTTGACAAAAGCTCACAAAATGCTGGACAAAACGCTCAACGGTGGACGGATCGAACAGATCTGGATCGTATTCAAGATATCCTGTAAACGGGGTGTCTGGCGTGGCGGATAGCTCCAGTGCCAGATTGAGATCCACCTCCGGTGCCATAGCTGGCACCGTCAGCGAACGCGCTTCAATGCCAGGCCAAGCTAGCTCGGAGAGGGGCGCGTTTTGCAGAACGAACATCGCCTGGAACAGGGGATTGCGGTTCAAGTAGCGGGGCGGATTGAGTGCATCCACTACCCGGTCAAAGGGCACATCCTGGTGGGTCATCGCCTCTAGACTGACGCGCTTAACCCGCTCCAGCAAAGTAATGAAGCTCGGATCGTCAGATAGATCCAAGCGCAAGGCTACCGTATTTACAAAAAAACCAACCAGATCGTGGGTTTCGTGACGCTCACGACCCCCGATCGGGCAGCCTACTACCACCTCATCTTGCCCTGTCCAACGAACGAGCAGAGCCGAATATACGGCTAGGTAAGCCATAAACGCTGTTGCTCGGTAGTGACTGGCAAGATGCGATAGATTAGCATCTTGCCCTAACGGAAACCGCAAGGATGCGCCGCGCATTCCCCGCGTTCGAGGTCGTGGCCGATCCAAAGGTAGGGCTAATTCAGCTGTTCCTCCAGTCAACGTCTCGCGCCAATACCTAACCCTGCCCTCCAAGGTCGGCTGATCCAGCAGCGCGTGTTGGGAGAGAGCAAAGTCAGAAAACTGTATTGGTAGCACTGGCAGTGCCGCATCTTCACCTGTAACCTCCGCCCGCATGAACGCACTCAAATCGCGAAACAATAGACCCATAGACCAGCGGTCGGAGATGATGTGATGGATATCAATGACAAGCAGACGGTGAGTCTGGGAGAATTCCACCAGTCGAACGAGGAATAACGGACCATTAGCCAGATCGAAAGACGCTTCTGCCTGCTCGTGGATAATCTGCTCAATTTCATTAGGGGAGCCGCGCTTTGGGATAACCTCTTCAAAGGGGGAATCCATGGGCGTTAAAAAGACATCCTCACCCCGCTCTCGAATGGTCGAACGCAGGATTGGGTGGCGGGCCGTTAGGGAGGCGATCGCCTGGTTAAAGGCATCAATATCTAAAGGACCCACCAGTTCCCAGGCTGCCATCATCCGGAACACGGCACTGGTGTTCTCAAGCTTATTCAAAAACCACAACCGCCGTTGGTTATGCGTTACCGGGGCTTCAACCGCTAGACTAGCCCGAGATGCGGCTGGCGATGCGGGCATCCGTAAAATCGCCATCAGTTCCTGCTTACGGGCTGTCAGTTCCACTCGTAAATCTTGGCTAATGGCCTTTACTGGACCCCTTACCCTGAGTAGTTCCCCTTCTATGGCTAAACTAATACCAGCCTGCTCAAGGTCATGCAAAAGCTGGTCAACGGGTCTATTTTTTGGACTCATAGCGTAAATTCCTCCCAGTCATTTTCTTCATCGGATGCAGCTGTGCGAAGCAAGCGCTGTACCAGCGAGGTCATAGAGCGAAGCGTAGGGTTGGCAAACATTTCCCCGATGGGCAACTCAATTCCAAAATGGTCTTCTATTCGCGTCTGAAGCCGAACCAACTGGATGGAATGTCCGCCTAAATCGAAGAAACTGATGTCAAGTCCCACCTGGTTTCTGCCCAGTAGCTCACTCCAAATGGTTGAAAGATCCCGCTCAACCGTAGTGCTATCCCTTTCTACTAAAGAGCACTGAGCCATCTCTGAAATGTTCATGTCAGGGACATTGAGACGATGGAACTCTGCTTTAAGAGACGACCAATCAACTTTTCGATTGGCCGTCAGAGGTACTGCAACAATTTGGACGATGGCTGAGGGTACCAAATGATTTGGCAAATGTTGTTTGAGTGCTTGACGAAGCGTCAAACTATCCAATTTGGCACCAGGCTCACCCACTACCCAAGCCACCAACTGGGGTTCTCCGATCTGATCCGGGCAAACCGACACCAGGGCCTGTGCAACGCCATCACAATTCATCAAATGAGTTTCGACCTCGCCCGGCTCGATGCGGAAACCGCGTAGTTTTAATTGACGATCGATTCGCCCCAGAAAAGTCACCGTGCCATCGGCTTCCATCCTGACTCGATCACCCGTTCGGTAGCGACGCCCCTGCGCTGTTTGCTCAAACCGTTCGGCGGTGAGATCGGGCAACCCTAGGTAGCCCAGCGCGACACCGGGCCCTCCAATAATCAGTTCCCCAGCTACTCCTATCGGCACTAGGTGTCCCGTTGGATCCACAACGGTTAGGGAAGCTCCGCCGAATGGGCGACCGATGGTGCCTGGCCTAGCTCCTTTCTGATAAGTTGCCAATGCTACGGTTACTGTTGCTTCGGTGGGGCCATAGGCAATGAACAAACGGCGATCGCATGACCACGCGTTTGCTGTTTCCGGCGAGCAAACCTCTCCACCGACCGAGACAGTTCTCAATTTTGGGAGAGTACCGGGCTGGGTTGCTGCAAGCACGGCTGCTGGCACTTGCATATGGGTAATGTTGGCCATTGCAAGAGTACGGTTCAAGTGCTTCCCTGGCATCACATCCACGTGCGGGGGTACCACCAATGTTGCCACCGCACTGACTGCCATAGCAATATCCGAAAGCGCCACATCGAAAGCTGGGGAAACCACCTGTAATACCCGATCACCTTGACCCAAGTCATAGGCCATCGACAACGCACATCCTAAGCGGCAAAGGGCGGCCTGAGTAATCATCACGCCTTTAGGGGTGCCGGTCGTTCCGGAGGTGTAGATGATAGCGGCCACGTCATCAGGGTCGGGGGAAGAAACTAGTCCTGCTATCGGTGCGGACGGTACGGCACCCAAGATACTATCAAGACTTAGCTGTGGACAGGGATAGTCGAGCGGAATATCCGTCAGTACCGCTACCACCCCCGCGTCCATGAGCGTAGCGGCGATCCTCTCCCGCGGATAGGTGGGGTCGAGCGGAACAGCAACTGCTCCTAGCCGCCACACCCCGAATAAACTGGCGAGCTGTAGGGGGGAAGGCTGCGCCAGTAGCCCTACTCGGTCTCCCGTCCCTACACCTAGACCTTGAAGTCGTTGAGCCGTGACACTTGCCCGCTGATTCAGCTCGGCATAGGACAGGGATGAGGTCAAGTCCCACACTGCCGTCGCGGCCGGAGAGGTTAGTGCCACATGAGCCAAGACTGCGTCTAGACGAGTTGCAATGGGGCTAGAAGCCGCTTCAGCAGTCAGCACGGCTCCACAATCTGGATTATCAATACTCAAGAGCGGCAGTCGTTCGATTTGTGTGTCTGGCTCAGTAGCCGCTGCCGCCATTAATTGCTCCAGACCCCGCGCTAAGCGTTCAGCCACCGCCCTCGGCACGCGTCGGGTGGCATATTCAATAACCAAGCGCGGTCCGTTAGTCATCTGAGTGACCACAAAAGCAAGATCAACTCGCGCCTCGGGAGAGTTAGGCATAGCGAAGAGACGGCTCGAAAGCTCCGGCAAGCGGAGATCCCAATCGCTGGCATCTTCAACAATCACCATGCTACGAATCGCCTCACTATCTGGTTGAGTAGGCCAGCCCATACCTGTGGCTTGGAGCCAAGGGAGTGGAACATCCTGATACCGCATCGCTGTCAGCAGGGCAGTCTTAGTCGCCTTAAAGGCCTGCCGAAACGTTGGGGCATCGGCAAGATCGACCTTGAGCAGAACCGTGTTGGCTAAAAATCCAACCACAGACTGTAATCCCGGTGTATTTCTGCCAGCTTGAGGAAAGCCTAGAAGAGGATGTTCGGTATCGCCGAAGCGCGTCAGCAAAACCGCCCAGATTGTTAGCATTGATATAAAACGGGTGACCCGTTCTTCCTGAGCTAAGGCTTCAAAGGCTGTGAGAGTATCTGTACCGATCACCACCTGATCCACGGCGACTTGTCCACCCCAGGTCTTATCTGTCGCGATACCTGACACTCGGGGGGATTCACCTCCCATGAGGCTTTGTTGATAATCCTTCAACTGCTTCGCGATCGCGGGACAGACGGTCTGCTGCCACCGAGCGATATCTCCCAGTTGTAGGAGAGGCGGCGGTAAGGCGGTGGTGCTATGGACAGACCACAGGGCTGCCAGTTCTTTAACCAGAACCTGCCCCGACCAGCCATCGCAGGCCACATGGTGGTTTACCCAAATCAAGACATGGCGAACCGGTTCGAGTTTGACCAAATGAACCCGCAGTGGTAATTCCCTCTCCAAAGCAAAAGGGCGACAACGGATATCTGCCAGCAAAGACTCTAAGACCGCTAAGGGATCGACAGCGGCTGATACGTCGTGACGAAAGAGTTCTAGCTCTTCCGAGGTAACTACTTGTACTAGCTCATCATTTTGAATTGCTAGGTGGGTGCGTAACGCGTCGTGACGGGTCACTAAATGCCTGATAGCGCTCTCAAGCTGGGGGACATCGAGCGATCCATTTAACTCATAGGCAATGCAGAGATTGTAGGCACTACTGTTGGGATCGTCCTGATAGTGAGTCCAGAGCCAGCGCTGATTACTAGTGGCAGGGGCTAACCCGGTTTCCAACGATGGACAGGGTGGCGGTAACCCCTCAACATCAGGGGTGATAATACGACGGACGAATGCTCTGAGGCTCGGTGTTTCAAAGAGGGTAGAAACTGCGATCGCAGAATCCATCAGCTCGCTGATCTGGTTGATGGCCATGATCGCTTGCAAAGAGCCGCCGCCACAATCAAAGAAATCGTCGTCAGGGCTATTGATCGGCTGCGCCAGCATCTCAGACCACACATTAGCTACCAGCTCTTCTAACGGATCTAGGATATCAGTCTTAGGAATCTCCGCGTCTGTATCCAGATCCCTGGCAGGACTCGGCAAGGCTGCCAGGTCAATTTTGCCACTCGCATTAAGCGGCAACGCATCCAAAATCACAAATGAGGCCGGAATTAGAGCCCGAGGCAATCGGTGGGAAAGCCAAGCTCTTAAGGAGGCTACTGTCACACCCGCTTCAGCAGCGACGTAGGCTGTCAGCACCATATTATCCTCTGGCGGTGCTACTGTCGCGCTGACATAGGCGGCATCTACCCCAGGATGATCCTCCAGGGTAGCCTCAATTTCAGTGGGTTCAACCCGTACCCCCTGAATTTTGACTTGGCGATCCATCCGACCCAGATACACAAGCCGTCCATCGCCATCCCACAGACCTAAATCACCCGTGGCAAATATTGGTTCGTCTATAGGTTTTTCTGTAGGTTTGTCGTCGTTTAAATTCCGCTGGAAAGCCGAAGAATTGCCGTGGAGATAGCCTCGCGCTACCCCTACCCCACTGATGGCGATCTGGCCAGGTGCACCGACTGGCAGCACCTGACCAGCGCGATCCAAAACGAAGATGCGGTTTCCTTGTATGGGCACACCAATGGGGATCGGGGCTGTGTCTGAGATGTCGACCCTATGCCAGGTTGCATCCGCCGACACCTCGGAAGAACCATAGAAATTTACCAGAGCCGCATCAGGTACAACCATGTAAAAACGCTGAACGAGTTGAACCGGCAAGGTTTCTCCGCTGCTGACACACAGCCGTAGACTTCGCAATTTACTTTCTATGTCTGGTACCCTGTCGAGCATAGCCCGCAGTAGCGACGGCACCATTACAATACGTGAAATTCGCTCTCGGGCAATCAGTGTCGCTAATGCCCTAGGGTTAAGGGCCGTATCCCTATCCGCCACAACAGCCCGAAGCCCCCAAATGAGAGGGCCAAAAATCTCCCCGATGCAATCGACAAACATCAGCGATGTCTTCAGGCAAATCGCCTCATCAGGTTGGACAGGCCACTGACGTTCCATCCAAAGAATACGATTGACCATACCCTTATGGAGTCCCACGACTACCTTGGGGCGACCGGTGGATCCCGATGTATAGATTAAATAAGCAGGATCCTCAGGGCTGACGCGTGGTAAGGATACTAGAGCTTTTGCCGTGTTTTTCGTATCGTAGTCCGTTAGCGTCACAATGGTGACGGCGGCTGACTCGGGCAGCCATACTGGTCGCTGTCGCGCGATCAATCGGGTGGCACCACTGTCCGCTAGCAGGCTGGCAAGCCGCTCTTCAGGCAAATCTGGCTCTAGAAATAACACCGCTCCTCCAGCTAACACCACTGCAACAGCCGCAATCACCAAGTCGATTGATCGATCGAGACAGATAGCGATCGGGAAACCAACCGTGGGTTTCTCCACTGGAGTCTGGGCTACCAGAAAATGTGCAAGGGCTGTGGCCTGCTTGATTAAGGTCTTATAGTCAAGGGTGCGATCGCCTTCACACAGAGCAATCTTATTGGAATGAAGCCGAGCACGTTCCAGCAACAAATCCCCCAAAGACTGATTGATGGTTTCTAGATGGGATGGGTTGAGTCGCTGGGTCAGGGCCGCCGCTGCTTGGGAATCGATTAGCGGCAGCCTATTAAACGCGATGTCAGGCCTTGCCATGGCGGACTGTAGTGTTGTGCTGATGGCGGTAGTAATAGCGATCGCGACGGACTTAGGAACTAAATCCTCACGAACCTCAATCTGGCCAGAAATCCCAACACCGTCGTCCACCAGTTCCAGAGCGATATCAGCTCGAGCGTCAGGGCTAGGGAGTGGCATCAGCGTTGGTAAATCCGCTCCCCCCCTAGCGGGCAAAAAGTTAAAAAGAGCCTGAAATAGAGGAGCAACCCCAGCACGACGCTGAGGTTTGACGAGTGCTACAACATCCGCGTAGCCGATGGTCGTGTGCTTAAAATCTGTCGAACAAACGCGCTGTAGCTTTTGGACAAGCACCTTAAAACTCGGCTCACCAGATAGATCGCAGCGCAGTACCACTAAGTCTGAGAGACAGCCGACAATAGTTTCGGATCCAGGTGTATCGCGATTGTCGATAGCGGTACCAATGCTAACGTCTTCACTCAGGGCAAAACGACCCAAAACCCCAGCATAGGCTGCTAGGAAGACGAAAAACGGTGTTGTTCCGTTCGCTACCGCAAACTGGCGAATATCCCTAACCAGCTGGGGGGCAAAGGTTAGTGCAGTATATGTAGAACGTCTCCCCAGTCCGCGACCAGAACGACGAGCCGCGGGCAAGTCAAGTACAGGCAGCTCACCTGCCAATCTTTCTAACCAATAGGACTGATCAGCCTTAATCTTCACCTCGTTTGATGTAGCCGTTCGCCAATAGTAATAGTCAGCTGGCTGAAAGGGATCGTCGAGCAGGAGGTTCGTGTCATCTGGATTACTGAGTAGCTGCTCTAGCTCCTCAACCAAACGCCCGATCCCAGTCCAATCAATGATGGCATGATGAAAGACTAGCAGTAGCGTATTAGCCGCAGTGGGATCGCTGAAGATAGACGCACGCCAGAGTGGCCCCTCATTCATTCTCAAACGCCTGGCAAGTTGGCGTTCGAGGAGACCGCAATCACTAGAATCTCCCTCAAGATACTCCACATCTTTTGGCGCAACGACATCTATTCGCTCGAACACACCATCGGAGGTCTCCTCAAATCTGGTGCGCAGAGCTTCATGACGCTGAAACAACTTCTCAAAAGCCAAATTGAGTGAAGATGCGGAGAGGGATCGACTAAACCTTACCAGACAACCTAAGGTATTTAGCCCAGGAATACCTTCAGTACGCTCTTGAAGCCAGAAGCGATATTGAGCTGAGCCAGCTAGACGATCACAACGGCTAGATTTTTCGGAACGATTTGACAGGTTGGCATCCAGGATGGTGAATCCGTCTTTCTTTAAAAGTTCTGCGAGCGAAGAGCGTTCATCAAATACCATTCTTTTAATCCTAATTCGTTTTTGATCTCAAGCTTTCTAAATGTTTGGCAACTGCAGACACCAGTCCTTCCTGCTTCTCAATCGCATATAATTCGATGGTTAACGATTCAATGGTAGGGTTTTGAAATATAGAGGCAGACGATAGCTCAACAAAGAATAACTCTGACAATTGACTAGAGAGCTGGCTAGCCAGCAAAGATGTTCCCCCCAGCATAAAAAAGTTGTCATAGATGCTCGGTTGATCGATGCCGAGAATAGACGAGAAAGTTTCGGCCACTAAACGCTCCACCCCATCACGGGGAGCCACCCATCGATCGGTTGCGTGTGATATCATCCCAGCAATGTCAACTTGCCCTTGTGCATCCCGTAGAATTTCTGGCGCATTGCGCACTAAGACCCAAGCCTGGCGCGACAGATTATCCGGATAGCTGAGCACAACAGCAGATTGTTTCCCTTTCACCCAAGCCGTCGGTCGGTTCAGTGGCGCGGGTGTTGTCAGTGCGAAGGCGGCATTAGCGGGGTGCTGGTCGTTGAGACCGACGAGCCAGTGAGTGCCCGGACGCAAGAGGGCAGCTTCGATGACTAACAAACCAGTTTCAGCATCAAGTGGGACAAGCCCATCTGAGCGCACTAAAGCTTCATTGGTTTGACCCTTGCTTAACCCAATATCCATCCAGGAAGAACAAGATAATAGTGAGACCCGAGCACCGCTCATCGTTAGCTTATGTGCTGCCTCAGATAGAGCGGCATGCACGGCAGCATATCCCATAACCCGACCCCCCACCTGACCAACGATCGATCCCATCACTAGCAGTTGGGCGGCTGGTCTTGTTTCCAACAGTGTCGCCAGTGCGGCGAGACCACCAAGGCTAGTACGTTGCATGGTCTCAAGATCGACGCCATTATCATCAGCTAACCGAACAGCACGGCCCGAGCCCGCCGCATGTAAAATACCTGAAAGAGATTGACCCAATGCACATTCTCGCTCATGCACAGCATCCCGTAGTTGATCGAGATCGGCAACATCGGCCTTTATGTATTGGACATCCCCCAAGCGTTCAAGCTGCTTCAATCGACCAGCCCGTTCCGGCGATAAATCGATATTATCCGTGCGACCAATGAGAAGAACGTTTGCCCCGTGGCTCAGTAGCCGCTCACAGATCAAGCTACCCAGTCCTCCCAAACCACCACTAATGAGCCAGAGGCTGCCAGGCGTGATCGCTTCCTGCAACGTAGCCAGCGGCGGCTCAACAACTTCAAAACGAGGAACAAGTGCCTTGCCGTCCCGCCACGCAACGACCGGCTCAAAGCCACAAACACCCTTCAGGATGACGCTCACATCATTAAAACTCGGCATCGGTAGGTCAATTAATTGCCACCGCACTTCTGGTAATTCCAAGGCCAGCGAACGAATTAGCCCAGGTAAAAGGGCGTGATTGTAATTGATGCGCTCGTCAGGATTAGTTGCCACCGCACCGTAGGTCAGAACAACGACAGAGTAAGTTTTTTTGCCTCTCGTGGCTATAGCCCGAGCTAAGGAAAGAAGAGAGCGAGTAGCATGAACAGTCGAATCGGCGGAGTCATTATAGCCCCAGGCATGGAGAATTGTATAGTGCTTACCGTCAAGAGTCGCAATCGCGTCTATCACCTTACCGTGACCGATCGCGTCATCCGAGGCTATTGCCCATGTATTATTGCTCAAACGCTTCGTTTCAGAAGATCTTATGATCTGAACTTGGTAATCATGGGGGTTAGGAACTAACCACTGAAGCTGTTCTTGGTTGCCGACAAATATCAGATCGATGTTCGCTGGATTAATGACAGTTGGCTCCTTCAATCGCACTGGTCGCTCGACCCAGATCTGACGATGCAGTGGTATCTCAGAATAGTCCGAGCTACCCAAAAGGCCGTTCACTCGCTCCTGGATTGCATCATAAACACCCGCTTCCCAATTTTGTCTCAACTTTGTTTTAGAAATCTTACCGATTCCGGTTCGAGGAAAATCCCTAGCCGATAAGAGCAGTAAGGTCTCGATTACCAACCCAAGTTGTAGGGATAACGTATTCCTAATTGCCTTGACAAGCTCTGCTACTATGCTGTCGTCATCAGTAGCCATTTCCGGAATCATACTGAAGAACAGCACAATCTCGTCGGTGGTTGAGTTCTGCGAACGAAATGGTACAGCGGCTACGCAGTTACTATCTATTCCAGACAAGGAGGCCACAATTTGCTCGACCTCAAAGGCGAATATTGTTACTCCGTTGATGTTGATTTTGTCATTTGAACGCCCTGTCAGATATAGATTGCCATTGGCGATAAGACCAGCATCACCCGTATCAAACCAATCCCTAGCAGCGTGGCAATTGCTGGCTCGATCTGGAAACCCATGATACCGAGAAAACAGCTGAGGACTGGCAATCTGCAGGTTGCCAATTTCTCCTTCCTTCACGACTTGCTGCTGGCTGTTAACAATGCGTAGAGAGCTGCCAGCAACTGGACTGCCTAAACTGGAAAGCGATCCTAGCGTTTGACCCAGCTTGCCTAAAACAATACCCGAGCAAGTTTCTGACATACCGAATGTAGGAACTATGATGTCGTCGCGCTCCACACCGTATATTTTCAATACCTCTAGAAACTGCTTCAAAGACTCCTCATTGACTGCCTCACCAGCATTTAAAACGGTTCGCAGGGAAGACACATCCCATGGCTTGGACTGGGCTAACGCTGCTCTAGCAATCAAACTATAGGCGAAATTCGGTGCCCAAGTTCTGCTAACACGAAAATCGGAGACGAAGTCTAACCACCGTGATGAGTCGGCAAGAATGTAGTCTGTACTTGTGTGGATCTGGTCACAACCTGCAAGCATCGGCACTAAACTTGACCATACCAGCGCGCCCACATGATCCAGGGGCATCCAGTTAAAGAAAATGTCCGTCTCGTTTACTTTCAATCCATCGATCCCAAACCCAACCGCCATCGCCAGTATCGCGGCATGGGACAGATGCACCCCCTTGGGGATGCCGGTACTACCTGATGTCAGTAAAATTAAAACTGAATCCACCGACTCACAGCTCACCAAGTTGCAGGCTTCTGGGCACTGTAAGCGAGAAATGTCTAGGGTCTTCACAGATTTAGTATCGTTGCCAAATGAACTTGGCAAAGTAGCTTTAGTTAAAACTGTGGGATGGTCGAGCAGTTGCCAAGCTGCGTTCAGGCGCTCGAAAGTGGCGGGATTAGAATTAGCTTCTGGTACGCCGATGGGGGTCACGATGATGCCGCCAAGTATGCAGGCCCACAGCGCCCCCATAAAGTCCTCAGCATTGGAACTGTCAAGTAGAACGCAATCTCCTTTACCAATCTGGGCATTCTGAAGACCACCGAGGATAGAGAGTGCTCGCTGATACAGTGATGCATATTTTTCATGCCGGTGGGTTCCATTCAATGCACCGTAGATTACGGTTTTGTCATTAGAGGCAGCCCGTTGAATGCCTTCACCAATTGTTCTGGGAAAATTCTTGGGAAATACTAACGAGGGTCCATGGAGCACAGCTAACTGCTCGGATAGACTGTGGCCAACCTCAACCGACTTGACTGGCTTACTAACACCGGATGGCTCACGAAGGCCAAATGGCGTAGAGGCTTTGACTCGATTCGGCACCAGCAAGGATTGTCGGATATGTTTACGAACACTGTTTGGCACAGAAACTACTGCCACATCTTCAACATCTGACAGACTAATGAGTTCATGCCGAATCTGGTCTAGCTCCTGCGCTGTCCATACTGGTAAATACTCAAGTTCCGTGTCGTTTCCCAAACGGTTCACTGGTACAAGGGCATCTAGCTGCCAGCGCAAAGGCAGAGATTTGTTCGATAATCGGCAAGCCCCTGGACCAGCAACATAAGCAATCCGTTTGACAGACGTTTCTTTACGACACACAGATCTCATATCCAAGACCCGAGCTTCGACAATGCCCGGATAGGCGAGCAAAGCCAACTCAATATCACCATACCCCTCACAATCCCCCGAAACCATCGACCTACATAAACTATGACCGAATACCATTTAAACTCTTTTAGTTTGTTAAGTTTAGTCTGTTAAGCTGTCCGTAATTTAAATCGCTGGTTTCGGGGGCTGAACCCCTTGCTATGCTTGGATTACCCTAGAAACCTAGATGCCTAACAGCTTAATGATCAGGATAGCTTACTTAGAGCACTTCAGGTATTTTTTTAATAAAATTTAAGGTTCGCATACAGAAACGTTGAATTTATACATAAAACTTTACGTTTAAATCCCTGAGAACAGGCGTTCGCCCAGGGAGATAAAATCGCTCCTTCGTAAGGCGAGCGGATATTTGCCGACATCCACGACGAGCGATAGCTTCCGCACGGCGCAGACCGTGCCATCAATAGACCTCTTGCAAAAGTTTTTTATGGTATAATGGACGGTTTATCTATTTCGTCTTTGAACTTCTAAATTTATGATCTTTCCACCATTATTTTTCCACAGATACGGTTAATCAACTCTCAATACATTATTCGCACGACAAAGATATCTAGCTTGTTATTCTCAGCTAAATTAAAAGAATATAGTTAGTTTTTTGCTTAGGCTTTTGAACCTAAATCGTTATTGTAAATTCCAGCGATTAAATGACTTCTTAATCCAAATTTATATCGGCGATTTCGATAGGGGTAAGAGAGAATTTTGAAGATTTTTAAACAGCGATTAGCATTTTCTACAGCTAAGCTGTTCAGCATCTAAATAGCGTATAATAGAAACAGTAACCTATTCAAATATCAATAGCTATGCCGGCCCCTAATCACCAGCAATTCTCATTTTGAAAAAAATCAGATAAAATTCTCTTATTTAAATAGAGAACTTGTGTAGAAGCATTATTTTTTGACAGATAATTATCATCCAACCCTGGAGATAGACAGGTTTTAATAACCTTGTCTATTAAAAATCGATTTCAACTCATAAATCTGGATAAAATTTTAACAAAATTTTTAGTTTTTTTTATAAACAACTTTCTTTTTCTCCTTCAAGAGTTCTGACATTTTCAACTAGAATTTACTTTTTTAAATGGGACATATTCAGTGAGAATAAATGAGAAAAATTCCGACCAATTCTTAAACTAAATAAATTTTAATAGGGTACGAATATCATTAAAAAAAGAAGTCCGAGTTACTAATAGCTCACGAATCTTTTGATAAGTATGATTAACTAAATCTAAAACGGTATGAAATAAAAAAGCTAGTAAATTTAAAGACAACAAGAACTCGCATAAATGACTTTGACCATGACCAAAATTATGTTCTAAA
>Ga0315903_10002627_pt1 | contig 26052 bp, 24 predicted proteins | sample LakEriMetagenome_7_FD_203524 | JGI IMG/M metagenome (GOLD analysis project Ga0315903, IMG submission 203524) | Freshwater fungal communities from buoy surface, Lake Erie, Ohio, United States - Buoy 2 MA119 | ecosystem: Environmental > Aquatic > Freshwater > Lake | place: USA: Lake Erie, Ohio... | reverse complement strand
AGACCAACATCCATGAAAATATGTTCAGACAATTGAATGAAAACCAGACCGAGTAACGGAACATCGTAAGACACCATACTGAAGCTTCCGTTTACGGAGTTAGCAGAATCCTGAATATCAATGGAATAGTTTCTTTTGACGTAATTGATTCCGGATTCAACAGACCAGGTATCGGTAAGTCCTCTCCGCAATACCATCCCCATACAATATCCACCTTCCGGTGTAAGCGTAAAATTGACTCCCTGAATAGAGCGGCTTTCAGGTCCGGTATTGAAAAACTTACTTGAAAACAATGGCTTAAACTGAAAACCGGCAGTCATCATCTGCTCCTGAGCCCGAACCTGGCCTCCAAACGAAATCATTCCTGCCATAAGAAAAAAAACAAGGGACAATCGGCTCAAAAACATCATGAAAACTGGCTTAAAATAAATATAATGGCCACAAATTTAGGGTTTTACGTTCAATTAAGCCATGATAACATCATGCCCTTTAATGTCTGGAGAAGCATACATGAATCACAGAACCAATTGTTTATCAAAATATTACATAATATCAACAATCGATCGGATTTGCCTAAATTTGAACAAGCGTTCGGCCGGAATACAGAAAAGAGAGACTGATTTACATCATCCTTTGATATGAATTGAAAGGATACTTTTGCAGGAAAGAGAAGAAAATCCATGGAGTTAAACTATGCCATAGCTGTTGTTACCGTCAGAGTGCTGGCCGGTGTGCTCTTCTTTTTTCAGGGTTATGACAAGATTTTCAATATTGGGATGCGCGATTTGCGCGAGACGCTCAGTACCGGAATCAATCAAAAAAAACTGCCTGAGAGTGTCATCGGATTCATCGCGGTATATACTTCCTGGGTAGAACTCATTGCCGGTTTCCTGTTGATTATCGGGTTTTTCAAATTTTTTGCAATCAGTTTACTCTGTCTGAATATACTCATTGTCACGGTCGGCTTCAGCATGTCGAAGCCTATGTGGGATAACAATCTGGTATTTATTCGTCTGGTATTGCTCATCTTCCTTCTGGTGGTGCCTCAGCACTGGGATGTTATTTCATTCGATCATCTGTTTCAACTTTCTAAACTTCGATAACGAAAATTCCAATCATGAAAAAAATATTTGTTGCCACCGACTTCTCTGAGGTTTCTGTTAACGCCGTGCATTACGCTGCTGCACTGGCCAAAGATTTCCAGTCATCACTGACCCTGGTACATGTTTATGAAAGTCCGATGTTCTATACGGCAGAAATGCCTTATACAGCAATTGAAGCCGCTGAAAAGATGGCCAAAGCGGATGCAGAAAGCAAGATGGAAAACCTGTTTCAAACCGTCACCACGGCATATCCCGAATTATCGGTTAAGAACATCATCCGCAAAGGAATTTCTGCTGATGCCATTTCTGAAGAAGCCGATAACAATGGTGCCGATCTACTGGTTTCAGGGTCAACCGGTGCCGGAATGCTGGAAAGAACGCTCATCGGCAGCACCACTACTTCCTTAATTAACAAATCAAAATGCCATGTACTGATTGTTCCTGCAAATGCAAAGTATAAAGGTATCCATCAGCTCATTTACGCAACCGACCTCAACGATAAAAACATTGCCGCCATCAACAACATGATCCCGGTTGCGGAAAAAAGCAATGCCGAAATTGTATTCCTGTTTGTTGACAATAAGATACACACCGACAGCGAAGAAATTTCTGAGGAAATGGCTCATAAGATCAGAAGCCATGTCAAATACCCTAAAACATCCGGTTATGTCTGCACCGATGCTGATATCATGAACGGTATTCACATTTTCATCAACAGGATGAAAGCCGATATGGTTGTTATGCTGACTCACCCCCGCTCTTTCCCCAGAATGCTTTGGGATAAGAGTCTGACAAAAAAATTCTCATATCATCCTGAAATTCCATTGCTGGTGATGCACGCTCATTCATAAAATAGCATGACAATTTAACGGTAACATCAATATTTTCCAATCATTGCGTTTTTCAAATATTTCTGACACTGATCGAAGAAAGGTGAGAGCCATCATGGTGGTGCTGATTATAAGCATTATCCTCTTGGCTATCAAATTCACAGCCTGGTACATCACACGTTCAAACGCCATCCTGACAGATGCGCTTGAATCCATCGTAAACGTAGTGGCCGGCTCATTTGCGCTTTTCAGTATTTACTATGCCTCGCTTCCCAGCGATGAAAACCATCCTTACGGACATGGGAAAGTTGAATTTCTCTCTTCAGGTTTTGAAGGTGGCCTCATCTTCATAGCAGGAATGGCCATCATCGCCAATTCTGTCTGGGCCTTTTTTCTACCCCCAAAACTTCAGCAAGTAGAAACAGGGGTGTGGCTATCGGCAGCCACAGGAGCGGTTAATTTTATCATGGGAAAATATCTGGTCAGCAGAGGAAAAAAAACACATTCGCTGCTGATGACTGCCAACGGGAAACACCTGATTTCCGACACCGTGAGCAGCATCGGGCTGGTAGCAGGTTTGTTCCTGATTATCCTTACCGGGAAGCTGTGGCTCGACAACCTGATCGCCATCATATTCGGCCTCATCATTCTGATAACTGGCTTTGGGTTATTAAAGAAGTCTGTGACCAGTCTGCTGGATGAGGCCGATGAAGAAAAACTCGTATTACTGGTCACTGAACTCAACAAGCACCGTCAGGAAAAATGGATCGACATCCACAACCTGCGTGTTATCAAATATGGTCCCAACCTGCATGTTGATTGTCACATCACTCTTCCCTGGTACGACTCGCTTGAAGAGTCGCATTCAGAGGTGGATGCAGTGGAGAAGCTGGTTAGAAAAAGTCTGGGCCGCAATGTGGAATTTTTCATTCATGCCGACCCCTGCATCATGCCAAAATCATGTACAGTTTGCCAGCTGACCAATTGTTCATATCGAAAAGTTCCCATGCAAAAGAAAGTGGAATGGGAACTTTCAAATATGCTGCCAAACAAAAAGCATGGGTTGAATGAGAAGGACGGCAGTTTAGAGTTTAGCGTTTAGAGTTTAGAGTTCTAAGTTTTAGCTGGGTCATGATACTCGCTCACTAATGAATAATGACTAATCACTAATGACAAATGACTAATGACTAATGACTAATCCTTCCCTGCTTCCTTCAGTTTCCCGATCAGCACTTCCGCCGGTACCACGCCCGATTGGCGCCACACCTGTTTGCCTTTTTTGAAAATAATCAGAGTTGGAACGCCTCGCACCTCGAACGATGCAGCAGCCTGAGGATTTTTATCTACATCCACTTTGATCACTTTTGCCTCATCGCCCATTCTTTCTGCAACATCCTGAAGAACCGGTGTCATCATCCTGCACGGGCCGCACCAGGTGGCGAAAAAATCGACCAGTACCGGTTTGTTTGAGTTAATCAACTCCTGAAATGAACTCATTGAATTTTTTTTAGTCGTAATCGATTTCTGAAAGGTCAGTCTTCTCAGGTGGTGTTGCTTTTTCCTGACCAAGATTATTTTGCTGATCAAGTGTCATATCATCAGTCGAAGAAGTTTCAAGCCACACATGACCTGATTTTCTGAATACCTGAACATTCAGTCCAAAATCATCACGGAATTTTGACTCCAGTTCGTTTACGGTCATTTCACCAGACAAATCAATTTCTCCTTCATACTGTATTTCACTAATTTCACAAACAGCATGGTCGGCCTTGATCATCGCTTTTTTAGTGGTGGGTTCCTGATCGTGATGTGGAATTTTAAAAAATTCAAGTTTCAGATAAGGAAACATAAGTGTAAACTCTTCCTTGATCTCTGATAACAGACGGGAGGCATGTATTTTCATAGAAACAGTATGGTTATTTTTGATTCAGGGCAAAATTAAATCAAACCCAATCCTCCGACTATGACAAAAGTCACGGTCGTGAATCAGCCCCCAAACTTAATTTATTATACTGATTTTCAATACTATATAATGATTAACATTAATTTAACATTGAGTTAATAATTAACCAAAGATTTCGATTGACTTTTGCATCGTTTAATATTGACTTAACATAAACCTATATCAATCACATGAAATTACCAGTAGTGATCATGGCAGCCGCAACAATGGCCCTGGCGGCTTGCGGAGGCAACAAAGAGGCTGAAACCACTGAAACCAATCAGGTAACCGGTGAAGTCAGAATTGACGGCTCCAGCACCGTATACCCCATTACCGAAGCAGTCGCTGAGGAGTTCCGCACAGAACAACCCAATGTTAAAGTTACAGTCGGACTATCAGGAACCGGTGGTGGTTTTAAGAAATTCAGCCGTGGCGAAACCGACATCAACAACGCATCACGTCATATCAAAGAAGAGGAATCAAAAGCATGTGAAGCCAACAACATCCACCATCTTGAACTTGAAGTGGCTTACGACGGGCTTTCAGTTGTGGTGAATCCACAAAATACCTGGGTTGATTATCTCACCGTAGAAGAACTTCGTAAAATGTGGGAGCCTGCTGCTCAGGGCAAAATAAAAAAATGGAGTGAAATCAGGGCAGGTTGGCCGGATGAAGAATTCAGACTCTACGGAGCCGGAACCGAGTCAGGAACCTATGACTATTTTACTGAAGCCGTCATGGGAGAAGCCAGAAGCAGCCGTGGTGACTTTACAGCAAGTGAAGATGATAACGTACTGGTTCAGGGTGTTTCCACCGATAAAAACGGACTGGCCTTTTTTGGATTTGCCTATTACGAAGAAAATAAGGCCAAATTGAGAGCTGTGCCCATCGACGACGGCAATGACGAAAACGGCAAAGGCCCAATCATGCCAACAGTTGAAACAGTTAAGGACAAATCATACGCTCCGCTTTCAAGGCCGCTGTTTATTTATGTGAATTCAGCCGCAGTTGACAAACCGGGAGTATCTGAGTTTGTGAGATTCTATCTGGGTCATTCATCAGAACTCGTACGTGAAGTTGGATTTATTCCGCTTACTGATGAAGAGTACAAGCGGGAGCAGGATAAATTTGAGAACTTCATGAAGACCCACGTTCCTGCCAAGTAAATCATTGGTTAACAATATTCAGGCACCTGCTTTCCGGCGGGTGCCTTTTGAATTTTAAAAATTTAATAATCCGGTAACAAACTCGAGGTATCTTCACGGACTTGGAAGCTGATCAGCAAAATGAATAAACGATCAAAAGAGAAAGTAATTGAAGGTTTGCTGGCCGCCTGTGCCCTGCTCACTATACTTACTACTGCCGGTATTCTTTATGTACTGGCTTTTGAAGCATATAACTTTTTCAGTGAAGTTTCCATTGTTGAATTCCTGACCGATAACCAGTGGACACCGCTTTTTGCTGATAAGCATTTCGGTATCATGCCTCTTTTGAGCGGAACCCTGCTTACATCTACCATTGCCATATTGGTGGCGCTGCCTACCGGATTGACCATTGCGCTCTACCTGAATGAATATTCATCGAGTAGATTCAAAAACATTATTAAACCCATTCTCGAAGTTTTAGCTTCAGTTCCAACAGTGGTATACGGTTTCTTCGCATTAACAGTTGTAACTCCGTTTCTGCAAAGTCTCATTCCCAATATGTCGGGATTCAACTCACTTTCTGCAGGATTTGTAATGGGAATTATGATCATTCCTTATGTTTCTTCACTGAGCGATGATGCGATTTCTGCAGTTCCCAGATATATCAGAGAAGGCTCGCTGGCGCTTGGCGCGAACCGTTATCAGACCGCTGTCAGAGTAATCATTCCCTCTGCCTCATCAGGAATTATTGTCTCTGCCATTCTGGCTATTTCACGGGCTATCGGAGAAACCATGATTGTTGCCATTGCGGCAGGACAGCAGGCTACCCTGACTCTGAACCCACTGGTCCCCATTGAAACAATCACCACTTACATTGTGAAGGTTAGTTTAGGTGATGTGGCACACAACTCACTTGAATACCGGACCATTTTTGCAGCAGGAATTACTTTGTTCGTATTTACCTTCCTGCTTAATAACCTGAGTTATTACCTGAACAAAAAATTCCAGAAGAAATATGTCTAAGCATTTCGCGACCATAGCCAAATTAAAAGACAAGTCGTTCCAGTATTTTGGAATCTTCTGCACCTTCTTCGGACTGGTGATGCTGGTGATATTTATTTCCAGTATTTTTTCGGAAGGTATTTCCCGGATTGACTGGGACTTCCTGACTAACTTCCCTTCACGAAGAGCTGAGAAAGCCGGTATTCTGTCTGCTCTTGCCGGTACACTCTGGATCATCGTGATCACTGCATTGGTGGCTATACCGATTGGTATCGGAGCCGCCATTTATCTCGAGGAGTTTTCAAAAAAATCAAGATTCGGCAAAATCATTGAGCTCAATATCACCAACCTTGCAGGCGTTCCGTCTATCATTTACGGTTTGCTGGGCCTTGAAATTTTCGGCAGGATTATGGGCATGGGAGGCAGTATTCTTGCAGGAAGCTTTACACTGGCGCTACTGATCCTTCCCATCATTATTGTAGCTACCAGAGAAGCTATTAAAGCCGTACCATCATCACTTCGTGAGGCATCCTTTGCATTGGGGGCATCCAAATGGCAGACTGTTAAAATGACCGTAGTTCCATCCGCAAGCAGCGGAATTATTACAGGAATCATCATTGCCATCTCCAGAGCCATCGGAGAAGCCGCGCCGCTGATTGTGGTTGGAGCATTGGCTTATGTACCCTTTGTTCCGGACTCTCCAACCTCACAATTTACCGTGCTGCCCATTCAGATATTCAACTGGGTTTCCCGGCCTCAGGAAGCCTTTCTGGTGAATGCCTCCGCCGGAATCATCATTCTTCTCGGCATTACCTTCCTGCTGAATGCATTCGCGGTTTACCTGAGGATTAAAAGAACCGTCAAATACTGAGAAAGTTTTTTGATTTGAAGTAATAGGTGACAGGCAATGCGCTGCGCCGCACTGAGCTTATCGAACGGAGTTTTTCGAAGCTTGACAGTTAATAGTTAACTAATGACTAATGACTAGTGACTAGTGACTAGTGACTAATCACTTTTCCAGCTTATACCCTACTCCTCTGATTGTAGTGATATAACGGTCTACCAGCTTTTTTCTTAGCATGCGAATGTGCACATCGAGCGACCTTGAATCTTTGGGTTTAAAATCTTTACCCCATACATGCCTTAAAATTTCCTCACGCTTGAAAACCTTGCGAGGATTTGAGGCCAGCAATAAAAGAAGTTCAAACTCCTTTCGGGGAAAAGCGATTTTGTCACCGTCCATGTAAACAGTATAGGCCGCACGGTCAATGATCAGTCCGGCTGAATCTTTTTGCGAATCAGATTCAGTACCTGTGAGAGAATAGCGATTCCATCCCGGTGTGATACTGTACAAAGGGTCTTGGTTCTCTTCTAAAATGACAATCTTTCCCGACATAACAATACTTTACAATTTCAAAAGTATGCCTGTATCATTAAGGGGGTGTTTTTTAAAAGTTAAATTGTTGTTAACTTAACAGGCACCTAATTTAATGCCTTCAAAACAATCACTGATTGAACTTTGTTGAACTCCACGTACATTAATTGAGTAAAATCTTAAACAACAGTGATGCCTGTAAAAACCAAAACTTCAAATGCCGGACTTTTAATACTCCTTGCAGGATGGTTATTCACCTCCTGCGGAACCGGCCGTTATCAAACAGATGAAATGGCCAAACAGGAGCCCACTCAACCTTATGACCTGATTATCGTTCCCGGTGTTCCACTGGAAAACGGACAATGGAGCCGGATTATGAAGGCCCGGGTGTACTGGTCGAAATACCTGATTGAAAAAGGTGTTGCCAAAAATGTAATGTATTCAGGTGGTGCCGTGTATACCCCATACGTGGAAGCTGAAGTCATGTCGCAATACGCTGCGGCAATCGGCATTCCCGAAGAAAACATCTTCACCGAATCAATGGCACAGCACAGCACCGAAAATATTTACTACTCCTACAAGAAGGCTTCCAAAATGGGATTTAAGAAAATTGCGCTGGCAACAGATCCTTTTCAGTCACGCATGCTTCGTCGATACATTAAAAATAAGGTCAGCAGTGATGTGGGTCTGATTCCGATCATTTTCGATACCCTGAAAACCATGGAAAGTCGAATGATCGACCCGCAAATTTCATTCCAGCCTGTTGACACCACCGGTTTTGTCGCTTTACCCGAACGCAAAGGCTTTTTCGACAGGATGAGAGGCACCATGGGAAAGCATATTGATGAATCATTGTATAATTAATACTGATTTTGTCATTATCTTAGGTATTGCATGAGCAGAAACCAACTTTTGCATATTTTGGCTTTAAAATTTACAGTCTATGCGATTATTGATTTCTGCCTTCATCATTCTGATATCTGTTCAACTTTCTGAGTCTCAAACCCCAAATCTTCATTGGAAATACGAGTATGACGGGGTTTCCCATTTTGAAGACCGCGGGAATTGCAATACTTATGATCATTCCGACAACCTCATCGTTGCAGGTCATACCGACAATGGTTGTACCGCCAATGACATCATAGTGATCAAGTATGATACGGCCGGTGATACGTTATGGTCCAGATTGTACAATGGATCCGGAACCTATGGTCAGAATGATTATCCGAACGCTATAGTTACTGATACTTCCGGGAACATCTATATTGCCGGCATTACTGAATCCAACAGCTTTTTTTATGCAGTTACTTTAAAATACAGTCCTTCTGGCACCCTTCTTTGGGAGCAAAAATACCTCACCGCAGAATCAGCCGCTTATGACGTGGAAGTTGATGTCAACGGCAACGTATATACCTGCGGTTACCGGGAAATCTCCAATAATAAAGACTTTCTGGTCATCAAATACAATTCCTCCGGCGCTCAGCAATGGATGCAAAATTATTCAAGCGGAAATCATGATGAGGCCGTTTCACTGGTTGTTGATGCTTCAGGAAATTGTTATGTAACCGGAAAAGCATCAGGAGTTAATTTCTTTTTCGACTGGGCAACGGTGAAGTATGATCCATCCGGAAATCAAGTGTGGGCAGATACATTCGGAAGCGCTACCGCAACCTGGTCAGAAGAACCTGCAAAAATTGTCATTGACGCATCAGGATATCTGTATGTAACCGGCACCGCAAGTCTTGGATCAATTTCCAACAAAGATTACTACATCATCAAATATGATCAGACGGGAAACAGGATCTGGGAAAATTCCTATGCCGGTACTCTGACCAACGGCGCAGATACTCCGGTAGACATTGCCGTTGACCCTTATGGAAATGTATTTATAACAGGTAACAGTGTAGGTAATCCCACAGGCCAGGATATCGTTACAGTAAAATTCAACCCATCAGGACAGTTTGTCTGGGAGAACCGGATCGACAGCATTCAGCAGACCGATTATGCACGAAGTATCGTTTTTGATAACCAAACTAATTCAGTCATTCTCGCAGGAGATATTACCGTTTCAACAGCCGCACCTTTATTACGTGACTGGGTGGTGGTTCGTCTCGACACCTCCGGTACCGAAATCATGAACAGCTTGATAGACGGACCCGGCAATACTTTTGATATACCATTTTCAATTGCACTGAACAGCAACGGCAATTTCGCGGTTACCGGATTCTTCTCCATGAATACTGCAGGTCTCAGCAACAATGATATTGGAACTGTTTTCTATGACGGTATGTTCAATATTGATTACACCAAATACTTCAATGGTGATGCTTTCGCGGATGATCAGGGAGCCGATATGGTTGTTGATGCAGCAGGCAACACCTATGTCTGCGGATTCACCTACAACAATGATATTTACTATGAAGATCTGGTGGTATTCAAGTTGAATGCCTCCGGACAAAGATTATGGACATATGTTTACCGAGGAAATGAGGAAACCAGCTCAGAAAAAGCCGTAGCCATAGCAGTCGACAGTCAGCAGAATGTTTATGTAACCGGCACCACTGATTCAACAGCCGGCAGTTCATTCAGGAATATCATCACTGTCAGACTTGATGCTAACGGCTTGGCAATATGGGAAAATACTTTTACAGGAACAGGAAGCGGATCCGATTACCCGGTTGATATTGAAGTAGCACCTAACGGAAATATCATTGTTGCCGCAAACACATTGAACTCCGGAACCGGAATTGATGCCACCATGATCTGTTATGATCCTTCAGGAACTCTGCTGTGGTCGGCCCCATTCGATAATGGAGGCCAGGGGGAATTGTTTCAGGCACTTGCAATTGATAATAATAATAATGCCTATGGAGCAGGCACCTACTTGCCGGCCAATGGATTTCTAAGTGACGGCTTGTTGGTCAAATTCGACCCGTCCGGTACTGTTTTGTGGGATACCACCTACGACTTCAGTGCATCCAACAGCGACCGCGACTTCTTCAACAGCATTGCACTCGATAATGCGGACAATGTATTTGTAGCAGGCCAGGCCAACAACAATTTCGTTACCGCAAAATATCTTCCCAACGGCAATCCCGAATGGATTCAGAATTACAGTCACAGCAGTTTCCCCGACTCCGCTACGGCCATCGCTATTGACCCTTTCGGGGATGTTTTGGTGGGCGGCACATTCGGACAACCGGTTGAAGCAGATTACGGTCTGGTAAAATACCGCAATAACGGAACACTGGTGTGGGATCGAATGGTTGCAAATACAGCAGGATCAGATGATATTTTGACTGATTTGGTTGTGGATGCAGCAGGAAGCACCTACCTTACAGGATGGGAAACACTCAACTTCACCACCAATTACAACTTCATGACGATTAAATATGATTCGGCCGGAGTACTTAAATATGGCCTGATCTGGACGGATCCTGCAGGTGTGGCTCCTGATTACGGAAAACGTATCGGACTGGATGCAAACGGAAATATATATGTGATGGGTGATGCCAATGAAAACTGTTTTGGTAACACGTTCATCAATGGATACAGGTGGAATACACAGGTGATCCGTTACGGTCAGGGCGTTTTTTCAGGTACCGGAAATGAAAATGCTGATCAGCAGGATCAGCTTCAAATATTCCCGAATCCTGCTTCCGGAAACATCACCATCAAACTACCAGGATCCGTTTTCAGGAACAAAGAAGTCAATCTGAAATTTTATGACCTAAAGGGGAAACTGCTGCTGACTTTGAAAACAGATGCACAGACTCTAGTAGAAGCAGATATTCGGCATCTGCCTTCCGGAATGATCATATGCGAAGCGCGGAATGAATTCGGTCAACTTTTTATAAGGGTAATGAAATTTTAGCATTAAGTATCTCAGATATAACTTCATTTTTTGAAGATTATCCACGTTTATCGGTTTAAAACATTGAGATCGCTTCAAGTCTCCTAAATAAACTTTTTAGTTTATCAGAGAAAATAGAACCTATTGTTACATCAATCATCAAACTGACCTAACTTTTATATTAAGGCCTTTTCTAAAATTGAACTGTTTCAATAAATAATTAAAACTAAAAAAAGTAATTCATCAATCTACTCATCACGTATGATTTGAAAAGCAAATAAACTAAGGAATCATGCTAATCAAAACCAATAATTAAGACAAAATTAAAAACAGAAAAAAGACAAGCTATGTCGAAATTAATCCTAACATTTTTACATATAAAGATAGTGACTGAAATGATTGACAAGTATCTTGATTTAATGTTGAAATATAATTACTTACAAAATCTTTGTAATCTCTAAAATCGAGACTTCTTAATTGCTAAATCGCTTAAATGCAGCAATAGGGACATGCACTCATTTTCATAGATGCATATATAAATAACCAAAGTAGCGATTTTGAGGTAATTTTTTGCATATAATTGATTATTATTCTGAAACAAAATTTCTCTTAACTGCGATGCTTACCCCTGCTATTAAAGAACGCATAAATAAACTAGAGCTTCTGGCTGATTACTTAAAAAACGAAATATTCGTTGAGAGTTTTTCAAAAGCCTATTTCAAGGATACTGCATTCCTGATTAAAGACATAATAAGCAGAGAAATAAATACTCCTTATGAATTACTTAAAACTGAAAGGGATAACATAGGTTCTATTCAAGATCGTAAACCATTAGGCACAGTTTCGGTACTAATGCCGAAAAACAGTTTAGGTCTGACATTAGCAAAAGCAGTAGCTTCAAGTTTCCTAGCCGGTAATAAAACATTGATATACTTTCCTTCAGCTCTCAAACACTCATCAGTAGCGTACGGTAAAGCAATAGAAGATCATTTACCGGGAGTATTTGTTGCCGGACAGGGTCAAACGAGCGCTGCTTTTATGAGATCATGCTTAAAATCAGAAGAAGTTAAAGCCATTGTTGTGTACGGAGACGATTCCTGGATCGACCAGTATAAAAGTCTTGCAGAATCTACCGGAACAAAAATTATTTTCGAAGGACCGGGAAATGACCCTTTTGTGGTGATGCCCGATGCAGATATCACCGCAGCCGTGGAAGGAGCAATATGGAGCGGGTTGAATAATGGCGGTCAGTCGTGCTCTGCATCAGAAAGGTTTTTCGTCCATGCCGATATTCACGACCAATTCAGGGATTCCCTGATTTCAAGATTAAAGAATCTCCGTAAAGGCGACCCATCAGACATTAGTACGGAGATTGGACCCATTGCATCAAGAATAGTATTCGAAAGAATAAAAAAACAAATTACAGACAGTGTTCTTCAGGGAGCACGTGTGTGCGAGGGCGGCGAAATCCTGCATGAACCTAAAACAGGTTTTCCTGTTCTCACACCGTTAGTAATAGAAAACTGTACACCCGAAATGCCTGTAGTAGCTCATGAAACATTCGGGCCGGTTTTTCCGATACTGAAATTCAAATCACTCGAAGATCTGATAACACAGATTGATCAGACCCGTTACGGACTGAATGCTTCTGTGTACGGAACTCCCTATCCGGAATTGAAAGAATATTTATTTCAGAATCACCGTAATATTTATTTCGACTCCACGTGTGTCAGTGCTGAAAATCTTCCAACCAGACTGATGGATGGCGGATACAGAAGGTCAGGACTTATATGGGAATTCGAAAATGGTTATCAAGAAACCACCGGCTTACGAAGTTTACTGATTGAGTTAAGCCGGCCAAATTGATCGTCCGAACTAATAACCAGGGACGGTGTTAGTGAGCATCTCTGTTAAATGAAAGTTAGACATTAGACATAAGAAATTATTCATTATTCATCATTCATTATTCATTATTCATTAATTTTTATGAAATCCCTTAACCAGTCACGTATTCAGCCTATCAACCTTTCCGAGATGCGGCCCGAATGGAATGAGATTCTGAACAAAATACCGGGCGATGGTCTGAAAGGAAAATATGCCCCGGTGAATGTACTGGGTATGCTTATGTATAACCCTAAAACTCTCGGACAATTTCTCGACTATTGGGTGAATTCCAAAACAGCCATGGGTTTATCTGTAAGAGAACAGGAGCTGGTAATCCTGAGAATGGCCAGGCACTATGATTGCAATTATGTCTGGAAACATCACATCCCGGTTGCCGTGGAGTTTGGCGTCAGTCAGGATGAAATCGACGCAGTGAAAATCATTCCGCTCCCGCGGATCTTTTCGCAAAGGGAGGAAGCAATACTGATTATGACTGATGAGTTTGTCAATATACGCAACATCAGCGATGAAACCTGGAATCATTACAGAGGCGCGCTAAGCGATTCCGAAATAGTGGATTTGATCTCACTGGTGTCGCAATATGTACTCTTCGCGCTTACCAACAATGTACTGAAAGTTCAGATTGAGAAAAATCTGGATGAGATTCAGGGATTATAAAATGAAGGGGTGTTTAAAATAGTTCTTAACGTGTTGTGCTGTTGAATATTTATGATTTTTAATCTGTAAATGATGGCGGCGGGAGTGCTCAATTAACTTAATACTCACTTGCCTTCAGCCAGTTTCTCGCTCCCTGTCTTTTCGCTTCAAATTCCCTCTTGCTGTTTTTTTCAGCAACCTCATTACAGAAACGTGTAAGTAAAATAGCAATGTGAAATGACGATACGGAACAATAGAACAACGAGAGTTGTAGTAATGATGCTGATTTAAGAATGGACGAGCTTTAACATGAAATGCAGAGAGAAAAATCATGTATTGAAAACAAGACTCTTCGAAAACGGGAGATCAAGGCCGACCGGAAATCCTGACAACACGAGTTGAATAAATACTTCCCTGTGCTTCGGCAGTTAAAAAATAGAAACCATCTTTTAAATCGAGTGTGCCTAAATCCAGACGGTTTATACCTTCCTTCAGATCGTATAAGGAAGAGTAAACTATTCTTCCGTCATATGAATAAATAGTGAACCTGCAGGATGTCGGGTAAGAATTTCCAATCACAACGGTCAGCTGCTCAGTAAATGGATTCGGGAAGGCTGAAATTGAGCATTCAGACTTAGACTGTCCAATGGAAACTTCAGCATATTTAGCGCTTACGGTATTGAAGTCAATCAGATTCACCCAGTCGGGTCGATCTACAAAGGGATTACGGTTACCCTGAATACTTTGTATGTAGTCATTTCGTGCTATTTCAACCCCGTCGGGCGGATCCTGAAGGTGCCATTGCAATAACAGCTGCAAATCCTGCGGGTCTTCATTAAGAGAAGGAAGCACTGCATTGTTGAGCTGACTGAATGACCAGTCTGTACCGTTGACGCCATTATAACGCAGCGACATGTAGAGCAACGCGCGTGCCGCATTACCCTTGTGCGAATCGATGGGTTCATAAACGGTATTTCCTGCTGCATCCGTTCCGTACGCTCCGCCCAGAAAAGATGAGCTGACATTGACCACTTCACCGAGAGGATGATTGCTCCTGACAGCATTCGCATTGTTCTGATTCACTACAAACAGATGATGTTGATCGGCATACTCCTGTGTGGAGGTGCTTGTTGAACTTGGCATCCAGCTGTGACACCAGGTATGCTCACGGCTGAAAGGTGTAGTGGGTGTCCAGGCAAACGGTGGTGTATATACGAAACGCTGTCCGCTGTAAACACATGCAGCCACCTTTTGGCCTGAAGAGGTATCAGCGAACTCAAAATTTGCAACCATGGTTTCATCAAACAGGGCGTAATCAACAACAGTGTAAGGGTTGCGTATACGGTTCTGGAGATCACTCACGAAAGTAGCAGAAGAGGTGCTGACGGAAGCATAATAGTTGCCCTCACCGGTAGCAGGAGTTAAAACACTTCCCGTGAGCGGAGACGTTTGGAGATAGTTTCGCGAAGTGCCGGCACCATTGTAACTGAATACAGCGAACCGGTACATCCGGGATGCAGCCATGCTCCCTTTTTGTGTGAAGGAGGTTCCTGAACCGCTGAAGGCTACTTTGGAATTCCCGATCTGATCTCCGGTTGTATACTCCACACCATCAGCAGGTATATCCGTAACCGGTTCTCCGTTCAAGGAGCGAAGCACCAGATATCCTTCAGGTGCCATTGCCGGTGCTGCCCAACTCACCTGAAAAGTCCATGTCTGGACCGAAGACGCCGAGAAAGCCGAAGGCTGTGAAGCAGGCTCTGCTGTAGTGTTAACCGGAGTGACACTGAAAACAACCTGAGGAAATGAAGAATACCGGCTATTGCTTCTGGTCCATCTGGAAGTATTACCTATTTGAAGCAGAATCTCATCTTTGGTACCGGCTGTGGTACCTAAGTTGTAATAGCCGTTGTCTACCTCTGTTGCAAAATCCCGCGCCGACTTGCCGTTAATCAGAGTAGCAGGAAGGCGCGAAGTGGTCAGACTGGTGCTGCCGGTAACCCATGCGCGGCTGCTTAAACCGTAAATAAATTTTGGATTCGAAGCAGCTCCCTGGTAAATAAAAATCTGATCTCCGGAGGTAGAAAGATCCCAGGTGCCGCTTATTACGACACCGGGGGATGTGGAGAATAAACTGATACGGGTGCCGGCGGAAAGGTTAGATTGGAAAGTGTAGGTCCAGGAGCCTTCTGAGGTGGTTAGTGCCGAACCATTCCAGGCATTGTCCGTAATGCTGATTACTGTTCCCTGAAGAACGGGAACCAGAGTCACGATTATGATCTGATCGGCATTGTCGTTGTTGTGAGCGATGACTGCAAGATCTCCGGCAGCAAGAACCGTTTGAGCTTCAGATCTAAAGAAGACAAGAAGAATCGAAAACAATAATAATAATCTTTTCATGATAGCAGCAAATGATGAAGAAAAGGAAAGACAGCATTTTCCGTTTGAACCCTTGGAAGGAACAAAAATACAACAAAAGAAATGATGTTAAGTTTGAATCTGAGGCCTGAGAAAGTTCCTTTACGGGATTCATTAATAACAGTCTACAGCCGTGGATGACACCTCCGTGATCAACCCCAACCTGGCAATTAAGGTGTTACTGTAAACAAATTATCGGCGGGGCATTGTTTTTTGCAGATCAGACGATTGAGTTATTCACACCACCTGAGCGAGTGCTTTGGCTACTGATGCACCTGTTTCCGCAGCGCCCTCCATGTATCCCTGAAAGAACAAACTGCAATGTTCACCGGCGAAATAAAGGTTGCCGACATTTTTTCCTTCAGCACCCATGATGGTGGTCACCTGCCCCACTCTCCAGCAGGCATAGCTGGCAAGTGACCACGGGTTGGAAGGCCAGTGAATAAGCTTTGAATTACCGTTATACTGTGCAGCAGTTCCGGGCCACATGGCGTCAAGCTGATTCAGCATCACCTGTGTTTGATTCAGACTGAGGTTTTCTCCCTGAAAACCGCCCTGATAAACGGTGTATCCTCCGTTACTTCCGGGTTGCATACGGGTGTTATCCCAACCTGTTTGAATGAACTGCGTCGGCTGAGCCGGAGAACCGTTTGTGAACACACCTCCGGCATGACCGTACTGGCGCCACTTGCGACCGGTGAAACCAAGCAGCAGCTTCGCGTTGGTGCCGTAACCGAGGTTTTGAATGGCGTTGGTTTTCCATGAGGGCAGACCGAGTCCAGAGAGATTTACCTGCCTCAAGAGCGTAAAAGGAACGGTGATCACGCAAATATCAGCCGTAACGGCGGGACCTGTCTGAAAACGGATAACATACTGACCTGAGTTGTTGAATGATATTCTGGTAAGTTTCCGGTTCAGCTGAATCCTGTCGGAAAGCTGACCTGCCAAAGCATCGGTGATTTGCTGGTTGCCTCCCATTACCTTGAAGCGCTCATCGCTCAAACCAAAGATGTCGTAACTGCTGTTACCGGGATTGATTGTGAACAGAAACAGGAAGTTAATCGCTGACTGGTCGTTCACTTCCCTTCCGTATTCGGTGTTATAAGCCTGTTCAAGTCCTTTTCTAAGAAAGAGCGACTGCGGCATTCCGATTGAATCGAAATACTGGCTGATGCTCATGGAATCGAACTGCTGTACCGAAGCAGTGTAATTGGTAAAATCGAAGTTGGTTGGAAGCGACTGTATGTCGGAGGCGATGATGGATGAATAAGGTGAAAAGGCCTGGATCACCTGAGCTTCTGTGTAATGCTGACCATCGATATAAAAAGTGTCGTTCAGTAATGAAGCTTCAGCGCTGTCTGCGGTATCAAGCAGACCAAGACCGAACTCAGCAGCCAGGCCGCGCATGTGTTTGTGACCGGTATCAATAAACTCGCCGCCGCACTCCGTGTACGTACCCTGAGCGATAAAATTTTGTTTGGTCAGCACGCGTCCACCGGTTCTGTCGGAACCTTCATAGATAGTTGCGTAATAACCTCGTTTCTTCAACTCGTAGCAGCAATTGAGTCCGGCAAGGCCCCCGCCGATGATGGCTACGGAAAGGCTTTGAGCCCGGTTGCCGGAGACCGGTAAGTTCTCATCATTAGCCGATTGCAGCAACTCATCCTTAGTACACCCGGGGAGCATCGCCACGAGACCGGAATACAGTGCTGCTTTGGACACGTCGCTAATGAAACGGCGACGGCTATATTCTTCTCTTACCTTCTCAACCTGCGCCGTCAGTTCGTTTATACCGGGCGCTCCCGGCTGAGCGGATATTTTTGAAAGAACAAAAGCCCTTCGTATGAGCTTTAGAAAGGGTGATTTCGTGGGATTATTCATAATTCTGATTTGGAAAGAGATTGCAATTTTAACACCTGCAATTTAGGAAACTAACTAAAATACTGAAAGTGATCGGAGTCAAAAAAACAGAACGTTAAAATATAAAAAGCGCTTTGGTTTATACCAACTGCTTCTGAAAAGCTTAACAAGCTTCATGAGGGAATTAATGAGAAGTTTTATGGGTGAATTTGCCATTTTATAGTGCTAATAGTTTATTTTTTTAGGTGAATTTTCAAAAAATATGGTTCTGTATTATATTAATATATTGATAATTAAATAGATAAATAAATTACAGGGAATACACTTGTTATTCTGTCAAAAATTGACATCTTTTGAGGTCTGAAACCTCATGTGCCGACTATTGTGACAACATTTAACAGGGCATTAGTATTCAAAAAAACCAACCCAAAAACCATGAAAACTATCACTCCTTTACTCAGGGTGCTTCTGTTGCCCGTTATGATTTGTATTGTTCTTTCATCAGTAGCTTTTGCATCTCGTGAAGGTTCACCCGGTGTTGTTGCCCTGGAGGTCGAAAAACTGATTCAAAAAAATGTGCAGTTTTCAGATGAACCTGTTTTTGAGTACAGAGGCGAGGATGCAGAATTGCGTTCCAAGATTGGCTACCCTCATAAAGCTCTATACCTCAAAGGACCAAAAGGCGCTGCCAACCGGTCTCAATTCCCTGAATTTTTAAGAACCGAAATACCCCATCCCGTCAATGGTCAGTTGAGTTTATTGCTTTACCGGGTTGATATCCGTTCAAACGGCTTCCGTGTCATCACCGCCAGCGGAATGGAAATTGACGGCGGAGATGGTATTGCCCATTACCGTGGAATTATAGAAAATGACATGGGATCGGTGGTGAGTATGACCATCACCAACGATGAAGTGATGGCGGTAATCAGCAATGATGATGGCAATTTTGTAATTGGTCAGCTTGCCAATGATGAGCCAGGAAAACACATCATCTATAACGATCGCTCCATTGCCGGCTTGCATACTTATGAATGCGGAACCAACACCTCTTTTCTGGCAAACCCCTACCCGGAAGAAGCATTACGCCTTGAACCAAATGCACCGGGTACTCTTACCACCAAATGTGTAGACTGGTACTATGAAACCGATTATGATATTTACGCAGGTAAGGGCAGTGTATCTGCTGTTAATACTTATATGCAGGGTGTTTTCAATCAGGTATCCACTCTGTATAACAATGATGGTATTTCAACCACGCTGCAAACATTATTTATTTGGGATGTAACCGACCCTTATACCGGAACCACCACTTCAAATTATCTTAGTCAGTTTGGTTCATATCGTACCTCCTTTGCCGGTGACGTGGCCATGCTGGTTGGTTACAACGGCGGTGGCGGAGTGGCTTATGTAAACGGACTTTGTTCCTCTTCAACCCAATACAGAATGGGTTACAGCGCAATCAGTTCAACTTATCAGAATGTACCCACCTATTCATGGACGGTTGAAGTTTTAACTCATGAAGGCGGACACCTGCTCGGTTCCAGACACACACATGACTGTGTTTGGAATGGAAACAATACAAGGATCGACGGCTGTGGTCCGGCGGCAGGCTACAGCTCCGGATCTTGTGCGGCTGGTCCAATCCCGGTGAGTGGTACCATCATGAGCTATTGTCACCTCGTTAGTGGTGTCGGAATCAATTTTAATAACGGCTTCGGCCCACTTCCTGCGTCATTGATCGTTAACACAGTAAACAATGCTGCCTGTCTGACTGCCTGCTCAAGTCCCTGTTCAGTGCCATCCAACCCTGGCGCCATCACCATTGGCGGTGGCAGTAATCTGATTTGTCCGGGCAATACCAGAACCTTCAGCATTGCATCTGTTTCTGGGGCTACCTCTTACACATGGACAGTACCTACGGGTGCAACCATTACATCCGGGCAGGGCAGTACCTTGATCAATGTTTCTTTTGGAACTTCTTACCCCTCATCAGGAAATATATCGGTAGTCGCAGTGAACACCTGTGGCAGCAGCGGCAGCTCCTCTACTGCTGTTAGTAGAAGTGCGCCCGCGGTTCCTTCAGTCATCACCGGTTCTACTACCGGAGCATGTTCTGTCAGCGGTATACCTTACAGCGTAATTCAGGATGCTGCCGTTACCAGTTACACATGGTCTTTCTCATCCACAGCCGGCACGGTCGCTTCCGGACAGGGCACTAATGCCATCACGGCAAATTTCGGCACAGGCAGCACCTCTGTTACCTTGTCGGTTACTGCAGGCAATTCATGCGGTACCAGTGCGGCACGCACCTTATCAATTAGCCACATCCCTTCTGTTCCGGGGTCCATCACCGGTACCTCCACACCTTGCAGAAACCAGCAAGGGGTTCCATACAGTATCTCACCGGTTGCCAGTGCTACCTCCTACCGCTGGACCGTTCCTTCCGGATCCCGGATTGTAGCAGGCGGAGTTACTTCCAGCAACACAGCTTTGGTCACTTCCTTCAGTAATGTAGCGGTGAATTTTAAAACAACAGCCGGCAATGTGAGTGTAAGAGCCAACAACGCGTGTGGCTCGAGCAGTTACCGTTCACTTGCGGTCACTTTCCCTTGCAGAGAGATTTCATCGGAAGATGTTTTTTCAGCAATATTATCACCTAACCCGGTTCAGGAAGAGATCAAATTACAAATCAACTCCTTTGCTGATGGCTCCGTGCTGATTCAAGTACGCGACATACAAGGCCGCTTGTTAAGTTCACAAGTTGCAGAAACGTTGACCGGTACCACCGACATTATCATCGATGCATCAACAATACCCAACGGCATCTATTCGGTGACGATAGATGGTTCACAGGGTCGTACAGTGCTGCGTATGTTGAAAATTTAAAATCTAAAAATGCTTCCAAATAATATTGAATGTAAGGTTAAACAAACCCTACTTAAAAAAGCAAAAGTCCGGCAAGAACCGGGCTTTTACTTTTTTTAGGAATGCAGAATAATCTTCAACACAAAATACTCTTTCGCAAATAAAGCTTGTTTTAAAGAAGCCCCTCGCAAAAAAAAAGCATCGATAATTTTATAATTATCAATGCTTCCTTAGCGGTCTCGTAGGGATTCGAACCCCAAACCTTCTGATCCGTAGTCAGATGCTCTATCCAGTTGAGCTACGAGACCTTGTAAAATGAGGGTGCAAAGATAAGGTTTTTCACGTCAGTGAAACAATAGGTAAATAAATAGCTTTCAGGGATTAGGTTTCAAGACACGAAAAAATACTAAGTAATTGATTTTCTGTGTTCTAGAAATCAAAAAATCGGATATCTAACCGAAATCCGACTGCCATTGGACGTTGTCAGAACGAAAATAAGCATTCCCGGCCCAAGCTCAAAAATTGGCTCAAATATTACTTCGTTCAGACCATGATTCAATAACAATTGCCTTTTCGTCAAAAGCGCTCCATTGCCCGAATGTATTTCAAGGACCGATTGAAAATCCTTGTTCGAGCCCGCTTTGATTTTAACGGAAAACACACCATTCGCGCGATGGACCCACATGGAAGGAGCACTTGTTGTTTCGTCAGGCGGAATGTGTAAAATAGTCTTTAGAATTTTAATCTCTCCGTTAAAATCAACCTGACTTAATCGGTAATAAACCGGTGAAAAATTTACTGAATAGTCGTTCATCGTGTATTCAGAACGATCAGAAGTGGTTCCTTGACCTCTCATAGTGCCCAGCCATTTGAATAAACTGCCATCGTCAGATTTTTCAATCAGGAAATAATCGTTCCCTTTTTCAGAAGAGGTGCTCCAGCGCAGCAATGTCCTGTTTTTTTCGACTTTCACGGCATCAAAGTCAATCAAATCAACCGGTAATGGCGCAGGTGCCCTCAAACAAATAGTAAGATCACCGGACTTTACTGTCCAGAATTCCGTATTGCTATTCGTACTGCAGATGATTTGCACCTGATAGGTTCCGTTATCCGGCACCATAACAGAAGTAAGGACTGAAAAAACCGCATTCGAATTATTGCCGGTGAAGAGACTTGAAGAATAAACCGCGCCGTTAACCATGATCAGCACCATGGTAGAATCATCAGCATCAAGATTTCCGCTCTGATTAACCCTGATCACAAAATCAACTGTCTGAGGAAGGCCGTCTGAGGAAACGCCAACATTAAAAACAGGTGTATAAAACCGGCATCTTGAATTGGAGACCTTCCAACCGGATGGATTCACCGAACCGCAATCCACAGTGTAACCTGAGGGAACATTCCAGTCTAGTGTGTAGGAATTCAGGCAGGAAGAATAGGAAGTCAATGACGCAACCTGAAGCATCAGCATCAATAAGACAAACAACAAAATGCGGGCAGAACCATAAAGGTTCGGAATAAAGCCGGACAATTTGCATTCAGGTTGTCGACTCTTCGATATATACAGACAGCCCTGGACCATAAATGTGTATCAAGGCGCTTATACTGCAAGACTCCAAAAAGGTTGCAGTTTAAAAAGAGTAAGGATCAAAATGAATTGACCCACCTAACAGAATGAAATATTACTCCGCCTTCTTCGGTGGCTGCGGCGGCTTGGCAATCGATTCACGCATTTCAGTATCGGCCTGCACATTCTTCATTTTGTAATAGTCCATGATACCCAGATTGCCGGAACGGAATGATTCAGCCATCGCCATTGGAATTTCTGCTTCGGCTTCAATTACCTTGGCGCGAGCTTCCTGAGCCTTCGCCTTCATTTCCTGCTCCAATGCAACCGCTAAAGCACGGCGCTCCTCGGCTTTCGCCTGAGCTACTTTCAGATCGGCGCTGGCCTGCTCAGTTTGTAGTTTTGCTCCGATGTTTTCTCCAACATCAATATCTGCAATATCGATGGAAAGAATTTCAAACGCGGTTCCGGCATCAAGACCTTTTGACAAAACTGTCTTTGATATCTGATCAGGATTCTCCAGTACCGACTTGTGATCGTGAGCAGAACCGATATTGGTTACAATACCCTCTCCTACCCTTGCCAATACCGTTTCCTCTCCGGCACCACCCACCAGCTGGTTGATGTTTGCACGAACGGTAACACGCGCTTTGACGAGCAGCTGAATACCGTTCTTGGCCATTGCTGAAACAGGAGGTGTATCGATTACACGGGGGTTCACCGACAATTGCACCGCATCAAAAACATCTCGGCCGGCAAGATCAATGGCTGTTGCCGTTTTAAAAGTCAGAGGAATGTTGGCCTTGTCGGCAGATATGAGTGCTTTGATCACATTGAATACATTTCCTCCTGCGAGATAATGCGTCTCGATCTCGTTGGAAGTGATACTCAAACCCGCTTTGGTTCCGTTAATCAGCGCATTTACCACGATGCTGGGCGGTACTTTCCGAAGACGCATCAGGATCAGATCCAGAATGCTGATTTTAACACCGGAGAAAATGGCTGTGATCCAGAGATTGACCGGAACAAAATAAAGAAACAGGAAAAACGCGATGATCGACGCGACAACAATGAGCACTAAAAACGGTAAGGTCATAAGATGATTTTATTTTTAGGATTTATGATGATTTTGTATGATCAATTATGATTAGATTGGTTATGATGAATTTTGATTTTATCTTTCAGTTTTCGCTGAGATTAGAAACTTTTATTTTAACGATGACTTTATTGGGAAATACTTTTGTCACCACTACTTTGGATCCGACATCAAGAAAATCACCGGATGTTTGTCCCTCTATTTTTTTGTCGCCGATCAGAACGGTTCCGGATGGGCGCAAGGCGGAGAGTGTTCTGCCTTCGTCACCTTCACTGACACCCAGTCCCTCTACGTCATTGACTTTGCCGTCGAGCTGATCTTTAAGCCCAAAGCGATTCCATGCTTTTGATTTGAGCGACCACCAGATCGCGATGGCAGTGGCCAGAAACGAAGAAACCGCTGTGATATGTCCTGCTGTGGTTCCATAATCCTGGTACATCCAGATAACCGAAGTCAGAATCATTAACCCGCCGATAATGCCTGCCACAAATCCCGGTAGTACCAAAATTTCCAGAATAAGCAGAATAATTCCGAGGATAATTAATCCGATGATTAAAGTCATAGTTGATTGTTACCGGTGATAAAAGTAAAACGGTTCTGATTAGTTGTCATTCAATGGTGGCACTCAGTCCGCGATCAAGCAAGGCTTCACATAAAGGGCGCAATCCATCGAAGTCACCATCTTTCACCGAACATTTTCCTTTGTAATGGATCAGCCAGGTGCACTGCTCAGCCTGAAGACGGTCGTGATTACAGATCTCGATCAGGGTTTCGATCACAAAATCAAATGTGTTGACATCATCATTGTATATCACCAGATGATTACCCGGTTTGACCTCAGGATCTATGACCAGACTGAATTCTTCTATAGTCTGATGATTCATCATACTTCGTTAAATTACAGATGTTCAACAACAAATGTAAACAAATGTTTTATTATTTACAGGGTAAAATTGAAGGTATCCTGATAATCAAGTACAGGAGATTAGATAAGAGTGATAAAAGGAAGAAATTAAGATTTGAGCCGGTGATCAGGCAAAAGACCGGAACATCTCTATTGGGGTAACAGTTTCGGGCGATGAGTGATGATTATCTGAAAAACAAACACTTAAGTTTCTTCCGGTTTGATTTTACGCCGGAACAGAAAAATTTTGGATTCGTTACCCTTCAGAAGGCGTTCGATATTTTTTTGGTGAGTGATCAATACCAGAATGGCCACCGACATGGCAAAAATATTGACTGTCGGAATGGTTTCATTGAGAACCAGCATGATGATAAAAGGATAGGCGATAGCAGCCGTCATGGATCCGAGAGATACGTAACCCGACGGAATGAAAATGAGCAGGAATATACCGGCACAAATCAAGGCAGCGACCGGCTGAACACCGATCAGAATACCCAGTAATGTGGCCACTCCCTTACCTCCCCTGAAGCCCGCAAAGACCGGGAAAATATGGCCGATCAGTGCCGCTATTCCCAAAGCGAGTTTAAAATTGACAAATTGCTGTGAAGAAGGCAAATAATTACCGGTGAGATAAACCAGTTGCAAAGCCAGGTAACCTTTCAGGATATCAATCAGCAATACCGGTATACCGGCTTTTTTGCCCAAAACCCGGAAAGTGTTGGTGGCACCGGCGTTGCCGCTCCCGTATTCCCTCACATCAATCCCATGGAAAGCCTTGCCAATCCAAACCGCAGATGGCACAGAACCAATAAGATAGGCTCCTAAAAGTGCTAAAATAGTTTCTGTATTGACCACAAATACTTTTCGCTGATGCGGTCAAAAATAGGAATTCAGGAGGAAATGAGCAGCTCCGGGATCAATCACGACCTTCCATGCGCTTCACAAACTCAGTTTTTCTTCTTTCAGTTGATATGAGGTACTGATAAGGAGGTTTGCCGTCTTTCTCGTCTGCCACGCGTTTCTCAGGCTTCATATTATTGATCACATCATTGAACTTGGGATCAGAAGACATCGCCTGCATCACACCCCGCTGATAGTTAAAATAGAACCAGGTGTTGCCATCCAGTTCAAGGAATAAATTGAAGATATCGCCGGAGCGCTTTCTGGCAATTTCCATATAACCTTTCAGCATCCGGTTAACGGGATTCTTGCCTACATAACCTACTCCGATACTGCCGACCGACCGGTAAGTCATGTCGTTTTTATTCCAGTGCATTTTCAGATCTGTCAGAAATATAGAATTCGACAGTTCATCAGGTGTCTTTTTGGGATTTCCGTAAAGAGCCAGCTCCTCAAAGAATTTACCTGCCTTTTCAGCACCCATCAATACCGGTATTCCTTCACGGAAAACTTCGCGATTGTCGCTTACAGCGGGCAACGTGGGATAAGATAGAATCAGATCAGCCATCAGTTTCAGTGCGTCATTATTGAACATGAAATCCAAGCCTGCCATCAAGTCAAAGTGCAGCGTATCCTGAACAGGATCCAGGT
>Ga0315903_10002624_pt1 | contig 26076 bp, 18 predicted proteins | sample LakEriMetagenome_7_FD_203524 | JGI IMG/M metagenome (GOLD analysis project Ga0315903, IMG submission 203524) | Freshwater fungal communities from buoy surface, Lake Erie, Ohio, United States - Buoy 2 MA119 | ecosystem: Environmental > Aquatic > Freshwater > Lake | place: USA: Lake Erie, Ohio... | reverse complement strand
TGGCTCATCTGGCGGCGTTGATGATGGGCCAACGTCTCGATTGCACCCCCGAGTCATCACCATGTCATTCAACAAGAAGTTCCTGCGGATCTACCCGGTCGATGGAGTGACCGTCATTCACCTGGGCGAAATGGAAATCTGGGACGGGGCCGACATGTCGCTGCTCCGCGAAACGCTGACCACCCTGGTCGATCGCGACAAGATCCGGGCTGTGGGGGTCGACATGACCTACGTCAAATACATCCCGGGGGGCTTCTTCGGGATGCTGTTCGACTGGCATGAACTGGGAGTTCGCATTCAGCTCTTCACGCCACAGCCCAACGTGCGGCGGATGCTGTGGTTCGATCGGTTCTTCGAGCCGTTGTCGGACGCCACCTTCGAACTGCGGCCCGATCGCGCCGACGAGTTCCCGCTGGGATTCGCCGAGGAAGAAGAGGGGATGCTCCCGGGCTCGGTGATGAACGTGCTGTTGGCCGGATCGGGACGGAACTGAACGGGAGGGAATTTGAAGTGTGCTGGGGTGCTGAGTCAGCCCGTTCCGTGGCCGTCATGGAACGGGCTGACGAGGTCCCGACGAGCGCTGGCGGGCGGGGAGGGAACACCGCCGCGACCACCCCCCACGTCGTCAGCCCGCAGGCTTATCGCACGGGGAGAGACCCGGGGCGGATGGAGATCTCCACGCCGTTCGCGACGCGATCGCCGGGGTGGATGATGACACGGTCCCCTTCCGCGAGCCCTTCGAGGATCTGCGCGGCCAGTCCGGTCTTGTGCCCCACCTTGACGGGAGTGAGCACCGCCTTGTCTCCCTCGACTCGGAAGAGAGCCCAGCCCTCCTCGCTGCGGAACAGCGCACTGGTGGGCACCTGCAGCACGCGTTCTTCTTCCCACAGCACCAGTCGGGCTTCCACCCGGAACTGATCTCCCAGCGTGGCGGGGATGGACTCGCGAGTGGGGAAGTCGGCGAGGACATTGACCCGCTGTTCCTCGACCCCCAGGGCCGAGATCTTGGTGAACCCGGCCGGCTCCACGAGCCGGACACGGGCTTCCAGGGGCTGATCGCCCCCCCACTGCTCGAGCCAGACCCGGGTCCCCGGACGGACTTTGACCGCATCGGCGGAGAGCAGGTCGATCTCGATCTCGAGATCGGCTGGGTCGCCCAGTTCCAGCACCTGCTGCCCCGCGCTGACCACCGCTTCGCTCTCTTGCAGGACCCGCAGGACGACGAACTCGGCCTCATCGGCGGCTGCCGGAGGGGCCCGCAATTCGAACAGTTCGCGTTGGCTTTCTTCGGCGAGCGAGGTGGTGGGGCGGGTGCGCAGCAGGGCGGCCTCGGCGAGTTCCAGCTCGAACTGGGCAATCTCCCGCGAGTGGCGGGCGACGCGGAACTCCTCGTTGCGGAGCCGACGATCGGTGGCCTTGGCGTCGTAGTCGGCGGGCGAGAGCGCCTTGCGGCGCCACAGATCTTCGGCCCGCGCGAATTCGCTCTCGGCAAACTGAACCGCCACCTGGGCCGCCTCGATAGCCGAGTTGGCGCGATCAACCGTGCTCTTGGCCCCCTTGACGCGAGCCTCGGCCTGGGCTCGGGCACGGGGATCAAGCAGGTTGGGGTCGCTGGGTTCAATGGACGCGACGATCTGGCCGGGCTTCACCCGGGCGCCGGGTTTGAACCTCACCCGTCCCAGCTTGCCCGCCAGGGGGGCCGAGACCATGAACTTGTCCCGGATGCGGGTCCGGCCGTCCTCTTCGACGGTGACCTGCAAAGGGGCGATGGTGGCGGCGGCGAGGTCGACGGGGACCGGCTTGGGCAGCAGGGCGTAGACCAGTCCCCCCGCCAGCAGGGTGAACAACGCGAGGCCCAGCAGCCGTTTGATCCAGAGCTTGAACACAGTCAACTCACTCGCGGGTTTTGAGGACGGCGATCAGGTCGAGGTGATCGAGTTGCCGACGGACCAGCGCCCCGGAAATCAGTGCCGAGATCAGCACGACCGACACCGAGACCCCCAGTGTGTGGGGGGAGATCACGAACGGAATGCGATACATCTCGCTGTTGAGAAAGAAGCAGACCAGGCGCACGACGGCGAGTCCGCAGACGACCCCCAGGGGGATGGCGGCGAGTGTCAGTACGGCCAGTTCGCCCAGCAGAATGTAGCTGATTTCCCCCCGTGTCAGCCCCAGGACCCGCAGGCTGGCCAGCTCGCGGCCTCGTTCGGAGAGGGCAATCCGGGTGGTGTTGTAGACCACCCCCAGTGCGATCACGCTGGCAAAGATCACGTTGAAATACTGCAGCTGCAGCAGGTTTTCCATCACGGTCCGGCGGAAGCTGTCGATCGACTCGCGTTTGACCCCCACGTTCGCCGCCCGGGGGTTCTCGCGGAGCTCGTCGTAGAGCTCATCGGCATGGGCACTGTCGATCAGCAGGTTGGCTTCCGAGAACGAGTTCCCCTCGCGCATCAGCCGGTTGAGCGACCGCAGGTTCATGTAGGCGAATGTCCCCAGGTTCTCGGTGATCAGCCCGGCGAGCGGTACCTGGACGATCCGCCGGGTCCCCTGCAGGAACTCGATCGTCACCTCCTGTCCCACCTCGAGCCCCAGCACCTGGGCCAGCTTTTCGTTCATCACCACCCCCTCCTCGGGCAGGGGGACGGTGCGGCCCGATTCATCGACGAGGTTGTTCAGCACGGGCTGATCGACCAGGCCCTGGATCAACGTCCGCCGGACCATGTTGTTGTGGCGAAACCGCACCAGCACCATGCGTCGCGGTTCCACCAGCAGCACCCCGGGCAGGTGCTGCAGTTCGTAGATTCCCTGCCACGAAGTCGATTCGTTGAGGGTCAGCCGCACATGCTGCCGCTCGGAGACTTCGAACTGCTGGGTCAGCAGGTGCCCCAGCGAATCGGCGGGGAAGCGGCCGATCAGCTGGACGGCGACCGCCATCGCGATCCCGAACATCGAGAAGAACGACTTGAGGGGTCGCCGTTCGAGATGCCGGAGGATCATCTTGGCGGCGGGCGAAAACCAGCCCCGCAGGCCCAGGCGTTCGACCAGGGTCGGGCGGAACGAGGCGGGGGGCTCGGGACGCATCGCCTCGGCTGGAGGGAGTTGCACCGCCTTGCGGATGACCCCCAGCGTCCCCAGCGCGGCCGCCCCGAGGCTGACCAGCAGCGCCAGGGCGATGATTCGCGGAGGCAAGGAGAACAGCAGCAGCGGGAACTTGTAGATGAGGGCGTAGAGCCCGGTCAGGTGCCGACCCAGCAGGCTGCCCACCCCGCACCCGAGCAGCACCCCCAAAATCACCACCAGCAACACCAGCTTGAGGTAGTGGATGCCGACTTCGCGGTTGGTATAGCCAAACGCCTTGAGCGCCGCGATCTGCTCGCGCTGCAGGGCGACCTGCCGGGAGAGCACGACGTTGAGCAGAAAGGCGGCGACCGAGAGAAACAGGCTGGGGACAATCGTGCCCATGCGGGCGAGCTGCTTGATTTCGTCCGACAGGAAGCGGTGCGAGATCTGGTCTTGCCGGGTGTGCGCCCCGAGGCCGCCATATGGTGCGAGCAGCAGGTCGAGGTCTTCGATGACCTGCTGCGGCGAGGCCCCGTGCATGAGCGACATGGTCACATCATTGAAGGCCCCCTCCATGTTGAAGGCGGCCGAGAGGGCCCGCCGGCCCATCCACAGGATTCCAAACCGACGGTCATCGGGGACGAGCGAGCCGAGGCGAATGGTGTAGATATACTCGGGCGAAAGGACCGTCCCCACGATGCGCAGGGGCTTTTTGCGACCGTTCAGAATGGCGGTCACGCGATCGCCCAGCTGGTAGCCATTGGTTTTGGCGAAACCGTCGGTCACCAGCACCTCGTCATCCCGACCGGGCTCGATGTAGCGGCCCGACATGAGGTGGAGTTCGTTGAGATCGGGCTGAGGCGTCTCGGGGATGGAGATGAGGCGCCCGGCCGCCGGTTCCCTCAGGCCGGGCACATCGAGAATCACATCCCGCACGACCCGGGTCTGCACACGGGCCACCCCCGCGATCTCCCCGAGCCGGGGAATGAGGGTGTTGGGGGCCTGCTTGAGGTTGGCGAAGATGTCGGCGAACCGGTAGCGGTCGTAGTAGGCCTGCTGGGTGGACGAAAGCGCGGCCTGCGTGGTGAGCGACATGACAAATGTGCCCACCCCACAGGCGATGACCGAAATGATCGCCACCATCTGGCCCCGCATCTGCCAGATGTCGCGGATCAGTTTGCGGTCGAGGGCCGAGAGCAGACGCCAGATCACCACTGCAGCTCCGAAGGGGCCTGCTTGTGGGTGTTGAGCCGGACTTGGGCAATTCGCCCGTCGGCGACCGAGACAACGCGGTCGGCCATGCCCGAGATGGCGGCGTTGTGGGTGATCACGGCGGTGGTGGTGCCCAGTTCGCGGTTGACCCGCTCGATGGCATCGAGCACCAGGATGCCGGTTTCAATGTCGAGGGCCCCGGTCGGTTCATCGCAGAGCAGCACGTCGGGGCGCTTGGAGATGGCCCGGGCGATGGCGACCCGTTGCTGTTCCCCCCCGGAGAGCTGGGCGGGAAAGTGGTCAAGCCGGTGTCCCATGCCCACCAGTTTGAGCGCCTCGTCGGGAGACATGGGGTTGCGGGAGATCTCGGTGACGAGGGCGACGTTCTCGCGGGCGGTCAGGCTGGGAATGAGGTTGTAGAACTGGAAGACAAAGCCGACGTGCGTGCGGCGATAGGCAGTGAGGTGGGCGTCGTCGTCGCGGGTCAGGTCGTGATCGCGGTAGCGGACGGAACCGGCGGTCGGGACATCGAGCCCACCAAGGATGTTCAGCAATGTCGATTTGCCGCTGCCAGACGGGCCAAGCAGTACAACGAATTCACCCTCGTAAAGCTCGAGGTCGACGCCTCGCAGGGCGTGGACCGCAACTTCGCCCATCTGATAGATCTTGGTAATGCCCCGTGCGAGAAACACCGCCTGCCGGGGCGTTGACCCGGAGGGAGCTGAGGGAGTGGGAGGGGAGGAAGAACGGGAGCACATGGAGACGGGCGCAGGAGTGAAGGGCGCTTTATTATAGACTGACATCTGGTTGGGGGCCTGCCTGGAGAGATCTGGGAGACTCGCGGAGCGGGGCTCAGACTCATGGGAGGCAACCTGGGACCGACTGGCCGTGGCACTCTGTGTGCCGTCTCCCTGGCTGGCCCACTTGCAAGCGGGGAATCGCTCCATGGAAACTGACTTGAGTTCGAGCGTCCGAGCTTGGGACGCTCGCAGCAACCCAGCCATCCGTTGCTGGCGTTTCGTCCCCCCGGGCTCGGCATTTCCACCAGCCAGACTTTTCCATGCTGTCATTCAATCCTGGGGGAGGGTTGCGAGCGTGGCGCGAAGAGCATGAATTCCATCACTTTCCCACTGCCGCTGCTGGAGGGGCCCGAGCCGGGACGGGAGTGCGGCGTCTGCACCGCCTGCTGCACAGCCCTGCCGATTCGGGAGCTGTCGAAGCCGGCCCGGCAGGCATGCGACCACGTGCGCCGGGAGGGGTGTGGCCAGTACGCAGTGCGGCCCGAGAGTTGTCGGTTGTTTTTCTGCGCCTGGATGAGGGGGGAACTCCCGCGCGACGAGGCGTATCGTCCCGATCAGTTGGGAGTGCTGGTCGACCAGTTCACTGTCCGGGGCCGGGACCAACTCCACACCCAGTGTCACGAACTGTGGCCTGGGGCGTGTGATACGCCAAGGTTTCAGGCCTGGCTGAACGAGACCACTATCAGGCTGCCGGTCGATCTGCTGCACCGCGATGGCAGTCTCTCGCGGTTTGAGCCGGAGTCGTCCCCCGACACGTCTCTCGAAGCGCAGGGTTGAGCGGTGGTTGAAACGTTGATGTGCCACCGCAATTGAACCGCGCGGCGGGGAGCAGCTTGAGAGTGCGCAAGTTGCCTTGGGGAGTGCAGCGCGAGGCCCAATTGGAATCTATGTCCGCTGCGATTTCTCTCGGGTCATCGCGTCGACCGGGAGGGCTTGGCAGATTGCGTGCAGCAGAGATCCGTCTCGTGAAACACGCTGGGGATGTATCGCGGACGCACGGTGGCTGGTTGCGACCAGTGACAGTACGAAGCCCCGCACACCCAGACGCTTCGCCGCACTGGGGCGAGTTCAGGCGATCGGTCGGTCCCGGAAATTTCCGTGAACCGCCCAGCTTCGATCCGCGTTGTTCACCTGGGGCCGAACGGTGGTTCAGCAGGCAGTGGTTGCGGGGATTCGTTTCGGAGTTCGGAGTTTCCGAAGATGGCCGACAGGAGTGGCCGCAGTGGCGAATTTTCCTCAGGTCTGCCGGGGGGCTGAGTCGAGCCGGCGATCCTGGCGATGTTCGGGGCTGACGGGTGCTGATTGGCGGGGGACGTCGCTGAGGGTCATCGCGTGCAGTCGGGCGCGAGTCAGGTGGAATTTCAGTCGCACTTCGCGCCCCATCCATTCCTGCAGATCGCCGCGTTCGTTCCAGTTGACGGGATGGTCGAGCGCGTCGCCGCGGATCTCGCGGCAGTCGGCGGCTCCATAACCTGCGAGCGGCTCGCAGTCTGTAGACAGGACTTCGACACGAATGGTGCCTTGATCCCAGGTTGCCGCGTTGAGAAACAGCTTGGGGTGTGTGACCGAGAAAGGACGGGTCAGCACCCGACAGAGTCCCGTGTCGGGCGGGGTGGTCTCAAGGGCGGCGTAGCGGTCGCGGGGCAGGGTGGCCAGCGCGACGCCCCCCCCGTGGAATGCGGAGGCCGATTCGTCGCTGTCGTGGGGGTAGTTCAGGGCTGCGTAGTAGATGTAGACCACGTCGTTGACCACGATGGGCCGGGGCTGCGAACAGGCCATGGCCATGAAATCGTGATAGCCCAGTGGCCCGTGGGGGATGAATGGTTCACCCCGGCAGACGCGGGTGAACTCGATTCCATCGCGACTGGTCGCGAGATGCACGTTGATAGGCTGCGGACTGCGAAGGTAGAAGACGCTGACGAAGCCCACCCACGTCTGGCCCAGCTGATGGCAGCCAAACTGGTAGAGCTCGGTGTCGGCGGGATCGTCCGGGTCCATGGCCAGGATGTGGCGGTGACCGGTCCAGGTTTGCAGGTCGTCACTTTCCGCCCGGGCGTATGAGCGGTTGTAGCGATCGACGGGAGGCCGGCGCAGGTCGTCGGCGGTGGCAAGCATGCGACCACTGAATTCGGGAATGATGCGGCGATAGATGACCCACTTGTCGCGGGATGTGTCAAAGACCAGGTGCATCAGGCAGTCATCGCCATTTCCGGCGACATCGTGGGGAGTCTGCCAGAACGGGCTGGAGGCGGTGCTCCAGTGGAGACCATCGGGAGAGGTGACGATATGTGCTCCGCGGCGATGATCTTGCACGATCGCAAGGGCCACCCAGGTCTCGGAGGGATCGCGCGGGCGGGGATGGCGGTTGACCGACCAGAAGAAGGCCTTCTTCCCCTGGGGGGCTATCGGTTGGGTGGGAATGACAAACTGCTCGGGGCCATACGGGAACCGGGCGACCTGCCGGGGGACCTGGTCACTGACGAACACGATGTTGTGGTCGCGTCGCCCGGCGACTTCGAGCACCCCAGGGTGCGGGGCCTGCCAGCGGAGGCCATCCTGCGAGGTGTAGTACAGCATCCAGGCGGCATTGCCGCCGACGAAGCCGGCCTTCGAGTCGCTTCCCCCCCGGGCCCACATCTTGAAGAGCCGTTCGTCGGGATCGTACAGGGTGGTGTAGGGTTCGATGTACGTTCCCTCGCACCAGGTGCGGGGCTGGATGACTGGATTGAGCAGGTGCTTGCGGGGTGGTTGCAGCCGGCGACTGACGCCCGGGGAAGATTCGATCCAGCGATTGTCAAGAAAGAGTTCGGTGACAAATTCGGGGCGGTGCCTGGCGGCGGGCGGGGCGGAGGCGGCCTGTGCATTGGCTGGCGACCCGGGGCCGGCGGGCGTGTCTTCAGGAGGGGCGGCACTCAACCCGGTGGTTCCCGAGCAGGTCAGGCCCAGCCCGCCGAGGGCGGTGGTCTTGAGAAACGACCGACGATGCGACTGCATGGGCGCGCCTGGGAGGAGGGTGCGGGGAGGCTAGTGGCCGGGGGTTGCGAGCCGTTCGCGAACGATCCGCTCCAATTTGTCGATGACCTGTTCGAGGGTGAGATTCGAGGTGTCGATTTCGCGGGCATCGGTGGCGGGACGCATGGCGCCGAATTCACGCTCGGCGTCGCGTTGATCGCGGTGCGTCTGCTGTTGCAGCAGTTCCTCGAGGGCGACCTGCTGCCCCCGGTCCGCCAGTTCGCGCTGCCGGCGGAGAGCCCGTTCCTGGGGATCGGCAACGAGGTAGAACTTGCACTCGGCGTGGGGGAACGCGATGGTTCCCTGGTCGCGTCCCTCGGTCACCACATTCCGGTCGCGGGCGAACTCGCGCTGACGGTCAATGAGGTGTGCCCGGACTGCGTTGTTCGCCGCGACATGCCGCGACTCGCGGGTGATCTCGGGCGTCCGGATGGCGGCCGAGATATCCCGACCAGCGACGTGGACGGTGTCGTCCCCAAGGTCCAGCTGCATGCCGCGAGCGGCGTCGAGCACGGCGTTGGCATCGGTCAGGTCAATGTCCGCCTGGCAGCAGACCCAGGTCACGGCGCGATACATCGCTCCGGTGTCCAGGAACCGGAAGCCCAGCCGGCGGGCCAGACAGCGGGCCGCGGTGCTCTTGCCCGCTCCCGCCGGTCCGTCGATCGTCACAATCATCGCGCGTTCTCAAACCTTCGACACAGCCAACACCGATCCGCTGCGACCGGGCAACAGCCCGGAGCATTCCCCCCGGCGGTGCGGCGGGTCCTCGAGCAGCCCTTGCAGGGAAGCTTGCCACACCACGAGCACCCGGTCGTTGGTTCGGGCGGGGCCGACCCCGGGGGATGCCTGGGTCACCGCTCGCGGATTGTCGCAAAAACGCCCGGAAGCGGAAAGTTGCCGGGAGCCGATTCGCCGGAGGAACTCTGGGGCCTGTGTGCGCTTCCGGTCAGGGAGTTCCCAGCCCGGCCCGGGATGGGCGATCGCGGAACCGTCGCTGTGCAAGTGGCGGCGAGCCGAAACACGCCGCCCGCTCTACGATCGCGAGGTGAACAGCACTTCAACGTCGGCGATTTCGTAGGCGGTCAGGTCAATCAGCACGCTGTCGCCCTGCAGGGTGAGTGGGGCGAGGGTCCCGCCGGTCAAATCGACCTGTCGGGCCTCCACCGGGTTCCGGACGCAGCGAAGCTGAGCCCGAACCGGGCGTCCCTCGGTCTCGAGCAACCGCATGCGGCAGCCCACAACGGGCACCGCGGAGCCTGGCGTCGCGGGGGACTCGCCCCGCAGGGGTGTGAGTTGCTGCAACTGCACATTGGCCGGCTCGACCAGGCAGAACCAGCCCGCCAGACCAGCTCGGGGAGGTCCCGCCTGGGTTGGCAGCAGCAGCGGCGGGGTCTGCACATCGAGGGCCGCCTGCATGGGGTAGTTCTGGTCGAGGGCGATGCTGTAATGAAAACGACGCTGTGTTTCGTGGGCGACCACCAGGATCGAATCGACCATGCGGGGGCCACTCTTGCGATGGAAGGGGAGCCCGCGGGGGAGCAGGGTGGTCCGGTGCTCGGGAGTTGCGATCTCGATCAGCCAGGGGCTTTCCAGGCGCTCATCCGCGGCCGCATGCACTCCTCCCTGGTAGAGACACGAAAGGGCCGCTGTCTCGTCGTTCCAGGCGAAGCGAGAGGTGAAATAGTTGTGCCAACCTTCGCCATCGGGCATGCAGTCGATGGTCAGTTCGAAAATCAGATCAATCACCGGGCGGCCGCGCCAGACCGAAATCGTCTGCCGAAACTCGGCCAGCCTCTGTCCCGTCTGTTGGTCGACAATCTCGCCCGATGTCTGAACCTGCCCCAGCGTGGGACCAGTGGAGAGCACCTCGGTGCTGCGGTGTCGTGCCTCGGCGTAATACGATTTGACCTGTTCAGGCGGAAGCCCCGGCCCGGGAGGCTGGTTGAAGGTTCGCTCGCGGGCGAAGCGGTAGTTCAACTGCTGGCTGAGGCGGTTGGGCTTGCGACCGTATTCCTTGATCTTGGCGATTCCGCCGGTCTGGCTGTTGAGGTGGACTTCGAAGAACTCGTTCTGCAGCAGCGTGGGGGAGGCGAGCGGCAGCGACTTCGAGTCGCCTGCCGGGGAGGAATTGGGGGTGTCGGCGGCAACCCAGGCAAAACCACAGGGGGGCAGGTTGACCACAAGCTGTCGCTGACCCTTTTCAGGGGCCCATTGGACCCGCCCCTGCTCGGGCAGTGGAGCCGGTGGGGAGGCATGTGGAGGAAGTTCGACGACCGCCGTCCGGGCGAAGCCCAGGGTGTTGAACACCAGCCAACCCGGGCGATCGCCAGCCCCATGCAGCACCAGTCGCGACAATGCCTCGCCCGACTCTTGCGCGAACGCCTCCAGCGCGGTGGCCTGGGTGGCCGCGTCGGCGAGGGGCACCTCTTCCGCCAGGAGTTCGAGACTGCGTTCGAGTTCGGCACCCCGATCGACCACCGCAGTCCGCCCGGCGAGCAGCGCGCCCAGGTTGCGGAGGGTCAACGCGCGGTCGAGCGCGTCCCGGCGGGCGATGCGGGCACTGACCCGGCTGAGGCTGTTCGCCTCTTCGCGGGCCACCGCCTGGAACAGGAAGGGGGTCAGATACTCCCGGGGAGCAGGGCTCGCCGCGGTGGTCGCGGAATCTGTCTGGTCGAAGAAGTGCGTGAGGGTCACGAAACGTCCGAGGACGTGCGCGTAACCATGCATGCGGCGGAGGTCTTCGAGGAACGGGGATTCGACCTGTGGCCAGCGGGCGAAGAGGATCCCGGCGGTGTGATCGTGATCCATCGACTCGGCCATGCGGGTAGGAAATCGCAGGTAGCTGGTGGCGGCGTCGGCGGCGAGGGGAATGCGGGAAATCGAGTCGATGGAGCTGCGATCAACCCCCTCCCAGCGGAATTTGGTGTGCTCCTGGTCCGGATAAAAACCGTCGTCGAGCGCCAGGTGAAGCGCCCCCGCGAAGCCGGCTTTCTTCAGCACCTGGGGCCACAGAGGGAACAGCCCGAACCGGCGACGACCCCACACTCGTGCTGGTTGTCCCAGGTGCCGCTGGGCGATGCTTTGAGCCTCCCGGAGTTGCCACAGGATCGAATTGACCGGCCACAGCGACAGGGGCTGCTCGCCCAGATCTCCCCCGACCAGCGCGATCCAGCCTTCCCGAACTCCCTCGGCCATGCGGGTCAGGGTCTCTGGGTGCCCGGTGGCGATCTGGTCGAGGTCCTGGGCCGAGATCAGGAGGTTGATGGGCAGTGGCCGGTCCAGGACCCGTTGCAGTTCGGATCCTGCCATCGCGGGAGTCACCAGGCAGACATCCACCAACCAGCAGTCCACGGGATAAAACCGGTCCCGAGCCTCGCGCAGGACTTCAAAACATTCTTTCAGGCGGGCCCGGGCTGCGTCATGGTCTTGCGCGAGAGCCGCCTCGGCTGCGGCGACCGCTTCGCGGCGCAACAACGCTTCATCGAGATTGCCGTAGTTCCGCATTTTGCGCGTCAGCAACTCGATCTGCAGGTGGCAAAAACCGAGGGCGAGGAAGTCGGCGGCGAGATCAGGGTCGACGGGAGGCAAGTCACCGAGTGGGGCCAGGGCCCGGGCCAGCATCTCCTTCCGATCGGAGAGGTGTCGCACCAGCACACAACCGCCAGACTCGGCACGCGTGGCCCAGTCGGCGGGGAGCCACCCTTCACAGTGCGATGGGACAAAGATCAACCTGCGCACCGAGGCGTCGGGCGGGTCGTCGGCACGATGCCAACGGGGCAGGGTGCGGGCCGAAGCCAGGAGATGCGGGTGCCAGGGGACCGCGAACGCGTTCAGCAGCGACGCGGCCTCGGCTTCTCCCAGCTCGGTGGGGAAGTCTTCGAGGCTGTGGCTGGGAATGAGAGTCAGCAGATCTTCGTAGCTCATGGCCTTGAGCTTATCGCGACAGGCATCGTGAGTCACCCGGTCAGGGGCGGGGGGGCCGGCCAGCGTGGCGTGAGCCTGGTGGCCGGGGCCGCAGCGAGCCATTCTCGGGGAGGCGATGAATTCAGAGAGAGTCTTCCGAATCAGCCTGCAAAACCCGTGCTCTGGAGAGGAATCTCCAATGGCGATCGGCCGGTCGCTACGACTGCCGTCAAGCACCCGAGAGCGAGGATGGCATTAGATCGCACGCGAGCCTGGGAAGCGTGCGACAAATACTGTGGCTTTGGGGTTCGGAACCTGGCGAGGCAATCGAACCATCAACCGGCCGGCTGCAATGCAGCTGATGCTTGTTTCGAGTCAGAAGCCGGCAAACCGTCTTCAGTAGCGGAGGAGGGATTTGAACCCCCGACACGTGGATTATGATTCCACTGCTCTAACCACCTGAGCTACTCCGCCGAATGCGGCCAAAGCCGCCCTCTGGTGGAAGAGTATAATCGGCATTGAGGAGCAGTTGAAGTGTTCTGGCTGGGAAATTGATGGGGGGCTGTCGCGACCATGGAGTGGTCCCAACAGATCGACGGTTTGGGGTGATTGTGCCTGTCAATCGGCGCGATGGCTCGTTGCGGCGGGGGTCTTTCCAGGAAGTTGAGCACTTTGCCGGTCATGAAGCGGCCCGTGCCGGACTGGTTGGGTGGCGAGTCGGAGAGGCGATCGGGTGTGAGGGACGTCTGGGATTGGCCCGTAAGCGGGCGCTCGGTCGGAGTTTGGTGTGATGTTCGACTGTGCTTGGCCGCAGGTTCAGCAACATTCAGGTCGTACTCATGAGTGGGCCCCGGGAAATTCGCAGGATGGAACTGACGTGAGGCGATATCACGCAGCAGCAGGTTGATGCCATTGTGAACCCCGCCAACAGCCGACTGGTGGGCATGGGGGGGGAGTGGATGGGGCGATTCATCGCAGGGGTGGACCGACCTTGATGACGGAATTGCGTCGGTACGATCCCCGAGGGGGTCCCACGGGGGAGGCGGTCCTGACTTCGGGGGGCAATCTGAACTGCCGGTTCGTGTTCCACGCAGTGGGGCCGATCTGGCAGGGGGGCGGTGCGGAAGAGGAAGCATTGCTGGTCTCGGCGGTGCGGGCCTGCCTGAGTCTGGCTGAGAAACAGCGGTGTCGCTCAATCGCATTCCCCGCGCTGAGGTGTGGTGTGTGCAGCTACCCGGTCGATCAGGCCGCAATGGCTATTCTGAGGGCGGTCAGGAATTGGCAGGCGGAGCACGAATCGCCTGAGTTGGTGCGTGTCGTGCTGTATGATGAGGTGACCCGGGACGTCTTCTGCAAGGCGTGGCAGGAGTTGCAAACTTGAGAGTGAACGGCGCAATTCCGTCACGCTTCGACCATGGGCTCGGGAACTGCTGTGCTGGGCCGAGTGGCCGCGGGCAGTCGTCGTTACTGACTGGAAGCCGATTCTCCGTTTAAGTAGATCCCCAAAGACAGGGTGACTCGATGGCGCTGAAGCGAGTTGGATTCTTGGAGGGAAGAGGAATGCCTGTGCTTGGGAGCAGGAGCCGCCTTCGATGCGGCGCAATTCGGCTGGCACTGTGTTGGGTTTTGGGCTGCATGACGACGGCAGCGTTCGCGCAAGCGCAGGCCGAGGCTTCTGCGGACGGGGCACCTGAAAAGCTGCCAGTGACGATGGCCGACGTCCTGACCAACGCCGACCTCGAGGGGACTGTCGCTTTGAACAAGGGTGGAACGGTCCGGCTGGACAAGACCGGCAAGCGGGTCCTGGTGATGGCCGAGGTGTGTCTGCGGCAGGGAGGGCTGGAGATGCTCGCCTGTCGTCGGCGGTCCAAGGAGCATGAGTCGATTCTGGCCATCGATGCCGATGCGTTTGTCATCCACACCGCGTTGCTGGCCTTGAAGGCGTCACCGGGTGGGCCCGCCGTCTATCAACCCGAGTTTCGCCCACCTCATGGACAGACTGTCTCGATTGGATTGATGTGGAAAGACCCCGAGGGCAAGCGGCAATCGGCTCCCGCTCAGGCTTGGGTCCGTGAAACGCTCAATCGCTTCTGGGTTCGCCCGCTGGAGCGGTTGCCTGCCGGAGTCTCGCTCGCCGAAGATTCGTCCCTCCGCTACGACCGTAAGCAGCGTGACCTGTTGTGGTACGGGCCGATGTCTGAGAAGGAGCGGCAGTCACTCTTGGCGATGTCGAAAGATAAGGCGTGGACCGCAGCGATCGAATACTTCCACGAACGCGGCCAGCCCCGGGGCCTGAAAGCCGAGTGGGTGTTCGTGGGGAGCATCCTGGCGGTCGATGAGACGACCGGGCAGAAGACTTATGCGGCGGAGGAAGGGCAATACATCTGCGTGTCGAATTTCGCCGAGTCCATGCTGGATCTGGCCCTGGCCAGCAGTAAGGAGGCGGCTGAACTGTCGTTTGAGGCGTGGACGGAACGGATCCCGGCGAAGGGAACTCCTGTCGTGATTGAACTGAAGCCAGTTCCTGCAAAGCCGGCCGTAGGGAACGGTGCGGCAGAGAAGCCCACGACAGAAAAGCCCGTGGGAGAGAAACCAGCCAGTCCCTCCTTGCCGGCGAAGCCGATACCCGGAAAGTCCGGCGGTCAGCCAGCCCCGAGCGGGAAACCAGAAGCGGACCAGTCGTAAGTCCGGCGCACCGCGGAAGGCTGGGGGTGGCGTCTGGCTGGGAGGGAGTAAAGCTGTCGGAGCGGTGGTGGTTGCGACCGCTGTTCTGCGTGACGTGAAGAGTTCCGACGAGTCGCGGTGACTAGCGCCCGACGATGAAACAATTCACTTCCCTTTGACTGCCTGGAGCGCGGCGTGGGGGCGTTAACATGAGCTCGAAACGGAACCTGTCGTGTGCTGCCGGCCTTATCGCATGAGCCGGACGGGACTGACTGCGGTCACGGAAATCACATCGGCCTGCAGTCGGGGGTCGAAGACCCTGCGGCCCAGCACACCGGCTTCGCGCCGATCCCAGCCGCGCAGATCGACCCCCGGTGCGGGAGCGAGATAGGCCAGCAGTTTTCCTGACGGAGCCACCAAGGCGAAAGGTGGGAGGCCGGGACGCCCGGCGGGCGCGATGATTCCCGCGCCATCGAACGCGGGGGTGGCGTTCGCGCCGCCGGTTCCTTGGGCGAGTGCGTTCAGCCCGGAGTTACTGCCAGCCAGCGGACCGACTTTGGGGGGAGGAACCGGGGCGGGGGGGGTGACGATGGAATTGGGTGGGATCCCCAGTTGGCGTGCCGCGACCAATTGCGCATCGCGTCGCTCGGTCTGCATCATGACCTCCCGCATTTGCAGTCGTTGGTCTTGTACCCGCCGATGGGTGTTCAGGCGAGCCAGCCGGTCGTTGACCATTTCAGCCAGACCGGGGTCGGAAACCTCGGCCTGCAGTCGACGATACGCTTTCTCGAGTCCGTCGAGGTCCCAGGTCATGGGTTCCAGAGCCGCGAGTCCCCGGACCTCGCGGTCCAAATTCTCGATCGCGTGCAATTGCGATTCGAACAGGGAGTCGTCGCCACCACTGGGGGTGGAGATCGTGGAGGGCTTGGCCCGGCGGGGAGCGAGGGATTCATTCCGGGACCTCTGCCTCAAGCCGTCGGTCTCGGAATCGACGTACGCCCGATTGGAGGGAGGGGAATCGATCCTTTCGGGAGGTGGGACCGGCTCGTCGGCGGCGGAACTGGTGGAAGGAGCAGGGCCGTCCAGACCTTCCAGTTCGTCCGTGAAGTCGGGGGTGGCGCGGGAGTTGGAGGTGGGGGTGGGTGAGCCGGTGCCCGTGACTGCCCCAGGATCGCGAAAGCCCGGCTCGTCAGGCGTGTTGACCGAGCCCGTGGGGGCGGGCTCTTCTTCGTCCATGAAGCCCCCGGCAGGAATGATGGAGCGACTCTTTCCAGCGGGCTGAAGGGGGGCCAACTGAGCAACAGCGATCCAGCGCCACTCTCCTCGGGGCGGGGCAATGCGGAACCATCGCAGCGGCGGCGTTTCTCCATCTGCCGGCAGCTTTTGTTCCCCAAGGATCTGAACAGCGTCTCCCTCGAAGAGTCGGGATTGAAAGATATCCCGCTGCTTGGTTTCGGAGCCTCCGACCCGGACATCGACCTTCGCGGAAACAACAACCCCCTGACCGGGAGCGGTCACCCGCACGTCACTGGCGGGAATCCAGCTGAAACTGCCGGTAGGAGGAGCGATCATGGCCCATCCGCCCGGATCGTGGCGATGGACGGTCACTTGAGTGCCCCGTTTCAGTCGGGAGGTGGAATAGAACCGGCTGCCAGGCCCCGCCAGCACCTCGGCCAGGTCTTGGGTGACGGTGGTTGTGTAAGGGAAGCGGGGACGCTCCCTGGCGGAGAGCGGGGCGACCAGCAGCCAGAACACGACGGGCAGGCCGGGGCACAGCAAAGTCGCGAGAGGGCGCATGGCAGGCATCCTCGACAGGAGGAATTGAGGGAGGGACGTGGGGAGGGACGAGCGCCTGGCCAGCCCCGAGGCAGGTTGGGGGGGCAGCGGGGAGCATTTGGGAAGGGAGTGGGGTGATATGCCAAACTCAAAAAACACTCAAGATGGGCCGCACTGCGACCGACGGCCGGTGTGCAGGAATTTCAATTGTCGGTCATGGTGCCACAAGTTGTTTGCCACGGGCGTCTTGTGTGTGCTGGAGAGAGAAGGCTCGGCAGCGTGGTGTGCCCCGGCGATACGCATGGTCCCTGGTGCCGGCGGCACAATCGGGGCAATCGGCAGGTCCGGCAGGAACTGCCTGAGTTCGCTGCTCGGGTCGTCCGGAGCCACCAGTACAGCGGGGGAGGGCCGAGCTTCCGATAAAGGCCTCAGGCGAACGGTGATTGGTCGTGAATGCAGACTGATCTCGGAGGCCACCAGGTGTTGGAATCCGGGCTAGGCTGCAGCAAGGGGGGAATGGTTTTCCGCCCTTGCCCAACAGGTTGCCCGGAGACTTCGAGATGAACCGCTCGGACCCCCGCTTTATGAAGACTCGGTTGCTGGCCCCTCTGTGCCTGGTGGCCTGGATGCTGGCTCAATTGGCCAGTGCCGCCGAGGGTATTCCCACCGGTGAGCAGCTGACCAACAAGCTGCGGTTCAAAATTCCGTTCACATTCGAAGCCGAAGAACTGGCGCGGGCAGGCGCCAGCGAGGTGCAACTGCTGGAATCGAGGGATCAGGGGGCAACCTGGCGGCGCGTTCAGTCGGTGCCACCCACTGATGGACGCTTTACTTTTCAGGCTCCAGGATCGGGTTCTTACTGGTTCAGCCTGCGGATGATCGACAGGGATGGGCGACAGCATCCGGCGGGCAAGCCTCGCCCCGGGCTTCGCGTCCGCGTCGATGCTGATCCCCCCGAGGTGCAATTGAATCTCACCCAGGCGAGCCCGGGAACGCTGCACGTGGATTGGGAGATTACCGACGAGCAGTTGGAGATGAGTACGTTTCGTCTTCGCTATCGTCAGACGGGAAATCAAGAGTGGACCCGCCTGTCGCCACTTCCCCAGCAGCGACATCAGCATGACATCCGGATCAATCAGGGGGGACTGGTCACCGTCGAACTGACGGTCTCTGATGCGGCTCGCAATGAGACTCGCGTTCAGAAGTCGCTGCAGGTCGAAGGGCCTGCCGGGGGAACGGGCGTTCGTCGCGGTGAGCGTGTTGCCCAGGGCATCCGGGGGATGGAAGCGGGAGACCCACTGAGGATGGCGACCGAATTCCCGGATGCCGGGCGCCTTCGGGCGCAAGCCCGAGTGGCTCAGCCTTCGCAATTGGCCGCCACTCCTCCGGCAGAGTCGCGGTCCTCGCTGAACTCCGAGCAGTCGCCCCAGCGGACTGTTGTCGGGGGACCTCCTGCACGCATCCCCGCGCAGGTCACCTCGGCCACACCGCCGTCGGTTGGGGGGGGCGCGTCCTCTTCAGCGGGACGGGGGCCCCGACTGGTGAATTCCCTTCGCTTCCAAGTGAAATACGTGTTGCAGTCCGTCGCTTACGACGACATCGCCTCGGTGGAACTTTACCTGACGAATGACGACGGCGCGACGTGGCAGCTCTATGGCACCGACGATGACCGTCGCAGTCCATTTCTGGTCGAAGTCCCCGAGCCGGGGGAATACGGCCTGCAGCTCATTGTTCGAGACAGATCCGGCCAGGGTCTGCCTGTTCCTCGAGATGGCACTCCGCCGACCCAAAAGGTGTTGGTCGACCAACGGGCACCCGAGTTGGACCTGTTAGGCGCTGTCCTGCAGGTCGTGGAGGGCAAACCCCAGTTCGACGTTACCTGGAAGGCCGGGGATGAACATCCCGCGGAATTCCCCATTGGGCTCGCGTACGCCGAACGCCCCGCTGGTCCGTGGACCACCATTGCCAGCGGGCTGACGAACTCGGGCCGCTATCAGTGGCAACCGACAGTCAACCTGCCTCCAGAGATCTTCCTGCGGGTTGAGTGTCGTGATGCGGCAGGGAATCTCCGAATCGCCGAGACTCCCAAGGCGATTCGCACCGAGCCTTGAACCGCAGACAGCACCCAGACGATGTGGGGCAGGGCCCCGGGCTTAGGGCTGAGCAGCCGGGGTAACCGATGTGTGGACTCGAATGGGGGCGGTGGCGACTCGTCCGGTCGCCCATTCTCGGGCGCGAACCGTCCAGGTTCCGGGTTGATCGTTCTGGGCAAGATCGAGTTCCACCGCGAGGCTACCATCTTTAGTGGCGTACTGCCCGGAGATTTCCGCCGGTCGCCCGTTGGGATCGGTGACCTCCAGTGAAAGGGGAATGGATGCCGCCACCGGTCGTCCAATGGCGTCCAACACCTGAACCATCATGGGAACCCGATCGCCCACGCGTGCCGACTCGGGCATTTCGACGACCACCCGCGTGACCGGCTGAGGGGCGACCAGAAAAAGTCCCCCGTCGCAAGGGCCGATTGCGGCCCGCCAGCGTAATTCCCCAGCCGCCTCGGTGACCTCCACGGGCTGATTGGTCAGCAAATCGTAGATGTACCCATGGGGGCGGCGGAGAGTGACCAACGCCTCGGAGGGGAGTCCCTGCTCCATCACCAGGCCATGCTGGCCGACGTAGGTGCCAAACTCACGACGGTCATTGACCAAGAAGACGTAGTCGCTTTGGCCCGCCGACCTGACGCGCGTAATGAGTTCGGGATTATCGGACTCGGCGTACCGGCTGTAGCGGGAATCGAGCTGTATTCGCAGTTTTTGAGCGTTGGCGAGCAAGGCAGTCTTATCAGCGGCGGTTTGCTTGGTCCGAACGAAACGTGGCAGCAGAATGTCGGGTCGTATGGCGGGAGCTAGGTTGGGGTCGGCGATGACAACTCCACCCCGGGCCTGGAATTTCCTCACCTCGGCGACCAGCTGTTCGGTCAGTACGTCGCAGTCCATGAGCACCAGTATGCGAAATCGGTCAAGCCCCCCCTCGGGAAGCCGCTCGTCGAAGACGACCTCGGGCTGCAACTGGGCGTGCAGCAGTGTGAGAAACGCTTCATCATGGGAGTAGCCGTAGCTGCCCCGGCGGGCGAACACCTGCGCGGCGAATGAATTGATATACGCCACATCGGCCGGGCGATCTTGAAGTTGCGCCAGAAGTGGAGCCAGGGGTGGAAGCACCTTGGTGTGGAGTCGTGAGAACTCAGTTTGCAGGTCGGGTTGTGTGTACTTGTAGGGATGCGTGCCATCGGTTGGCACCAGCGACGACCAGCCGTGGTACATCAGTCCTGATACCTGGCGCGAGATCTTTGACCAGAATGACTCGCGCAGATGCATCGGTGCCAGCGAGATGTATGCCGCATCAGGATCGTGATCGTCAAAGGGAGAGGCGATGTATTCCTTGCCCGTTTTGAGCGGAGCGCTGGTCGATCGATACCAGAAGAGCTGCGTCATCTTCATGATGCGACGCGGACGGCCCGGGGCTGCTCGGGCCATCGCCAGGAGTTCGTCAGCGAAATAGCCCACACGCAAGGGGCTTGGTTCGGTGTAGGTCCACTGTGACAGCACGTCGACGTCGCCTCCGCTGCCAGGTACGCTGGGGACACGGATTGCAGGATCGTACCAGGTCCATAAATCGTCCCGGCCGGTTGATTTGAGCCCCCGATGCACTGCCGAGTGCAGTCCGTTCCAGCCATCGCCCTCACTCCAGAACCACCGATAGAACCTCAGGATCGGATGGTTGGCGGGAATGACCCTGTCGGCCGGAAAGTCGGGGACTGACTTCCACGGGACCCCCCATTTGGTCGTCACAAGATCAGGAATCTCGAACCCCAGCGCACGTCGGGCCGCCGCGAGATCGGCGGATGAGAAACTGATTTCCGCGTCGTCACGAACCTCGCTGTTGACCAGGGCGGCGACCAGCGCAGGGTGATCGCCATAGGTGCGGGCCAGGCTGCTTCCGACGTTCTCGCAAAACTCAGGCAGTCCCGGTAGCGAGGCGTTGGCGTCGGTGCGGGCGAGCGGCTGACCCTCGCGGTTGACGCGACGCAGGTCTGGTTGCTGCTTCAAGAAGTAACCGGGATAGAGCTGGGCTGCGATTCCAAAACGGTTCGCCAGGGCGAGATCCAGCATCTGGCGGTTTGCCTGAAAAGCGGCATCGCTTGACGGAGGAGCAACCGGCGATTGTGCCTTCCAGACCGCTCCCACGTCGGCCGACATGCCCAGGGCATGCGTGAAACCTAGCCGCTGAAGGCGAGGCAACTCACGACTGAATTCACCGGCGCTTCCGATTCCCCACATCAGGACCGGGAATTGGTCTGGCAACGGTCGGCCAACCAGAGTGAGCAATAACTGGTCTTCGAGCACGACCGGGTCTTCACCAGGGATTTCGAGACGCGCCCGCAGGTCGTAGATATCGGGCCGCAAAGCCGTATCAAACAGACGGCCAAGCACATGAGTCTCCCGGGGGGGGATCAAGGGAAGCTCAATCTTCTCTGCAGGCTGTCCGGGCACACGCCAGACAAGCACACCTCTCTCCAAAGGCTGCTCGAGCAGGTTCGAGATGGTGATCTTGACGCTGGGGGCTGGTTCGCGACGGACCCATGCCCGACGGCTGATGTCGAAAGAGATTCGAGCTGGGCTGAACTCGCGGGCTCCAGTGGTCAATCGGACTTCATCCAGTACACCAGGGAACCCGCCGTAGTGGCTCCCAGTACGGTCTCCGATGCACAGTGGCAATGGTCCGGATTCAATCCCAAGGCGTCCCAACCGGGTGACATTCCCCACAGACGATCCATTTTTAAAGAAACGCACCGTCCCTCTGCCATCGTAGGTAATCGCAAGATGCTGCCACGTGTCTACCGGGAAACTCAGTGGCTCGGTGGCGAATGATTCGGAGTCTTTTCCAAACCCCAAGTGAACCACCATGCTGCGGGAACCGTTAGCAGTGGGGGGGAGCAGTTGCCACTGATAGTCGCTGTGCGACGCGTACTTCTTGTCGAGTAGGTAGACCAGGCTCGCATTGGGAAACTCCGCTGTGGGGTGGACCCACATCTCGAGCGTGAATGCCCCCACAGGGCTCAATGAGGGATGGGGGCCGACAACCAGTGCATGGTGTTTGTCAGTGTGGGGATGTCCCGCGAACGACTCTAACCCTCTACCAAAGCGACCTCTCGGATTGGCAACCGCGCCGTCGAGTTTCCCAGGAAGTTGACTTGGACCCCGGTCCGATGTGGGGTCATCCCCATCAAAGTTCCAGTGCCCCAGAACATGAGGTCCATTGGAATCTGGGCCAACGTAAGGGGCTTTCCAGTTCTCGGCCACCAGATTGTGCCAAGGTTGTGATTGAGCGGGAAGCATCTGGTTTCCAAGGCTTGCGATGAGGCCCGCGAGGAGCATCCACCAACCGCATTGCCAAGCCAGAATACGGACTCGGCACTGTAATCCCTCTGAGTGGTGAAGGAGTTTGCACCAAGTCTCATGACGGGGGGCGTTGGCAGGGATGACGGAAGAGATGGATTTTCGGACGAGGACCTGCGAGCTGTGCATGAAAGGGTTCTGGTTAGGAGGACAGCATTGACCAATCGAAAGTGGATGCCGCCGATGAGTGAATAGACTGGCGGCCCAATCAAGCCAGGGACCGGACATTGAGATTAACATTAGAGACACGAGGGCGGTCTCGAGAGTGGAAATCCACGATTCTGTGTTGACTCGATCAGCTTGCCAGAGAGGGTTCGCCCACCAATCGGGCAGTGGGCCCCCGAATTCTACTGGACAGGTCGGAGTCGGCTGCGCTGTCGCAGGTGGTCGCCCGAGACCCCCTCTACGCTGGTTCGGGCGATCTCAAGGTTATCTTGGACGATTCGCAGTTCGGCTCCCCGTACTGGGAACTCAAGCAGGATTGGGCATGTGGTCCAGCGCGTCGCTCCCTCAAGATTTCCTGGCAATTCGAGCTCATGCACCATCCCGTAAGCCTGCCATTCTTTGGGAGCCAGAAATGGTTTCTGTTCGGAATTCCAGGTGCAGGGATCCTGGACCGATGTGGAGGCAATCAGAGTATCACCTGCGGTGACAAGGGCTGGTGACCCGCTGGCCCCATTGGTTGCTAACCGGGTTGGCCGCGTTCTCAATGTCTAAGGGATGGACGATCTGAGTGGACAGTTCGGAGTGCGAGACGAGTCGTCAAGCCATCATCCACTCGTGACGATCGGGGTGTAACTGCCACAACTCACCCCAAGGCCAAACGCCGACGAAGAGTTCCCCAGCGTAGATCGTCGTGGACCGCACTTCCGTGAGAAACTGGAAACATGGGGCGGCGCGGGTGGCCAACCCCAGAGATCCTGCAAACGGTCGCCGCTCAGACTAAATAACCGACTCGTAGGATACTGTCCCATCAGCAGTTCGTCGTGAAAAGCCAGCGAATATTGACGCTGAAGAAATGCACCAATCTGGAGATCCCGCAGTTCCTGCCAGCGATCATCATGCGACGCGAAGAATCCGCCAATGTTCGAATCGGTAATGATCCCCAATCCAGTCTGCCCGCAGACAAAGTTGGTTTCACCGACGACCGGCTTCTGGAGAGTTTCGGCCCGAGCCAAGTCCAGCGGTCCCTTTCCGGGGATAAATGAGCGAGCGTTTAAAAATCCATCAATCTGGGACTTGGCCGTTCGGTAGGGACGGTCACTACGGACCACACACTAAAAGCAGAAACGACCGAATGCTTCGAAGAATCGCTCGTAGTTTCCCCAACGGGATTGGACAGAAATGTCTGTTCGTCGTGGCGGACCACACCATTGCCAAATTCGAGCATCCACTCACCGACCCGCACGCTCACTTCGGTGCCGTCAATCTGGGACTGTGGAACCCACACCTTGTGCTTGGGATCCCGAAGAGAGAGGCCGCCAAACGTCGAGTAGAACCGTTCATCTTGGGCGACCAATTAAGTGCCACACGTGTGTTCGTGCGTGGAAGTTCCCCGGCCGTTACTTCGCTGCGAATCTAGGTTGGACGGTCGAAGAATTGCACTGCATGCCGTTCACTCCGTAATTGGGTGCTGTATCGTAGGGCGAAGCCTGCCATGAGTAGCACCGTCAATGGTCGCGACTTCTTAGAGGGTTCCGAAGTGCTGACCCAAGTCGGCTCTGAGATCGACTTCGACCAGGAAGGAGGTGACAGTTTCCGCGGCGCAATGCAGTCCAAAATGGAGCTCGATCATGTACGTGAGCACGAGGACCCAGGGCCTGGTAAGAGGCCGGGCAGTCCATGCCTCACAACTCGAGGTGTTCAACTACATCTCGGCACCCTCCTGAATCGTTACTCTGGAGGAGCTTTAACCGACCGCCACAGACACGTGACGCCGGCCCGAAAAGGTCAACATGAGCGCTGCTGCACCGGCATGAAACGCGGTCGGGAATCAGGGACCGTAGACCGCGATCCTCGTTGCCTGGACATCGGTTCCTGTTGAGGCGATCGACTACCTGTTTATCAATGGCGCCTGTTGGCAAGCAAGTATGGCATAAAATCTGCGGGTAAAAACATGCCTGCGGAAACGAGAGCGATCGAAAGGCAGTAGAAACACCGCCGCCGCGTTCCGGGCTGAGGCACCAGAAACGCGGCGGTCGGTGGTCGACGAAGGGTTGCGGCCATCCGTCAGCCGAATCTTGAACGCGGCCCGTGGGGAGTCGCGTTGGGTAGGTCGCCATACTCCCCAAAGGGCTGGCGAGGTTAGAAGTCGATCTTGGCCCGCAGCCCGAAAACGACCGCGTCATCAATCGGCTGGGAACCCGGCGGCAGAGTCCGGCTGCGAGCTGGACTGACGAACTGCAGATCTGGAGTCAGGTGGAACCAGGGGGTGATCGCGGCGTTGTAAAACAGCTCCACCCCTTGGTCGTCGCCAATCGACAACAGTCGAGGGGCGAGGTCCTGCACGGGTGACGAGTAGCCCACATAGAAGTAGCCGAGGCCGAACGTATCAAGCGGGCGATTCACAAGCGGGCTGCTGCCTCCGAGACCACCATAACCCGACCAGCGAACCGGGCTGGGCCCGTCATCGGCGATGCCGACGTTACCGAAGAGTCCCCAGGACCGCTTTGGATTGGTGGAGTCAACCCAGAGGGCCTGATCGGCGAGGTAAAACAGCGACCAGGAACCGGTCGTTTGAGCAGTGGTGATCCCCAGTCCTGTGTTGGGATTGAAATACGGCGTGAGGCTGAGATCTGTGTAGGTCGCGGTGCTGTAAGATCCGCCGACTCCCTGGTGTCCTGGTAGACCAAAGATCTCGATGGGGCGATTCACCTGCCCAAGCAGGGTCACACCGTTGTCGAAGAATGTGTCGAAACCTGTCGTTGTAGCCGAATTGTTGGTGTCAAGCAGCATCATGCTGAAGACGGGCTGGAGATTCTCGAGGACGGCGAAGCCTCCGCCGAAGGTTGAGTAAGGAACAGACCGGGCCAGAACGGTGGGGAGGATGAGCCCTGTGTTCATGAAGGCGTCGACCCCCCGGCCAGAAGCGTAAGGTTGCTGCAGTTCGTCAAGCAGGTTCAGCTTTCCCCCAAACACAACCAGACTCTCGGAAAGAAACTGGGTGTATTTGACCGATGTGAGGGCGGTAACCGTCCCCGTGGGTTGGGGAAAGAGCAGCGCTGAGTTGACCGGCATAATCGCCCCAGTACGGGAGTTGACCGTGTCACCGTAGCGGGTCTCACCATGCATAGTCAGAAAAGACCCTTTCCAGAGCCCGGCCTTTTCCCCGTCGACATTGAGCAGGTAGTCTCCTCGGCCACCGTAGTCGAAGCCTTCACTGATTCCGCCACTCGTTATGCCTTGATAGAACTGAGTTGTCGACACGTCGAGTCCAATCCCGTTGAGGGCGAGTGCGTCACGAGTTCCCAACCAGTTCCCCAGCAACTTTGGGCGTTCCCAGAGTGCTCCTGCGAATGGAGAGCCTGCCGGCACTCCGGCGGTTTGGGGGAAGTGTGTGATGCAGATCGGTGCCGGGGTGGCGAAGTCGAGCGGTGTCCCGGTGTCAGGCACCAGTTCTGTTAAGCTCTCGATCAGTCGATCGGCTGGTGGGGCGGGGGCGGGAACTTCGGGGACGGGAGGAAGTTCCTGAGCAGATGCCACGTAAGTATGACTTACAGCGGCCGCGAGCAGTCCCGTGAGGGTGAGCCGACTCAGGCAGGGGAAGGCGAAACGCATGATCGAAATCCCTTTCGAAGAGGGGCGCCCGAACTGCTCCGATTGGTTGTATGGAAGCCAACGGGGATGAGTCCGGTGTGACGAAGCAGAACGGGCAAAAAGTCGAGACGTTGAAACTAAGACAAGCTTGTGCCGGCCAGTAGCAATTCGCACGGGGGATGAAGACTTGGGGTAGATTGATTGGGAGAAGATCCTGACGTCTGCTCGATTGCTGAGGAGTGGCGGTTTAAAAGCGTATGCCCAGTCCCGTATTCACGAAGAATCGGGCCGAATCATCATTCAGGCCCCAGCCACCCCGGACACCCAACTCCAAGTCGGGCGTCACAAGGAAATGGATTCCTGGACTGATGTACTGGGCGTTAGTGTTGTCTAGCCGGCCAGAGGTGAATATCCCGAAGTATTCTGCGTGTACATTG
>Ga0315903_10002623_pt1 | contig 26095 bp, 21 predicted proteins | sample LakEriMetagenome_7_FD_203524 | JGI IMG/M metagenome (GOLD analysis project Ga0315903, IMG submission 203524) | Freshwater fungal communities from buoy surface, Lake Erie, Ohio, United States - Buoy 2 MA119 | ecosystem: Environmental > Aquatic > Freshwater > Lake | place: USA: Lake Erie, Ohio... | reverse complement strand
GGGGAGTCCGCGGCGCAAATCGATTGTGGATTGGGTGATGTTTGGGGTGGCCATCCGGCCCCAATAAATCAAACGCCTGTTTGGTACAAGCCCTGATTGTTAGCGAGTTTCAAATGTAGATGCCCTGATAGCGGCGCAATCCCGCCTTGAAATGCCGGATTCGGCGTGCATCCTCGCCGCCCGCCCATGGCCGGCCTCTCCTACCAAGCCCTTCCCGGATTCCGCGATTTCATCCCGCGCGAATGCTCGGTGCGCAATTATCTCTTCGAAACATGGCGTTCCGTCGCGCGGCGCTGCGGGTTCGTGGAATACGAGTCGCCCATCCTGGAAGACACCGGCCTCTACCTGAAGAAATCCGGCGGCGAACTGTCATCGCAGCTCTTCCGCTTCGAGGACCAGGGCGGTCGCGATGTCACGCTGCGCCCGGAAGTGACCGCCTCGCTGGCGCGACTGGTCGCCGAACATCAGCGGAGTTTCCCCAAGCCGCTCAAGTGGTTCGAAATCGGCCAGTGTTTCCGCTACGAGAAACCGCAGAAGGGCCGTGGACGCGAGTTCCACCAGTTCAATGTGGACATCCTCGGCGAGGGCGGCCCGGCCGCCGATGCGGAACTCATCGCGCTGGCCATCGAGACGATGCTCGCCTTCGGCTTCGTCGAAGGCGACTTCGTGGTCCGCGTGTCCGACCGCCACGCATGGATCGGATTCGCCGCGCAACACGGTGTGCCGGAAGAGGCCATCCCGGATTTCCTCAACCTCATCGACAAAATCGAGCGGGAGAAACCCGATGTCCTCGCGCAACGCCTCGCCGCATGGTCGCTCACGCTGGAGCAGGTCCGCGCCTTCATCGCCGATCCCGCCAACGCTTCGTCCGCCTACCAGGCGATCCAGGAGGATCTAACAGCCCGCGGCTTGGGCGCTTACGTCGAACTCGACCTCTCGATCGTCCGAGGACTCGCCTATTACACCGGCGTCGTCTTCGAGGTCTTCGACTCGAAGAAATCGATGCGCGCCGTCGCCGGCGGCGGCCGCTACGACACGCTCGTCGCCACCATCTCCGACGGTGCCGTCGATCTGCCCGCCACCGGATTCGCGATGGGCGACTACGTGATCCGCAACCTCATCGAGGAAACCCCGCACGCCCACATGCAGATGGAAGTGTGGCTCCAACGCAACGCCGCCAACTGCGACATTTATCTCGTCATCGCCGATGAAACCAAACGTGCCGAGTCCCTCAAACTCGTCACCAGCCTCCGCCGCGCCGGAATTTCCACCGACTACCCGATGAACCCGGCGAAAGTCGCCAAACAGTTCCAAAGCGCCGAAAAATCCGGCGCGCGCTTCGCACTGGTCGTCGGCACCGAATACCCCGAACTCAAGCTCAAGATCCTCGCCAGCCGGACGGAGGAAACATTCTCCGCCGATGAGGCGGTCACCTGGCTGACAGAACGTCTCCAACAACCCGACGGCCCGTTGCTGGCCTGAAAACCGAATACTGAAATCTAGCAAACTTTCTTCATGCGCACCCACCACTGCAACGAACTCCGCGAGTCCCACACCGGCCAAACCGTCACGCTCATCGGTTGGGTCAATTCCGCCCGTGACCACGGCGGCGTGATCTTCATCGACCTCCGCGACCGCGAGGGACTCACGCAGTGCGTGTTCCACCCGGAGGAAAACCCGGAAGTCGCGAAGCTCTCGCACACGCTACGTGAGGAGGATGTCGTGCAGGTGACCGGCGTGGTTTCCAAGCGTCTCGAGGGCACGGCCAACGACAGGATCGCCACCGGCGCCATCGAGATCGCCGCCAAGGAACTCCGCATCGTCAACAAGGCGGACGTGCTTCCCTTCCAACTCGACAAGGAACTGTCCAACGAGGACATCCGGATGAAATACCGCTATCTGGATCTGCGCCGCCCGCGCATGAGCAAGAACATCCGCCAGCGCGCGGTCATCACTTCCGCGGCCCGTCGCTTCCTCGATGAATCCGGTTTCTTCGAAATCGAAACCCCCATCCTCTCCAACCCCACGCCCGAAGGTGCGCGCGACTTCCTCGTGCCATCGCGGCTCAACCCCGGCCGCTTCTACGCACTGCCGCAGGCCCCGCAGCAATACAAACAGCTGATGATGGTCGCCGGCCTGGAGAAATACTATCAGATCGCCCGCTGTTTCCGCGACGAGGACCTGCGCGCCGACCGCCAGCCGGAGTTCACGCAGATCGACCTCGAGGCGAGCTTCGTCACGCAGGAGGACATCATCCAACTTGTCGAAGGCCTGCTCGTTTCGATGTTCAAGGCGGGTCTCGGCATCGATGTCCCCACGCCGTTCCCGCGCATGACCTACCGCGAGGCGGAGGACCTCTATGGTTCCGACAAGCCGGACACGCGCTATGACATGAGGATCACCGACCTCGCCGATGTCTTCGCGGCCACCGAGTTCAAGATCTTCCGCTCCACGCTCGACGGCGGCGGTGTGGTGAGGGCGATCAACGCCAAGGGCTTCGCCGGCATCACCACCGGCCAGATGAACCGTCTCAACGAGATCGCCATCCAGGCCGGCCTGCCGGTGAAAACGCTCGCCTTCATCAAATGTGAGGGCGGCGAATACAAGAGCCCGCTGTGGAAGTTCTTCACCGATGCGGAAAAGGACGCGCTTGTTTCCAAACTCGGCATCGTGGAAGGCGACATCGTGTTCTTCGTCGCCGGAGCGCGCGAATCCGTCAGCACCATCCTCGGCCGCGTCCGCGTCGAATGCGCGAACATGATGGAACTCGTCAAGGATTCCACCGCCTACAACTTCCTGTGGGTCGTCGATTTCCCGCTGCTCGCGCACGATGAGGAATCCGGCCACTGGGTCGCCGTCCATCACCCCTTCACCCGCCCGAATGCCGAGGACATCGGCAAGCTCGAAGCGGGCGACTACGCCAACGTCCGCGCCTGTGCCTACGACGTCGTCCTCAACGGCTACGAACTCGGCGGCGGCTCGATCCGGATCCACGAAAAGGACCTCCAGGCGAAGATGTTCGAAGTGCTCGGCGTCGGCCCGGAGGAACAGGAAATCAAATTCGGCCACATCCTCGATGCCTTCCGTTTCGGCGCGCCGCCGCACGGCGGCCTCGCGCTCGGTCTCGACCGCATCGCCATGCTCGTCGCCGGCGAGGACAGCATCCGCGAAGTCATCGCCTTTCCGAAAAACAACAAGGGCGCCGACCTCATGTCGCACAGCCCCTGCCAGATCGACTTCAAGCAACTGCGCGAGGTTTACGTGCAGTCCACCTGGAAGGATCCCAAGGTGGGGCAATAAGGAGGGCCCACCGAAGGCAGGGACCGACCTCCGTGGCGGTCCGGCGCATGGGAGGAGAATGGCGATTTCGACGGGGGGGACCAACAGGCTCTCCACCCGCTCCTCATTCGCATCACACGCTCGCGGACTGCCCGGAGGTCAGTCCCTGCCGGTCAGTCCCTGCCGAGGTGGATGTTCCGACTCACTCGCCTTCCTTCTTTTCCCCGTCCTTTTTCTCCTCTTCGAGGGGCGGCACGGCGATCGGCGGCGTGACGGCTTCGATGGGCGGCGTGGTGGCGGTTTGACGCGGCGGCTTGGGGGTCGGCGGCGTGTTGGCCGGCGGTGCGGCCGGGGTCACGGGTGAACCGGCGGGCGGACTCGCGATCACGCCGCCGGGCAATTGCTGGACCGAGGCCTGGTTCGGATCGGCGGGCGGCGGAGGCGTGGCCTTGGTGATGAGTTGGTCGCGCTCCTTGAGCAGGCTGTCCACGGTGGTCTTGGCGACCTCGAAGGTGCGGCCGGCGAGTTTCTGCTCCTTCGCGAGTTTGTCGTTGAGATCCTTCACGCGCTTGGTGAAGGCCTCATCCTTGGTTTTCGCATCCTCGGGTTTCTCGCCTTCCTCCTTCTTGCGCTCCTTGGCGATCTCGCCGGTGACGGTCACGGTCATCAGCACCTTGTCGGTGGAATCCTTCACCGGCGTGATGCCGATGGTGTATTTGAAACCCTCGACCGTTTCGAGCACGACGGTTTGCCTGTTCGCCGCATCGGCCTTCTCGGCCACCTTGTCAGACGCAACCACATCGTCGAAGCGGGCGTAGGAAAACACCGACTTGAGCGGACCGGTGACGGTGGTGTCGAGCACCTCGTTGCCGGCGGCGCCTTCGAGTTTGTATTCGGCATCCTCGGTCTCACGCACCAGTTTCCATGCGATGTCCTCCTTGCCCTTGTGGGTGATGCTGATGGATTTCACCTTGTCCGGGCTGATGAAGTCGGTGTTGAGCCAGCGCGGTGCCTCGGCACTCACGGAGGGGAACATCTCGCTCACCGCGTAGAATCCGGTCTCGTCCGCATGGTTGCGGATGTATCGGCCCACGGTCATCGCGCCGCCCATTGGCCCGGCGTCCTGACCGCTTTCGATGTTCTTGCCGAGGGAGACTTTGGCGATTTCCTTGCCCGAGGCGTCGCTGAAGGTGGCGGTGAGGCCACGGGCTTCCGTGGACGTGGCGCTCTCATCCATGCCGAAGCGCGGCGCGAACGACGGCCCCGCCTCCATGCCGCGGGTGACTTTCAGTTCGGTGAGCGTGCGGATGAATTCGTTCACATAGGACGAGTTGGCGGGATAGTTGTCGCGTTCGGCGACGATCCATGCTCCGTCCTTCTTGGCAAGGGTCACCTTGCCGTCCGCGCCCTGGATGGCCACGTTGGTGACATCGGTGCCGGGGAATGACTCGAACAGGGTGTCACCGGCCGCGCGCTTGGTGGCGCTGCGGGTGCTGTCCTTTTGGGTGAGCTTCACGATGCCGACGGCTCCGCCGAGGGCGATGGCGATGATCCAGAGGATGATGACCTGACGTTTGTTCATTGGTGTTAAAGTTGAGAGTTGATGGTTGATGGTTGAGAGTCAGAGGAGAGTGAACCGGTGAGTGTCGGAGTCTTCGCTCTCAACTCTCAACCCTTCACTCTCAACTCCTCATCTGGCGCGTGTCGAGCGACGGCGCTGGAAGAAGAGGCCGAGCCCGACGAGAATGACCAGCGCGGGCATGGCGGCCACGTTGAGCAGGGTGATGTTGCCGGCGAGCTTGTCCTTCTGGCGGCGGAGGTCCTTCTCCTTCTCGCGGATCATCTTGGAGTATTCCACCTGCTCCTTGCGCAGCTTGCGGATCTCCGCCTCCTGCTCGGGGGAAAGGTAAAGCTCGGATCCGGCCGACTTCTGCGACTGGAGTTCGTTGAGTTTCTCCTGGGCGGCCTTCTGTTTCTCCTGGAACTCCTCGATCTGGGTGCCGACCTGTTTGTTGAACTCGGCCTCCATTTCCTGCACCACGGTGAAGGGGCGGCGGATGGCGGAACGCGAGCGCGAACCGATGAGGTGCTTGGAGCCGACGGCCTGATCGAGCAGGTTGAAGAGCAGCGACGAGTTGCCGCCGATCGGCGAGGCCATCTGCATGCCGCCGAAGTTCTGCACGTTGTAGGCGAAGCGGTCATAGAACACGTCGATGTCCGCGATGAGGAAGACGTTTCCGGGAGCAATGCCTTCCTTGAGCGAGGCGGGTTTCTCCTCCTTTTTCTCCTCGTCCTTCTTCGCGGCGTCCTCGCCCTCCTTTTTCTCTTCGGATGCGGCGTCCTTGTTTTCCTCCTCGGCCTTCGCCTTCGGATCGCCATCGGGGAAGGCGGTCTTGAAAGTGCCGGTCAGGTGGGTGACCAGATCATAAGCCGTGCCGGACGGACGGAAAGTGGTGGCCAGCGCCGGATCGAGTTGCGATGCGCGCATCGAATCGACAAAGCCCGCGCCGGTGGTGGATTTCATCAGCACGTTGGCCGCCACTCCACCGCCGCCGGTGCGGGTGAAGCCACCCGGCAGGAACAGGGTGACGGAACCGAGATCCTTGGTGATGACGTTGTCCGTTTGCGGCATGGCCTTCTTGTCGAGCGTGAGCACGGCGAGTCCCATGCGGTCACCGGCGAGGCGCGTGGCGTAGGCGGGGTCCGCGAGCACTTTGCCGGATTCGAAGGTGACGCCCCACGCGTTGAGCAGGGTGGGCAGCGTGGAGGTGGTGGGCGTGCCGGGCATGCCCATCATCGGGTTGCCGCCACCGGTCATCTGGGCGGCCACCGAGTAGGCGTCAAGACAGGCGACCACGGTGCCGCCGCCGAGCACGTACTGGTCCACGGCAAACTCGGCTTCGGGAGTGATGTTGGCCGGGTGGAACAGGAGCAGGACCTTCAGCTCCTTGGGATCCAGCTTGGGGTTTTCCATTTCGATATCGACGACATCGAAGGTCTGCTTCATCTGCTGATAGATCACCCACGGGCGGTTGGGCGGCTGGCCGGGCATCATGGCCGGGCCGCCTTTCATGTCGATGCCGGACATGATGCCGACCTTCGGCTTGGTGGGAGTGGTGACTTCGGCGATGGCCTTCGACAGATGGTATTCGAGCATCGTCTCCTCGCGCGGATCGAGGAAGGGCAGCACACTGGTCTTGTCCAGGCAGGAGACGGCGATGCCGAAATAGAGGTTCTGGTCGTCGATGCGCTGGCCGTTGAGGCCGTCGAGATTGGCGGAGTCCTCGGCGTCGGTGTCCGGTTCGGGGTCGAGGTTCTCGATGCGGAGTTTTCCTTTCGAGAGCGAGGCGTATTCCTTGAGCAGGTCGTCCACGCGGCGCATGTGGAGTTTCATCTCCTCCGGCATGTAGTCGGTGTTGCGCGAGGCGTAGTAGCGGATGACGACCGGGGTGTCCAACTCGCCGAGGATGGCCTTGGTGCCGTCCGAAAGCGTGTGGATCTGCTTCTCGGTGAAGTCCGCGCCGCGGTTGCCCGCGGGGGTGAGCGAGACCAGCCAGTTGGCGAACACGGCGATCGCGGCAAGGGCGGCGACACCGAACGCGGCACGGGTGACGGGATGGGTGATTTTCATATCAAGATGAAATTTGATAGGTTGAGATTTGAAATCCGGATCAGGCGCGCTTGGCGGAGAGGATGGCGCTGGTGCCCAACAGGCAGATTAAGATGAACGAGCCGAACCAAACGAGGTCCTGGAGGCGGAACAGCCCGCGGTTGAGCGATCGGAAGTGCTCCCAGACGCCGATGGAGGTCACCACCTCGACCACGGCGGGCGAGGCGGCCTTGCCCAACTCGCGGGTGAAGTCGTCGTAACCGCAGAGCACCATGGTCACGCAGATCGCCACCGAGACGATCAGGCAAACCACCTGGTCGCGGGTGCAGGCGGAAACGAGCATGGTGATGGCCAGGAAGGTCGAGCAGACGAGGAAACTGCCGAGGTAGCCGGAGAAGATCGCGCCATTGTCCGGATCGCCGAGATAATTCACGGTGATGACAATCGGGAAGGTGAGCAGCAGCGCGACCAGCCAGACGGTGGCGGCGGCGAGGAACTTGCCCATGATCGCGCTCCAGGTGGAGAGCGGGAAGGTGCCTAACAGCTCGATGGTGCCGGTGCGCTGTTCGTCGGCCCAGAGTTTCATGCCCACGGCGGGAGCCAGCAGCATGTAGATCCACGGGTGCCAGAAGAAGAAGGTCCATTCCAGCGAGGCGTCGCCCACACGCATGAACTGGCCGAAGCTGAAGGTGAGGCCCATCGACAGCGCCAGGAAGATCACAATGATTGCATAGGCGGTGGGCTGGGAGAAGTAACTGGTGAGTTCTCGTTTGTAGATGGTCAGTGAGGTCATGGAAGATGGTGGATGGTGGATTGAAGATCGAAGATGGAAGAGTGAGGGCCGTGGCTTCTTCTCTTGTGTCTTGGGTCTTGAAGTCTTGACTCTTCAGGCGGCCGCCTCGGTGTCGCGGGTGGTGACACGCCGGAACAGGTCGGTGAGCGAACCGGTGCCGGATTGCTCCAACAACTCGGCGGGAGTGCCGTCGGCGACGATTCTGCCCCGGTCCACGATGACGGCGCGGGTGCAGGCGGCCTCGACCTCCTCGAGGATGTGGGTGGAGAAGAGGATGGCCTTCTTCTCACCGAGGCGCTTGATGAGCTGGCGCACCTCGTGTTTCTGGTTGGGATCGAGACCGTCGGTCGGCTCGTCGAGAATCAGCACCTCGGGGTCGTGGAGCAGCGACTGGGCGAGGCAGGTGCGGTGGCGGTAGCCCTTCGACAGGGTGTCGATGGATTGCTTGGCCACATTGGTGAGAAAGCAGGTCTCGATGGCGCGCTCGACGGCGTCGTTGCGCTCGGCCCCCTGCATGCCGCGGACGTTGGCGCAGAAGCGCAGGAATCCGATCACGGTCATGTCGTTGTAGAGCGGCGCGGACTCGGGCAGATAGCCGATTTTGGTTTTGGCCTCGGTGGGGTTGTCGATCACCGAGACGCCGCAGACCCGGGCGTCGCCCGAAGTGGGCGGAATAAAACCGGTGATCATGCGCATGGTGGTCGATTTTCCGGCTCCGTTAGGCCCGAGGAATCCGAGGACCTCGCCCTTCTTGACCGTGAATGACAGGTCGTCCACGGCACGTTTGGTTCCGAACTGTTTGGTGAGACTTTCGACTTCGATCATGGGTGGTGGAGTGGGTTCACCGGACTGAGTCCGACGCGCGTCAAAGCGCCGCGGGGGAGGTTTCTTGTTTCAGATTTCGTGGCAAGGTCAAAAAGCGGTGAAAATCAAGGTCTTGCGGCGGCATCATCCGGCTTGCATGGGTGGCGGCGTGGTGTATGCCTCCCCAATCCATGGCCTCGATTCACCTCCCCGAACGTTGTGGCGTGATGCTCCTGCCGGACTGCACCCTGTTTCCGCATGGCGGCCTGCCCCTGTACATCTTCGAGCCCCGCTACCGGAAGATGCTGGAGGACGCGCTGGAGGGCGATTGTTTCTTCGCCGTGGCGAGGCTGATCGGGGAAGAGCGTCCGAATCCCGGTGATTGCGTCGCGGAAGTGGGAACGATCGGGCTGGTGCGGGCGTCGCGCGAGCAGGAGGATGGCACCTCCCAGTTGCTGCTGCACGGGGTGATGCGCGTGAGATTTCTCGAATGGCTGGGCGGAAAACCTTATCCTTATGCCCATATCGAGCCGGTGCTGTCGTTCTTCGATCCGGAAAACCAGGCCGCCGCCGCCATGAAGACGCTGCGCGGGGCGGTGGAGGACGCGATCCGGTCACTGCCGGAGGAAGTGCGCAACGGGGTTTTCTCGCTGCTAGACCGCGCCGAGGATCCGGCGCTGATGACCGACATCGTCTGCCAGCAGTTCATCCACGAGCCGGACCTGCGGCAGGAGCTGTTAGAAATGGAGTCGGTGGGCCGGAGGATTCCGGTGATCTGCGAATACCTCCGCAAGGCGAGCGCCGCCGCGGAGGGATGATTCAGTTTCCGATCACCTTGAGGACATCGGCGGCCTGTTGGTCGGTGGACGCGGAAAGATCGCGCCAGACGAGTTTGCCGTCCTTGAAGAGGAATGCCTGGCGTTTGGTGAAACCGAGGGTGCTCGGCACGCCGAAGGCCTTGGTCACGGCACCGCTCTCATCGGCGAGTAGGTCGAAGGGAAGACGGTATTTGTCCCGGAACGCCTTCTGGGCCTTCGGCGAATCGTTGCTCACGCCGATGACCCTGACGCCCTTGGCGGTGAGATCGGCGAAGGCATCGCGCAGGCTGCAGGCCTGCTTGGTGCAGCCGGGGGTATCGGCTTTCGGGTAGAAGTAAACCAGCAACCAGCCGCTGGCTCCCGTCTTGGCGAGATCGAGGGGGTTGCCGTCGTGGTTGACCTGTGAGGTCGCGGGAAGCGGCGCTCCCTCTTCAAGCGGTTCGGCGGCGGAGGCGGCCAAGGTGCCACCGGCGATGGCGGCGAAGACTCGGGAAATGACGTTCACGGGGCGAAGGTGCCACCGTTTCCCCGACAAGCAAGCACCCGCCGCGCGGGAAAAATGTTCCTTGAACGGGGTCCGCCGGAGCCGTCAGGATGCTGGCAGCGAATGCCGAAGACCGCGGAACATCCGGAAGTCATCTACGAGGGAATCCCCGCGTCCCCCGGCATCGCCATCGCTCCGGTGCACGTGATTGCGCGCGGGTTCTCCGCTCCGGAGGTCTATGAGATCGGCGAATCCGAAGTCGCCGGCGAGCAGGAGCGCTTCCGCAAGGCGGTGGACCTGACCAAGCGCCAGCTCGTCGAACTCCAGAGCCGCCTCGAAGACCTCGCCGGGAACAATGAAAGCGGCATTTTCGAGGCCCACGTGATGATGCTGGAGGACAAGGCGGTGGTGGACCGGGTGCAGAAGGCCATCGGCACCCGCCAGCAGAATGCCGAATATGCGTTCTACGCGGTGATGCAGAACTTCCTCGAGGCGATGCGCCGCATCCCCGATCCGTTCCTGCGCGAACGCACGGCCGATATCGAGGACGTCGCCCAGCGCGTGCTGAGAAACTTCTCGCCGGATAGCGACGCGCGCCACCAGGGCCCCGATGACCGCCACATCCTCGTTGCCTACGATCTCGCGCCCTCGGACACCGCATCGATGAACCGCCGCCACGTCCTCGGGTTTGCCACCGAGCAGGGCAGCGTGAACTCCCACACCGCCATCCTCGCCCGGGCCTTCGGCGTGCCGGCGGTGGTTGGAGTCGAAGGCGCGGTCATCGACATCACCGCGCTCACCCCCGCGATTCTCGATGGCTACACCGGAAAACTCATCCTCCACCCCGCGCCCGACACGCTGGAGCGCTACCGGCGGCTGGACGACGCCAAGGCACTGGTCCGCAGTTCGCTCGAAGCGAAACGCGGGGCCGCCACCGAGACCATCGACGCCCGCAGCATCACGGTTTCCGCCAACATCGAAATCGTGGACGAACTCCCGCTGGTCAAGCGCAGCGGAGCCAAGGGCATTGGCCTCTACCGCACCGAGTTCCTGCTGCTCAACGGCGAGGAAATGCCGGACGAGAAAAGCCAGACCGCCACTTACTCGAAAGTCGTGCGCGAAATGGCCCCGCATAGCGTGATCATCCGCACGCTCGACGCCGGCGGTGACAAGCTGCCGGTGGAACCGCTCACCGAGCCCGAGCCCAACCCCTTCCTCGGCTGGCGCGGCATCCGCGTCTCGCTTTCCCGCCCGGCCATGTTCCGCGAGCAGATCCGTGCGATCCTGCGCGCCAGCGCCGAGGGCAAGGTGGCGGTGATGTTTCCGATGATCTCCGGGCTTTCCGAAGTCTGGCGCTGCAAGGAAATGGTCCGCCGCTGCATGGACGAACTCGAAACCGAAGGCATCCCCTTCGATCAAAACCTGCCCGTGGGCGTGATGATCGAAGTGCCCGCCGCCGCACTCTGCGCCGATCTGCTGGCGCCCGAAGTGGACTTCTTTTCCATCGGCACCAACGACCTGATCCAATACACCGTCGCCGCCGACCGTGTGAACCCCCACGTCGCCGATCTCTACCGGCCCACCCACCCGGCGGTGATCCGCCTGATCAAGCGCACCATCGACGCCGCCACCGACAACGGCATCTGGACCGGCATCTGCGGCGAAATGGCCGGCGACATCCGCCTCACCCCGCTGCTCATCGGCCTGGGCGTCGAGGAACTCTCGGTCGGCCCGCAGCAAGTGCCGTCCGTCGGCCAGGCGATCCGCTCGCTCAGCTACGCCGAATGCGCCGCCATGTCCGACGAAGCGCTGCGCCACACCCGCAGTCAGGGCGTGCTCGATCTCTCGATGGAACTCGCCCGCAAGCACTACGGCGAGTTGCTCGATTGAGCCCGCCCGATTCCACTTGCGCGGGTCTGCTAGCAGGGCTATCGCCCCGGCGTGATTGGCCGAGCGCTTCTTCTCCTCACCACCGCCGCCCTGGTTTCCTCGTGTCGGGAAAAACCGGCGGAAGTCACCGTGACCGAAACCAGGTCCACCACCACGCGCGACACGCCGCCGAAACTCGACGCCACCAGCGACGAACGTTTCCGCGACGCCCGCCCGAGCCCGGTGAAGGCGAACACCCCGGCCGGTTGGCTCGCGCTGCCGTCCACCCAGATGCGCCTGCTCAACTACCGCTTCGGCGAGAGCGGCATGGGCGAAGTCTGGGTGACCATCGCCTCCGGAACCGTGCCCGACAACGTCAACCGCTGGCTCAAGCAGTTCGGGGCGCCCGAACTCGATGCCGACGGGCTCGCCAAGCTCCGCAGCGTGCCCATCGCCAACACCACCGGCACCTGGGTGGAGGCCACCGGCGAATACGCCTCCGGCATGGGCGCGCCGGCGAAACCCGGATTCGCGCTCGCCGGCGTCGTTTCCAAGATGGGCGACCGCATTCTCACGGTGAAAATGGTCGGCCCCGCGGCCGAGGTCCAATCCGCCAAGACCACGCTCGAAAACTTCGCCCGCGACCTGAAGATGGCCGAATGAGCCACCGTATCCGCACCGCGCCCGATCATGACAGAAACGGATTCCCGAAACGAGACCCCCGCGGCCAAGCGGCACCGCCCGCTGGCGCTTCAGGTCTTTGATATCCTCTCGGGCTTTGGCCTGGCCACCGTGCTGCTCCTGCTGATGGGCCTGCTCACCTGGTTCGCCACGCTCGAACAGATCGACAACGGCCTCTATCCCACGCTCAACAAATACTTCGACCACGGCTGGCGCTCGCTGATCATCCTGCCCGAGATCAAGGGCAAAACCGTCCCCCTCCCCTTGCCCAGCGGCTACTGGGTCGGTGCCGTGCTGCTGCTCAATCTCACACTCGGCGGCATCATCCGCATCCGCAAGGGTTGGAAGCACATCGGCAACCTGATCGCCCACTTCGGCATCATCCTCATGCTCGTGGCCGGCGGCGTGGCCCACCATTTCTCCGAGCGCGGAAACATGCCCGTCAGCGAAGGCCAGACCAGCGACACCGCCGAGGACTACTTCGAATACGTCGTCGAGGTCGCCGAGATCCGCGAGGGCAAGGCGAACAACATCCATGTCATCCGCGGCGCGCAGATCAACGACCTCACCGATGGTTCCTCTCGCGTGTTCCGTTTTCCGAAACTGCCCTTCGATCTGGAAATCGCCGGTTACTTCGTCAATGCCGTGCCCGCCTCCATCACCGAGCGCGCGCCCAGCCAATCGGAGCGTGTCGCGGACGGTTACTACCTGATGGAGAAACCCGGCGAGGTGAATGCCGAGGCCAACACCGCCGCGTGTTACGCCCGCGTCATCCGCCGCGACGGTTCCAAGGGCGACGCCTTCATCCTCGCCGGCGCGAGTTTCCACCCCTTCACCGTGCGCGAGGGGGATCGGGCATTCACCGTGGACATGCGCAAACGCCTGTGGCCGATGCCATTCTCCGTGCGGCTGGACCATTTCACCGCCGAGTTCCATCCCGGCACGACGAAACCCGCCAAGTTCATCAGCAAGATCACCCGCATCGAGAACGGCGGCGAGGCCAAGGTGACCATCCAGATGAACGAGCCGATGCGCTACGAAGGCCTCACCTTCTTCCAGGCCAGCTACGGCCCGCCCGGCGCGGGGCCCGGGCAACGCATGTATTCGGTGTTTGAAATCGTCAAGAACCCGGCCGACAAGTGGCCGGAATACAGTCTCTACATCGTGACCTTCGGCATGCTCGTCACCTTCCTCACCCGCTTCTTCTCCTATCTCGGCTCGAACTCGCGCAAGCAACGCCATGACTAACAACTCGCCCAGTACCGGACGCTGGTTTGCCGCGGCCTTCGCCATGATCGGCCTGATGGCGGCGCTCTATCACGTCGTCAAGGACAACACCCCGAAGGGCGATGTCCGCCCCGTCGCCGACTACAAGCCGTGGTCCGAGGAAACCCTGCGCGTCGCCGAAACCATCGCCGTCCAGGACGGCGGACGCATCAAGCCGCTCTCCACCTTCGCCGGGTTCTCCATGCTCTCGCTGCACGGCGCCCGCTCGATGAAAATCGCGGGCGCCACGGGCGAATACAAACTCAAGCCCACCGCCTGGCTGTTGGACGCCCTGTTCCGCCCGCACCTCGCCATCCACCAACCGACCTTCCGCGTGGACAATTCGTCGGCCCTCGAGGCCATCGGGGTGAAAACGCGCGGCAAGCGCGACCGCTACAGTTATGCCGACATCGAGCCCGGCCGCGAAAAGCTCGGCGAACTCGCGCAATCCTACGGCGCCATCGAGCAGAAGAAGCGCGATCCGGTCCAGACCCAGATCATCGACCTCGCGAACAACCTCCGGTTTTACGAAAGTCTGTTAGGCTACTTCAGCTTCGCCCGCAACGGCGTGATCCTCCGCGGCTCCGGCGGAGAGGGCGGCACGGACAAGCGCGCCGACATCAGCGCGCTGATGCAGACCGCCCCCACCATCCGCGAGCAGATCGGCCACGGCGGCAACGCGCAGTCGATGGAACCCCGCCTGCGCGACCTGCTCGAACAGGTGCTCGACGCCTCGAACTTCGCGAAGTTCAGCCTGTTTCTCATCCCGCCCGACGAGTCCTCCGAAAGCACCTGGCTCAGCGCGGGCAATGTCATCATGAACGTGATGAGCGGCGGGGCCCCAAACCCGGAGCGCGCCGTCGAGGACATCATGGCCCTCGAAAGCCCCGCCCGCCTCGCCAACAGCGACGAGGCAGCCTTCCGCGAGGCCCTGTCCAAGGCCGGCGAACGCTTCGCTTCGCGCGCCAAGGAACGCGGCGAATATCGCGGCGTGCCATTGGAGGCCGCCTACTATCACAAGAACTGGTTCCTCTACGCCCTCGTCTGGTTCCTCATCGGCACGCTCTCCGCGCTCGCCATGTGGACCTTCGGCAGATCGTTCGCGGGCAAGGTCTGCATGTGGCTGTGCGCCGCCTCCACCATCACCGGCGCGATCTATTGCACCATCGCCATCGTCAAGCGCTGCATCATCATGCAACGCCCGCCCGTCGGCAACCTCTACGACACCATCATCTTCATCGCCACCACCGTGGTCTTCTTCGCGCTGCTCGTCGAATGGCTCAACCGCCGCCGCTTCGCCCTCGGCGTCGCACCCATCCTCGGCACCGCGCTCATCATCCTCGCCCGCCGTTTCGAACTCGGCGATGCCAAGGACCACATGGACCCCTTGGTCGCCGTGCTCGACTCGAACTTCTGGCTCACCACCCACGTCATCACCATCACCCTCGGCTACTCCGCCGGACTGCTCGCCGCGTTCCTCTCCGCCGGTTTCATCCTGATGCGCGGCCTCGGCCTCGATGGTGGCGACGCGGACCTGCGCCGCACCGTCACCCGCACGGTCTATGGCATGATCTGCTTCACCCTCTTCCTCTCGCTCGTCGGCACCGTGCTCGGCGGCATCTGGGCCAACTACTCGTGGGGCCGCTTCTGGGGCTGGGATCCCAAGGAAAACGGCGCGCTGCTCATCGTGCTCTGGACGCTTTCCATCCTCCACGCCCGCCTCGGCGGCTACATCCGCGAATGGGGCATCCACCTCGCCTCGGTCTTCACCGCCATCGTCGTCACCTTCTCGTGGTGGCATGTCAATTTCCTCGGCGTCGGCCTCCACAACTACGGCTTCACCGCCGGCAAGAACACCATTTGGGCCTTCTACGCCGCCATGAGCTTGATCCTCGTCATCGGCTTCATCGCCCGCGCCGTGGACATGGCCGCCAAGGACGCGCGCAAGGCGGAAACCACCACCGGCACCCCGGAGGCGGCCTGATGCATGTTGCAAGTCACCCATGATCACCGGTGCCGTGGCGGCGACCGGCCGGAACCGCTGAACGCGGGGCCCGGCGCTTGGATTGACGGTTGATGATTTCCGATGGATGATGCTGGCGCTGACGGATCGGCGCTTTCTTCTTCCTCCAATCGAAGATCCACAATCGTCATTCGCAAATCCCTCCTTCCTCGCGCCCATGAAAAGCCGCCCTACCCGTGCCTTCACCGTGCTTTGGTTTTGCACCGTATCAGGCATCTCGCCGCTCCATGCCGCGCCCGCGGCGGGGAATGATGATTCCCACTACACCGGTGAGAAGATCTATCAGGCCCGTCCACACCCGGACCGCGACACGCCATTCGGCTGGATCGGCACCAGCGGCCTGATGGCGCGGGTCTATCCGGGCGTGACGCTCAAGGTCGAGGGCATGATGCCCGGTTCTCCCGCCGACGGGAAATTCAGCAAGGGCGAGATCATCACCGGCATCAACGGCACCGCGCTCAAGGGGCTCGATCCCTTCGTGGCATGCGGCGAAGCGCTCACCAAGGCGGAGGCCGGCGATGGCAGGATGGAATTCGATGTCACATCCGCCGACGGCAAGACGACCCGCAGGCAAACGGTTCTCATCCCTGTCATGGGAGCTTACAGCAAGACCTGGCCTCTCGATTGCGCGAAATCCGCGAAGATCATCGATCAGGCCGCGGCCTTCTATTCCGACCCGGCGAAGTTCAAACAAGGCGGCATCCCGGGGGCGCTCGCCTGCCTCTTCCTGCTTTCCACCGGAGATGACCAATATCTGCCGCGGGTGAAAGCCTACTTCGACGCCTTTCCCAAGGATGTCCGGGCGATTGGCGACCACACCTGGAACAATGGCTACAACGGCATCGCCTGCGGCGAATATTACCTCCGCACCGGCGACACCTCGGTGCTGCCAATCCTCCAACACTATTGCGACGACGCGAAGGAACGCCAGAAGTTCGGCCGCGGATGGACGCACTGGAGCAATGATATCAATCCCGGCTATGTCGCCGGAGGACTGATGAACCCCGCCGGCGCACAGGTGCTCACCACACTGCTCCTTGGCAAGGAGTGCGGCGTCAACGTCGATGAGGAAACTCTGTTGGGGGCCCTGCGTTTCTTCTATCGCTTCGCCGGACGCGGAACGGTTCCCTATGGCGATCACCGCGGCGAGGGCGGTCTCGGCTCCAATGGCAAGGACGGCATGATCGCCGCCGCCATGCTCATCGCCGCGGGCTCCGGTGGCGACGGCAACGCCTATCTCAATGCCAGCCGCCATCTGGCCCTGTCGATGATCGACAGCTACCCGCTGCTGGTCACTGGTCACGGCGACGACGGCCGCGGCGACGGCATCTGGCGCGGCATCACCACCTCCTACCTGATGAAGGAAAAACCCGCGCTTTACCGGCAAGCGATGGATCGCCTGACGTGGTGGCACGATTTGAGCCGCGAATCAGGCGGCAGCATCGGCATCGCCATGTTGGCTTGGGAAAATGGCAAGGTTGGCTCCTCCGGTCCCGGCATGGGCTTGTCCTACACCGCCCCCTTGCAAACGCTGCGCATCACCGGCGCGCCACCCACGAAACACTCGAAAAAATACCAACTCCCCGCCAACCCGTGGGGCAACAAGGCCGACCAGGCATTCCTGTCGATCGACCACAACCCGCAATACTTCCAATACGGCAAGGAAGAGCCACCCCATGTTCCCTTTTACGCCCTCGGCGGCGCCTATCACCAACCGGCGAAGGACCTGAACACCCTGCCGCGTGAAACGCTCCTCAAAAACATCTATCATCGCAACCACATGATCCGGACCCAGGCGGGCAAGGCGCTGCGGACGGTCGGCGCCTTCGATGAGTTGGAGAAACTCCTCGGCAATCCGGACCCGCGCGTTCGGCGCGCCGCCCTCGATGGCATGATCGATTACAACTACTGGTTCGGCATCGGCCGCAACCCGATCCCGACGGACAAGTTCACTCCGGCGATGTTGGAAAGCGTGACGAAAATGATATCAAATCCCAACGAGTCGTGGTGGGTGGTCGATGGCGCGTTGATGGCCCTCAGGTTCGCTCCGGCGAAGGACATCCATGCCCGCCTGCCGCTGATCCTGAAATGGGCGGACCACTCGGACTGGTGGCTGCGCGAGTCCTCGTTCATGGCCCTTTCCGGTCTCGAGAAGGACGAGTCGCTCTACCTCGGAATCCTGCCCAAGCTGTTAGAAATATCGACCCGCGAATACCACACCCAACCCCGCGAGCGGATGATGAACCACCTCGAAGGGGTCTTGAAACGCCGAAAGCCCGGCAGCCCCGCAGGCAAGCTGATCCTCGCCGGCATGGAAAAGTCCATCACGGCCAGCGAAATCAAGAGCGGCCCGCGTTCGTCCGAGGGAGCCTACAACGTCCTGCAGGCCGCCAAGGTGTGCCTCGAATGCGATGCCACCAGCGCCGTGGCCGTCGCGCAAATGGTGCGGGAACGCATGGCCGAGTTTGGCACCGCCGATCTCGTCAACCTCGTGGCGGCGCCCAATGCCAATCCGGAGGGCCGCCCGTACGGGCTCCACACCACACTCGACCAACTCCCGCCCAACCAACGCGAGGAACTCACCACCATCCTCTTCGACGTCTATCGCCCGGAACTGATCAAACGCATGAACCGTGAGAAAGGCGGCAATCAGCCGCTTTTGGACACGATCATCGACCTGACCAAGCTCAGGAAACCCGATGCCGGTTGGAAACCGATCGGCAAGATTCCTCCGGCGGAGCGCGTCTGGCGATTCACCTCCTTCGATCCCATCACCGAGAAGGACCGCATGCACACCCGCGAGAAGAAACGCTTCCGCGACATCGAATTGCCCGGGGAACTGAACGGTTGGCAGAAACCCGAATACGACGACAGCCAATGGAAGCAGGGACTCGCACCCATCGGCACCGGCGAGTTCAAACAGGGCAACGCCTTCTTCCCTAACAAGTCCGACTGGGGCAAGGGCGAGTTCATCGTCATGCGCACCACCTTCGAGGTGGATGCCCTCGATTGCGATGCCTACCGCCTCAACATCCTCGCCCGGCAAGGCTTCCGCGTTTTCCTCAACGGCCATGAGATCGACGCCTACGGCTGGTGGAAGGACATGCCGCACTACCGCCCCATCGACCTGGGCTCCGGCGCGATCAGGCATCTGAAAACCGGCACCAATGTCCTGGCCGCTTATGGCAATGTGGAATACGACCCGAAAACCCTGATCCCCTGCGGCCAGATGGACCTCTACATCGAAGGACTCAGGATGTCGGACCTGAACTAGCCCGCCGCAAGCCCCGCCGTCACTTGTCTCCTAAGAGCCTGTCTGAGAAATGGCAGGGACCGTTCTCCGCAACGGTCCGGCGAATGGAACAGGAATGCGTGCGCCCATGAGATGCCGGGAAATCGAGACATGGACGATCATTCACACCTTCTTCTCACGGACCACCCGGAGGTCGGTCCCTGCCAATCAGGATTTTTCAGACAGGCTCCAAGGCGGCACAAGGTGTCGGGTGTTGATCTGTCGCAACGTTCTTTTCCGCTTCTTCATGCAATGACTCATGATCATCCGGCGGGGCTCATGGATCACCGGGATGTCCGGATGTTCACGACCCTGTCGCGCGAGATCCAGTTTTCGGAGTTGCCATCGCCGATGACGACCCATTCCCGGCCCACTTCGAGCAGTTTGCCCTGAATGGTGAAATCCGGCAGAAACCCGGAAGTCGCGCCGGGAGCACGAGTGCTGACGTTTGCCATCCAGGCTTCATTCTCGATGGTCACCACGCATTCCTGATTGAGCGGCAGGAGGAGTTCGCCTTTCGGGTGAGTGATCTTCTCCGCCACGGAGAGCGGACGGGCGCTGAGAAGCAGTGAGACGACCGCAATTCCCGCCGCGGACCATGCCAGTTTTGTTTTCATTGGATTGGGGGGTTGGATTCACCCTTACCCTCCGCTGGATCACGGTGATGGCAAAACATGTTTTCGATCGGACATCGGGTGATCAGCCCATATCGGCGGAACGCCGGACCGGACGAATCCCCGCCGGACACGCCGCTACCATCTTCCCATTTTCATGCTCTGATTCCGCCGAACGTATGCTTATCCCAAGGATCGCCATGACATTCGCCGTCCGCCTTGTTGCCTGCCTGCCGCGGCTCACCGGTGCGTCGCTGGGTGCGAACAACGACTTCTTGGCGCTGGCCACCGACCTCAACTCCGTCACGATTCCCTACTACGGCTGGGTTGGCGGCACCGGCACCGCCTGCGCTTCCGCGACATCGTCGGATGTTTCCATGCCAATCTCTGGGACCCGCAAAACCACCGGATGGTGAGCTATCGCGATGCGGCGGCGGCGTGGGCCGTTTGCCAAAAGCGATTGCCGAAACGCCACGCTTCAAGGAACGGCGGAATCCAGATGCCTGCATTCGCATGCGTGGCAAATCACGCGAAGCGCATCCCGGAGGACCCCAAGGCAATCCGTTCGCCGATGAGTGTGAATTGGCGATGGCAAGCGCTTCGCACATGGCATCGAACAAGCGTCCGCATGGGCGATCATGCATCGCAACTCCTCGGTGCAAGCGACCGTGCGTTCCGAAGATCGGGGAAGTCCTCTCTTCGTTTCAATGGGAAGACGAACGGCCGAAGGGCGGGATGCCGAGGGAAATGCGTTTGAGGCGAACGGCCGAGGGAGCGAGGTCGAGCGCGGCTGCGGCCGCGGCGTCGGTCATGGTTCCAAGCACGGCGATCTCCTTGAGGGTCCAGTCGGTGAGAAGTTTTTTCGGGCGCTTGGTGGTGAAGGGCGGGATCTTGAGTTTGCCGCGTTTCCAAGCGACCGAGGCTTTGTTGATTCCGGTCCTGAGGGCGACCTCGCCGTCGGGCATTTTCCCGAGCAGGGCGATCTCCTTTTTGGTCCAGTAGTGCCACGCCTTGGTGTTGCGGGCGTAGCACCCGATGCCGAGGTCGAGCCGCTTATTGTACACGGTGAGAACGTTCATCCCGTAGGCTTTGGCGAAATCGCGGTCGGGTATCCGGCCCAGCGTGGCGATCATGTCACGGGTCCACTGGATGGAATTGGGAGGACGTGATGCGGGAATCCCGAGTTTCCGGCGTTTCTCGAAGACGGTGCTGACCGACACCCTGAGTTTCAGCGCAAGGGCGGCATCCGTCATGGTTCCGAGCATGGAGATGGTCTTTCGGGTCCAGATGATCCGCTTTCTCTTCAAGGGATGCAGTTTCATTCGCAGTCGATCCTATCTTCCCCGAACCCTGAAAACGAGCAAACTTTTACCCTGCACTCTCCCCCAAAACATCACTCGCCGCTCGCGAAGATCCCGCTCGGGGAAACGGACCAACGCCTGATTGAAGATCGTGGATCGAAGATGTGGCAAAGCGCACCTCCGCGGCCGCCCAGGGGGCCTTGCGCGCCGCGGTGAATCTCATCGCGGAATCGCATGCCTCAGCCCGACGGCCTGCGGACTTGCCACGGACAACGGGAGCTTGCCAGAATCGATCCCATGAAATCCAAACTCGCCTGCCTTTCCCTCGCGGCATTCGCCTGCGCCGCTTGCGACAAAAGCGAAACCAAGGCCAAGCCCGAACACACGTCGTCACGGCAACCAGGGGTCGAAACCCGCGCCGACGCACCGACGATCGCGGAACAAACCGCACCCGCACCGAGTGACGCACCCGATGCCGGGGTCCGGATACCCACCGACCCTCCCCTCGCCCATCCGGTCTCCCCAGCGATGATCCGGCCCGCCGGCACCACCCCGGATGACACATCCTGGGAAACCCTCACGGCTGAGCAAAAGGTCGGGAAACTCACCTCCAACGGAATCGCCCGCATGCCCAAGGATATCTCTGACAAGATCCTCGCTGACGCGACCAAGACAGGCGCTCCCGAGGATCAACTCAACCTCATCACCCGGCAAGCCGCCGCATGGCACCACATCAACAGATTCAGGGAGGATTCCCTTGGCATTCCCGATCACATGAGAATGGCCCTTCTCGACAAGTTGGCCACGAAACATGGCGACTCATGGATGAACATGGTGCCCGAACTCGATGAACAGGTTTCCGCGAGCGCCAAGGTGTCGGAACTCCGTGACAAAGGCATTCCCGGCCTGTCGCCCGATGAGTCGCAGGAACTCATCATCAACGCCATTGACAAGTATGGCGCCGACTACAAGGCCATCCTCGCCGTCGCCGAGCAAAGCGCGAAGAAATAGCCCCGTCAGCTCGGTAGGGCGACGCGGCCTCGCGGAGCCGACTCTCCCGCCGCAGGCGGCCCCATTACCCGGTAGGGCGACGCGGCCTCGCGGAGCCCACTTGTCCGCCGCAGGCGGAATCCACGGCTCCGCGGGCCGCGTCGCCCTACCATCGTGGATGAAAAGCAGGTGGCCTTGCCAATCGTAAGACATGCATGCGAGTCTATCGACTGCTGCAAATCGGGGTGTTGGGGTCCGGGCTTGTATCACTGGTGAATGCCGAGAGCCCCCGCGCGGTGGATGATCCTAAACCCGTGGCCGCAGTTGCCGCTTTGCGCACCCCGAAGGCCCCCGCGGAGCCGCGCATCAACGGCCCCCGCATCACCGGCGTGCGGCCGGGCAAACCCTTCCTGTTCCGCATCCCGTGCACCGGCGAACGTCCGCTCACGTTTTCGGCCGAGGGCCTGCCACCGGGAATCGCCCTGGATTCAAAGACCGGGATTCTGAGCGGTGGCACCACATCCGCGGGCAGCCACAAGGTCACCCTGGGCGCCACCAACCGCCATGGCACGATCCGCCGTGAGTTGAAAATCGTGGTCGGTGACACCCTCGCACTGACTCCGCCGATGGGTTGGAACTCGTGGTATATCCACTACAACCGGGTGACGGAACTGCACATGCGCGAGGCCGCGGACCAGATGATCCAAAGTGGCATGGCCGACCACGGATACCAGTATGTGAACATCGACGATTGCTGGATGAAGGAAAAGAAGGATCCGCCGTTCCGCGACGCCAATGGCGATTTGTTGGCCAACGACAAGTTTCCGGACATCAAGGGCATGGTGGACTACATCCACTCGCGGGGGTTGCGGGCGGGCACCTACATCTCTCCCGGACCATGGACTTGCGCGGGCTACACCGGGTCGTGGCAGCACGAAGCCCGGGACGCCCGCTGGTTCGCCAACATGGGCTTTGATTTCCTCAAATACGACTGGTGCAGCTACGGAACCGTGTCCGGAGGCAAGGAACCGGCCCAGCTCAGGAAACCCTATCAACTCATGTGGGACGAACTGCGAAAGCAGGATCGCGACATCGTTTTCAACCTCTGCCAATACGGCATGGGCGAGGTGTGGAAATGGGGAGCGGAAGTTGGAAACTGCTGGCGCACCACCGGCGACCTCGGCTAGGAACGCGGTAGCGCGCTGCCCGGTTTCTACCGGATCGGCATGAGCAATGCCGCCCACTGGCAACATGCCCGCCCGGGTGCGTGGAACGATCCCGACTACCTGCTCATCGGGTGGGTCGGTGACGCCCACGGCATGGCGGAGGGCAAACCGACCACACTCTCGCCGGATGAGCAGTATTCCTACATGTCGATGTGGTGCCTGATGGCGTCGCCGTTGATTTTCAGCGGTGACATGGCCAAGCTCGATGAGTTCACGCTCAACGTGCTGTGCGCCCCGGAGTTGATTGATATCAATCAGGATCCGCTCGGCAAGCAGGCGGAAATCATCAAGCGGGACGCCCGGCAGTTTGTCCTCGCCAAACCGCTCGAAGACGGATCGATGGCGGTCGGTTTGTTCAACCTGACCAATGAACCGCAGCGTCTGGAAGTCCCGCTCGGCGACTTGCGCCTGAAACAGGGCGTCCGGGTCCGCGATGCCTGGCGCCAGACTGATTTGCCGGATGCCACGGACACCCTCGTTGCCGAAATACCGCCCCACGGAGTGGCGGTGTTCCGTTTGACTCCAAAGCCCGGGAAATCCGAATGACCGCCCGAACGCGGTTCTGCAAACCGGAAAAAGGTAGGGCGACGCGGCCTCGCGGAGCCGACTCTCCCGCCGAATGGCGGCCCCATTACCCGGTAGGGCGCGGCGGCCTCGCCAAGCCCACTTGTCCGCCGCAGGCGGAATCCACGGCTCCGCGGGCCGCGTCGCCCTACCTTTTTTCAAATTGATCCATCTGAAACGGCCACGATTCCCCCTCGACCACCAATCCGGCCCGCACAGGATTGTTCAAGATATACCTCCGCTTCTCTTCCGCGGACTCCCATGACCGCAGTCGGTGATCAAAGAAGCCCGACTGCCATTCAATGCCCCGTGACTTCGCAAGCCATGCTTTCACGTTTCCGATCACCTTCTCCATCGGCTTCCTGCCGGGAAACGCGATCAACGCGTGCAGATGATCCGGCATGGCCAGCATCAGCGAAACTCTGATATCCCCCACCGACTGGCGAGCATCCATCGTTTCGCAAATCGCCTGCCAAACCTCCGGCAAGGCGAGTTGATTGAGACCACGAGGCTCGCAACAAATCGTGATGAAATACACCTCAAACTCCGGATTCGGCATTACTCCCGGCGGCAGCTCATGCGGCAGCTTCTTCCGACCGATCTCCATCCCATGAAAGCTGAACCGCCACACCCAACCCGCCAATCCAAAAAACGGTAGGGCGACGCGGCCCCCGGTAGGGCGAACCGGCTCGGTGAGCCGTAACTCCCGCCGAAGGCGGCCCCATCCCCCGGTAGGGCGACGCGGCCTCGCGGAGCCGACTCTCCCGCCGAATGGCGGCCCCATTACCCGGTAGGGCGCGGCGGCCTCGCCAAGCCCACTTGTCCGCCGCAGGCGGCCCATCCCCCGGTAGGGCGACGCGGCCTCGCGGAGCCCACTTGTCCGCCGCATGGCGGAATCCACGGCTCCGCGGGCCGCGTCGCCCTACCGTATAAGATTCTGTCACGATCCGCACATCGACCTCATCTCCGGATTGCCCGTGGCGGCCTATGGCGCCGGTTCGTCCAGTACGAAGTTCAAGCGGATGAAGCGCCGCGGGCTGCCACCATCATCGACCTCGAAGACCATGCGCTCGAAACCCGGGGCGACGCCGGATTGGCTCACGGATGTGAGTTGACGGACTCCGGTGCTGGTCCATGACGCGGGCAGGTTGGGGTCGGTGGTGGTTTCGGCAGTGGACTGCAGGGCCGGATCATTGATGCGGATGACCGTGGTGATTCGAATGATGCCGGGCAAGCGCGTCAGGACAGGCGAGATGCTGGTGCTTGCGTCTACAGGCGATCCGCCAAGGGCGTACTCCGCGAGGTTCATGAAACCGTCCTTGTCGAAGTCAAAGGTTGGCTCCGCATCGGGGCCGCTCAGACCATACGAGGACTGCCAGGCGAGCCAGGGCGAGCCGGTGATCGACAGCTTGTCGAATTGAATGTTTCCGCCGGTCTTTTGCTGATAGATGAACTTCACGAAGCGGGTCGTGGCGGAAAGCGTGTGGGTGTAGGATTGTTCGGTGTTGTTTTTGTTAGTCACCGTATGAAGCGTCGAGTAGTTGCTGCCGTCCGGTGACTGCTGGACCAGGAAGGTTCCTGCGGTGGCGGTCCCGCTGGAAGGGTTGCCCTTCAGATGGTAGCTGAGGGTTGAGGGGGATTGGTTGAAGGAGATGACGAGGCTGTCTCCGCTGTCGTCGAATTTGGCGGATCCGGTTCCGGTGTCTCCTCCGAGGCTGGTGGTGTAGGGACTGCCCAGGCCGGTTCCGGCAAAGCCGACCGGCAAGGGGGTCCAGGGGCCGCCGTAGACGATGGGCAGGGAAGTGGGAGGGTTGGCGGGATCGTTGTCGATCACGGTCACAGTGACGGGGTCAGGAGTGAGTGACGCGTAGTTGGAATCCGCCGAGCTGACCGAGTGGGCCACGCTTGCCACGAGGGTGGCTTCGTGAACCGTATCATCGACCGCGGAGAGGGTGACGGTTTGTGCCTGGTTCCAGTCCGATGGGGTGAAGGTGAGGCTGGCCGGCGCGGTGATGACCTGGGATGAAGGCGATGTGGCAAGGTTGATGGTGACATCCGCGGCGGGTTGCGTGGTAAGCACCAGGGTGTAGCTGTCGCCGGCACCTCCTTCGGTGACAGTGGCTGTGGATTTGCCGGCCTGGATGGTGCCGCCCCAGATGAGTGATGCTTACGCGGGGTGATCGATGAACGGGTTCCGGTTTTGCTGATAGTTCGAGTAAATCCGCTGATTGAGCTTCCGCTCTTCCTGGCTGACCGGATCCTCAAGGTGCCAGGCAAGCAGGGTGGATCGTCTGGCGAAGCGGCCGGTGGTGGCGTTCGGTGTTTCGGCAGCTTCCAAGTCGATGGTGAGTGGATCTGTCCCGGTTTTTCGTGAATGTCCGAAAGGTGGCTTTGAGTTAAGCTACGGCCGGAGTTGTTAGTCGTTGGTTGTGGTTTGTTTGCAGGGAGAGTCTCTGACGGGTGATTCTGCGGCGATCGCGG
>Ga0315903_10002622_pt1 | contig 26096 bp, 21 predicted proteins | sample LakEriMetagenome_7_FD_203524 | JGI IMG/M metagenome (GOLD analysis project Ga0315903, IMG submission 203524) | Freshwater fungal communities from buoy surface, Lake Erie, Ohio, United States - Buoy 2 MA119 | ecosystem: Environmental > Aquatic > Freshwater > Lake | place: USA: Lake Erie, Ohio... | reverse complement strand
CGGCCATGAAGCGGCTGCTCGGCGGGGCCGGCGGCCAGTTCATGCTCGTGCACGTCGATGGCACGCTCGCGGAGCCCGTGCCCACCACCGAGGCCTTCCCGACGCTGGCCGCGGCGTTGCAGAAGTTTCAGAACCAGCGGCGCGGCGGTGGCGGGGAGCGGACGGCGGCGCTGTGGGAGCCGGCGCGGTGATGCCCGCCGCCGCGGAATCCTGGTAAATTGGGTCATTCGCGCCGGAGCATCCCGCATCCGGCACGGGCGGCAGGAGCGATCGACCGATGAAGTTCGTGAAGATGCACGGAGCAGCCAACGACTACGTCTACGTGGACTGCTTCCAGGAGCGGTCGCCGTCCGATCCGGCCGGCCTCGCGCCGCGGATCGCGGATCGGCATCGGGGCGTCGGTGGCGACGGCCTCGTGCTCGTGCAACCCTCGCAGGTCGCCGCGGCCCGGATGCGGATGTTCAACGCCGACGGCAGCGAATCGGAGATGTGCGGCAACGGCGTGCGATGCGTCGCCCATCTCGTCGTTTCCCGCGGCCATGCGGCCGCGGGCCGGGTGGCGATCGAGACGGGTCGGGGCGTGCTCACGCTCGACGTGGAGCGGACCGGACCGCGGACGTCGCGGGTCCGGGTCGACATGGGGCAGCCCCTGCTGGAGGCGGCGGAGATCCCGGTCGCCGGTGCGGGGCGGATCGTCGATGCGGCCTGCCCGGCGCTCGGCACGCGCGATCCCTGGTGGGACGCCTGCGGCCTCGATCCGCGGATGACGTGCGTGTCGATGGGCAATCCGCACGTCGTCTTCTATTGCCGCGATGTCGCCCGCGTGCCGCTGGAAACCGTGGGGCCGCGGATCGAGACGCACCCGATCTTCCCGCGCCGCGTGAACGTGCACTTCGTGGAGGTGCTCGCCCCCGACCATGTGCGGATGCGAACCTGGGAGCGCGGCAGCGGGATCACGATGGCCTGCGGCACCGGCGCGTCGGCCGTGTGCGTGGCCGGCGTGCTCACCGGCCGCACCGCCGGCACCCTCGCCGCCGACCTGCCGGGAGGCCGGCTCGATCTGGCGTGGGACGGCTCCGGACCTGTGTTCATGACGGGCCCGGCGGAGGAGGTCTTCGAGGGAACGTGGCCCGACGCGTGACGACGAACCGGCGCAGGTTCAGGGAAGAACGACGAGCGTGAAGATCAAGTCTCCATTCGCGATCGGTGCCTGGTCGCTCGTGTCGACGGCCGCCATCCGTCAGTGGATGGGCACGCTCGACTGCAAGGGCGACTTCGGCGATCCGACCGTCGATCCGGTGCACCCCGGCTACCGCGGCGCGAAGATCTACGTCTTCTGGCACGAGAACATCCTCCTCCCGCTCTATCTCCGCGGCCACTCCAACATCGCGATGCTCCTGTCCCGCCATTGGGACGCCAACATTCTCGACCGGGTCGCGCGGATGATGGGCTTCGGGGTCGTTCGCGGCAGCACGTTCCACGGCGGCTCGGCGGCGCTGCGCGAGCTCGCGGTCCGAGCGGCGGAGAGCAACCTCACGATCACGCCCGACGGCCCACGTGGGCCCCGGCGCCGGCTCGCGCCGGGCTGCGTGTTCCTGGCGAGCACACTGCGGATCCCGCTGGTCGCCATGGGTCTGGGCTACGAGCGGCCGTGGCGACTGGGCACCTGGGATCGGTTCGCGATCCCGCGGCCCTTCTCCCGCGCCCGGGCGATCGTCAGCCGGCCGCTGGCCATCCCCGCGGACCTCGACCGGGACGGGATCGAGGCTCACCGGGTTGGCGTGGAGCGATTGCTGGTCCACCTCTCCGATGCGGCCGAAGACTGGGCGACGGCCGGTGGGCGGCGGCCGGGCGAACGGGTCGTGCGCAAGGAGCCATCGCGGGTGGCCCGTCAGGCGGCCGCGCTGCCCGGCCCCGCGGGCGTGCCGCTCGACGAAGAGCTGTCGAAGCACGGGCTGGAAGGTCTGGACGCGATCGGGCGATCCGCCGCCTGACCACCGGGCGCGATCAGAGCCGCGGCGCGACGCCGAGTTCGCGCTCCAACGCGTCGAGCCGCGCCCGCAGCCACCGCAATTCCTCGCGGGCCGCCTCGTCGGCGGGACGATTGGCACGGTAAGGGAATGATTCCGCGGCCGGGCTCACGGCACCCGGCGCGGGGCTGGGAATCAGCGTCGGCACGCTCGGGGCGGCCGCAGGATCGGTGCCGATGAGCGCCCTCTCGAGCGGCAACTCGAGCGGCTGGAGCACGACCTCCGCCTTCTTGGCCGCGCCGCCGGGCAGCACGTACTCCAGCGAAACAGGCCTGCCGACCGGGCTGCTGGTCACCATGCGCGTGAGATCGTCAGGCGAACCGACCGGCCGTGCGTCGAGGGCCACGATGACGCTGCCGGGCGGCACGCCGGCGCGGGCGGCGGGCAGATCCTGCACTACTCCGATGACGTAGGCGCCGCTGAGGGCCGGCAGGCGAAACCGCGACTGCGTTTCCGCATCGATCGGCATGGTGCGGACGCCCAGTGCCGTGCGGCCCCGGCCACCGGGAGCGGCCTGCGGCGGCGGAAGTTCGTGGGCGACAGATGGCGGCGGTGCCGTCGGGCCCGGAACGCCGGCGGTGGCGGCGGGCAGGAAGCCGCTGGCTGGCGCCGCCGCGAAGGCCGAAGGCGCGGCGAAGCGGCTGGGTGTCGTGACGGGCGGCGGCACTAGGACGGACGGGGCTGGCTGTGCCGGCGCCGCAGGCGGGGCAGTCATCGGGGCGGTCGCGGCAAAGGCGGGAGGCATCGCGACAGCGGCGGGCGGCGCCCCACCCGCAAAGCCGCTCCGGTCAGGCATGGCAGGGGCCGGCTCGGCGGGGACCGCCTGCCAGCCGCGGGCGGCCCCTGGCGTGGGCCGCGGCACGGCGGTCATGCGGACGTCCGCGACCGACTCGTCGCGGGCGATGGCGACACTTACCGCCTGGCCCGGAGCGAGCGCCGTGAGCGACTGCGACACGTCGTCGGCACTCTGCAGCCGTGTGCCGTTGATGGCCCGCACCTCGTCGCCGGCGCGGATGCCGGCTGCTTCCGCGGGGCTACCGGGCGCGACCTCGGCCACGACCCACCGGCCTGGTGTTCGCGACTCGGCCACGACGATGCCCAGCCAGCCATTGCCCGGGACGGCTCCCGGCGGTGCGGCCGCGGGAGCTGCGGCCGGCGGGGCCTGGTTCGGGGGCAGGACGATCGGCTCGCCGATGGAGATTTCGCCGGGCACGAAAGGCGGGGCTTCAGCGGTATCGGCCGCCCGCAGCGATCGGCCGCTCGCGACGCCCCCGAGCAGGGCGAGGCATGCGGCCCACGTGAGTCGACGAATGGCGGCCGATGATCGAGCGTCGTGCATCATGCATCTCCGCGGGCCGCGGTGTGTCGAAGAAGCGAAAGCGATTCCGCACCTGCATCCGGTGCATGAGTATAGAAAACCGCCGCGCGTGCGGAATCGCGCGGCCGAAATCGCGGTTTTTTTGCAGTTTCGCCCCCTGATCGGCGACCAGCGGCTGCGCCGCACGCCGTTCGTCACCGATGATGGCGGTGTGGTGCGCGCGTGTCGTGCGACGTGAATATCACTCTTCTTCGCGCCGCGTGGCGATGGTTTGACAGCACTGCCAGCACTCCTATACTCGCGCCGCGATCGCCCGCAGAACGGTGCGTTCGCCAGGATGGATGCAGCGAGTGCCGGCGGCGGTGCTGCGGGGAACCGCCAGCTGCGGAACAAACGGACGGATCCATGGCCAAAGCAGTCGATGTCGGCGCGCGAGCATTGAGCCGGGACATCGGCAACCTCGCGACGCTCGTCCGCGACGCGTTTCGGCGGCGGGTCGGCGACGATCGGTTCGCCGTCTGGTTCGGGCCCTCAGCCGTCTTCGCCATCGACGCCGCGGCCGAGTGCCTGACTGTCGAGGCCGGGCCGGGCTTCCAGCAGGAGTGGCTGCGGCGGACGTTTCAAGCCGACCTCGATGCCGCCGCGATCGAAGCCTGCGGCCGGAAGGTTCGCGTGGTGTGGCGGCCGGGCGTCACCCAGCCGGCCGGGGCTCCCAGCCACCAGTCGGCGCCGCGTGCCCGGCGGGCGGCTGCGGTGGTCACCCCCCCGGCCCCCGCTCCCGCTGCCGGTGCAGGCCGCCGCCCGTTCAGCGATCTCGAGGACTTCGTCGTCGGCCCCAGCAACCGCATGGCCTACGGCGCCGTGGAGATCGCCGCCGCCCGGCCGGGCGAGATGTCGCCGCTGGTGATCCACGGTCCGACCGGCGTCGGCAAGACGCATCTCCTCGAGGGCATCTGCGGCCGCGCCCGGCAGTGCCATCCCGGGATCAACGTCGTGTCGCTGTCGGCCGAGCAGTTCACCACCGGGTTTCTGCAGGCGCTGCATGGCACCGGACTGCCGGGGTTTCGCCGCAGCTGCCGGTCGGCTGATCTGCTCGTGGTGGACGACATTCAATTCTTCGTCGGCAAGCGGGCCACGCTCGTCGAGTTTCAGCAGACCGTCGATGCGCTCTATCGGCAGGGGCGACAAATGGTGTTCGCCTGCGATCGCGACCTCGACGCGCTGGATGGCCTCGGCTCCGACCTGGTGACGCGGCTCCGCGGCGGCATGAACGCCCGCCTCCTGCCTCCCGACTACGAAGTGCGGCGCGGCATCGTGGAGCGGATCTGCATGAAGCGGGATCTCCAGGTGCCCGAGGACGTCGTCCACTATGTGGCCACCCACATGGCCCGCCACGCCCGCGAACTCTTCGGCGCGGTCAATCGGCTCGAGGCCGCGAGCCTGATGCTGGGGATTCCGGTGTCGGCCGGCATGGCCGAGGAGGCGCTCGCCGACCTCGTGCGGTCGAGCGGCCGCAGCGTGCGGCTGGCGGACGTGGAGAAGGCGGTTTGCAAGGCCTTCGGAATCGACGCGGCGGTCATGCAGTCGGCGCGACGGTCGAAGGCCGCGAGCCATCCCCGGATGCTGGCGATGTACCTGGCCCGAAGGCATACCCGCGCCGCCCTGACGGAGATCGGCGGCCACTTCGGCCGGCGGAGCCACTCGACCGTGATCGCCGCCCAAAAGACCGTGGAGGAGTGGATCGTCAACCGCGAGCAGATCGTGCTCGCCGAGGTGGCGTGGGACGTGGAGGATGCGATCCGCCGCGTCGAGGACATCCTCCGCGCCGGCTGACGCGTCTTCAGCGGACGCGCTCTTCGAGCATCGACTTGTAGCGGACGCTCGACTGCGGGCCGCCGAAGCCGACGACGCGGCGGTCGATCCCGGTCTTGCGGCTCGTGACGCGGCCGGCCTCGACGTCGAACCTGATCGTGCCGTCCCAGATTCGCTCCAGCAGGCGGGCCTCGAGCCGCGGGTCGTCCACGGGGGTCAGCACCGTGGTGTCGACGCGGATCGTGGCCACTCCGTCGCGGACGTCTTCGAGCCGGTACCGCAGCCGGGTGCGGACCGCCTTGCGGCCGGCCCCCGGGGCCTCGACGACGACCTCCTGCGGGATCGTCCATTCGCCCCCCGCCGCCACCGGCTCGTCGGGCAGCGGCACGACCACGAGGTCACCCGTCGCCGACGGAGGGCAGGGACGCAAGTCGCGGCGGTCGAGGACGCGGCCGCTGGGGTCGATCACCATCCGCGACAGCGTCACGCCCAGGCTCTGCCGCACGCCCTCGTAGCCCGGCGGCGGATCGTCGGTGCCGGCGCTGGCCCAGCGGACCTCCCCCTTGTCGCTCGTCCGCGAGGTCATCACGACGTCGTCCACGGAGTGCTCGAGCGTGGCATGGCCGGCGGCATCCACGGCCACGACCTTCCAGGTCTTCCGCGAGTCGGTCATCGTCTCGACCGTCTGCGTGGTGCCGTTCATCGTCGTTTCGGTCACCGCCCGGTGGGCGACGTCCATCTCGATCCGGTCGCCGACCTGGAAGCGATACCGCAGCCGCACCGGCTCGGCGGCACGGCTCACCGGCGCCGCCCAGGCGACGAGCAGCGTCACGGCGATCACGATCGAGCGCATCAACGACCTCCTGTCGTGCGCGGTTCGGCGGCCCGCAGGCCGCCGCCCCAGCCGAGTTTCTCCCGGAGCGTGCGATAGTAGCCGTGGTGGCTGGTTTCCACCAAGGTGAACCGCGGCGCCGCCCGGCGGACGCGGACACCGTCGCCCGCCTCGAGGGCCGCCACGACCTGCCCATCCACCACGCAGGCCGACCCGGCGTTGGGCCGAGGCACGAGCAGCTCGTAGGTCCGGGCCGCCGACTCGACCACCGGGCGGTTGGAGAGCGTGTGGGGATTGAGCGGCGTGAACACGAAGGCGTCGAGGTCCTTGCGGACGATCGGGCCCCCGGCCGAGAGGTTGTAGGCCGTGGAGCCCACCGGCGTGGAGACGATCAGCCCGTCGGCGCGGTAGGTGGTCGCCAGTTCGCCGTCCACGAGGAGGCGGATCTCGATCATCGAGAACGGCGGGCCGGCGAGAATCGAGGTCTCGTTGAGGCCGAGCTCCGTGCGCACGACCGTGCCGCCGCGGACGACTTCTGCCTCGAACATCAGGTGCTCCACCAGTCGGAACCGTCCGGTCGTGATCTCGTCGATGGCTCCGGCCACGTCCTCGCGGGAGAACCCGGCGAGGAAGCCGAGCGTGCCCAGGTTCACTCCCAGCACCGGCACCTGCTCGTAGGCCAGCCAGCGGGCCGTCCGCAGGATCGAGCCGTCGCCGCCGAGCACGACGACCAGATCGGGGGTCGGCGCCGCCGCGGACCGCAGCGGTCCCATGCCCCATTGATCCTGCGTCGCGATCCGCACAGTCGCCTCGTGCCCGCGGTCGGCGAGCAGGCGGGCGACGCGCCGGGCCTCGGCGGCCACGTCGGACAGCTCGGCGGGCCCCACGATGGCGACCCGCAGCGGGCCGCCCGGGGCCCGCTGCGGCTGCAGCCGCGAGGTCGGAGAAGCGGAGGACATGGGGCGATCAGGTATGGGCCGCCGCGTGGTCGGCGTGGGCCGGCAGGGGATCGCGACCGGCCAGCCGCCGGCAGGTTGCGGCGATGCCGGCGGCATCGAGGCCGAGCGCCGCGAGCAGTTCACCGCGTTCGCCGTGCTCAACGAACCGGTCGGGCAGCCCGAGCCGCACGATCGGGCCGCCGGCCGGCCGGGGATCGCCCGCCTCCAGGGCCGCGGCCTGCGCGTCGTTGACCATTTCGAGCACGGCCGATCCGAAGCCTGTCGGCAGGGCGTTCTCCTCGACCGTCACCGTCCAGGGAGCCGCCTCCATCCGCTCCAGCAGCAGCGACGTGTCGAGCGGCTTCACGAACCGGGCGTTGACGACCGCGATCTCGAGGCCCTCCTGGCGGAGCTGCGCCGCCGCGGCGACCGCTTCGCCGAGCAGCGTGCCGCAGGCGACGATCAGCCCGTCGTGGCCCTCGACCAGCAATTCCGCCCGGCCGAACTCGAGCGGCGGCCGGGGGCCGGGCTGCCGCTCGACGACCGCCTTCGGGTACCGGATGGCGACCGGACCATCGTGGCCCAGGGCCCAATCGAGCATCGTGCCGAGGTCGTGCTCGTCGCCCGGGGCGAGGACCGTCATGTTGGGGAACAGCCGCATGTAGCCGAGGTCGTAGGAGCCGTGATGCGTGGGGCCGTCGGGGCCCGTGAGACCGGCCCGATCCATCATGAACACGACCGGCAGGTTCTGCAGGCTCACCTCCTGGAACACCTGGTCGAACGACCGCTGGAGGAACGTGCTGTAGATGTCCACGATCGGCCGGCAGCCTGCCTTGGCCTGGCCGGCCGCGAAGGCCACCGCGTGCGACTCGCAGATGCCCACGTCGAAGAACCGCGCGGGAAACTCCGTGCGCACCTTCTCGAGCTTGTTGCCCTGGCACATCGCCGCCGTGAGCACCGTGACCCGGGGGTCGCGGCGCAACGCCGCGGCGATGGCGTCGGCGGCCACGTCGGTGTAGGCCCGCGTTGAAGACTTCTTGATCGACACGATGCAGTCGTCGTCGTCGCACTCGAAGGGGGCCGGCGTGTGGAAGAAGACGGGATCGGCCTCGGCCGGCTTGAACCCGTGCCCCTTCTCGGTGAGCACGTGGAGGAGGATCGGGCCCTCCGCGTCCTTGACGAGCTCCAGGTAGCGGATCAGGTTGGGCAGCGAGTGGCCCTCGACCGGGCCGAAGTAGCGGACGCCGAGGGCCTCGAAGAGGGCGCCGCCGTGGAGCGTCGTCTTGATCGAGTCCTTGACGTTGACGAGCATCCGCTCGACCGACTCGCCCACCATCGGCACGCCCTTGATGATCTCGCCGGCCTGGCTCTTGAGGCCGCGGTACCAGGGATTGGTGCGGATCACGTCGAGATACTCGGCCAGCGCCCCGACCCGCGGGCAGATCGACATCTTGTTGTCGTTGAGGATGATCAGCAGCCGCTTCTTGAGAAAGCCGGCGTTGTTGAGGGCCTCGAAGACGATTCCCGAGGGCAGGGCGCCGTCGCCGATCACCGCCACGCTGTGGCGGTCCGTCGCGCCCCGCAGGTCGTCGCCGCTGGCCAGACCGAGGGCCGTGGAGACGCTGCAGCCGGCGTGGCCGGTCATGAACAGGTCGTAGGGGCTCTCCTCGGGATTGGGATAGCCCATCAGGCCGCCCCGGGTGCGGATCGTGCCGAAGCGGGCGAAGCGGCCGGTGATCAGCTTGTGGGGATAGATCTGGTGGCCAGTGTCCCAGATCAGACGGTCACGGCTGAAGTCGAAGACGCGGTGCAGGGCGAGGCAGAGTTCGACGACGCCCAGATTGGAGGCGAAGTGTGCGGTGCGGCTCGCGGCCACCTCGCACAGGGCGCGGCGCATCTCGGCGGCGAGCCGCTCGAGATCGGCCATGGGCAGGTCGACGAGATCCCGCGGCGAATGAATCGAGGGAAGGATGTCGGCCATGATTTCGGTGCGCTCCTGCGTCGCGGCAACGGTCAGTCAATGGTCGCGGGTCACGATCCAGCGTGCCAGTCGGGCCAGTTCTCCCGCGGCGGCGCCCAGGGGGGCGACGGCCGCCGCCGCCGCGTCTGCCAGGTCGACCGCTCGCCGCCGCGACTCGGCGGTGCCCAACACGGTGGGAAACGTGAGTTTGCCGCGGTCGGCATCCTTGCCCACCCGCTTGCCGACCGTCGCCTCGCTGCCCTCGGCGTCGAGCAGGTCGTCGGCGATCTGGAAGGCTTGGCCGAAGGCGGCGCCGAAGGTCGCCAGCAGTTCCAGCCGGGCGGCGCCGGCCCCGGCCGCCAGGCCGCCGAGTTGCAGCGCGGCATGGAACAGGCCGCCGGTCTTGCGGCGGTTGATTCGCTCCATCCACGCGACCTGCACCGCGGCCGGCTCGGGGCGCAGATCGGCGATCCAGCCGCGCTCCGTGGCCAGGTCGTCCATCTGGCCGCCGACGAGGGCCTCGGCGCCCGCCGCCCGGGCGAGCACGGCGCACCCGCGGGCCGCGCCGGTGGCCGGCATGCCCGTCGCCAGGATCTCGAAGGCCAGCGCCTGCAGGGCGTCGCCACAAAGGATCGCCGTGGCCTCGTCGAAGGCCCGATGGCAAGTCGGCCGCCCGCGGCGCAGGTCGTCGTCGTCCATCGCCGGCAGATCATCGTGCACCAGCGAATAGGCGTGGATCATCTCCACGGCCACGGCGGCCGGGGCCGCCCCCTCCCAGGTGCCGCCACAGGCCTGCGCCGCCCAGAGCACGAGCGCCGGCCGGAGCCGCTTGCCGGGCGCGAGCAGCGCGTAGCGCATGGCATCGACGAGCCGCGGCGCGGATTCCGGGGATCCGGCGAGGCTGGCTTCGAGCCGCGGTTCGATGAACCCACGGACCTTCTCGAGCGCCGCACGAATCTCGGTGTCGGAACAGGCGGCGGTGATGGTGGAGGCGGTCACACGATTCCGGACGGAGGCCGGCCAGGTTGCCGAAACGGTCCGCGGTCGCCGTGTCTCGCGACCGGTTCGGCGCCGCGACTCCCGCTGCTTTTCCCGGTGAAAAGTCTAGGCTTCCGCCGCGGCATCGTCCATCCCGGGCAGGCTTCGCGGCCGGCCAGTCTTGGCCCGCGGCGGCCGCGGGCCGCGCGGTGCGGCCGGCTGGGTCGAGTCTGCGGCCTGGGCCGCCCCGGCGGCCGCGGGCTCGAGGATCGGTCGCCCCTCGTCGTCGATCCGTACGAGCACGTTCACCCGCTCTTCCGCCGCGGCCAGCTCTTCATGGAGGCGGCGGAGGATGGCCACGCCGCGCTCGTAGGCGTCGATCGACTCGGAGAGCCCGAGGCTGCCCGACTCCAGGCGGGCCACGATGTCGCCCAATTGGTTGAGCGCCGATTCGAACGTGGCTGCAGCGTCGGCGGGCTGTGTGTCAGAGGTGGGCGTCATCGGTCGTCGTCCTTTCCAGTCGGCTCCAGAGTCTGCCATCCGCAAGCTGGGTCATGATCTCGTCGCCGACGCGGAGCCCGGCCACGGATCGCAGCGCGCCGCGGTCGCCCGCCCGCGTCGTCACCGACCAGCCCCGAGCGAGCAGGTGCAGCGGGCTGCCCGCCTCCAGCCGGCCGGCCGCCGCCGCGAGCCGTTCGCGGCCGCGGGCCACCGCGGCGCCGGTGAGGCGGCGCAGGCGAGCCGCCTGCTGATCGAGCGTGAGCCGCCGATCGCGGACGAGTCGCGACGGGTCGGCGAAGATCCGTGACCGGGCCAGTTGCACGACCCGCTCGCGGGCCAGCGTGACCCGCCGGCCGAGGCCGGACTGCAGCCGCAGGCCGAACTCCGCCACGGTCGCGGCCACCTGGGCGCCGTCGGGGGAGACGCGGGCCGCCGCGTCGGTCGGCGTCAGCGCCCGGAGGTCGGCGGCGAGGTCGGCGAGCGTGATGTCGATCTCATGGCCCACGCCCGACACCACGGGAATCGGGCTGGCGGCGACCGCGCGGACGAGCGGCTCCTCGTTGAAGGCCCACAGGTCCTCGAGGCTGCCGCCGCCCCGCACCAGCGCGATCACGTCCACCGCCGGCACGATCCGCGCGGCGGCGGCCAGGGCCGTCGCGAGCTCCGCGGCGGCGCCGGCCCCCTGCACCCGCGACGGCACGACGATCACCTCGCTCCCCTTCCAACGGGCGAACAGCGCCGTGAGGAAGTCGGCGATCGCGGCGCCGGTGGGGCTCGTGACCAGGGCGATGCGGCGCGGAAAGGCGGGGATCGGCCGCTTGCGCGAAGGTGCGAACAGCCCCTCGCGGTCGAGCGCGTCCCGCAGCCGGCGGAGCTGGGCCTCGAGCGCGCCGGTCCCGAGCGCGTGGAGCCGGTCGATCGTCAATTGATACGTGCCGCGTGGCGCGTAGACCTCGAGCCTGCCGTGGCACACGACCTGGAGCCCGTCGGCCGGATCGATCGCCAATTGGGCGGCGGTGCCCCGCCAGATCACCGCCCGCAGCAGGGCCGCTTCGTCCTTGAGCGAGAGATAGACGTGGCCCGAGGAGGCACGGGTCAGGTTCGACACCTCGCCCGCGACCCAGACATCGGCGAACCGCGTCTCCAACTGCTCCTTGACGCGGGCGGTCACCTCCGACACGCTCATGGCGTCCGGCGGCGGGCTGCGGCGGTCGGCGGCAAGGCGGTCGAACATGGACCGCAATGTACCACTTCCGTCCCCGGGCGGTTCCCCGCAGTCTCCCCATCATCATGGCAGCATCCACCGCCCCATCGTCGCAGCCGTCCGGGGAGCGTGACGCCGCCGCGCCGCCGCGCGGCGCCCTGCTGGTCGTGTTCCTCACGGTGTTCATCGACCTGCTCGGGTTCGGCATCGTGCTCCCGGTGATGCCGCGGCAGGTGCAGCCGTTCCTCGACGCCCTCGGCGTGACGCCCGTGGCCGGGGGCGCCGTGATCGGCCTGTTGTTCTCCGTGTTCTCGCTGATGCAGTTTCTCTTCAGCCCGCTGTGGGGCCAGATCTCCGACCGCGTCGGGCGGCGGCCGATGCTGCTCTTGAGCCTCGCCGGATCGGTCGTCTTCTATGCCGTCTACGGCTACGCGGCGAGCTTTTCCGCCGCCGCCACGATCACGCCGCAGGCTGCGAAGACGGCGCTGGCGCTGATGCTGGTGGCGCGGATCGGCGCGGGCATCGCCGGGGCCAGTGTCGGCACCGCGGCTGCGGTGATCGCCGACTGCACCACGCCCGAGAACCGGGCCCGCGGCATGGCCCTGATCGGCATCGCCTTCGGCGGCGGGTTCACGCTCGGGCCGCTGATCGCCTATTTCGGCCTCGGCCTCTTCGGGCGGCAGCCTTGGGGCGTGGGCGCGATCGCGTCGCTGCTCTCGCTCGTCGCGCTGATGATCGCTGCGGCCGTGTTCCGGGAGACCCGCCGGCCCGGGGTCCGGGCGTCCAAGGAATGGCCCAGCCTCGCCCGCACCGCCGCCGTCCTGGGGATGCCGGCCGTGGGCGGGCTGGTGCTCGTGTATTTCCTGTCGATCTTCGCCTTCGCGAACTTCGAGGCCACGCTCGCCCGGCTCACCAAGTCGGCCTTCGGCATGGACGACGACGGCAACTTCCTGGTGTTCGCTTTCATCGGCTTCATGCTGCTGCTCGCCGGCGGCGGCTATCGGCCGCTGGCCAAGCGGTTCTCGGAAGGGACGCTCCTCGCCGGGGGCGTGTCGTTGATGATCCTCGGGCTCGGGATGGTCGGCGGCGTCGCCGGGGGCGTGTTCCGCGGCGCGACGGGGGGCTGGCTCGAGAACCTGTTCTTCGCGGCCGCCGCGATCGCCGTCGCCGGCTTCGCCTGCGTGAATCCGTCGGTGTCCGCCCTGATCTCGCGGCGGACCGATCCCGAGCGGCAGGGCGAGGTGCTGGGGGTGAACCAGTCGTTCGCGTCACTCGGCAGGATCCTGGGGCCGCTCGCCGGCTCGATCCTCTTTGATGCCCATGCGTCGCATGCGTTGCCGTTCGTGGCGGCGGTGGTCACGCTCGGCGGCGTGGCGATGCTGCTGCCGCGGATCACGCGGCGGGCGTGAGGCCGATCGGGGGCGACGCGATGCACGGAGCCGCGACCGCCGATCTCCCCGGGGTGATCGTCATCGGGCACGGCACCGCCGACGCCACCGGTGCGGAGGAGACGCGGCGCACGGCGGCGCTGGTCGCCGCGCTGCTGCCCGGCACGGCGGTGGAGCTCGGTTTTCTGGAACTCGTCGCGCCGTCGATCGAGGAGGCGGTCGCCGCGCTCGTGGGCCGCGGGTGCCGCGCCGTGGTGGCGGCGCCGGTGCTGCTGTTTCGCGCGGGCCATGCTCGGCGTGACGTGCCGGAGGCGCTGGCGGCAGCCGCCGCTCGGCATGGGCTCGCCGTCCGGCAGGCGGAGCCGCTCGGGTGTCACCCGGCCATCGTCGCGCTCGCGCGGCGGCGGCGGCGGGAGGCTCTGGCGGGGCGGGACGCAGTGGCCGCGGCCGAAACCCGCCTCGTGGTGCTCGGTCGCGGTGCGAGCGATCCACGGACCGTCTGCCAGTTGTGCCGGCTGACGCTGGCCACGACGGCCGCGCCGCCGGCACCGCCCCTGCACCTCGGCTTCGCGGCGGCGGCTCGCCCCACGCTCGACGAGGCGTTGGCGGAGGCCGGTGCGGCCGCCGGCGTGCGGCGGATCGTCGTCCAGCCGCACCTTCTGTTCAGCGGGCACGTAGAAGGACAGGTCGACGCGGCCCTGGCCCGCGGCCGCGAGCGGCGGCCCGACATCGAATGGCTGCGGGCGGCCCGGCTCGGCGCCGATCCGGCGGTGGCGGCGGCCCTGGTCGCCCGGGCGATCGAGGTGGCCCCGGAACTGCAAAACGCCGTTTCAGTCGCGGCAAATCAGACCTCGCCAAGGCCGTCGTGACTCGTCACAATGACGGTTCTCCGGCACGTTCCATCGAAGGAGTAACCGCGTGACCCTTTCCTGCCCGGCGAACCTGTTTCTCCGCCTGCGCCGCGTCTCCCTCCTGGCGGTGCTCGCGGTCGTGGCCACCGCAGTTCCCGCCGCGGAGCCGCCCCGTGCCGCGCCCGCCATTCCGGTCGCCGGCGGCGCCCCGAAGCCCGGCCCCAACGACCGGGCGATCACGCTCGCCGTCCGCAACTTTCTCGAGAAGGAGCACTACTTGAGCCGCCCGATCGACGACGAGGTGGCGCGCCGCTGGTTCAAGGGCTTTCTCGAGGCCCTCGACCCGATGAAGGCCTACTTCCTGCAGAGCGACGTCGATGCGTTCCTGCAGAAGCGGGATTCCCTCGACGACCTGGTCAAGCGCGGCGACGTGTCCTTCGCCTACGAGGTGCTGGCGCGGTTCCTGCAACGGGTCGATTCTCGGCTGCCGCTGATCGAGAATCTGCTGCAGACGCCCCAGGACTTCACCACGGATGAATCGATCGTCATCGACCGCGACGCGACGACGTGGGCGCGGAACGAGGCCGAGGCGGAGGACCTGTGGCGGCGGCGGATCAAGTACGACCTGCTCGTCCAGAAGATGGAGAAGACGTCCGAGGCGGAAGCCAAGGAGAAGCTCCTGCGCCGCTACCGGAGCTTCGCCAAGCGGATGCACCAGATGACCGCCGACGAACTGCTCGAGACCTACCTCTCCGCGCTCACCGCGAGCCTCGACCCGCATACGAGCTTCATGTCGCCCGGCACCCTGGAGAACTTCGAGATCCAGATGCGGCTCCAGCTCGACGGCATCGGGGCCTCGCTCAAGGGTGAGGACGGCCACACGACCGTCGCCGAGGTGGTGCCCGGCGGGGCGGCCGACCGCGATGGCCGGCTCAAGGCGAAGGATCGGATCGTCGGCGTGGGGCAGGGGACCGATGGCGACGTCGAGGACGTCGTCGATCTCAACCTCAACGAGGTGGTGAAGAAGGTCCGCGGCAAGCGCGGCACCGTCGTGCGACTGAAGGTGATCCCGGTCGGCGAGACGGCCCCCAAGATCTACGACATCGTCCGCGACAAGATCGAGCTCAAGGACGCCGAGGCCCGGGGCGAGGTGATCGAGCACGGCAAGAAGGCCGACGGCACGCCGTACCGCTTCGGCGTCATCAACCTGCCGAGCTTCTACATGGACATGGACGCCGCCCGGCAGGGACAGGCTGAATACAAGAGCACCACGCGGGACTGCCGGCGGCTGCTCGACGATTTCCGGCAGAAGGGCGTCGACTGCGTCGTCCTCGACCTGCGGAACAACGGCGGCGGCTCGCTGCCCGAGGCGATTTCGCTCACCGGGCTGTTCATCGATCGCGGCCCGGTCGTGCAGGTGAAGAAGAAGGACAAGTCGGTCGAGGTCTACGACGACACGGAACCGGGCGTCTCCTGGTCGGGCCCGCTGGTGGTGCTCACCAACAAGTTCAGCGCCAGCGCCAGCGAGATCGTCGCCGGCGCCATCCAGGACTACGGCCGCGGCCTGCTCATCGGTGACAACGCCACCCATGGCAAGGGCACGGTGCAGAGCCTCCTCGACCTGGGGCGGCAGCTGTTCCAGCGATTCGACAATGCCCCCTCGCTCGGCGCGATCAAGATCACGATGCAGCAGTTCTACCGGCCGTCAGGGGCCAGCACGCAGCTCGAGGGCGTGAAGAGCGACGTCGAGCTGCCGAGCATCACGACCCACTTGCCGGTCGGCGAGTCGGACCTCGACTACGCGGTCGCCTTCGACCGCCTGCCGGCGGCGGGATATCAGGTCGCCGGCCGGGTGAGCGAGCCGATGCTGGCGGCCCTGCGGCGGCAGTCGCAGGCCCGCGTCGCCGCCCATGACGAGTTCAAGAAGCTCGCCGGCGACATCGAGCGGTACGAGCGACGCAAGAAGGAGAAGACGCTGTCGCTGGTGGAAAGCGTGTTCGCGCAGCAGTGGAACGAGGGCAAGGCGGCCGAGGCCGAGGAGAAGAAACTCGAGGAAATGGAGTCGCACAAGCGGCCTGTTGTGAAGCGCGACTTCTACTTCGACGAGGCGATGAACGTGGCCGTCGACTACCTGCGGACCCTGGCCGGGGCCGCCGGGCTGGCCGGCGCCCCGCAGCAGGCCGAGGTCGTGCGGCCGGTCACGCCCGCCCCGGTGCCGGCCCCGCCTACGCCGCGGTTCCCGACGCCCGTGCCGGTGCCCGTCCCGCAGTGACGGCTCTGGCATGGCTGGCGGGGTGGTTTTCATGCCCGGAGTCCCCGGGTTTCCACCCGGGGCTTCTTGGGCCCCAAAAAGCCCCCGGCGGGAGCCGGGGGACTCCGGGATCGAAAACCGTGTCGCCTTCCATGTGGCGGAAGCCTGAGGCTTCAGCCGACGAGCGTCGCCAGCGCGGCGAGCGAGTCGGGATGGGCCAGCCGGATCGGCAGGTCGGCGAACAGTCGCGCCGGGTTCACGCACTTGTCCGCGCCGCGACTCCGCGGCGCCGCTGTGTCGAATCGCGGTGCGGGGCTGCCGGTGAGCGTGGCGAGCGTGCCATACCAGTCGCGACGGCGGACGGGCCGGCCGTCGGAGACCACGTAGAGGGGCCCGGGCATGGCAGCCGCGGCGACGACGCGGACGACCTCCGCGGCGTCCTCCACGTGGATCAGGTTCAGCCAGCTTTCGGGGTCGGCGGCGATCGGCGTTCCCGCCCGCAGGTCGGCGATCCGCGGCAGGCGGCCGGGGCCGTAGAGCCCGGCGAACCGCAACGCCACGCCCGGCCCCTGGGCGTGAGCCCGGAGGAGCGACTCCGCCTCCAGCAGCACCCGCCCCGCCTCGCGGGTCGGGTGGGCGGGCGTCGCTTCGGTCACCACGCGGCCATCCTCGTCGCCCCACACGCCCGTCGAACTCGAGAGGATGACACGCGGCGCGCCCGGCAGGGCGGCGAGCAGGCGGGCGAGGCCGACGACATGGACGTCGCGGTGCGTCGTGCCGGAGGACCGGTCGAAGCCCACCGCCCAGAAGACCGTGGCGGCTTCGGGTAGCCCGCCGGCGGCGGGAAAGTCGGGATGCGTGACGTCGGCCACGCGGGGCTCGATGCCGAGCCGCGCCAGTTCCTCCGCCCGTTCCGGCCGGCGGGTGACGGCCACGACCCGGTCGCCGGCCTCCAGCCAGCGGGCGGCGACCCGCGTGCCCAGGTAGCCGCAGCCCACGACGAGCCGCGTGGCCGGTTCCGTCGCGGCGACTGGCACGATCGGCGCGGTCATCCGTCGAGCGGCCGGGCGGCCGACTCCGCGTCGCCATGCCGCTGGGCGTCCATCCACGACGCGAGCACGACCTGGGCGGCGACGGCGTCGGCACGCGCCTTCTTGCGGCCCCGCGAGAGGCCGACGCCCGCGAGCATGCCGGCGGCCTCGCGGGAGCTGTACCGCTCGTCGTGAAAGGCGACCGGGAGGCCGGTGATCCGGCCGAGCCAGGCCCCGAACCGCTCCACCTCGGCCGACATCGCGCTCGGGGTGCCGTCGGCGTGCACGGGCAGGCCGACGACGAACCCGACGAGCGACTCGGCGCCGGCGAGGCGGCTGAAAAAGGCCGCGTCGGCTTCGTGGTCGCCCCGCGTCTCGTGGATGCACAGCGGACTCGCCAGGATCCAATGGGCGTCGCAGACGGCGACGCCGATGCGGCGGCGGCCGTAATCGACGCCGGCGATGCGGCCCGGCGGAATCGACTGTGAGCGGGGCGTGGTCATTCTGCGGTCGGCGGCGCGGTGGGCCGGGCGGCGGGAAAGCGGCCGGTCGCCAGGAACTCGCTGGTCGCACGCTGCACGGCGGCGTCGCGCATCATGGCGGCGTGGTGCACGGGGAGGACGAGAAAGCCGGCGGCGCCCGGAAGCCTGGTCTCCGCGACGCGGACCACCGCATCGTCGTCGCCAGCCAACAGCGGGCTGTAGCCGTCTTCGTCCCCCTTGCCGCCGGCCACGATTCCGAACGGGCACTCGGGCACGGCCAGCCCCGGCGCGACCCGCTGCCACTCGACGACCAGATCCCGCGCGGCGCCCTCGGCCGTCTCGGCGACACCCCAGATCCGCGCCGCCATGCGGGCCAGGTCGGAGCCCTGATTGGGCGGGCCAAGCATCACCATGCGATGCGCGCGGCCGCGGTCGGCCGGAGCGGCGATCGCCATCCAGCGGCGGACGACGAGATTGCCGAGGCTGTGGCCGACGAAACTGATCCGCTTCGCCGCCGGCAGGCCGGCCACCACGGCGGCCAGGGCCCGGCCGTGGGCGTCGATGTCGGCCTTCACGCTGGCGTAGCCGAAGGTCAGGACCGTGGCGTCGAGCGACCGCCGCAGGTGCTCGGCAAGCGGCTGCATCGAGGCCCGCCCCTCGCCCAGGCCGTGCAGGAGGATCACCGTTTCGTCGGCGACAGGCGGCACACGCCCTGACGAGGCGAGGGCCGTGAAGGCCGCGCGGCACTCGTCCAACGTGCCGTCGCGAACGAGCCCGTCGGCCGGATCGAGGATCCGACAGGCGGTCGTGTCCGGCCGGCGCTGCAGCCGCCAGTCGTGGAGCACCGCCTCGTCCGTCCACTCCAGCGCCTCGCGGGACCGGCGGGCCGCCTCGAGCCAGGCGGCGTCGCGGCGGTGCACGGCGTCGGCCGCCGTCTCGTCCGCTCGGGCGGCCGCCGCCAGGGCTGCCACCACGAGCACCGCCGCCGCCAGCCACCTTCCGTTCACAGATACTCCTGCCAGCCGCGTTTCTCGAGTTCCGCAACCACCTTCCGCACGGCTTCCTCGCGGGTCCGGTCGGCCACGAGCGTCGCGTCCGGGGTGTGCACCACAAGCATATCCTCGAGCCCCATGGTGACGACCAGGTGGTCGCCCGCGGCATGCACGATCGTGCGCACCGACTCGATCCCCAGGTGCCGGCCGACGATCGTGTTGCCCTCGGCGTCGATGCCCCGCTGCCTGGCCACCGCGGACCAGCCGCCGAGGTCGTCCCACGTGAACGGCGCCTCGATGACGACGACGTCGGCCGCGTGCTCGAGCACCGCGTAGTCGATCGAGATCCCCTTGATGGCGGCGAACTCACGGGCGAAGACGGCCTCGCGGTCGGGGCCGTCCCAGGCGGCGGCGATCCGTTCCAGATGGGCGAGGCAGTCGGGCTGCCGCGCGCGAAGGGCGGCCAGGATCGTGGCCGCCTTCCAGACGAAGATGCCGGCGTTCCACAGGGAGTCGCCGGCGGCCAGGTATTCCGCGGCGACCTGGGCCGGCGGCTTCTCCCGGAACCGCGCGACCACGTGGGCCGGCGCGGCGCCGGGGGCGACGGAGAGCGCGGCGCCCTGCTGGATGTACCCGAAGCTCTCGGCAGGATACGTCGGCCGGATGCCGAAGGTCACCAGCCGGCCCGGCGCCTCGGCGACCAACGCCGCCGCCTGCCGGATCGCGTCCTGGAACTTCGCGGCCGGCGCGATCACGTGGTCGGAAGGCATGACGGCCATCGTGGCGTCGGGATCGTGCCGCGACACGAGCAGCGCGGCCAGCCCGATGCACGGGGCGGTGTCCCGCTTGCAGGGCTCGCCCACGAGCCCCGCCTCGGGAACCTGGGGCAGTTGGCGGCGGGCCGCGTCGAGCAGCCGCGCCGACGTCACCACCAGCACCCGCTCCGGCGGCACCAGGCCCTCGAGCCGGGCGACGGTGTCCTCGAGCAGCGTGCGTTCGCCCGCCAAGGGCAGCAGTTGCTTGGGAAGCGCGGCCCGGCTGGCCGGCCAGAAACGCGTGCCCGAGCCTCCCGCCATCACGATCGCGTGCAACATCCCCAGCACTCCTTTTTCTGTTCGTCGGGGCCGCTGTCAGAAGCGGCCCCGGACCCACATCCAGAGGACGAATCCCAGCAGTGGGAATCCGCCGAAGATTACGCCGTAGGTGAAGATCGTCGTCCAAACGTGTCGCGGCCAACGTGCCATCAAGCCCTCATTCCGGACCGCGGACCAGCAGATCGACCGGAATCTGCAGGGGCTCCTCGGCGGGCTCGGCGAGCCGCACCTCCACCCGCACGCCCCATGGGAGCACCTCGGCCGCCGTTACCGTCGCCTCGACGCCGTCGTAGTCGGTCGATACCACGACGGCGGGCGTCGCCGCGAAGGCGGGGCAGAAGCCGACATGTCCGTGGGCGAGCCGGGCACCGGCCCCGATCTCGACGTTGATCCGGCCCCGGAGGCGGTCGCCTCCCTCGTGGGCGTCATACCGGGTGAACCGCTGGCGGAGACGGCCTCGCAGCCGGTCGGTGACAGGGCGGCGCCGGCGACGGGCGGGCGCCGACCGTGAGGGCCGGCGGTGGTCGAGGGCCGGCGGCGCGGAGCCCGGGCGCGGGCCGAGCGTCACGGCAGCCGCTGCGATCGCGATCGCCAGTGCCGTGGCCGCGGCCTCGAGCCAGTTGGCGGCCCGTGGCGGCAGGGCCACCGCCGCCACGGCCAGCACGAGCCCCGCCCGCGCGGCATGGGATGCCTGGCGGGGGCCGCCCGACCGTAGCGCCGTATCGGCGAGCGCCACAAGTGCCGCGCCCGCGGCGGTCACCGGCAGCACGACCCCCGGCCCGACTGCGGCGTCGAAGCCCACCGCCGCGCGGCGGGTCATAAGCACGAGGCCGGCCGCCAGGGCGGCCGCGGCGGCGCCGCCGCCGAGGGCGGTCGCGACCAGAGCCGCGAGGCCGTCGAGGCCGGCGGCAGCCGGCCAGCCGCCACGGCGGGTGGAGGAGGCCGTCATGCCCGCGTCAGGCCACCGCGGCGGCGTTGGCCGCCTCGGCCAGAGCCGCCGCCCGGTCGGTCTGCTCCCAGCTGAAGCCGTCGCGGCCGAAGTGGCCGCCGGCCGCCGTCTTGCGGTAGATCGGCCGCTGCAGGTCGAGGTAGTCGATGATGCCGCGCGGCGTGAGCGGAAAGAACTCACGGACCAGTTCGCAGAGCCGCTGGTCCTCGACCTTGCCCGTGCCCTCGGTGTCGACGTGCACGCTCACCGGCTCGCTGACGCCGATCGCGTAGGCGAGTTGCACCTCGCAGCGGTCGGCGAGGCCGGCCGCGACGATGTTTTTGGCGACGTGGCGGGCCATGTAGGCGGCGCTGCGGTCGACCTTGGTCGGATCCTTGCCGGAGAAGGCGCCGCCACCGTGCCGGCCCCAGCCGCCGTAGGTGTCGACGATGATCTTGCGGCCGGTCAGGCCGCAGTCGCCGTGCGGGCCGCCGACCACGAATCGCCCCGTGGGATTGATGTGGTAGGTGACGGCGCTCGTGTCGAGGTCCTTCGGCAGCAGCGGCTTGACGATCTTCTCGACGATGAACTTCTTGATGTCCTCGTTCGACACGTGGGGGGCATGCTGCGTCGAGACCACGACGGTGTCGATCCGTGTCGGCTTGTTGCCCTCGTACTCCACCGTGACCTGGCTCTTGGAGTCGGGCCGCAACCAGTCGACCTCGCCCTTCTGCCGGGCCTCGGTGAGCCGGTTGAGGATCCGGTGCGAGAGCGCAATCGGCAGGGGCATCAGCTCCGGCGTCTCGTTGCAGGCGTAACCGAACATCAGCCCCTGGTCGCCGGCGCCGATATCCTTGCCCTTGGCCTCGTCCTCGTTGACGCCCATGGCGATGTCGCCCGACTGCTTGCCGACGGCCACGAGCACGGAGCAGGTGTCGGCGGCGATCCCCATCTCGTCGTCGGTGTAGCCGACCTCGCGAATCACGTTGCGAACCACCTGCTGGTAGTCGATCGTGCCCTTGGAGGTGATCTCGCCGGCGATCACGGCCAGGCCGGTCGTAACCATCGTCTCACAGGCGACGCGGCTGCGCGGGTCCTGGGCGAGATACGCGTCGAGCACGCCGTCGGAGATCTGGTCCGCCAACTTATCCGGATGGCCCATGCTGACCGACTCGCTCGTGAACAGATACTTTCCTTGAGACACGTTCCAGCCTCGTGCTTGCTAGGGGTTGGTGGAAGGATCGGTGGCCTGGCGGCTCCGGACGGAAGACTCGGATTATCGTGGCCGGGCCGCGGATCGGCAACCGTCCGGCCTGCGGCCCGCCTCATGCGCTGCTGGTCGCCGCGTCGGGCAGGCGGTCGAGGATCAGCCGGGCTGTGGTCGCCGTGGCGCCGCGCTGGGCGGCCACGAAGGTCGCGGCCCGGCGGCCGAGGGCGGCGGCCCATTCCGGCTGCTGCAGGCAGCGGGCCACGAAGGCCTGGAGTTCGCGGCCGTCGGCGACCACCACCGCGGCTTGCGCGGCCAGCAGTCGGGCCACTTCGTCCTGGAAGTTTCGGGTGTGCGGGCCGAAGGAGACCGCGGCCCCGTAGGCCGCCGGCTCGAGCATGTTCTGCCCGCCCCGCTTGCCGTCGAGGCTGCCCCCCACGAAGGCGATCGTGGCCGTGCCCCACCACCAGGCCAGCTCGCCCGTCGCATCGACGAGCAGCACCCGCGCGGCGGGATCCGCGGCCGCCTGCTCGATCCGGCTCCGCGGCTGCCACCGCAGTCCCAGGCCGTCGAGCGTGACGCCGATCTCGGCCGCCCGCTCGACGTGCCGCGGCACGATCACCAGCCGCAGGGCGGGATGCGCTGCGCGGAGCGCCACGAAGGCCTCCGCCGCCAGCCGCTCCTCGGGGGCCTGCGTGCTGCCGGCGAGGAACACGATGTCATCCGCCGCGAACCCGGCGAGCCGCCGCAGCCGCTCGATCTCGGCCGTGTCGCGATCGCCGCGCACGCCGTCGAACTTCATCGAGCCGGTCACCACGACCTCCGGGGCGCCGAGGGCCGCGAACCGGTCGGCGTCGGCCTGCGACCGGGCGACGACGAGCCCCACGCGGCCGAGCATCCGCCGCGCGAGCGGGCGGATCCGGGCGTAGCCGGCGGCGCTGCGCTCGCTCATCCGCGCGTTGGCGACGACGATCGGGATGCCGCGCCGCCGGGCCCGGGCCAGTAGGTTCGGCCACAGCTCGAGCTCACCGAGGACGAGCAGGTCGGGGCGGACGCGGTCGAGGGCCCGGTCCACCGCCCAGGTGAAGTCGAGCGGGCAGGGGAACGACCGCGCGGCGCCGACCCGTTTCGCCGCTACTTCGAGCCCGGTGGTCGTGGAGCTCGAGAGCACGCAGTCGACCGTCAGGCCGGCGGCCTCCGCCTGGCGACCGATCTCAGCGGCGAGCGCGGAGAGCAGCTGCACCTCGCCCACGCTCACGCCGTGCAGCCAGATCCGCGGCGTGCCTGCGGGCTGCGGCGCCACCGTGACCCCGCCGGTGAATCTGGTCCATGGCGCCGCCACCGGCCGGCCGCCCGAGAACTTCCGCCATGCGACCCAGGGCAGAAGGGTCAGGAACGCGACGAGGTAGAGGACGTCGAGGAGCATTCAAGACCAAAGCGAACGAGTCGGGACTTCCGGCACCGCAAAGGAGTGGCGCCGGTGAGGGGCTGTCCACGCCCCGTCGCCGGACGTTCGCTGCGCCCAGAGGCTTTCACGCCGTCGCCGCCATCCCGGCGTCGGCTCCGGCTTACGGTAGCCGGGCTGAGCCGGGCTACCAAGGCACATTTCCCGGGTCTGAAAACGATCCCGCCGTCCATGCCGAGAGGCGGCATCTGCTTCCCTGGTGCGAACCCGTATCGCATGGCACGCGGGAAGGCGTGCGACCCGGAGTCCCCCGGCTTCCGCCGGGGGCTTTTTGGGGGACGGGGCGTGCTGAACTTAGAAGCCCCGGGTGGCAACCCGGGGACACCGGGTCTGAAAACGATCCCGCCGTCCATGCCGGAAGACAGGGCGCCGCTAGCCCGCCGTCACGCCGCTCGACTTGCCGCAGCAGTTCTTGAACTTCTTGCCGCTACCGCAGGGGCAGGGATCGTTGCGGCCCACCTTCTGGCCGAGGTTGCGAATCGGCTCCACCGGGCCGGTTTCCCCCCGCTGGCCGGCGGCGGCCGCGGACGCTGGCTCCTCGGTCGGCGGAGCCAGCGTGGCCGACGCGGCCTCGGCGTGGATGGCCGCGGTCTCCCGCCACGTGCTCCGCAGCGCGTCTTCCTCGACCTCCTCGATGCGGTAGACGATGTCGACCACCCGCTCGTCGATGCCCTTCCACATCAGGTCGAAGGTCCGCATGCCCTCGCGCTTGTATTCCACCTTCGGATCGACCTGGGCGTAGCCCCGCAGGCCGACGCTGCTCCGCAGGTGGTCCATCGCCAGCAGGTGGTCCTTCCAGGAGTTGTCGAGGATCTGGAGGAGCACGGCCCGCTCCATCCGCTTCATCTCATCGCGCGGGTCGTCGCCGCGGGCGTGCCGGCGGCGGCTGGCCTGCACGAGGCGGGCCCGCAGGGCTTCGAGGTCGGCGGAGGCGAGATCCCCCTCCTGGAGGTCGGGGTCGAACCGCTCGCGGGCCCAGGCGAGCAGGCCTTCACGGTCGAGCCGTCGCGTCCCGTCGGGCTGTCGCCCGCTGAAGTGCGACAGGCCCACGAGCACCGGATACTCGATCTCCCGCTGGGCGTAGACCTCGCGGGCCTTGCGGCGGACGAGTTCCTTGAAGGCGTTGGCGTCGTGGCCGGCCTTCTCGACCGCGGCGAGGTCGCTCTCGTCGAGCCGCGCACCGAACCGCCATTCCGTCCAGCCACAGGCGCTTCGCAGGCCGAAGTCGGGTGCCAGGAAGCGGCCGCCCTCCGCCAGGTCGATGCGGTGGATCGCCTCGCGGGCCCGCTCCTGGAGGAACTCGGCCACGCCGTCGCGGCCCACGCGCTTCAGGTCTCGGTCGTTCACCGAGAGCTTCCAGCGGGCGTTCGCGAACGAGGCCAGGGCCGCCCAATTCCACTCCGTCTCGTCTTCGCCCGACGGCAGGTTCTCGTCCACGGCCTCGAAGATCTGCGCCTCCGACTGCCGCACCGCCTCGTCCACCGCCAGCCGCTCCGCCTCGGCGGGGTTCATGCCCCGGAAGTCGGCCGGATCGAGCTCGCAGCCGAGCTGCGCGGCGGCCCAGCCGGCGAACGTCTGCGGGCCGTAGTCCTTGTCGAGGAAGGTGCCGATGTTCTGGTCGACCTGCCGGTCGACCATCTCGAGGATCATCTCCCGCAGGTCGGCGTCGCCGTCGGTGTGGTCGAGGATCCGCTGCCGGAAGCCGTACACCCGCTTCCGCTGCTCGTCCATCACCTCGTCGTATTCGAGCAGGTTCTTGCGGACCTCGAAGTTCCGCTCCTCGACCTTCTTCTGGGCGGCCTCGACGCGGCGGGTCACCATCCGGCTCTCGATCGCCTCGCCGTCCTGCATGCCGAGCCGGGTGAGCACGTTCTTCACCCACTCGCCGGCGAAGATCCGCATCAGGTCGTCTTCCAGCGAGAGGAAGAAGCGGCTCGAGCCGGGATCGCCCTGCCGGCCGCAGCGGCCGCGGAGCTGGAGGTCGATGCGGCGGGCCTCGTGCCGCTCCGTGCCGATGATCTGCAGGCCGCCCATGGAGCGGACCGTCTCCCCCTCGGTCTTCATGTTCTCGCGGGTCGAAATCTCGGCGACCAGCGCGTCCCACTCCTCCTTGGGCACGTCGAGTCGCGTGGGGTAGGTGTCCTGGAGTTTCGCCCACGCCATCGTCTCGGGGTTGCCGCCGAGAATGATGTCGGTGCCGCGGCCGGCCATGTTGGTGGCGATCGTCACCGCGCCGAGCCGGCCGGCCTGGGCGATGATCTCGGCCTCGCGCTTGTGATGCTTGGCGTTGAGCACCTGGTGCTCGACGCCGCGCTTTTCGAGCAGTGCGGAGAGCCGCTCGCTCTTCTCGATCGAGACCGTGCCCACGAGCACCGGCAGGCCGCGCCGCTGGATTTCCTTGACCTTGGCCAGGGGGATCGACTCGGCCTCCCGCTCGCCCTTGGGGCGGAACTCGTAGACGTCGGCGGCCTCGCCGAGGATCGTGCCCACCTTCCAGGTGCCGTCGGTCAGCGCCAACGTGTCGAAGCGGTTGATCCGCTCCACCTCGTCGGCCACGGCGATCCATTTCTCCCGCTCGGTGCGGTAGATGACGTCGGGATGGTTGATCCGCTGCAGGCCGCGGTTGGGAGGGATGGCGATCACGTCGAGCTTGTAGATCTTCCAGAACTCGGTGGCCTCGGTCATGGCGGTGCCCGTCATGCCGCCGACCTTCTTGTAGAGTTTGAAGAAGTTCTGCAGCGTGACCGTGGCGAGCGTCTGCGACTCCTCCTTGACCCGCACGCCCTCCTTCGCCTCGACCGCCTGGTGGAGGCCGTCGGACCACTGCCGGCCGG
>Ga0315903_10002621_pt1 | contig 26106 bp, 29 predicted proteins | sample LakEriMetagenome_7_FD_203524 | JGI IMG/M metagenome (GOLD analysis project Ga0315903, IMG submission 203524) | Freshwater fungal communities from buoy surface, Lake Erie, Ohio, United States - Buoy 2 MA119 | ecosystem: Environmental > Aquatic > Freshwater > Lake | place: USA: Lake Erie, Ohio... | reverse complement strand
TGAGCTAATGGAGCTGCAACACTACTCTTTATTAATCCTCCTATAGCTTTAAAAGGGGCAGATAACTTATCTAACCCTGCTTTAATACCAGCTACGAGTCCAGCTATTCCCAGTACCCCTAATATTCCGGCTGCTGCGCCTTTACCTCCACCGCCTCCGCCTGCGCCTGCTGCGCCTGCTGTGGTTCCGCCTCCACCAGGCGGTATATTTGCTCCTCCGCCTGCTCTAGCTCGAGCAATATCGATTTGTCGCTGTCTTTCTTCTTTTGTTCTAAAGAGATTTGCAAGTCTACCGCCAACTCCTCTTTCTTTATTTATGTCTGCAATCAACTTCTTTTCAGTAATAAGAGCATCTTTCTTTTTCTTTGCCTCCATTTCCATAGCTCTTAACTGTCCGCCTGCGGTACGTTGAAGAGCTGCTTGCTTCTTTCTTTCAGCACCCAATTCTCTTTCGATCTGTTTAATTAGGTTTTTATTTGCTGTAGTAGAATTAGCTTTTTTTCTTTCTGCTAATTCTTCTTCTAACTTCTTAACCTCTGTAGTAACCTTACTGTACTTGTTTGCATCAATAACGGCCTTTCTCCCTAATTCTTTGATTTCTTTTTGTAATCCTAACTCTTCTTGCTTAGCCTTTCTAATCTTCAAAGACATAGCAAGATACTGGTTCATAAGGCTAAGATCTTCTTCCCTTATTGCACCTACCTGGCTCCTAGCAAGAGCTTCTTGCTCTTCTCTTTCTTTTTTTGTCATTCTATCGGCCATACTGTACTATTCTCTAAATAAATAGCTATTTACCTCTTTTTTACCTTCGAGACATAAGTAGGAGGTTCTACCTTAGATTTGATATCTGGCTTAGAAATCAAAGGTTTATCGGCAGTAACGGTCTGGCGCTCGTTCTGTATTTCTTGGAGCTTTTCTAGATGCTCGTTGATAAACCTGATATTGAGACGGCGTTCGTTGACCGGCATATCCATGACTTCAGACCATGAAAAGCCTCCACCGCCATGGTAAGTAAGTTCGAAAACCTCTCTTTTATAGATTTGACGATACTCAACTCCCGGGAAAAAAAAATTCCGCTGTCAGCGGCAGGCTCTCCTCGACCTCTTTTCCGGATGATAGTGTAAAATTGACTGTTAGATCAATATCTGGCGTAATTGATCCAATATAGGATCTTAGCGGATTAGAATCTTTAGCAATTAACGCATTATCAACGAATTCTCTTACTGTCTTAGGTTCGTAATCACCGTTAACTGAAAGAATTTGTCTCTTAAGTCTAGTGGTAATTTCGCCGGCAGAAAGATTAACTTTCTTTAAACTCTTAATTTCGGCATCGATTGCTTTTTCGTCCTCTACAGTAAAGAGTTTGAACGTTACTGTATTTTTGGAATGAGGTAGCTGATAGGTAAATTCGTTCTTATTCTTAAAGATACTGAAATCTACTGTTTTGTTTTTTAAAGTCTGCAAGTCAATAGTAACAGTCTCTTTTGTTTCAGTTTCTGCGTCCGTATACTCAAAGCTATACTGGGAGCCATAAGCGAGAATACGTGCAGCAATCAACAAAGCGTTTCTATCACCTAATAAAAGATCCTCAAATTTTATTGGGGATTTAATGAGAGACTGTAGCATTCTTTCGATTGCTATACCTTGCTTCAATAAATTGACATTCGTAAGAATATCCTCCTCACGAGCAGTCATATACTTCATTTCGACGGCTCCGGAAGAAAGGGGATTTGTTGTTTCGTAAATTTTACCTTGAGAAGGTAACTCAATAGTTTCAGTAGGAATTGTAAACTTTTCAGACATAATCTTGATTTAGTTATATATTGATAAATATATCAAATATAACTTTTCTTACTTGATCTTAAAAATATCTCGTACAAAACCTACACCATACTTGTAAAGATCAAAGATGATAACTAAAATAATTCCTAGGATAGTTGAATAGAGTATAAAAAAGAATATCCAAGTTTGCTGCCAACCGTCAGTCTTACCTTCGATAAATGCAAGCCAGAATACAGTAGATGCTCCTGATATAGTAGTCAAAACAAGAATAGTACGAATAATGATTAGGATAAAGGCAATTTCAAGCCAGAATCTAGCAATTAAATACCCTAAAGCAACTACCGTTAAAGAAACGATGAATAATGTTAACCAGCTCATAACTTTTATTTTATACCTAAATATACATATTCTCCGCTTTGGAAACAACTTTTTACAGTAAAATAACCTATTGAGAATCAATAAGTTATGAACATTAAGATTTCCGTAATACTATAAAAAAAGCCGCTTTTTAGGCGGCTTTCTAACTCATTGAAAATCAAGTAGTTTTAGTAGTTCAGGATACAGTAATCCATTCCGATACCTAGTTCTATTGTAATTGCGTCTTGATTTGACCAATCGTAAGATCCGAAGTTTGCAGTCTTAACGAAAGCTCCTTTGATAATCCACTCAGAAACTACATCTCCTACAGGTCCGAGAATTGATAGATTCAGGTCTTTCTTATAGAAATCAGAATATCCGTCACGTCCGGTTACAGATTCGTGTGATAGACGAATCCACTCCATACAAGCCTGTTGTCCGGAAGGTGAAATTGGATTATAAAGATTCAAGGTCATGTCCTGCCATTCGGCCTTACCTTTGATCTTACGGTATACGTTGATATGGTCAAGCTTTACTTCATTCAAGTTAATATTGGGTGCAGTAGCACTCTTAATCATGAAAGAAGGAATGCCGTCGATATACATGATAAACCGGTTCTGAACGGTAGGTTCATAGGCCGTAAACATTATTTCATTTGGATCTAGTACTGGCATTTTATTCTATGTTTTATATAAATATCTGTTAATACAAAACTTATTTTCCGAGGAATCCACCTTCGCCTGAACCGCCAGCAGATTTTTGAACCTTACTTGTAGCAGAGCTTCCCATCTCCTTAGCTACCTGGTCAACTGTCTTACCTTTGAAAGCCTCAGGATCTTTGTCCATTGCTTTTTTAGCAAGAGCTTTCATACCTTGTGTAACAGCTACAGCTAGCGTTGCACCTCCTCCTAGAAGTTTAAGAACACTCATTCCAAACTCTTTTGCAATCGCAGGATCGTTTATTAGTTGTTGAATAGGTTCAGCTAACTCAAACTCTTTAATCTGCTCTGTGTCTTTCTTTGTAGGAGCTTCTGCTACCTTAGTCTCCATTTCTTCTACTCCCTCTTCTTTCATTTTGCCGGTAGCTTTTACTTCAGGAGCTTTTTTCTCTTTCTTTTCTTTTGGCATTTTAACAGCCTCGGTATAAGCACCGCCTGACATATCTCCTTTTTTAGCCTCGGCAAGTACTTGCTTGGCAAGAGATTCAAACAATTGCTTGGATAAATGCAATCTAACTTTTGTATTATTTTTCATCTAGAGTTATTTTTTAAATTATGCTCCAAAAGTTACACCAGTTGGTAAGATGTTGAAGTCAAGTTGGATGAATTCTGCAGTTCTAGTAGGCTGTAAGTAAATAGCACCTACAAGAAGATTGCGATCTATCACATCAGGTGTGTTATTGGTCTCGTCCATTACTACGCGGAAGGCATAAAGACCTTGACGCTGTTGAACGTAATCAAGATATGGGTTAACTTGAGAAAGGAAGCGATTACGTGTAACGGCTGTATTCTGCTCGAATACAAGAGTCTGTGCAATTTGACCAATATACCCTTTAAGAGCGATCAATAGACGACGTACGTTTACTCTATCAAGTGCAGAAGCACGAGCTTGTAAAGTTTTTTGTCCGTATACTACTGTACCTTGGCCTGGGAATACTGCAATTGGATTTACTCTTCCAGTATATAATGTATTGCGCTGAGCTACAGTAAGACGTCTTTCAGGCTGAATCACAGTTGGAAGACCTCCACGGTTAAGACCTGCTGGTGCAAACCACTCGGCAGATACTTTATCATTGTATTCGTATACTCCAGGAATAATCACAGAAGCAGGTACGAAATTTAAGCGACCAGTTTCGATTGAACGAACCTGAACCCATGGCCAATAAGTAGCACCGTAGCTGTTGTCGTAAGACTGAGCAGCAGTTGTTACTGAATTGATGGCTTGATTGTATCCAACCATATCTACTACTGCAATAGCATCTCCACGGTTCTGAACCATGCTAAGAAGGCTACTAACAATAGATGTTGCATTCTGATTTGTGATACCAGGTGCATAAATTGAGTCGTATACGTACTGATCTTGGTTAGCTAATAGATTGATTGCAGTAGCGTAGTTATCAGGGAATACACCTTGAATATTTGTGGCTGAGTTAGAACCTACAGAAGCTACAGTTGGGATTTGCTCAAATAAATTTAATGCAGCTAAACCAAAGCATCCATACAAAGGACCTACTGCACCACCAAAGGCACCGTTTTGAGATCCGCTTCCGTTTTGAGGAATAGAAGCTGTATAAGCAGAATATGCCTGACCTTGTGGATTTAAGTAGTTAGGTGTAGGCAGGTTAACATTCTTAACGCGTACATACAGAGATGAGTTAGGATAGCTACCTGTAATCTCTAAATACTGCTGTCCGTCGCTATCGGTTGCTACAGTCTGTGTTTGATCACCGATTACGTAAGCAATGTAGTTATTTTGATTTGGATCTAAAGATAGATTAGTCCAAGTCTCAAGTACTGTTTGGTTTGAAGTATAGTCATCACCTCTTCTAATAAGGAGTGTAAATACGCCAGAAGCAGAATCGGCTTGAGTTACTTGCCATCTAACATTGTTTGCGGATCCGGAAGGAAGTATTCCGTTAGTTGCTGTAGTTGCACCTGCGTTATTGTTCATGATGGTACCTACTGAAAGGGTCTCAAGAACAAATGGGCTTTCACCGGAAATGCCGCAAGGGATGAGTGAGGATGAAGCTGCGCTATATGAGCCGCTAGCAACTCTTGTCACTAAAAGGGAAGTACCTCCCTGCTGGAAATAGTTATAAGCAGCTTGAGAGGTCAAATATTCGTAAGTATTGCTGTTGGAAACAAATGTAGTTCCAAACTTAGCTTTATACTGAGAATATGAAGTTACGAGGGTTGGGATATTAGGCTTTCCTACTACAGTTGGGCCGATTAAGGCGGCTCCTACTGTTACCGGACCTGCTGTTACCTGGGAAAGGTCGTTTTCTCTTAGGAATACACCTGGTGAAATTAATGCTTCTGCCATTTTAATGATTTATTTCTAGTAATAAATATCAGTCCGTAAAGGCAAAACCTAATTTATTCCCAAGGAGTACTCTATTAAACAGATAGTTGTGTTATTTCGCCGTTTTCTGGGTTAATAGTACCGTCTCCGTACTTTGCTCCAAGTTCCTTTAATTGATCGCGCTGCTTAATAGCATTCATTTTAATAGCCTCTTTTAGGGTCTCTAATTCGAGATCTAGCAAGGTTCTTTGAAAATGTAATTCACCGAGAACGGCAGCAAGACGTGTAGCATCTTGTCTGTTGTTTTGAAATTCTTGTAACTCTTCTGGAGTAAGTTTTTTGATATCCATGTGTTTATTTATTTTGTAACTTTTTTAGTCGCTTTTTTGCGTGGCTTTTTAGCTTCGGCAGGCTGTACTTCAACAACAGGAGTCTCTACTTTAGGCTCAGGCTTTACGAAAAGACTCTTTAACTTTGCAAGGATGGTTGCGAGTATCATATTTTAGCTGTTTAGTAATAAATAGTACCGTATTTATGGGATCTAATATATAAATATCGAATAAACCTGCAGAACTATGTCTTTATATCTTCTTCTTTCTTAAGACCGTATGTAACCCATCTATACCATATTCGTTCGTGTATATAGTACTGAATTGGTTTGTAAACGAGTTCGGCAACACCAAACGCAGCACCGATTTTAATTGACCCAGAAACTCCCCACATTATTACGAATCCAATCAAGGTACTCAAAACGCGATAACTGATGGTTTTCGCTATATGTCGTTTTTTCTCTACTATCATCTTATTAATACTACGTCACCTTTCCAAATAACTTCAGTTGCTTGGCAACTTATGTGGTGTTTATCTACTTCTTGGTTTCTTAATGAATCCCAAACCGTATCTCGAGTCGTATGTACAGGTAGTTGAAATATAACATTACAACAAATGCGCTCCTCTCCATCAATCAATATTCTCCAAAAGTTATGATTATCTTTACATTGAGTGTTCCACCTTACCTTAACGTCTATCATATACCTGAATTTCTATTTAAATTTATTGCAACAGCTCTATCTACGTTTGGCTGTTCAGGATCACGGTCATTTATAAGATAACGAGTTCCTCTACCGATTCCAAAAACTATTTGATGATATTTTACCCCTAGCTTTTCTAGTTCTTGTTTTGTAAACACCTCTAGTTCAGGAGGACGAGCAGTTGTTATTACTATATGTGCACCTTCATTATACTCTTTGTTCACTAAATTGATAACGCTCTGTATAGGTTCAGGTTCTGCTGTCTGAAGCACATCAAAAGGTCTATACTTTATAAGAGTACCATCGATGTCAACAAAACACGTAGGAAACTTCTTCATAGCTTACCTTCAGCTTTCATTTGCTCGCGGATCTTAGTTGCGGATATATCGTGAATGTCTTGAGGGGGTACGTGTTCAATAACATCGTAACCTACTCCACGGCCTATATTAATTGATTCAATATCTGGAATCTTCATGATATTTAGCTTACCCTCTTCTACAAGATCTTTTAACTCGATAGATAGATTCATTAGAATTTCTTGGGAAGTCCACGGGTTCTTTTCACTTGCAGGGACGTCGCGAATACATAGCAACACTTTTTTTCCTTCTTCGAGGGCTTGGTCAATAAGCCAACGATGTCCAGGATGCCAGGGTTGCCATCTTCCGATAAACATAGCCCACTCCCCTGATTTACTTTGTGCTTTAGCTAGGTAGTTCTTCATTAGTATAACGCTTTATTGCATCAACACATTCTGATATTGATAGTTTAGACGTGTCTAAATGTAATATACGTTCTTTTTCTGGTAATTCAAAATCTTGAACGTGAAATTTTTCTCTACCTCTTTCTCCTTCGTAGGTTAAATACACCCATTTAACATCGTCGGTTAAACTATTAAGGTAGTTGCGAGCCTCTCTATACGGATATACCAGTGATAGAATAATACCGTCGCTTCCTATACTATTTAGGTAGTGCGCAATGTCGCTAGCCCTGTTCAGGTTCTGAATACGCCCTTTCCTGTTGAAGCTTTTATTTTTAAAAATTTCACGTAGCTCATCTCCGTCAATATTCCAGTATTGACTGAAGCATTCCTCTCCTATAAGCTTTTTTGCAAGCGTTGATTTACCGCAATGCGGTTGTCCAAATAAAACTATAATCAATGTTTGTAATTGAAAGTATCAAAAAACCAATTAAAATTGTTGTATATCCATTCAGAGGTATAAGTACCTAGTATCTCTTTTGAATCGTCAGGTAGTGCTCCTAATTTATTTCTGATGGTATGATCTCCGTAGATACCGTGAACGGTATCGTCTTCGACTGTGATTTGAGGTATGTGATTAAAGTTATGTTGAAAATAAGGTATTTCAAGATATCGGTAGATACTCTGCATCATACCTTCAGGATTGGTACAGAGGTCTTCATACCTAATGATTAAAAAGTTTCTAGCTGTCTTATCAAGGATTGCTTGATATAATTTTGGTATAGCATGTCCAATTGGGTGACTTACGGCCCACTGTTCGACTCTCTGCTGTGTAGTTAGTCCTTTTAGTTTAGCATTATCTATCTCGCCCATGTCTCTATCGGGATTAGCTCTAAACTTTTTTTCCATAGAAGCAAATACTGCTCGTAAGTCTCTAACCATGTAGAGTACCTTTGGATTGGGGTAGATATTATTTACTAATGAGTAAATAGATCCCCAGTTTCTATTTTTGTCTAGAATGTAAGGTTTATCAGTAAGATTCTCTACATACCCTCTTAATCCTTCTCTGCAAAAAGCATAGAATCCATCACGCCACATATCCTTATCTCCTGCGTATGCCTCTTTGTTGCCGTTATAACCTATTCTAGCGCCTAGAACTAAATCAATCATTCCTGATGTAGGTGTTACGTGGAAGTCGGAATTTTGGCCTATAAGGTTTTGTAGAAGCGTAGAGCCTGCTCTCGGTAAAGAGCTTTGATAAAATATTGTCTGTTTCATGATTAAATATTACTAATTACTTCCTTGATATCAAATACATCTTCTAACTCCATATAAGGACATTCGTGTATATTGTTTTCAAATTGAAAATCAAAAAGGTAAGATCCTATAAGCTGGTTTGCTCTTTTAGGTAGTTTAGCAGTAATATTGTTATGTAGGTTATACCCGAATACAGTCGGTGAAGTACCTATCCAAAATACTGTAGAAGGTAGTTTAAAAGCAGCTGCAGCATGTTGAAGACATGAGTCGATTAAAATACGTTTTTGCGCATTAATTAATATAGCAAATAACTCAATACCGGAGTACTGCTGATCAATCCTCTCTACTCCTTCAAGTCGATACCCGTCAGGTCTAGTTATCTGGAAGATATGATATTGATCTTTGAATTTGTTAACAATAGTTTGCGCTAAATCTTGGGGAATATCTCGGGTCCAAGAATAGCTATATTTCTGTCCCTGTAGAGGTCCTCCACTAGTTTGTATGACGATTGTTGGTTTTTGCCTTAACCAAAGACCGATTAGTTGTCTCTGCACAAAGTTAGCATATACACTTGGTTGCTGTTCTGTATAAGTGATCTCTAAAAGATCGCACCAGTTTTCAATAAGATGTTTTGATTTAGTAATATGACCGGTTTGATTATAAGGTTCATGTCTACAGACAATTACATCCTTATTTTCTATATAATCCTCATAGAAATAAGGCGCTTGAGCTAGATTATAAACCCTATCAATGTATGGATTGTTTAGAAAGACTTCCGGATAGGATACTACCATTATGAGTTTACGATCAGGATAAGCTTCTTTCAAGTCTTTACATAAAGCTGTGGCTGCTATATTTTTACCTAGTCCGCCCTGAATATGCCAAATAAAATATTTATTTGATTTTTTAGATTTAAACTCTACTACGCTCTCTTCATGTTCAGGATTGTATACGTAACCTTGTTGCATATTAAAATATTAATTCTGTTAAATTTCTTTCATCTCCGAAACCTACTGTAGGTACTATGTTGAATGCAAGACTATGTCTGGGTTTATCTGTTTTATTTATAGGTACCGAATGGTTAAGATAGGAAGGGAAAAGAAGTAAAAGACCGGGTTCGAATATTATTGAAAATTCATTCTGAGAGTATTTCAGATTTTTTTTCTTGTCTACCGTTTTAGGTAGAATATACGATACGTTAACTGCAGCGGCGATCTTGTGAAACTTGATAGCTGGTGTTTTTTCTACTGTAGGTCCGTAATAGAATACTCCTGAGATCAGTCCGTTAGGATGGGTGTGCATCGTATGATGTTGCCCTGGTGCTTTTACTGAGATCCACGACTGTCCGAATCTATACTCGGAGTAATCGTATCCAAGTTGATCGGCATACATCTTAACGTTACCTAAAATAAACTGCGCTAATTCTTTACTTTCTGGTCTATCTAAAATATAACTGTCTTTAGACCGGTAACCGTAATTATCATAATCAGCGTCTGTACCCATATCTTGCTTATCAAAAAACGATATTACCTTGGAAAAACCAGGCGGTATCATTGTTGTGTAAACAGGGATCGGGAATAGTTCTAGGATTTCATACTTAACTTGCATAACGCCCAAATATTATCTCTGAAATTGTTTCTTTGTCTCCTAGTGTTCCTTTTGTTAAGGCATTTATGCCTAACGCTTTCCTTGTTTTACTAGTTCTATTAGGGGGTACACCGTGAGTAACATAGGATGGAAATATAATAAAATTATTTCGTTGTGGTATAAAATAGATTTCTTCCTGAGAAAATGGATGCTCCTGGTAATCCTCCTCTAAGGAAGGTTCCATATAAGTTCTATATTGAGATCCTGCTTTCTTACTAAAACATATTGCAGCATCTCCTGGTTGATGATCAAAATAGAATACTCCTGCAAGGAGCGTATTTGGATGGGTGTGCGCTTTATGAAATTGACCTGGTTCTTTATAGGTAAGCCACGACTGAGCAAACTGTAATTCTTTATACCGGTATCTCATTATATTAGTTGCAAACTCTCTAAAATGAAACATGAAAAAGTCTGCAAGAGGCTTACATATAGGATGATCTATAATATAACTATTTTTTGAAATCCAACCATAAGGACTGTTTCTTCCGTCATTCATCTCACAGCTATCGAAGTACTTTACTATCTCAGTAGTATCTTCTTCATAAGTTGTTACGTAGAGCGGAATTGGAAAGAGAGGAAAAACATGTGATTTACTCATACTACTTTAATCTATGAAAACTTTCAATATAATCAAAATGATGCATAGCTGTTGGTACTGTCTCTGGTAATTTTATAGGTCTTATTTCTTTAGATACCGGGGTATAATATTGAATATTTCGTGCTGCGGTAGTTTGAGCAAGCATCATCACGTCGTAATCGTTTTTGATTAAATCACAGTAAGCATTAAGGTCTTTCATTGCTAAAGTCCAATCATCCCACTTTACCTGTTTTTGATCTATCCAAAATGGAGTATCAAACCTATGACAGGTTTTATACTGATTTAAAATAAAAGTTGTCCAGAATTTATAAGCTTTTTTAATTTCACTGTTTGCAAAAATTAGAGCATTATTATTATAATTTCCGTTATACTTTACACTCTTATCTTTGAATGCCTGGTGGTAGGTTTCAAGAACTCTCTCTAATACTACGGTAACTGTACTAGTTAAAGCTAAACCGGGGGCATCTAGAGGTTCTAAAAATCCGTTAGCCATTCCAATTGAACAACTATTAATTTTAAACGTCTGCCTGTTAACCCGAGGTCTAAAATCAACTACACTAGGTATAATAGATTCATCCCCTATATCCGTTATAAATTCATTTATCGCTTGATCTACGCTTACATGGTTTTCAGAAAAAGTATAGCCTGTCCCTATTCTTTCCCATGTTGGAGTAATCCATCTCCACCCGTATTTCATGGTCTTCGCTACCGTGTAAGGGTGAAACTGCTCTCTTTTATTTGTATAAGGAAGTGGGTAAACGACAGCTTTAGTTGTCAGCAAAACATCTCCTATACTATCGTACTGTTCGTTAAATACATTCTTTACTTTTAAATTCTGGCCTGTTGTATTTATATAATAATCAGCCTCTACTATTCTCCCGCTTTCCAACATCAAATTTGGAATATACCCTTGTTCTATAAAATTAACCCGGTCAACAGTATCTGCTATAAACTCTACTTTAGAGGATTTAAATGCTTGCTTTTTTAAAAATTCTATATACTGACCTGCATCAAAATGGTACGTATTCGGATATTCGTTTTCTAACTCCATTCCATAGTTCTCTGGAAATACGTTATTTTTACCAACTACTTCATTCCATATTGTGGAACCGTAGATATCGTGTATGAATGTTTCAGGGTCTTTATTACCTAGTAACATTATATACTTTCTTGCAGATAATTTAGTTTTTTTAAAAGGTATCTCAGACTTAAAAAAATGAATCCAGTCGTGCTTACTCCATCCTTTATAATATACTCCGTATTTTACAGCTGCATGCGATTCTCTTATAAAATCTTCAAGTTTAACATTAAATTTTGTATGTGCCATAGGTAATGTCAATGTAGTTGACTCACCTACCCCAATGTGTGGTATTTTAGGGGAACCTATTATCGTTACTTTCTCTACAAAAGAAAGTTCTTTTAACTGATTACCTACCAGCCATCCACTAGCTCCTGAACCTACTATGCAAATATGCATACTAAAGTATGTTTCTAAGTATAATTGTTAATGAAATTCCTATCCAAAGAGTATTAAAAGCAATTAAGGTAGGTAAAGATTTTCGCATACTAGCCCAAATAAGAAGAGAAGAGGTTATAAGTGTAAAGAAATGTAACCACCAAATCTCCTTACCGAAAACTAGTCCCGGTACGATAATTAAAGCTTTAGCCATCCAGGCTGCAAACTCTACTGTATTATAGTCTGTCCAATATTCTTTTTTAAAGAACATTAAATATCTTTCTAATATTCTTCTATAGCCTATAAGCCAGTATAAAAATCCTACAGTGAGTACAAATACAGTTATTAATATCATTTTTTAAAGCCTAACTTTTCCCAAATAATTTTGAAAGGACAGATTCCGGTTAAAGCAGCAAGTGGCAGTAAAGTTGGCGGTAACCACAGTACCCAACTAACATTGCTGAATCCTGTTAGCCAATTACCGAGGAAAACAACAAGTCCAATTGATAAAAAAGTCATTCGTGCTGATGGAGAAGCATCTCCGAGATTGAATAGTTTCATGTGATTTTATATTTTATTTGTTAATAAACTCTTTAGGTACAAAATTGAAGGCTATTGAAATTCTCTCTTGATTTGATTCGTTTCTTTCGACGTGATGCTTGACCCAGCTCGGAAATAGGTAAAAAGTAGATTCTTGAGCCGGCTTGGTAACCGATAGAGCATTAGACATTGTCTGTTCTCTTTCGACTTTACCTGTCATAAAGAATTCCATGTTGTCTCCCCTATGTAGCACTAAATCTCCCATGTTACTCTGGGGAACTGATACGTAGTATACTCCTGATAAAACACTGCTTTGATGATCGTGTATTAGGTTATAATCGTGATGTCCGTTAATGTTAATCCAAAAATTACCTAATTGCAGATCTTTGATTCCAGTATATCGAGCACAAACATCATTTGCAAATACTGTGAGATCGTTAAATAACCTTTCAAGAGCTGTAGGTATAGGGAATAGCAGTTCGCCGCTATGCCATCCTCCCCTATTTGAGATAGTAACTCCTGGTTTCTGTCTACGTGTCTCTAAACAGTACTGCTTGATAGATTGATTGTCGATTCCTGATACGGGACACTCCCATACAGGGGTTGTAAACCAGAGTTGTTCATAAACTTTAAATTCCATAAAATATTTTTTTACCTAAATGGGCGTCCGCCTGTCCAAAATACCATACACTTACGTTCTCCTCTAGTAATTGGTCTCACCCTATGCATACAAAATGCTGGAAAGCAAATAACATCTCCTTTTTCTCGCGGGACAATAATAGATTCTTTTCCGCCAAACCAAATTTCAAAATCACCGCCTTCGTAGTCTTTAGAATCAGAAAGTTGAATAGTGGTGGCAATTTTTCTCTTATTAACCCCTAATGCTCCAACATCCATATGCCAATCAAGGTGTCCGCCATCGGTTGGATAGATGACATAATGAATAGGGTCGGTTACAGTATCAATATCAAAGTGAAATAACTTACTATTTGCTTCTAATACTAAAGGAAATAAAATATCGTAAAGCCATTTTGTATGTGGGGCTGGATTTAGATAGGCAATATCTCTGTTATTAGTCTTGTAAGAATCCGTATCACTTCCTAACTCTCTAACCCCTGTTCTACCTTTAGAAAATTTATAATTCGATTTTACCATCTCATCTAACTCTTGAATCATTTGATCGTTAAATACGTTCTTGAAATAGTAAAAAGTACTCCAGTTAGACTGAGGTTTAAAATCATTATACGGTTTTAATGGGAACATATATTTATTTTTCTTGTCTATCGATCATAGTATACCATCCGGTTAGTATATACTTTGTTTGTGAAGGCGAAGGAACACCGCGATGTAAATACATCCAGTCGGAAGGCCAAATAACCAATTTACCTTGTATAGCAGATTCAAAGTGATGTTGATAGTAGAACTCTGTTTCACCTCTGTCCGTGATAGTGTTTAGGTATAAGATCCAAACTAGATACCTAGTATTACACCTGTTAGTAGCTCTTTCACAATGCCATCCATAAAAACCTTCACCTGGATCATAACGTTGTAGATTGAATAACGAACTTATTTGTAATGGATCTAAATTAGAAAAAGCTAAAGAATGCCTATCTCTATAATCTCTAAGTCCTCTTTCTAAGACATCTACTAACGAGCCTAACAAGGTACCCCATACAGGGTGATTCCGGTATTGGGGGTGGAAGGTAATATCAGTAGACTTTTTAGCTCCCGTTGAAGCGGTACCATCAGGGCCGTAGGATACTCCAGGGCGCTTGTCTTCTGATGCTTCAAAGGAATCTATAAAAGACTTACATAATTCCGGGGAAAGGGCATTTTCTTTTCTGTAGAAAAACATAACTGTTAGGTATTTTTACTCTATTGCTGGGAATCGGCTTGTTGAGTTAGTTGTTGACGAGTCTGTTCAAAGGTAAGTAACGTATTACCTTCTGTTTTTAGTCTCTGAAGAGTCTGTAGAGGACCTACAGCATTAATAACTTCACTGGGTTCGCTATTAGGGCTTAATGCCTTAACTCTATTTTCAAGTCTCAATCCCAGACTTTCAGCCTGATGTGTATTAACATTTCTATCATCGAAACTTCCGTCGTTAAGTTCGGTCTTAATTTTAGACCAAGTCTGAATTTCTCTTACACGATCGTGAGCTACTTGTTCCATACAGGCTTTTCCATAAAGATTCTGATCGAGATCAATCTGAATTTCCATGATTTCTAGCATATCTCCTTTTAACTCTGCTTCTTTCATTTTACGCTCGAGCTTAAGTCTTTCAACATCGGCCCTACGCATATCAAAAGAGAGATTCATCATTGCATCAAAGTGCGCAGACATCTCTCTAACAGATTGCCAGTATTTAGAAGCAGGAGTTGGGTGCTTGGCATCATTGAGAACTGATACACGCATTTCCGTTTCGGTACGGAAAATTTGCTTTTTATTCCAGTTATCAGCCAGTTCTTCTTTTAATCTTAAAACTTCTTTTGCATCTTCCGGTTTGAGAACCGCTAGAATATTCTGTAAATCACTAGGGATAGCTAATTCGTAACTCTGTTTTTCTTGATTTTCACTCATAACAATATTTCAATTAATTTAATATAATAACTATTTTTCAATATTACAACTCTTTTTATGGAAGAGTTATAACTATTTGTTTTCCTTCAGGATCAGTTACTCCAGCGATAGCTGCGTCGATGAGAGCTTGAGCCTCATCTCTGGTCTTTTCTACAGCATTAGTGCGTGATGCCCAGGCTTCATTACTTTCAGTAGCCCAGACATTACCTGGATAGCCTGCAATATGTGATCTTTCGCTGTCTTGGTGAGTAATGAACCCTTTTCCGGTGTTTTCTGCTACAAAGTATTTCATTTTTTTTGCTTTATCAGTTGTTAAAAGTAGTTAACTTAATCTTATTCTAATGAGGCTTCCACTTCTATAAAGCCCTCCGAGCGGTATTCCTCCGGTTGCTGCTTCGGTATCGTCTGCAAAATTTAAGCTAGCGGATACAGCGGATAGAATTACGGCTCCTGATGAAGAAGAATAGTCGAAAGTTTTGTTAAAAGCGAAGACAGTAGCTGCAGTAAATTCTTCTGTACAACTACATTGACCTGCTGGTACATCTCCTCCCATAGCAAGAGCACAGGATGTTATACCTGCTCCACCTGGATTTCGTCTAGCTGTAATCATAGCAGCTTTCGCCGACCACGATGTTCCGTTGTACTCTTCTGTACAAGTTCGTGCGACTGAACCATCGTAACCTCCAAAAGCGAGGCCTGCATTCTGCGTACCTGCACCTCCGAGGCTATTTCTAGCAGTAATCATTGCACCGCCTGCTGCCCAGGATGTTCCATTATATTCTTCTGTACATGTAACGCGAGCACCAGTAAAACCTCCCATCGCAAGTCCGGCGTTTTGTGTTCCTGCTCCGGCTAGACTAGTTCTTGCTGTAATCATTGCACCGCCGGCTGTCCAAGAGGTACCATCATACTCTTCCGTACAAGCTAGTAGTGCAAAAGGGGAAGCTGCTAAGGATCCTCCCATCGCAAGTCCGACGTTTTGTGTTCCTGCGCCTGCAGGGCATTGTCTAGCACAGATTAAATTACCTCCTGCAGACCAGGATGTCCCGTCGTACTCTACTGTACAACTACTGACTCCGCCTGGCGTATTTCCTCCGAAGGCTGATGCAGCATTTTGTGTTCCTGCTGCTGCCATACTGGTGACTAAGATTGGTAGTCCGCCGCCTCCTGACCAGGACGTACCGTTATATTCTTCGGTGTTTGTAGTGAATGGATTTCCTCCAGCTAAAAGACCGGCATTCTGCGTTCCGGCTCCTGCACCAGCACCTCGGGCCGTGATTAAAGCACCGCCTGCAGACCAAGCGGCAGGTCCTGTTGGGCTACCGGCGAGATAGCAGAATCCTACACCTCCTGTATGAGTTAGAGAGCCGGAGAAAGTTACGGATCCGGTATTTATAAAAGGGCCTATGTTGGTTTTAGATCCGGATGTATTTAAAGAGCCGGTAACTATCAGGCTTCCGTTTACAGATCCAGTACCTGTGAAAGGAAATATTGTTATCGCGCTAGATGCACTGGTGGCAAATGAAGCGCTTAAAGCTATCGAAGCGGTACCGAATAAAGAACCGGTTGCTGATATCGCTCCATTTGTATTACAGTAGTTAAAAGTTCTAACTGCTTCAAAGTAAGGAAGTATGAATTCTTCTGTACAAGAAAATTGTGGAGCATTACTACGACCTCCAAAGGCTAACCCTAATGCTTGTGTTCCAGCTCCTGCAAGTTGATATCTAGCAGTAATTAATGCAGCGCTCGTAGTCCAAGAAGTTCCGTTATATGTTTCTGTACAGCCTGCATTTCCTCCTCCCATAGCTAAACCTGCGTTTTGTGTACCTGCGCCAGCGAGATCAGCTCTTGCTGTGTTTAAAGTACCTCCTGTCGCCCAAGACGTACCGTCGTATTCTTCAGTTACATTTGTTGCACTAGGGTTAACACCGCCAAAAGAAAGACCGGCGTTTTGTGTACCAGCTCCTGCGAGTTGACGAACAGCAATAATTAAAGCACCGCCTGATGTCCATGTTGTACCGTCATACTCTTCTGTAATCGACTGTCTGGGATACGAACCTCCAAATGCTAGAGCTGCGTTCTGACTTCCTGCTCCTGCTCGTTGGCTGCAATCACTAATCATAGCACAGCCTGCTGTCCATGTGTTTCCATCGTATTCTTCTGTACAAGTAGTATAACTTCCTCCAGCAGCAAGACCGGCGTTCTGTGTACCTGCTCCTACTGGGTAGGTTCTGGCGGTGATTAATGCACCGCCTGCTGTCCACGATGTTCCATTATATTCTTCTGTACACGCTCGAATTGTAGGGGCACAGTAACCGCCGAAGGCTAAGCCGGCGTTTTGTGTGCCTGCTCCTCCCAAGATCCATCTAGCAGTAATTAATGCACCGCCTGCAGACCAGCCTCCGAATGTACCGAGGTAACTGAACTGTGCGCTTCCTGTTACTATAAGGCTTCCGCTAGTAACAAGTGATCCGGTTAATATACCTACATTTGTTGCAAAAGAAGCTGTTCCTAGAAGAGACCCGGTAGCTGATATCGATCCTGATAAATTATCGTAAATAAATGTTGATGTCATTGCTACTGTCGGGTCGGTCACACTAAATTCTTCAGTACACGATAATACAGCAAAAGGGCTTATTTTATATCCTCCAAATGCTAGAGCTGAAGTTCCTGATGCTCCTGCACCCCTTACGTAAATTCTTCCACAAATCATAGCAGAAGTGCTCGACCAGGTTGTTCCGTTATACTGTTCGGTACAGTTAGAAGTTGTATAGCCGGGAAAATTACATCCTCCAAATGCAATAGCATCATTTTGTATACCTGCACCTCCTAGCGTATATCTCGCTTGACTTAATGCACCGCCTACTGCCCAGGATGTTCCGTCATATTCTTCAGAACAAGCCATAATAGCAAACGAAGGACTAGGTGAAGCGCCAGCAATCGATAGTGCGGCGTTTTGCGTACCAGCTCCGGCTGCTGCAGATCCACCTATAATCATTGCTCCGCCCGCCGTCCACGATGTCCCATCGTACTCTTCTGTGCATTGATATGCACCAAATCCACCGAACGCTAAACCGGCGTTTTGTGTCCCTGCACCTGTACGTAAGCACGACACGTCAATCAAAGTACCGCCCGCTGTCCACGATGTTCCGTCATACTCTTCAGAACATTGTTTTGAAGGGTTCCTACCTGCGAAAGTAAGACCGGCATTTTGTGTACCTGCTGCTGCGTTTGCACACATGAGGCCGATCATTGCTCCGCCCGCCGTCCACGATGTTCCGTCATACTCTTCTGTACACTGGTAGACAGCACCAGGAGGTCCGTAACCTCCAGCGGCTAGACCGGCATTTTGTGTTCCTGTTCCAGCACCACAGCTTCTGGCTACAATTAAAGATCCGCCTGTTGACCATCCGGAGAGGCCCGGTATAAGTCTGTTATAAGCAAGTAGCATGCTTCCTGTAACTACTACAGATCCGCTCACAATCGCAGAACCTGTAAAAGGGAATGGATTGACATTAGCGACATACGATGCAGTAGCGGCAAATGAGGCGGTCGTAGCGTTAACTGTATATGATGCACTAGTGGCAAATGAGGCGGTCGTAGCGTTAACTGTATATGATGCACTAGTGGCATATGAGGAGCTTCCAAACAGAGAGCCTGTAAGTTGAGCAGAGCTACCGGAAGTTATTAACTGTCCGGATATAGTTACGGAATTCCCTGTAAAAGGTGTAATATTATTTACCTTAAGAGTACTCATTATAGATTTGTTTTATCAGCTAGAATATTAAAGAAATAAACAATCGTATCTATAAATAGTACCATCTTAAGATAGAAATCTAAGAACGAGTAATGTTATTTCTAATATATAACTGAGTATTATGTATTCTTTAAATCATTGATTTCTTTAGTCAATCTAGTGACTTGCTCTTGCAATTCTTTGATTTGTTTTTCCTGGGATTGCAAGGCTTTAACTACAAGGGTAGATATCTTAGAATACTTGATGCCTTCTACTTCGCCGTTTTCATTCAATTCTACTAATTCTGGAATTATACCCTGTACTTCTTCTGCTATAAAACCTATATCATACTTTGGTGTATTTTTCCAATTGAAAGTTACAGGACGTAATTTATAGATAGCGTCTATTGGTTGCAAATCTTTAATATTTTCTTTATACCTTAAAGCAGACGTCTCAACAATACTCTGTGCAGTTAAAGTTGTACTAATACTTGCAGATCCTGTAATAATCAAGCTACCGCTAATAATAGCCGATCCTGTGAATGGAAATATTGTTTCTGCCCTAGATGCTGAAGTAGCAAATGAGCTAGATACTGCGTTTAGGATATATGAGGCTGTAGTTGCATTACTTGCAGTTGTTGCTGTACTAGCATTTCCTAATAGAGATCCTGTAAAGCCTCCTGTAGCACTTATACTTCCGTTTACGATTTGATCACCGTTGAATGTATTGGATCCGGTCGTAGCTAACGCATTAAAATCATCTATAACAAGTAAACTCGAACTTGTACCTAAATTAATACTGCCGGAAATAGTGTAAGGGCCTAAAATTAATGCATTTGTATTATCGGGTATGTTTACATCTCCAAGTAAAGTTTGGGGATTCATGTAAACGCTTGAGAGAATGGTTACAGGCGAGCCTGTTACAAAAAGACTGCCGGTCAATTGTAAACTACCGCTCATTATAGCCGAGCCTGTAAACGGAAATATTGTTTCTGCTCTAGCTGTTAATGTTGCGTAAGATGCAGTACCGAATAAAGATCCGGTTGCTGCTATATTACCCGTTGTTGACGAATAGTCGAATGTTTTTACTGTTGATACTGTTGTAGTTGCTGCATATTCTTCTGTGCATGCTACTGCGGATGGGGCCATTCCGCCAAAAGCAAGTGCACAAGAGTTTGAATCTCCAGTTCCGGCTAGATATTGTCTTGCAGTAATCATAGCACCGCCTACCGTCCATGAGGTTCCACTATATTCTTCTGTACAGCTAACTCTTGTGTTGGTATACCCTCCAAAAGCTAGACCAGCGTTTTGCGTACCTGCTCCTGCTAATCTGAATCTGGTTGTTATTAAAGCACCGCCTGACGACCATGATGTTCCGTTATACTCTTCGGTGCAGGATACTTGAATGTACCCTGAATTCATACCTCCGAAAGCAAGTGCTTCGTTTTGCGTACCTGCACCTCCTAGTGCGAATCTAGCAGTACTTAAAGCACCGCCTGCTGACCATGAAGTACCGTCATATTCTTCTGTACAAGATTGTACACCAAAAATGGTAACTCCACCGATGGCTAAGCCTGCATTTTGCGTACCTGCACCTGCTAGCTCATATCTAGCTGTTGATAAAGCACCGCCAACGGTCCACGAAGCTCCATCGTATTCTTCTGTGCATGCTACCCCGCCCGTTGGACTTCCTCCAAAAGCAAGAGCTGCATTTTGTATTCCTGCTCCTGCTAATGTCCGTCTAGCAGTAATCATTGTACCGCCGGCAGTCCAAGATGAGCCATTATACTCTTCTGTACAAGCTCTAACTGCAGGGGCGAAATATCCACCAAATGCAAGACCTGCATTTTGCGTACCTGCTCCTGCTAGGAAGGATCTAGCAGTGATCATAGCTCCTCCTGCCGACCAAGCTGCAGCTCCTGCTACTAGTGTATTGTAAGCAAATCCAACGCTTCCTGTCACACCTAGTGATCCGGTTGCCTGTAAAGAACCGGACATTTGAGAATTATCGCGGGATACTAATCCGCACCTGGTTACAAACTCGTTAGCCATATTATATCATCTCAGTTCACTTTCCCTGAGATAGGGGTTTTGTATATAAATAGTTATACCTCTACAACTCTATACTTTCTATTGGTTGGATCGGCACTTTCTAACTCAAATGCTTTTGCTTCTGCTTCCATAAGGGTCGGGTATTCATATACCGGATCGTTTGGATTGAGACGTGCTACCCAAATTTGATCATTACCTGGAATAAATTCCATTTGTACTTGATACATAAGCTTTATATTAATCTGTAGGTTGTTTTCACCGTCCAAGCAGATGTCGTTGTTGTAGCTACTAGCTGGGCGTTAGCACCTCCTACTTCTACCTTCAACGTAATATCAGAAGTACCTCCAATATCAAGTGTTGAATTATCTGTATATTGAACGCTTGCACCATTCCACACCGACATTACTGTACCGGCCCTAGCATTTGATCCTGATGATACTGTGTAATCAAAGAATGCAGCTGTATATGACCCTGTATTCAGGGTTATGATAGCTGTTTCTGCCCCGGCCGGTGCTGTTCTTGCTCCTGCAGAGTATAGTGAAGATGAGATGTTAAATACGGTAGCATAGCTTGCTGTAGCAGCATAGGATGCCGAAGTGACACTTAGTGAACTTGTAGATTGATAGAATAATTGACCGGTAGACGTATTATAGCCTACGATATTAGTTTGATCAACATTAGTCAGGCTTGCGGCCAGAGATCCAGTAATAGATACCGATCCTGTAAACTGCTGTGTATCACTTAACTGATTACCGAACCTGTTACTACCTGAAGAATAAACGATTGAAGAAGTGACAGTCTGTACAACGAGGGTCTGTGCCGTAATTGTACCTGTAATAAGTGCATTAGAGGCGGTAACGTTTTGAGTGATTGCTGCAGATCCTGTAAATTGATGGATATTACCGTCAAACTTATAATTACCGTTACTGTAATAGTAGCTGTTTACACCAGGATCATAGAGTGCGATTGATTGATCGCTGTTAGCGCTATAAAGACCTGCTTCTCCTGCAGTTATTCCAGCTCTAGCACCTAAATAAACGCCGTCTACGCCTAATGGATTAACTTGTATCTGTCCGGAAGCAGCACCTCCGTTGATTGTTAATTGATTTGAGGTGTAATTCCAAGTAAAATCATTTGACCCAGTTACTGCGCTTCCTGATTTATACAATATCCTTTGATCACTTATTGAAGGTACAAAGAAGTTATTTCTAATAGTAAAGTTATCTGCTGAAGAGGCTGTAGCTGCATAAGATGCAGATATAGACTGTAATACATAAGAAGCTGTTGCTGAACTAATTGCTCTAGATGCAGAAGTGGCGAAGGAGGCACTACCTACGCTTAATCCGCTGGATCCGGTACGGTAGAGTTGGCCGACAGCTGAATCCCAGATCAATACATCTGTAGACGGAGATCCTTCTGCTAGGTTCGGGAAATATACCTTAGCTTCACCGCGCAAGTCTACTTGTGCTCTTACGTCCCCGAGAACATCCAGACTGTAAGAAGGTGCGTTAGTAAATAAACCTACGTAGTTATTGTTATTTGGGTCTTGATAAAAAGCACTACGGCTTAATGCTGTATTTGTTTTCCAAAGAGCTACGTAATTTGTTGTACCTCCAGTTACACTTGATGCAGAAGTCGCATTCAAGGCATAAGAGCTTGAAAGGGCATAAGACGCACTAGTTGCAAACGATGCCGATACTGCGTTTAGTACGTAGGAAGCAGTTGTTGCTGTAGCTGCATTTCCTGAAATAGAAGCACTGATAAAGGATGCGTTAATCCATTTTGCTTGAGTTGTACTGTAAACTAGAGGTTGGTAATCAGTTGGTCCAGATATGTTAACGTCAGACAGGCCGGATAGTGTTTGTGTTACTACTGATCCTCCGCCTCCAGATCCTCCTACTTGCCTAAATAGGCCTCCGGGGTAGATTGTAAAAGTACTAGGGTTTGTAAATACACCGCTACCGTTAATTACAATAGCTCCAAGGTAAATAGCATTAGCTGCTGTATTTGGTGCTTCAACAAACGATTCAAACGGGATGTTTGCAAGAGCATCATTTTCAGTAGCATAAATGGCGTTACCGTAGTAAACCACTATTGCTTTAGTTACACTATTAGGGAACCAGAACACTCTTTGAACAGACCAGTTACCGGCGCCTACGTTTGTTAAAACACCATTATTAGAATATTGAGTTGGATCTACAGTTGTAAAACCAGCACCAGCATTTGTATTATAAACCCAGCTAGATCCTGATTGATAGTATCTAAATATTTTAGATATATTAGTACCAGAGTCAACTGTATAATAAGGTTCATTTGGATCTATTGTGTAATTAGACCCAGGTGCATAAGCAGTACCGCTTCCTACTATTAAACTTCCTGTACTTGATCCACTAGGAGATAAAGTATAACCAGATAATTTTAATGGTCCAAATGCTCTATTAAATACATTTTGTGATTGTTCAAAACCATATGCTACAGAAGGTTGTGTTTTAAAACCATTAATTGTAGATCCGTTTTGGAATAGTACGTTACCAATGTTTATTACAGTATCAAATTGGCCGTTAGAGAAAGGTGTTCCTTGAGCAAAAATGTTGTTTGTTGAATCAATACCAACAAATGCTTGGTCATAAGATGCTGTAAAAGGAGCAATACTAGCTGAAAGATTAGGCCAGTTTAAGTATTGGACTGTAGGGTATGGATTATCATTTAAACTTGCGTTTAAATTAACTATAATACCGCTACCACTTGATATCTGGTAAACTGTGGATGATTGTGAGGTAATTACACCGCCGTTTAATAAACCTGTGTATAAATTACCTTCTAACCAACGTAAACGAGTTGTATTACTATATCCAGCTCCATTTTGAGAGAAATATAAGTCATTTGTAGTTCCACTTACATAAATGTAAGAGGCAGATATTGATGTGTTTATATTTGTTGTTACTGGAAGGAATCTAGTATAACCTGTCTGCTCTATGTCACCAAAAATATTAATAGTTGGTGTTGAGGCGCCTTGAGATCCTGATATAGTCAGGCTTCCAGATAGCGATGTATTACCTACTAGGTTGTTATTACCTACTTGAGTAGTAGATCCAGTAATATTTAAACTACCGGTTAATGTTGTAGATCCAATTAATGTATTTGATCCGCTAGTAAATAAACTACCAGTTACTGTTTGGTTACCAATAAAGACATTTGAACCGCTTGTACTTAACGAACCTGTTAATGTGTAGGAGCCGGTAAGTTGTTTTGAATTAATCCAAACACTACCGCTCTTAATAAGTAAATCGCCGTATGAAGATGTTGTTGTGTTATCTACTACATCGTGAAGTTCTCCTATTTCATACCCATTATCGACCTTAACGAAAATTGATCCTACTGTTGCACTAACTCTTTCTACGTATCCTAGTCTTACACTATGGCTTGGGGCAGTGGGAGGTGTCTGAGTGTAGTCCCCTGGGGTAGAACTGAGGAAAACGAGCTTTCCTGCTGTCAATCCTAGGGTGTTTAGCTTTCTTAAAGGACCTTCAGTAATTACCCATCCTGTACCTCCTGCAGCAATAGTTTCGGCAACTAACCCTAATGTTCCTGCAGAAGAAGGATCTCCGGAATCGTTTGCTAATTTGACGGCAACCCTGTTTCCTTGTGATCCGGAAATATAGACTGCCTGTCCTTTTGTCAGAGTGGTTGCTTCTGCATTATATACATATGCATAAAGCGTTTCACCGACAGAGTACTGTACGGTTCCGCCAGCTAAACCTAATTGTAATGTTCCATCTCCACTATCCCATCCTAGCCTTCCTTCTGCAAGTGTGTAGCTAGCTGTAGTATCGAAATCAATATAGTCTACATTTTGTATAGCTCCTGATACTGTAATATTTACGGCATAAGAAGCAGTCTGTGCGTAAGAAGCACTCAATACGCTACTTGCTCCATAAGGGCCATATACGTTGGATGCAGTAACAAAAGAGGCAGTAGTAGCGTTTAACGCCCAGCTAGAAGTACCAAACAGTGATCCTGTAAAGGACTGGGCATTGACGTTTGTAGCTACTACGAGAGAATTCAGTGATGCATCTGATCCACTGACAATGAGTTTTTTCCAATTTGGCATACTATATTGTGACAGTTTCTTCTGCGGTTAGATACATACACTTATGCCGTGTATACGCCTACTTCCCTTACCGGGCCAACAGTGCTGTCCTTAATATAAATAGCAGAGAATCAGGGAAGCTTAATATAGTAATCCTGTAGTTTTAACACGAGTTCAAAGATTTTTTGAACGTGTTCTCCTTTAAAATGAGATTCTCGAACGAGATTCAAAAGATGCTCAACTTCGTCTTTTTTTAAATTTAAAACAGGTAAAGGAGCCGGTTTGGGCTCCTCTACGCTGTTGTTATTTACAGTTAGATTTCTTGCGTTAAACCCCATAACTATCTTTTTTAAAAACCTATTAAGAATAAATCCAAATTGTTTCATCGCTTCCTACGAATATATTACCTTTTGCTACATACTTAGCAGGTGCTGTGGTTGGATCTCCGCTAGCTCCCTCTACTACTGCTGCCATGAATGCATCAGGTGTGAAAGATGAAAGAGAAGCGTTGAATGATCCTGTTACAGCCCATCTTTGGGTTCCGTTATCGAATCCGAATAGCTCTCCTACGTCTTGAGTTGCTTGCTGTACAACTAAACCTCCATCGCCGGGCGTATTTGAACCAGAAGCTAAGAGGATGAATCTATCTTTGATCTCTAAGTTAGTTGTATTTTGGAAGCTAGCAGTACCAAGTACAACTAAGTTGTTATTAACAGTTAGGTCGGTTACTTCAACATATCCAGGTAGTCCGATAGTTACTGTTTGTGCAGAAGCAGTAACGTTGATCTCATTGAGTGTACCTGCAATTGTTAATCCTTGGTTGAGGAGATCAACAGTGGTAAAGGTTGAAGGTTCTGTAGAATAAGAACCGGTAATCTTCAAGGTCGTTACTAGTCCGGTCAACTGAGATCCGTCGCCTTTGAATGATCCGGTAAATGAACCGGTTAGGCTTGAATTAGTTCCGGTCAATTGAATTGAACTAGCACCGCTGACTACTGTTCCGTTATCAGAAAGACTGGTATTTGCAAATGCATCACCGGTCCATTTTGTAATCTTATCAGTTGTTAAGCTAGAGGCTCCAGATACTGCTACAGTAGCAGTTGCACCACCGTCATAAGTAAAGGCTGTAATACCAGTACCTTGAGTTAAATCAGGTAGGTTGGTAACTCCTACGAATTCGCCGGCAAATGAACCTGTAAACGAACCTGTGAGCTGTGTTTCTGTACCTGTAAATCTCAGGCTAGTGCTACCGTAAACGTAAGTA
>Ga0315903_10002620_pt1 | contig 26107 bp, 26 predicted proteins | sample LakEriMetagenome_7_FD_203524 | JGI IMG/M metagenome (GOLD analysis project Ga0315903, IMG submission 203524) | Freshwater fungal communities from buoy surface, Lake Erie, Ohio, United States - Buoy 2 MA119 | ecosystem: Environmental > Aquatic > Freshwater > Lake | place: USA: Lake Erie, Ohio... | reverse complement strand
TAGATCCAATAGAGCTCGATGGATTAAGCGTTGCTTAGTGCTTATAGCTTTCGGAGCGCTTCACTTTACCTTTTTATGGCACGGAGACATCATTTTTGTCTATGGGCTATTTGGCCTATTGCTTACCTTTTTCTTCTTTCGAGCAGATAGAACACTCAAAATTTGGGCACGAATAATCTTTTCGATCTCTACATTTTTAATTGCATTAGTGGGAATTGCTACCTATATTGCTGAATATGTGCTGAAGGAAGATTTGCAGATAGCAAAAGAATCAAATCTGGATACCATTCTTCGCAGTGGTACGTTTCTGGAATCAATTCCAGCAAGATTGGAAGTTTGGTTACTAAGTATTTCATTAGGAATATTTCTTCAAGGTGGTTTGGCATTTGCAGCGTTCTTGCTTGGAGTGCGATTGGCGCGATCCAATTTCTTATCATCTCCCATAGACAAAGCTGCAAATTCGAAGTTCATGAGAAAGGGATTAGTTTTCGGATTACCTATTCAAGTTATTGCTGCAGTAGTTCTTCTCAATAACGAACAAGCCGCCGAACCTTCCGAAAGTGTTTATCTCATCTCTCTCTTTGCTTCTTTCGTGACAGCACCATTGCTTTCAATGTTCTATGTGGGGCTTATTCGTAAGCTAGTTGAGGAGAAACCACACCTAGTTTCATGGATGGCACCAACGGGCAAAATGTCTTTAACAATATATATTTCTCAATCAGTAGTCACTTCATTGATCTTTAGCCCTTGGGGTTTGGGCTTATTCCAAGATCTACAAACCTGGCAGGTATTTGTACTTGCATTCGCGATCTGGCTACTTCTTTCCTACCTTGCAGCGCAATGGCTCAAGAGGTTCAATCAAGGACCTCTTGAAAAATTGGTCAGTTCACTTACAAGCAATCGCTAACATCGGATATCGATACAAAAGGCGACTTTGCTTGACTTTGATATTCAAATATCTTAATGTTTCCTCATGGCTGAGAAAAAAGTTACAGGTCCTGCCTCCTATTTTCCATCGATTGAAAAGAAGTATGGAAAGCCAATAGAGCATTGGATGAAGGAACTTAAGAAGGTTTCAAAGCTTGCCCATATGGAACAAGTTGCTCACCTTAAAGAGAAATTTGAAATGGGACACGGTCACGCTAATGCCATAGTCGCTGTGTTTCGTAAGAAGAATGGCCTGTAAAGCGACTTTTCTTACGTAGAATTTATTCATGTCGAAAGCACACGTAAATGCGCATTTGAAGAAGCATCCTTCAAATCAAAGAAATATTCTGTTGGATCTACGCGATCACATCGAATCTAAACTTCCATCCTCTGAGCAAGTGATCAAATATGGCATACCCACATTTCTAATTGAAGGCATACCTGTTATCGGTTTTGATGGATATAAGGGACACAACAGCATTTTTCCTTACAGCGGATCATTTAATACTCGTCTAAAAAAGGAGCTAGAAAAGTACGAACAAACAAAGGGATCGATCCACTTTAATGCCAGTGAAAGCATTCCAAAGCCCCTTATAAACAAGATTTTGATTGAAAGGATCAGTCAGATTAATGACTTGTATCCAAAAAAGACTGGTGAGTATCTTGAGTTCTACCCTAACGGAGTTCTAAAAGCCAAAGGAAAATATAAGAATGACAAACTTCATGGTGATTGGAAATGGTTTCGAAAAACTGGCGTGATCATGAGATCAGGTAGTTTTAAAAATGGCGTTCAGGTAGGAACCTGGACGACATTCGATACGGCAGGGAAAATTTACAAGAAAACTGTTTTCTAAGATTCCTGGATTTGCCCTGTGTAACTCTTAAATTACATTGGGCAAATTACTAGTTGGCAATAGGAATGAGCGAAACAGCAAAGATCTGCCATGCTAGAAGTGATTTAGCGCCAAGGCTCAAGATTAAGTAAGTCTTTTCGCCAAACATGTAGTTAGTCCACTTTCCGACCCCGCGATACTGCAACCACTGATTTAGGCCGAAGCAGAAAAAGAAAATAGCCTGAACAATCATGATCAAGAAAAGCCCATCAGGTGCTTCATCTAATGGAATTTGAGAGATGTTTACCGCCATGGCTAACCACGGCGTAATTCCAGCAAGTGTTCCAAACCAGAAAGGCATCATTGTTGTTGAAGTGCGCCCTGGTGGGTTCATCTTCTCTTGTAGCCAACCAAAGAGAATCATCGCAATATTTGCACCAACGACTGCAACTAAAGCTGCAAGAGTCAAAATTCCCCAGTACATACTAATAATCGCAACCATGAGAGATGCGCTGATTGAGTACTCCGCCCAACGAAAACGGTTGATTCCTTTTTTAAGATCGGTTTCATATGTGTTTCGTGCAAAAGTTGAAGTAAGCAGGTGGTCTAAACCAGCTAATGCAAGGAATGCACCAATGACCCAGCCAACTCGTACTTCAAAAAGAGTTGATGTAACTAATCCTTCTGTTCCTGGGGGACCGGCTGGAAATGAGCTAAGTACCTTCAGCGCAAAATCATTTGTAAGGAGCAACATTGCAATTGCCTGTCCAAAATGGAGAATAGTCAGCGTTAGATTCCACTTGCGAACATTGGCTAATTTCTCAGTGGTGACTCCAGTTGCAATTACAGTATTTGTTGCTGACATTCGCTTCTCCTTATATAGGAACATTTTGTAGGCGTTTATTGAGGCCGATTTCACTTAAGTTTAACATTTATAGCAATTTTATAGGTCGTGACACTTGCCATCAGAACCTAACAAAGAATCCCTTTTCACTTTGCTAACCATTTTTTGCGCTCAGTTTCTGAGAATTTTTCTATGGCATAACGAAGCATTGTTCTTGGCATCACAGAAACATTTTTCTCTAAGAATCTCCTTAGTTCGATTGGATTGCGTTTACCCATTTCGCGGAGCATCCAACCTGTAGCTTTGTGAATTAAATCTTGGTCATCATGAAGCAGTTCCTGAGCAACAACCACAGTCGGCTGTGGAATACCTTCGCGAATAAAGGCAAAGGTAAAGACAATCGCTACCCGTCTTTGCCACAGGGATTTACTGCTTGCAAGTTTGAGAAGTAATTGGTTACTTGCACTTGTTCCAATCAAGTATTGGCCAATGATTGGCGCACTAACATCAACTAGATCCCAATTGTTTACTCGCTCTGCCTGGACCTGTTTTAAGTAGAAATCAAATATCTTTTTGTGGACAATCGATTCCGAAGATGACTTGAATTGGAGCGTCAGGATCACTAACCCGCAAAAGCGAACCTCATGAAACTTAGAGGCTATTAACTTATCTATCTGAGGCAGAGTTAAATCTTTGTATTCATTGGCGATTCTTCTTATCTGCGGGACCGTAACACCCAAGAAAATATCGCCATACCCATATTCGCCCTTTGATGTCTTAAAGAATCTTTGCAAGTGTCTAGCTTGAGTTGGGCTTGCCAAGCTTTGGATTGCTTTTATAACTCTAGCGGCAGACATAAGAAAACTTTACATTAAACAGTTCAACTGGTTCTAGATATCTGGGGGCGCAAAAGCACCCCCAGACTCCCTAGGATTAGCGGTTAAAAGCTGCTAAGTGATTTATCGAACCTGCCTTTAAGTAGTTAACAACAAATTGAATATCTTCTTGTGTAATTAAGGCTTCCATCGCTGTTAAGTCAGCAATATCTTTCTCTTCAATAATAATTCCAACTTCGATGGCATCTAAGGCAGAAAGTTTACCTTTAGTTATGAGGGTCTGATAAAGGGCAGTCAACTCCTTGTTAAAAAAAACACCAGGTTTGCGATTTAGTGTTGGATTCCAAATTCCATAATTTTCTAACACAATTGACAATTGATCCATGTGAAATTGCTCTGCGTTAGCTATATTTTTAAACTTTGGATATGCCGCAGTTTTAGCAAGTACTGTGTAAACATCACGAGCTAGTTTTTCCTCTTCAACCATAAACTTCAGAGTCGTCTTGAGTGCGGGTGATGTATAAGGGACTGCCGAATGCGCTGGAAGTCCTGATCCGAGAATTGCTATTGTAATCAAGGCGGAGATCGAAATTATTTTGTGCTTCATGGTGCTCCTAAACGAATGGAAAAGGTATCAAGTGATACGCGCTTAGAGTTGCATCAATCAAGTACAAAGAAGCCCAATAGTCCTGGTGCCATCTCTCATGGTCTTGTAACTGGTGCTACCCCTCAAGGCCTCACATTGGATATCTTGTGATCGATGTGCTGTGCTCAGCAGACACCTCCGAATGAACTCTCAGTGATCTTTAGGCAGACACGTAAGGCGTCAATCTTCTACAGATTCCATAGACCCATAGGCTCTTGCAATGAGCGAATTAGATTTTCTTATCGTTGGTGCTCAAAAATCTGGTTCAACGAGTTTACGAGCTTTTCTTGGTGAACAGAGTGAAGAGATATTTACTCCAGATCGAGAGCTCCATTTTTGGAATAAAGATAGTTCTTACCAAGATGGAGCAGGCCTAGCGAATTATCTAGAAAACTTTTCCAGAGCAAAGCCTCATCAGATTAAGGGAGAAAAATCGCCCAGTTATCTTGTAAGCAAAGAAGCTCCTGGCCGTATTCACAAACACTTTCCTGAAATGAAGATCATTGCAATTTTAAGGAACCCAATAGATCGTGCTTATTCTGCTTACTGGCATGGACGAAGAATTGGGGCTATCTCAGCTAAGACTACGTTTGGTGAAGCAGTTCGAAACCATGAGATTAACCGAGGCAAACCATTTGGAGACATTGTCACCCCTGGTCAATATTCGCAGCAAATCGCGCGTTACCTTAATTTTTTTCCATTAGAGAAATTACACATAATAAGTTTTGAATCAACTTTAAATCAAAGTAAGGACGAACTGCATGGCGTTCTTAAGTTTCTACTTCCTCATTCTGCGATCGCCAATCAAGAAAGTCAGCTAGCTTTCCCTAAGCGCAATGTGGCCCGGGCGAGTAGATTTCCACGATTAAATGAAGCGATGTTTAATAGTAGGTTCCTTAGTTATTCAAGGAAATCAAAAATTTCAAAGAAATCTTTGATAGATCTTAAAGTCCCAGAAATGTTAGAAGCAGACCGTAATTTCCTCAGAGAATTCTATGCCGGGGAAAACGAAGCTCTGCAATCCACATTGGGCAAGAATTTCGGTTGGGATATTTAAGCTATTCTCTAAATAATTGGAACTCGATACTGGCGTTTGCCAGATTCCAAAACATAAGTGTCATAAAGCTTTCGTGCAGTTTTATTTGTTTCATCCGTATTCCAATATACGCGTGAACAGCCCCTAGCTTTTGCTTCCTTGATTACGGCATCTATTAAAGCTCGACCGGTCCCTTGTCCACGTAGATTTTCATCTACAAACAAGTCTTCCAATAAACACTGGCCATTTTCTGACCAAGTGGAGTTTTGAAAATTAAATGTTGTCATGCCGATAATATCTTTATCTGTTTCGGCAACTAAGCCGTACAGATTAAAGTCTGGGTCGAGTAGTCGAACCCATGTAACTTCAGTCTTGTCGGCCGAGAATTCCGTTTTATAGAAAGTGAGATAGCCCTTCCAAAGTTGCAACCATCGCTGCTTATCGTTTTGCACTAATGGCCTAATGGTGAACGTCATGTATATAGGCTACCAAATACAACTCCTAGGATCCCTTTCGCGAATGCGCAAGCCCACTGCTTGTAAGCAGTGACAGAAAAACAGATTCATCACCAGTAGAATCTGTTTATGACTACTAAAGCGGAATTTTGGTTTGATCCGATGTGCCCATGGGCCTTTATGACTTCTCGATGGATCCTTGAGGTTGAAAAAGTACGAGATATCGAAGTCTCTTGGAACATTTTTAGTTTGCCTCATTTAAACAGAGATCGCGAAATGCCCGAAAAATACAAAGCTATTTTTGCTAACTCTTGGTCCTGTGCTCGAGTAATTATGGCTGCTGAAAAAGACTTTGGAAAAGAAAAAACACTGCCACTTTATACAGCGATTAGCACTCGGATTCATGCTTTAAAAGAATCTGTTTCAAAAGACTTACTTAGTGACTCATTGAAGGAAGTAGGTTTAGATTCAAAATATCTTGCTGAGATGGAAAATTCTGACTGGGATAAACAGATCATCGAAAGTCATGAGCGGGGAATAAAACTTGTTGGCGATGATGTTGGGACACCAATAATTGCAATAAATGGGTTTGGTTTTTTTGGACCGGTCATCTCTCCTGCACCCAAAGGCGAAGAGGCAGGAAAGCTTTGGGATGGAATTACCATCGCTGCTTCATACCCTGGATTTTTTGAATTAAAGCGTTCTAGGACAGTGGGCCCCATCTTTGACTAACCGTTTGGTTAGTAAGTCACTTTCACCAAGCACTTTCATCCCTACGCGAGTAATCTTGCGCAGATTGAAAAAACATGAGGAGCAATTGATTGTCTAAAGCAGATATCAGAACAGGCTTGTTGGCATATGGCGCAATTGGTGATGAACACAGTAAAGCCTTACTTTCGACATCCGGCATGGTGCTTTCGGCGGTCTGCGATACAAACCCTGATCGTTTAGCGGCGGCGCTAAAACTTGCTCCAGATGCAAAAACTTTTAATGATGCACAAACCATGCTTGATTCTGGAGAGATTGATTTAGTTGTTGTTTCCACTCCTCCTAACACACATTTTCATTGGGCAAAAGAAGCTTTAACTCGCGGAATACATGTGGTACTAGAAAAACCTATGGCTCTAACAACTAACGAGTGTGATGAATTGATGGCTATCGCGAAAGCATCACAGCTCTTATTAGTTGTTTATCAGAATCGCCGATTTGATGCAGACTTTACAACGATCAAATCTTTGATTGAATCTGGCGAGATTGGTGAAGTCTTTTCATACGAAGCTTTCGTTGGTGGTTATTCCAAGCCATGTTCATATTGGCACTCAGATGTAGCAGTCTCAGGTGGAGCAATATTTGACTGGGGTAGCCACTTTATTGATCAAATCTTGGCGATAATTTCCTCACCGCTGCAATATGTAAATGGGCTTAACCAAAAGAGAGTCTGGGATCACGTAACAAATGCAGACCATGCGCAAGTAACACTTACTTTTACCGATGGGGTACAGGCGATCTTTACTAACTCAGACCTTGCTGCAGCTCGCAAACCTAAATACTTTATTCTTGGAACAAAGGGATCGATTGTGGGGGATTGGGATACAAGTGGACGTGGCTCAGTTGCCGATCTTCCAGCCAAAATCTCAATCCATCGAGTGGATGGAAAAGTTGAAGCTATTGCTCTTAAAAGTGTAAAGCCTTACACATTCCATGAGTCATTAGTTGCTCGAATCAATGAAGGCAAACAAATGTCTGTGACCGCCGAACAGTCTCGCGATGTAGTTGCGATCATGCAGGCCGCAGAGGAATCTGCATTAGTTAATGGTTTACCCGTTGTGCCGAAACTACTGAGATCATGAGCATTCGCTGGGGCTTCATCGGTGCCGGGTCAATTGCAACAAAAGCATTACGGCCCGCTGTATTTGCTGCAAAGAATGCCACCTTGTTTGCAGTTGCAAGTAGAGATGTGGTTCGTTCACAATCTCTAGAGCCCGCAAAGGTGCACACAAGCTACGAAGATCTTCTTAGTGACCCAGAGGTTGATGCCGTTTATATCTCGCTGGCAAATGATCAACACTGTAATTGGAGCATTAAGGCTCTCAACGCTGGCAAGCATGTGCTCTGCGAAAAACCAATAGCCATGAATGCAATTGAAGCAAGATCAATGGCAGATTCCGCACAAGCAAATGATCGATTATTGGTTGAAGCAGTCTGGACACGATGGCATCCACGTTTTATTCGTATGGTTGAACTTGTACGAAACGGCGCAATCGGTGAAATTCAATCAATTGATTCTTCATTTACATTTCCAGGTTCACTTGAAGGAAATTATCGTTTAATTCCGCAAATGGGTGGCGGAAGTTTGTTTGATGTCGGCCCATATCCACTCCATGCATTTTCTGCGCTCACTCAAGGTAATCTCAAGTTGGCTATTAACTCTGTTGAGAGAAATACTGCAACAACCGGCGTTGATATGACGACTCGGATTGATGCAACAATTAACAGTTCAATCACCGCCCATGCCCTCACATCGTTTGAACGGGAAGAAGAACAAAAACTAGTTGTTACTGGTTCTTTGGCAACAATTGAAAATGTTGGCAATGACGCATTCACTTCACTCAGAAATCCAAGCATTCTCAAAGTTGGTGAGACTATAGAAAAGTTTGCACCAGTTGATCCGTATCAGCTTATGGTTGAAAACTTTGGATCGCGCATATTAGGTGAACCAAGTTGGATTCTGCCGATGAGCGAAACCATTCGCGTCATGGAGATTCTGGATGAAATCGCCGCTACCAAGGGTGGACCGGTAACCTGCTAGAACCGGCCCGTCTGCGCTTGATCTGAGCGTGTTTCCGGCTTTCTTCATGCTTCGTTAACCTTCTGTTCACTTTTCCTCTGCCTCACATTAGAGGCGAACAGGCATGATCACCCCGTGAGCATCATTGATAAGCCAGTAAATCCGGCCCCCGCAAATGTTCCTGAAGCTCGTGAGATTACAACCGAGCCGCGTTTATCAGATCGCATTTTTAGAGGTGTTGTAACCTCAGGTGGATTTATCTCACTTGTTGTTCTTGGTTTAATCTCATTATTTCTTCTCTACAACGGTCTCGATGTATTTGGATCAGAAGGATTAAGTTTCATTACATCTTTTGATTGGGTTCCCGAAAGTATTGAAAATGGAACTGAAGCTTCCTATGGAATCGGTGCGATGCTTTACGGAACTCTTGTCATTAGTTTTATCGGCTTGTTCTTTGGTTTTCCATTAGCTTTCGGTACGGCTTTATTTCTTTCTTACTACGCACCTGAGTGGATTAAAAAGCCGATGGTCTTGGTTGTAGACATCATGGCTGCAATCCCATCCATTGTGTTTGGGGTTTGGGGATATTTTGTACTCATGCCTCAAGCAGAGGAATGGGCCAGATTAATTAACAAATACTTAGGATTCATCCCAATTTTTTCTATGCCTGGTGACTTTTTTACTAGGTCACCATTTATTGCAGGTCTAGTACTTGCAATCATGATCATTCCAATCATCACCGCAATCTCTCGTGAAGTTTTTGCGCAGACACCACTGGATCGAATTCAAGCCGCTTATGCATTGGGTGCAACCAGATGGTCAATGATTCGCGCTGTAGTTATTCCGTATGGAAAAGGTGGAGTAGTCGGAGGAGCGATGCTTGGCCTTGGCCGCGCATTGGGTGAAACAGTTGCTGTGTATACAGTTCTGAATTTGGTTTTCGACATTCGCCCTGAGATTCTATTGAGTGCTGGTGGTTCAGTTGCATCTCTCATTGTTAATAAATTTGGTGAAGCTACAGGACCAGAGTTGAAAGCATTGATGGCTGCAGGGTTTGTACTCTTTGTTGTAACGCTGATAGTTAACTTCATAGCAAATGCGATTATTAACAGAACGGTTCGCAAGGGATGAGTACGTTGATTGGCAATACACCTCAGCAACCATTGACAGACGGCATATCTATTCCAAAGCCATCTAAGCCTTGGAAGCCAACCCTCAAGCAATTGTTACCCGATTTTCTTGGTGCGATTACAGCCGTTGTCGCTAGCTTGTTTGTAGTTTCAATTACTCCACTAGCTGGAACCCTAGGTTTCATTGGGTCCTTTTTGGTAATTTCAATAGTCACTGCAGCAACGATCAGTGGTATTCGCCAAGACCGCAAAGCCGCAGCAAACTCAATCTCGATAATCCTAATTTATTTCCTAGCAGCTTTCGTTCTACTTCCAGTTGTCTCAATAATCTTGGAGATCATTCGTCAGGGCGCCCCAGGGCTCTCACTTGGAATCTTTTTTAACGACATGTCTGTTACATCATCAGATGCACCGCTGAATGAAGGCGGACTTTTGCATGCACTTGTCGGTTCACTCTATGTAGTTGCACTTGCAACAGTTGTAAGTATTCCAATTGGTCTCTTAACTGCTTTATATCTTACAGAAGTAAATGGCAAAGCCGCAGGCGTTGTTCGATTCTTTGTTCAGGCAATGAGTGGGGTTCCTTCGATTGTCGCAGGACTTTTCATTTATGCCGTGTGGATGATTTCTTTAGGTGGAACCTACACAACTGCTGCTGGTGCTATGGCACTTGCAATTTTAATGATTCCAACTATTGCCCGTACAGCCGAAGAAGTATTGAAGCTAATTCCAACGGATTTGCGCGAGGCAGGGTTAGCACTTGGCGCAACGCAGTGGAAAACAGTTGCACTTGTTGTGATACCTGCTGCAAGAAGCGGGCTAATTACAGCCGTAATTTTGGGAGTAGCTCGAGTCGCTGGCGAGACAGCCCCTTTACTTCTGACAATTGGCGGTAATGATGCGATGAACTGGAACCCACTGAGTGGAAATAACTCAGCTCTTCCATACTATATTTGGAAGAATTTCAGTATTGGTACCGAGACTGCAATATCTCGTGCTTGGACTGGAATTTTTGTTCTCATGGTCGTAGTGATGGCGTTTTTTGCGTTGACTCGTGTTCTAGGAAATAAAAAAGGTAATTAGGGTTAATTAGGCTAATAATGAAGAATAAAGGGGAATAGTTATGTCTCAGGTTAAAGTGAACTCGTTAGCATCGGTAGCATCCGCGAGATCTTCTGAAACATCATCACAAGGAGTTGGCCTAGAGGCACGCAGTATTCATGCGTGGTTTGGTCAAAAGCATGTTCTCTCTGACATTTCACTAGATTTTTATTCAGGCACTGTTACAGCGCTGATTGGGCCTTCAGGCTGCGGTAAATCAACCTTTATTCGAATTCTCAACCGGATGCATGAATTTATACCTACGGCTGCAATGGCCGGTGAAGTTCTCCTAGATGGAAAAGATGTTTATCGGTCCGGAGTTGATGTCACCAAGATCCGCTTAGGAATTGGAATGGTTTTCCAGAAGCCAAATCCATTCCCTTCCATGACAATAAAAGAGAATGTTCTTTCAGGACTTAAACTCGCGCAGATTAAAATCAACAACTCAGATGAGTTATTGGAAGACTGCCTTGTGCGTGCCGGGTTATGGAGTGAAGTAAAAGATCGCCTGGATCAATATGGCGGGACTTTATCTGGAGGCCAGCAACAGCGCCTATGTATCGCAAGATCCCTTGCAGTTAAGCCCCAGGTATTGCTCATGGATGAACCATGCTCTGCACTTGATCCTGGTTCAACGCTTCGAATTGAAGAGACCATTCGCGAACTCTCAGAGACAATGACGATCGTGATTGTGACTCACAATATGCAACAAGCGGCCCGTGTATCTGACTACACCGGCTTTTTCCTTTCAGATGGCGGTCCAGGTCAACTGATTGAAACCGCCCCAACCTCTCAGATTTTTAGTAACCCTAAAGACAAACGAACCGAAGATTATGTGACAGGACGTTTTGGCTAATTCTGTTCACCTAAAGTTTGCTTTGTTGTTGGTCATCGTTAGTTTGTAGTTTGACCCTTGTTTGGGTTGCGACCATAGATTTCCCATAAGCGTCTAAGTAAGGCGCCATCTAAATGGGGGAAAAATGAAATCACGTTTAAGTTTTGCAGTTTCACTTTTAACTGTAGCCGCACTCATTGCGGGAACATCTCCAGCTTCTGCAGCTGGAACAATAAATGGAAGTGGTGCTTCCTTTGCTCTTCCGTTAATTGATGCTTGCAAAGGTGAATTTGCGACAGCAACACAAAATATTGTTAATTACCCTGCAGGAGGCTCAACCAAAGGTCGAACAGACTTTGCAGCCGGAAATCTTGTAGATTTTGCTGGAGCAGATGCTCCATATTCATCAGGTGAGCCAGCCAACATCATCTACGCTCCGATTTTCGCCGCTCCCATTGCTCTTATGTATAACGTAAAAGGAATTAAGGAAGGTCTTTATCTTTCCCCAAAGACAATCGCAGGAATTTTCAGTGGTGAAATTACTGTATGGAACGATCCCGCAATTGATAAAGACAATACTCGTACAGTAAAGACGCCTGTCTATTCAACTAAGAAAATCACAACTAAAGTTAAAGGCAAAAATGTAACGAAGACTGTCCCCGTATTAGATGCAAAGGGAAATCCAAAAGTTTTGCGTTACACAACAAAAGTAATTGATTACGCACTACCTCAGACACCAATTACAGTGTGGTACCGAACAGATGGTTCTGGAACAACTGAAAACTTTGGAAAGTTCCTTAATGGAACTGCGCCAACAATCTGGACTAAGCCGGGTGCACAATCATTTACAGCGTCAACTCCAGAATCTATTGCTGGTAAATTCAATTTCCAAGGCCAATCCGGTTCTGCGGCGCAAGCAGCAGGAGTTAAAAGTAAAGATGGCTCCATTGGTTATGGAGAACTTAACTTCGCAATGACAAATGGTTTACCTGTTGCCTTTGTTCAAAATACTGCAGGGGAGTTTGTTGCACCATCTGCTGCTGGAACATCAGCGTTCTTGGGTGGTGGAAAGATTAATGCAAATGGAACTGTTTCTGTCGACTTCACAAAGAAGATCCCTGGTGCATACTCACTTGGAACAGCTTCTTACGGTCTAGCCTATCCAGCAGCTTCAAATAAGAATGCAGAGAAGCAAAAGGATGTTGCTGCATGGTTCACATATCTACTAGATGAGTGCCCAGTTAAATTCCCTGAGACTGGCTTCTCAAAGATCACAGGTCCTTTGTATACAAAGGCAAAGGCCCAGATTGCACTGATTAAATAATCACAGACTAAAAGAGATAACCGAAAGGGCCGGACTTAACAGTCCGGCCCTTTCGGCATCTAAATGATCGAAGCTATCTATTTACAGAGTTGTAGGTCGAGATTGGTATTGACCCATTGGCGCACCAATCACATTGCCATTTGCAAAAATTTTCTTACCTCGTAGCCATGTGTCAGTAACTTTTGCATTGATTGTAAAGCCTTCAAATGGGGTGTATTCCTGCTCAGAAAGTGATTCATCAGCTTTCACAACATAGGAAGCATTTGGATCAACGAGTGCAATATCTGCATCATAACCAACCGCGATAGCACCCTTGTTCTTTAGACCAAAGCGTTGAGCAGAGTTCCAAGAAGTTAACTGTGCAATCTTTTGATAGCTCAGTTTTCTAACTTTTGTTTCACTCACAAGACCTGCTAACAAGTATTCTGCACCACCAAAACCAGATTTTGCGACAAAGACATCTTCTTTGGGAGAACCAAACTTAGTCTCTTCCTTACAACATGCATGATCACTTGCAACCCAGTCGATGTTGCCGGCAAGCAGGTGCTCCCACAATGCTTCAACATCTTCTCTTGGGCGCAATGGTGGATTTACCTTGCCACCGATTCCCTTTGAGTTTTTAATATCAGCCAATAAGTGTCCGATTGTCACTTCACGACGGAAGTTAACATGAGGAAAAGCCAAGGTCATCTTCATAGCAGCATCAATTGCTTTAAATGATGTTAAATGTAGCAAGTTAATGTTTGGCAACGCGGTTTCGTGGGCCAAGTATGAAGCAATAGTGATTGCAAGACCTTCTGAATGTGGTGGGCGAGAAAGATGATAAGCCTCAAGATCCTTTGGACGGCCTGATTCTTCCACCATCTTTGTGTAGGCAGTCATGATCTCTGCAGTTTCACAGTGCAGTGATAGAGAAATGCTGTCTGCAACCTTTGGCATCGCTTCTCGCGCTTTTTGAATCGCACGCATCACGAATTCGAAGTGCGCTACGTCGTATCGCTCACCCTCGGGGATCATTAAAAATTCATTTTGCGATGAAGAGCGACCATGAAGGCCGTAGCTGCCGTAGAACATAAAAATCTTAAATGAGTTGACACCAAAATTACTGATGAGATCAGGGATCTCACCAATATGTTCTGCTGTTAGTGGTGCAAGATGAAAGGCATAATCAACATATGCTTTACCTGATGCTTTTTCTAAAACCTCAGGATAAAAATCTTTATATGCTCCACCCTTGTTTAAGTAGTACTGTCCAGTTCGCATGTATGAAATTGCTGTTGTAACTCCGCCTTGTGCACACGCTTTACTCTCAGATGCTGTATCGATATCAAGCGGGTTATAAATGCCCCAATGTTGGTGAGCATCAACTACACCAGGGAAAGCAAGTTTTCCACCTGCATCAACAGATTCAGTTGCCTGCGAAGCATCAAGGTTGGCCTCTAATTTTGCGATCTTGCCGTCTTTGATTGCAATGTCAACAGCCAAGGGCTTCTCTTGCTCATGGGTAACAACTAGAGAATTCTTGATAATCAGATCATATGTGGCCATGGCGGGATCTCCCTTATGAATAAATAGAGGTGGATAGGTGCGAAAGTTTAAGACATGCGAAGTTGGGTTGCAAGAGGCAAGAAGCAGGTAATGATTATCACCAGTTGAGATTGTTGACTATTTTGGTGCTGAATTAAACCTGTTCAAGCAGTGAAGCCAAATTAGCCAATGAGGTTTTGTTTGTGGCAAAGTCAAAAATTGTGTGTGCAACCTCACGCGCTTGATCTGGGTTGAGACTGTCTCTGACGTTTGATTCAAACTTCAATGCAAGTTCAGCATCAGTGAGTGGATTTTTGGGCCCTCCACGATTTACCAGAACTTTCTCAGTCATACTGGTTCCATCTTTTAGATGAGCAGTTAACACAGCTGGAAATTGAAATGGAAATATTGCATCACATTCTTCGCTGGCATTTACATTAACTTTGGCTGCAAGTGTGAGAATCTCTGGATCATGTGCAGATTCATCTTCGAAGTCTTCATGAAACAAACCCAAACCATTCTCGCGATAGAAAGCAGCAGCAACAGTGAATGGACCACTGAAGGCAGCGTGATATCCAGACTCTGGCTTAATTTTTGACTCTCTTGGCTCTGCAATAGTTCTAAGAACAGGCGACGGAACTCCAAGATCGATACTAACGATTTGATCTGGTGTAACACCCTTGGCTTTTAATGTTCGTGCTGCATCAATTCCAGTATGTGTGAAATGGTTACATGGATATGGCTTAAAGAATAGATCTGGAAGAACCCATGTGGAACCTAATCCATCAGTAATTTCATCAAGATTAACTTGGTCGCCACAGTAAGCTTGCATAAATCCAAAGCGACCCTCAATAACAGTTGGAGGTCCAGTAAGGCCAGCCTGTGCAAGTTCTGCTGCTACGACTCCACCATGTGCAGCCCAACCGCAATGCATTCTTTTTACTGTTCCACCTGTGCGGTTGGCTTCTAGTAAGCCGGCGCCCATACTTGCAGAAATACCAATTGCAGAAGTGATCTCATCAGCGTTTAGCTTCATCAACATAGCTGCAGCAACTGCTGAACCCAAAGTTCCGCAAATGGATGTTGCATGGAAGCCACGTTCAAAAAATACGGAGTTGCCAAGTTTTCTATCAAAACCTGCCATGCCTAGTCTGCACGTAACCTCAATACCAAAAGTAATTGCGTCAAGAACTTCTGTTGGCTTTGAACCAAGTTTTGAGCCAACTGCAAGTGCAGCAGGAACTACAGATGCACTGGGGTGCAATACAGAAGGCAGATGAGTGTCATCAAAGTCCATGGCATGAGCAAGAGTGCCATTTAATAAAGCAGCGGCAGCAGCAGGCAACTTAGATGCACCGATTGCAAATGAATCTGCAGGACCAGCCCAGGACTTAACGATGTTGTTAACTACCTGTGTTGCAGGTTGATTGGTTGCAGCTATTGAGTTTCCAATCACGTCAAGAATTCGACGAGAAGCCTCTCGGCGAAGCTCCGGAGATAGCCCATCTTGGGTGATCTGAAAAGCAACCTTTCCTAACTGCTGAGCAATTGTCTCCATTAAATCACTGCCAATGGGCGAACAGGCGATCCTGTTCCACCAACAATTTTTAGGGGCGCAAGAACGAACATAAACTCACTGATATTTTTCTCATTGGCAACTTCTAAGTTCATGTGCTCAATAATGTTTATTCCAGCTTCCACAAGAAGAATGCGGTGCACGGGAAGTACAGCATGGCCTTTACCTGGCGCAATGTGTTCATAAGCAGTTGTGTCACAGCCGGTAACAACAATTTTTTTGTCGGCTAACCACTTTCCAGCGGAAGCATCAACTCCTGGCACACCTGAATCGTGACCAATATAAGTTTTTGCATCTCCACTAAAAAGTTTTCCCCATCCGGTTCGGATCAAAACTGCGTCACCTGGATTTGGTGTTTTCCCAATTCGAGCGCACTCTGCATCAAGATCATCGGCTGTAATTGCATATCCACCCGGAAGAACATCAACTCCTTTAAGGGCTGCAATGTTAAGCATTAAACCGCGAGTTACAACTGGATGCATCTGGTCGATGCCATGTGAAATAAACTTTCCGCCTTGAAAACAATCTGAAACTGGAACATTGCCATGCATTAAGCCATCTTGAGAAACGTGGGCTAATGCATCTACGTGTGTACCAACATGACCACCAGTAACAATCATTTCATTCGCCGCAGATCCACCATCTGCGCGTACTGAATCACCATGTCTGCGTATATAAACTAATCGAAACTCAGGATGATTGGGCGAAATAGGCATGCCTGCATAAAGTGGTTGAGATAAATCGATAATCTCTACAGCCTCAGATAATGCCTGAATAAGTGTACTTGTCATGTGCGCTCCTATTTGTTGAGAGATTTATAGAGATTTAGTTGAAATTTAGCATAATGAATATTTGCCGGATCGATCATTTCACCATTTGGTAATGCCATAACGCTGTTTCCAGTGGCCTGCATCTGCTCGTACACACCAAGCAATTCTTCAGCCTGTTCAGCCTCTTCTTTTGTAGGTGTATAAATGGTATTTACTATTTCAATGTGGCTTGGATGAATGATAGAGCGCCCAAAAAAACCAGTGGCTTTAGCTTTAATAGTTGATTCTTCGAGGCCCTTCAAGTCTTTAGTATTTGCATACACTGATTGTGATGGTTGCTTTATTCCAGCCGCTCTTGCGGCAAGCAAAATTGAGAGTCTGGAAAATGCCAGAGCTTCATCATTTGTTGCCCGTAAATCTGAGAGTAGATCTGCTTCACCCAGTGAAATTGCAGCAACTTTTGGGTCGCAAGATGACAGTTCAAAGGCCTTTACTACCCCTAATGCAGATTCAATTAACAAGTGAATCTGAGCATTGGACTTCTTTGCATCGAGGATTTTTGAAGCTTTTTTTACTGTATCTACGGAGGCTGTTTTTGGAATTCTGATTCCAAACAAATTTGGTGAACTAATGCTCTCTAGATCGGTAACGCCCCATGGACCATTGAGATCGTTGATTCGAACTAAGAATGGTTTTGAAGCTGGTTTGGATAAAAAATCAACTACGAATTTGCGCGCTTCATCTTTTTTATCGTGGTGAACGGCATCTTCAAGGTCGATAACTATGCAATCTGCCTGAGAATTAAATGCTTTCTCCACTAGCTCTGGCTTACTTGCAGGCGAGTAGAGGTAGCTTCTAAAGAACTGCGTTTCGACCATACTAAATAATACCTTTAGCTTTTAAGTTAGCGATCTGGTCATCGCTTAAACCACTCTTTTTAAGAATTTCTACTGTGTGTTTTCCAAGTTTTGGTCCTGAAGTTCTAATCTCTCCAGGTGTGTCAGATAGTCGGAAGAGAACATTTTGAATCTTTATTGGACCTAGCTCTTCGTCATCAATTGTTTTGATCGTTTCAAGAGCAGCAAATTGTTCATCTTTGAAGATATCTGTAATGTCATAAATCGGGGCAACTGCGGCTTCGGCCAACTCAAATTCACGCATTACTTCATCACGTGTTCGCTCTTTGATCCATCCACCAACGGCATCATCTAACTCATCTGCGTGCTTTGCACGCTCTGCACCACTTGCAAACCATGGTTCATTTACTAGCTCCGGACGACCAACGAGATGCATCACGCGCTCAGCAATTGCTTGCGCGCTAGTGGATATTGCTACCCATTTTCCATCAGAGGTTACATATGTGTTGCGAGGAGCATTGTTGCTCGATCTATTTCCTCGACGTTGCTGAATCTCACCTAACTGATCGTATGCAATCACCTGAGGTCCAAGTACGGTAAGAATTGGTTCGATGATTGCTAAATCAATTACCTGTCCTTTTCCAGTAATCTCACGTGCGTGTAGTGCTGTCATGATCGCAAAAGCCGTTGTAAGTGCTGAGATTCCATCAGCTAATCCAAAGGGCGGCAAAGTTGGAGGGCCATCAGCCGTTCCTGTAATTGATGCAAATCCACTCATAGCTTCGGCCAATGTTCCAAATCCAGGTCGCTTTGCATATGGTCCAATCTGACCAAAACCTGTGACGCGAGTTAGGACAATTCTAGGATTTATTTTTACTAACTCTTCGTAACCAAGGCCCCATTTTTCGAGTGTTCCTGGCCGAAAATTTTCAATAACAACATCAGCATCTTTTACCAGAGTCTTAAAAATTTCTTGACCTTCAGGGGAGCCCAGATAAAGTGTCAGTGATTTCTTGTTTCGAGCAAGCATCTTCCACCAAAGTCCAACACCATTCTTGCTTGACCCATGAGTACGAACTGGATCACCATTTTTTGGATGCTCGATTTTGATTACTTCTGCGCCAAAGTCTGCCAGCATGGTCGCAGCCATCGGACCTGCAAAAAGTGTTGCAATGTCAATTACTTTAATGTCCTGAAGTGCTTGAACCATGAGCTACATACTCCCTAACTTATTGAATTTATTTAACATCTAGTACCCCAGATTCACACAAGTCATTCCAGACCATTTGTTCTTTTATCAAGCCATTTTCAATTACAAACACATCTACATATCTGATCCCATCAAATGGAATGCCAGCTAGATTTTCGCCATACAACGTTCCAATAGAGGTAACTGTAGTTTGGTCTCCGTTAACACCTACAAAGTAGCGATCTCTGTGCTTTTTAATCCATGTATATCTTCCTTTAGCATTTGCAACCATTTCGGTTTGCGTACTAAATAGCTTTCCTCCAGGAAATTCAATTCTGCTTTGCGGTGCCATCATGGCCTGCATCTCTTCAATTTTTCGATCTTCTCCAAATTGTAGGAACTTATCGATCAAAGCTGCTGCATCCATGCCATCCCCTTATGTTTGCCTTGTACTTAAATTACTTTGGACTTTCTGGTTTCAATATGAGCCGGATCAATCACTTCCTAGAGTACTCAGTGCTAAATCTAAATCTAAAAACGCTCCTATGGCATTGCCTTCGAATGTGGCTTCGGCAACAGTTCTCGGTGAAAGAGCGTCCCCAACCACGTGAATCCGATCGGACTGGTCTAGGGGCGCTTGTTGGTAGAGAGCATCGTTGGCCTGTCGTGGCCCACAGTCAATAACAGCCAAGCCGTGTGAGATCCGAGTTTGTTGGCCATTTAAAGTATTCGTAATGATTGAATCTTTGCCCTCTAACTTGATTTCACTTGCAAGATACATAGAGACTCCCAGTGACTTGAGCCTTGGGATCAGAGCTAATTTCGAATATGTAGTTATCTGACTAAACAATGATGCAGTTGGTGAGACCACGTGAACTTTGTATCCGTTAGTTGCTAATTGTTCTGCAATCGATGCTGCAATCCACGTTCCTTGTTCATCGACGACAATAACTTCTTCGTTTGAAATTGATTTCTTTTGGGCAAACTCTTTGATTGCAGTATCGGCGGCGATTACTGGAATACCTTCACCGAAATTTCTTGCTGCAAAATTTGCCCCTGTAGCAACGATGATTGTGTCAAAATTATTTAGTAATTCAGATGAATTAGAAATACTGGTGTTTAACTTTAAAGTTATACCCGACTTTAAGGTTCTTTCAGCAAGTTCTGAAACCAGTAATCCAAAGCGTTCTCTTTTCGCAAGACTGCTTGCTAGTAACACTTGACCCCCTAGTGCGGGCCCAGCTTCTACCAGAGTCACGCTGTGACCTGCTTGGTGACTAGAGAGAGCTGCACTCATTCCTGCAGGGCCACCACCAATTACCAACACCGTTTTCTTACTCTGCTTAATCTTTCTAATCTCTATCCACTTCTTCTCGGCGCCAACTTCAGGATTAACAACACATGAAATTGGTAAATTCTTTTCAACGCGGCCAATACATTCTTGGTTGCAGGCAATGCAAGATATAACTTCACTATTTTTATCGGCTGCATATTTATTAACTATCTCTGGATCTGCTATCTGTGGCCTAGCTAAACCGACCATGTCTGCTTCTCCAGAATCGATGAGTTCACTGGCCTGTGAAACAGTGTCTAAACGACAAACAGCAAGTAGTGGAATGTGTGGGAAGGCATCTTTAAACAGTGAAGCATGGCTTCGATATGGTGCATGAGGAAAACTCATGTCAGCTATTTGTGTAGCGACGGTAAATGAACCGTGATAGGCAGAGTGACTTACATGCAAAAAATTGAGGTCAAACTGCTCACTTAACTTTGCAATGATTTCTAGCATCTGATCTGGATCTAAACCTTTAGGTAAAAACTCATCCGCGCTAAAACGAATTCCAACTGCCATTCCTGGGACACGCAGAAAAACTTCTTTAAGCACCTCTTCTGCAAAGCGCATCCGATTTTCGAGAGATCCGCCGTACTTATCTTCTCTGGAATTACTGGCAGGGGATAGGAACTGTTGAATCAAATGACCATGGCCCAAGTGAACTTCTAGACCATCAAAACCCGCAGATTTCATGCGAAGTGCTGATTTTCCAAATGCACTAATCAAGGATGCAATATCTGCTTCACTCATTACGTGAGGAGTTTGGCCACCTGTCGTCCAAGGAATTGCAGATGCAGACCAAGCCGAAGTATGTGTTGCATCTCCATTAGCTTGGCGACCTGCATGCATAATCTGTGCAAATACTGCTGCACCGTTTTCATGTACCGCATCGGTCAGTTTTTGATAACTAGGGATGCAAGAGTCATCCGAAGAACCAAGAGTTGAACTTCTTCCTGCGCTAGTTGGATGAACACGAATTGCTTCGGTGATAATTAGTCCAGTACCACCCGCTGCCCGTGCAGCAAGATAAGCAGCGTTTCTATTTGTAGGTAAATTATTGATGCCAAAATTAGTTGTGTGTCCCGGCAAAAAAACTCGATTCTTGATCTTTACCCCACCAATTTCGATAGGTGTCAATATTCGGGACATACGTTAGATCTCCTAGTTTTTCTAAGTTTAACTTCCTTTATGAAACAGAGCAATAGGCAGGCAATTTGTGATTGAATAACGATATGGAAATAGATCTGGGACCTCTCACTGAAGGTCAGACATATGCGTTGTTAACCCAGAGTATTATTCCAAGGCCAATTGCCTGGGCTTTAACGGATAACTCTTTACCAGGAGATGCGCAATGGAATTTGGCACCATTTTCATTTTTTAATGGAATTGCATCCGATCCACCTATGGTGATGTTTTCAATTGGAAGTTGGGATGTATCCGGAAAGTCAAAGGACACCTTGGTTAATCTTCGCAAGAAGCCAGCATTCACAATTGGAATTGCCAACCAAAGTCAGATCAAACAGGTGCAACAATCTGCAACATCATTAGCTCACGGTGTCAGTGAAACTACAGAGTTTGGTATCTCCGTTCACCCTTGGGATTGGCCCACACCTCTCATTGATGGGTGCGGAATCAATTTTGCGTGCACGCTTTCTAAAGAAGTCAAAGTTGACGAAAGCAGTCAAATATTAGTCTTTGCTAAAATCACAAAAATTTGGGTTAAGGACGAGGCGGTAAGTAGAGATGAAAAGGATCGAATAGTGATTGATCCCCAAAAAATTGATCCACTTCTTAGACTTGGGGCAGGAAAATACGGAACCCTTGGCAACGTTGTTCCAATGCCTTTAGTTTAAGCAATATTTTTTGGCGGCCCTTAGCCTTGAATCATTCGAGCGATTTGAAGGTACAAAGGAATACCGATAATTAAGTTAAATGGAAATGTGACACCAATACTAGAGACCAATGCAAGCGATGCTTTTGCCTCTGGTAATGCCACAGCAACAGCAGCGGGAGCAGCTATATAAGAGGCACTTGCGCATAAGACTCCGAGTATGACGGTTCCACCTAGAGAAAGTCCTACGAAGTTGGCTACAAACATGCCTAGTACTGCCATAAGAATCGGAAAGAAGATTGCGAAAACACTCATTTGAAAACCAACATGTTTGATCTCATTCCAATTAGTACCTGCCAGATATCCAAGGTGTAGTAAAAAAAGAGCAAGAAATCCACTTTGAAGATCGATGAAAAACGGAGTTACCGTTTCATATCCAGAATCAGTGGTTACTGCGCCTATTAGTAGTCCTCCAACAAGGAGAACCACAGTTTTCCCAGCAAGAACTTCTCTCATTGTTATGTTCCATGCGACCTTAGTATCGCGATGCCTTGTCCCGAGATAGATACCCATGATGATTCCTGGTATCTCCATCAGCGTTAAAAGCGCCGTTGCATATCCCTCAACTTTTATGCCAGAACCTTCCAAGAAGAAAAGCGCTGCAGTAAAAGTGACTAAAGAAGTTGATCCGTAATGTGCGGCAATTGCACCTCGATCAGATTCATTTAACTTGCGTACAAAAACAAGCACATAGAAGGCCAGGAATGGAATCGTTGAGCCAAGAACAAATGTTGCAATTGATGGGGCAAAAAACTCTGAAAGTGTTACATCCTTAAGGGCGTGCCCACCCTTAAGGCCAATTCCAAAGAGAAGGAAGACCGAAATAAATTGGTAGACAGATTCTGGGATTCGCACATCGCTATTGAACCGAGAGGCAAAAAATCCAAGGGCAAAAAGCAAAACGGCAACTGAGGTCAGATTATTAACTGCCAACTCTAATGAGCTTTGCATGTTAGCCCCCTTCTCAAGCCTTAAAGATACCTGAAATACAATTCATGTGTCAAAATGCGTGTATTATGGGTGCATGGCTAGAGTTGTTGAACCGCTTCGGGAATGGACATTTCTCTCCAATCACGGTCACGTCTTGATTCAGTTAAGCCGAGACCCAGATGCACGGATTCGAGATATCGCTAGCTCTGTGGGAATAACAGAAAGAAGCGCACAAGCAATTTTGGCCGACCTTGAAGAGTCTGGCTATGTAAGCATTTCAAAAATTGGACGCCGTAATAGCTATTCAATTAACCCGCGATTAAAGTTTCGCCATCCAGCAGAGGTTGGAAAGCCGATTAGTGCGTTACTCAAAATTTTTTCCTGACTTTTATTTTTTGGCGTACCAATCAATCAGTATTTTAAAAGAGCCAAATTTAGATAACTAAGAAAGTGATGCAATTTTTTCTTTAACTGCAATCACTGACGGATTTGTCAGAGATGAACCATCTGAAAAAAGTAGGGTAGGAACAACGCGATTGCCCCCGTTAACTAACTCTACAAATGGTGCATATTCAATCTCTTCTTCTACATTGACTTCGCGAAATTCCACACCAGATTCATTTAATTGACTTTTAAGGCGCTTGCAGTAGCCACACCAATTCGTGCTGAACATGACGAAATCTGTCCCCTTTATTCCTAATTGCTCAACAGGCGATTGGGACATAGTTGGCTCCATTTCTAGCGCAGGGATTTAACCTGTGCCTATTATCTATCACTTTGCCTCTATTTATCTTCATGAGCCAGGAATATAGGATCTACCTATGAACCCACAGGAACTTCTTGAAACCTACTCTCAAAACGCACAGGCCTTCATTAAGGCAGCCAAGGCATCACCAACAGAAAAACTCACTAAATCCCCATCAGATGGACAGTGGTCAGCTGCATTTGTGATTCATCACATGGCAGATTCAGAGATCCAGTTTGGGGCACGTTTTGCAAAGACATTATCGGAAGATAATCCAAACATTGTGCTCTTTGATGAAGAGAAATTTCCAGCTGGATTGCACTATGAAAAAAGAAGTGTTGCACTCTCAATCGCATCGTTTGAGGCTTCACATAATATGAATTTTGAGATATTGAAAAATGCATCTGCTGATGATTGGAACAGGACATCTGTGCACCCTGAGAAAGGCCCTGTCTACCTAACTTCCTGGGTTAAATCCTGCGGTGGGCATATTGGTTCACACCTAGAACAACTGCGGAGCCTTACACAGTAGAACCTTCAATAAATTGAGGGATGTCACTCGATATAACCCCAAATTTGAACATACCACGGGCAAGAATGTGGGCCTATTATTGAGCCAGTTGATACAAAGGGGGATTTAAATGTCAGATTCAGGTAAGTGCCCAGTAGCACACGGTGCATTAACAGTTAATGAGTATTCAAATGTTAGCTGGTGGCCAAAGACGCTCAATCTAGATATTTTGCATCAACAAGATGCAAAAACAAATCCTCTTGGCCCAGACTTTAATTATCGCGAAGCATTAAAGAGTTTAGATATACCGGCATTGAAAAAAGACATGCATGCATTAATGACCGACAGCCAAAGTTGGTGGCCTGCAGACTGGGGACATTACGGTGGGTTAATGATCCGTCTTTCATGGCACTCAGCTGGAACATATAGAACAGCCGACGGTCGCGGGGGTGGCGGCAGCGGCAACATTAGATTTGCTCCTCTTAATTCTTGGCCAGATAACGTCAACTTAGATAAAGCGCGACGTTTGTTGTGGCCTATTAAGAAAAAGTATGGCAACTCTGTCAGCTGGGCAGATTTGATTGTTCTTGCCGGAACAATTGCCTACGAATCAATGGGCTTGAAAACTTTTGGTTTTGGTTTTGGACGCGAAGACATCTGGCATCCAGAAAAAGATGTGTACTGGGGTTCAGAGGCTGAGTTTTTGGCACCAAGTGATTCACGTTATGGCGACTTAAATGATGCCAGCACAATGGAAAACCCACTAGCAGCTGTTCAGATGGGTTTGATCTATGTAAACCCAGAAGGTGTTAACGGAAAATCAGATCCTGCAAAGACTGCCGCACATGTGCGCGAAACTTTTGCTCGCATGGCGATGAATGATGAAGAAACAGTTGCATTAACTGCAGGCGGTCACACCGTTGGTAAATCTCACGGAAATGGAAAGCCAGCTCTACTTGGACCTGCACCAGAGGGTGCCGACATCAGCGAACAAGGTTTAGGTTGGATGAACCACACCACTCGCAGTATTGGTCGTGACACAGTCTCAAGTGGAATTGAAGGCGCCTGGACTACTCACCCAACCAAATGGGACAACGGCTACTTCCATCTCTTGCTCAACTATGAATGGCAGTTAACAAAGTCACCGGCAGGTGCGACTCAATGGGAGCCAATTAATATTAAAGAAGAAGATAAGCCAGTCGATGTTGAAGATCCATCAATTCGCTTAATGCCAATGATGACTGATGCTGACATGGCGATGAAAGTAGATACTGTTTATAGAGAAATCTCTGAAAAGTTCTACAAAAATCCTGCTTACTTTGATGAAGTATTCGCAAGAGCTTGGTTTAAGTTAACGCACCGCGACATGGGACCAAGAGTTCGATACGTCGGACCTGATGTTCCTAATGAGGATTTAATTTGGCAAGATCCTATCAAGCCAGGAAATTCGAAATTTGATGTTGAATCTGTCAAGGCGAAAATTACAGCATCGGGTTTATCTGTTTCAGAATTAGTTGCAACTGCTTGGGATAGTGCACGAACTTTCCGTGGCTCTGACCTTCGAGGCGGGGCAAATGGTGCACGCATTGCACTTGCTCCACAAAAAGATTGGCAAGGAAATGAACCCGCAAGATTGCAAAAAGTATTAGATGTACTCAAGCCAATCGCTTCTGCCGCCGGTGCATCACTTGCAGACGTCATAGTTTTGGCAGGAAATGTTGGAGTTGAACAAGCTGCAAAGGCAGCAGGTGCAACTCTTCGTCTAGATTTCAAACCTGGACGTGGTGATGCAACAGCAGATCAAACAGACTCCGAATCATTTGAACCGTTAGAGCCACTTCATGATGGATACCGTAACTGGCAAAAAGATGACTACATCGTTACGCCAGAAGAGATGATGCTAGATCGCACTCAACTTATGGGCCTTACAGCTCATGAGATGACAGCACTTGTTGGCGGTATGCGCGTGATGGGTACTAACTACGCCGGCACAAAACACGGCGTATTTACAGATCGTGTTGGC
>Ga0315903_10002619_pt1 | contig 26110 bp, 35 predicted proteins | sample LakEriMetagenome_7_FD_203524 | JGI IMG/M metagenome (GOLD analysis project Ga0315903, IMG submission 203524) | Freshwater fungal communities from buoy surface, Lake Erie, Ohio, United States - Buoy 2 MA119 | ecosystem: Environmental > Aquatic > Freshwater > Lake | place: USA: Lake Erie, Ohio... | reverse complement strand
GAATATCTTGAAACCAAGAATCATCATCCCATCCACGATGAATACCAAATAATATTTCAATTCTAATGATTATAGATACATTTTTATTCAATGACGAATTTGACATGCTGGATATACATCTAGCAATTACCAATCACTTTGTTGACCGCTGGATAGTGCTGGAAGCAAGTAGAACGTTTAGTGGCATACCCAAGCCGTATAATCTAACCAACAACCTGGCGCGGTATCAGGCACAGTATCCTAACAGAATTCAAGTGGTCACGCTGGAGTTGACTGCTGACCAAACCAACTTGATTTGTGAAACCATGATGCGACAAGGTCTGCAACCTGCTATAGATCAATACAGCGCAGATGATATTATTATACACGGCGACCTAGATGAAATTGTTGACCCTACCAAGTGGCCGGCCATCGTTGATCTCATGAACACTCATGATCGCCCAGTTACCTGTGGATTTGAAATGTACATGTATAGGTTTGACCAGCGGGCTGATCGTGGCTGGAAAGGCAGTGTGGCGGCTAGAAAGCGCATGTTCGTTACCCCACATGAATTGTACAAAGGACAAAACGTCAAACGCAAAGACCGCAGTCATTGTGTGGGACTCAAAGAACCAGTGGGATGGCACTGGACCTGGATTGGCACAGATGAATTGGTAAAAAACAAAGCACGAAGTTGCATTGAAAGCCAACATAGAGATCCAGATCAAATACTTGAAGCATTCAAACGCCTGGACACAATATCAGCAATCAATCACAAGTGTACCACACAAACCATTGATACAGCATACCCTGAACAAGTACAATCAGTATTGAAAAACTATCCACAATATTGGAATCATGCCCCGGCGCTATAATGAAAACCGATCGAGAACTCAAGCAACAGCATCGTGCGGCTAGACAAGCACATCGTGAATCAAAAAGAAACCCATCGGTCACAGCGAGCAACCCCACAGTGATTGACTGTGCTTGTGTTATTCACGGCACTGGTTATGACTGGGAGTATGTGGAACGACTGTATAACATGCTAACACGCCAACTTCCAGGCGGCATACGTTTTCATGTGTACACTGAACATGATAGGTCAGTGCCACCACACATGATCAAGCACATCCTGGATGATTGGGGATTCGGCGGCCCAAAAAAGTCCTGGTGGTACAAGATGCAGTTGTTTAATCCTGCACATTTTTCAGGACGCTTGTTGTACTTGGATCTTGATGTGGTAGTGGTCAGCAACCTGGAATGGATCACCGCACTGCCTACAGACTATTTTTGGACCATTAGAGATTTTAGATATCTACAAAATCCTCGAATCAACTCCATGAACTCCAGTGTAATGTGGTTTGATGTGACTCAGTTTAGTTGGGTATGGGAAAAATTTAATTCTGGTCCTGTGTCGCAAATGATTCAAGGTTTCCCAGGCGACCAGGATTTTTTAAATCACACAATAAATCACAACCAGCGCAGATTCTTTGATGACAGTAAATTTCAAAGCTATCGTTGGCAATGTTTGGATGGTGGCTATAATTTCAAACGTCGTCACCATTATCAACCTGGGTCGGGCACTGTTATTTCTTCAGACACAGCAGTTGTGGTATTTCATGGCCGCCCTAAACCACATCAGATCACAGACTCCGTGATCCGGGAACATTGGCAATGAAACCAGTATTACCTTTTGTAGAAATAATGCTTACACAGGTGTGCAATCTAAGTTGCGCAGGATGTAGCACATACAGTGATTATCGTCATCAAGGCTATGCAGACTGGTCTACAACTCAGCAGTGGTTGCAACAATGGCTGGAAAAAATCTCAATTGAGGACATTGGATTCATGGGAGGTGAGCCCTTGATAAATCCACGTGTGCTTGAATGGCTTGAGGGTGTGCGCAAATTGTTGCCTGAAAGTCGTATACGTTTTCCAACCAATGCACTATTACTTGAAAAACACTGGGACGTTGTGGAGTGGTTGTATCAGGACGGCAATGCTGTTCTTAAAATAACCAACCACACTGATGGTGCAGTACTTGACACTATAGATAGGTTACGTAGCGCCTATCGTTGGGAACCCATACGTGAATATGGCATTGACCGATGGATCACAGATACCGGGTTAAGATTGCAAATAAACACACCCACAAAGTTTACTCAAACATTTCGGGGCACATACACAAACATGCAACCTTGGCGTTCTGACCCCAAGGAGGCCTACGCAAATTGTCACCAACAAACATGCCCCATGTTGTGGCAAGGTAGAATCTACAAATGTTCAACATCGGCCCTGACACAGTCGGCATGGCAAACACATGGTAACACTAACTTGGCTGTGTGGAAAAAATATTTTGATAATGAGACCAATGGTAGCATTGGACTCGATTCTCATGCTAGTGCAGTTGATCAGTTTGTGGAAAACTTTGGACATGCTCATGCAATTTGCGAACAGTGTCCTTCGGCCCAGCACCATGAATCTGCAATTGACCATCGGCTTCGGGTGGTACAACGATGACGGATTTTAACACAACTCATATGTCGCAGTTGCTGGGTCAACCCAATGTAACTGTGGTGTATCTCTGGGCCGACGGAGACTATTGGATCAAACAACAAGAATTTTGTGCGGCATTTCGAGCTGCACCAGCCTTGCACAATGTGGTAATTCATGTGCAATTCGAAGGACTGAGTCTTACTCGGGCCGGGGTAGTAGAAACAGTTCAAAAGATCATGCAGGAAACTGGTAGATCAACAGATTCTGTTTTTATCTACAGTCCCAATGCTGTTGCAGATGATGCACCTTGGATCAATCTGTTTTGGCGCCAATACAAAGTCAGTGATGAATTTGTTAGAAGTAAAACATATCAAACAGATAGTGCTAGAAACCTAGACCCAGACTGGCGACCCTGGGCATTGTTTGTGGGAAGAAGAACCACACCAAGATTGTTGGCGTTGTATGATATCTGGTGCGATTCTGCATTGAGAGAAAAATGTTTGATCAGTAAAATGATTGAGTCAGCGCCACCGATGCTTCAACCTTTTAACCAAGCTCATATGTTTTTTGATCAGCTGGATGATTGGATGCCACTATCAAATTCCATTGAGAAAATGCTTACATATAAACATTTTCAAAGTTTTTGCGCAAACATGCCCATCAATTCAGTAGATGGTTGCAAAATCACTGACCAATACATAGACATAGACACAGACAACGGTGACAATCGCAACGTGAGTCTTATTCAAAATTTAATAAACCTAAGTGGTAAATATCTGTTTGAAATTACATTTGAAACAATGACCAGGGGATTGACATTTACCCCCAGCGAAAAAACCATAAGAACCATAATGGCAGAAAAACCACTGATTGTTTATGCGCCCCAACATTTTTTACAACACATGCAAAGGTTGGGATTCAAAACCTTTGGTGATCTGTGGGACGAAGGTTACGATACATGTGAAGGGCCGGATAGGTATAAACGAATCATGACAATCGTAAAAAATGTTGCCAACATGTCCGCAAGTGACCAACTTGAATTATACGAAAACAGTAGACAAATTTGTAGATACAATAAACAACGTCTGATTGCATTGTCACGGCAAAGAGTCAACAGCCAATAGGAAATCAAATATGTATACATCAACACTTGAGTTAGATTGCCATGCACGGTCAGGTGCCAATGCTGTGGTTTTGGTTAACGTGGGCGAAAACACTTACGAATTTGAGTTAACTCCGACTATAAACTGGGTACCAAGTTCTTCCCAGGTGGGCGCACATAAAATATCACTGGATATTGCACTCACAACACCTGTTGCAAACACCAACTCATATGATGTTGATTTAAAAATCACAGCCCAGGGCAGTGATGTCTTGGTGTGTGGTTATTCTATGTCTTGGGGGCAGTTTCGAATCACCAGTCAGCCTGTTTGGGATGAGGCTGGGTGGCAACCCTATGACATATCTGGCCACCAAGGCGATAATGCTCAGTATCAAGGAAATGGTAGTTTACAAATACTTGCTGGACAAACAGTTGAGTTTACAGGCACAATCGTTGTGCCAACGGCTCGTTAAAAAGGATATGCAGCGTAGGGTTTGGGAACATAGTCCGGGTCATATACAGGTACCATGGAAAACACCGCAGAGCCAGACTCAATCTGTGTTTGTTTTTTTGTTATGACCACAGTCTCTACGTTGTAGTAGTTAAATGCAGGATCCATATGATTACTCCACCCCCAAAAACCTGATCCATGATTGGCTTCAACAAATCCAGTAAAGCAATGAAAGTCATCTCTCCACTCCAGTGGATAGTCATTCATTAGTAGTCTCCAACCTGGGGCCATTTTGGCTCGCCATGGCCAGGCCAGTATACGGGGTCTCTCCCACACATACGTGTCATTGACTTTTTCTGCCCAGGGCGTGCCGTGTAACATTTCTTGCAGTAATGGACCATGCCGCCAGGAGCCTTGTGCGATACCGCTGTGCAATGTGCAGTCCAAGGGAATGGTATATCCCAATTGACTTGCTCCGCGGAGTCCGTGACACAATCGTGCTGTATGATTTCTGTGATCACCTGACTCGGGCACATAATGACGTAGGTCCCCACGCAGGTTTCTCCACCATTCGGGAAAGTGTCGGGCACAGGGAATAGGTTCGGGCGCAGAGTCTGCTTGTTCTGCCCGCTCCCATGTCAAATAATCGTTGACCACAATATTCATACTATATGTAGTACTTTTGTAGTGGTTGACCAATAATTCCCATTTTGCTATAATAATGGCATACAAAGCAAAAAGGAGCTGACATGGGATACCGAATTATTGCAGACCGGTTTGAGACAGACATGATGCGCCAAAAGTATGGCCCACGCAAGGGTCTCGAAGGCCCGTTCAAATATGCCTCAGGACGGGTGCTGTATTACGATCCCCAAGAAGGTCGCTACTATGACCCCACCACAGACTTCTACCTCAGCCATGAGGAAATGGACGCAGAACATGGTATTCTTGTGCAACGACTGGTTGATTTCCAAAAGTAATACTTTTTAGTACTATTTTTTGTTGCAAAAAAGCCACATTTTTTCCGGTTGACCAGAAATGTCCATTTTGCTATAATATATGCATAGAGTAACAAAACAGGAGCCCAAAATGAACTTTGAACAAGCCATTGAAATCGTCCAGCAATACAAACAAGATTGGGCTCTGCCCGGACTGCTGGAAACCCTGCAACAGATGCAGGATTGTTACGACGATCTCAGCGGCCAGGAAGCCCGTGCATATCGTGTGGTTTTTCGTGACATGAGCCGGTTGTTTGCCCCGGCCTAAGCGGTTGACCAATAAATCAACATTTGCTATAATATGTTTTTAACGCACAAAAAGGAGCCAACTATGAGTGCAATTCGTGTAGTAAACGGTACTTACCGTAACAAATCCGTCCGTAATCAAGAATTTGTTCTTGTGAGCGGTTTCCAATCTGGTGCCAAAGGTAACTATGTTACTGTGAAAAACAATGGTACCTTCCCTAACTGCCCTGAAACGATTCGTATCAGTGTAGACAACATCTCAGATATTGAGTATACTAACGGCATGACACACAATAATACCGTACACTTTGAAAAGCCCGCACCTGTTGTTGAATCCGACGAGGATGCAATGACTCGCATTCGCGAGCGTTTTGAAATCCTTACTGAAATGACCAAGGCCACCGTGAGCGGTGACATCCGTGCTATGATTGTGTCGGGCCCTCCTGGTGTGGGCAAGAGCTACGGTGTTGAAACTGAAATTGAAAAGGCTTGCCTTTTTGACAAGTTGGCAGGCAAGCGACTGCGAGCAGAAGTTGTCAAAGGCTCAGCAACCCCCATTGGCCTGTTCCAAACCCTGTACAAATACTCAGATGAGAATTGTGTGATTGTGTTTGACGACTGTGACAGCATTTTGCTAGACGACGTGGCCCTTAACTTGCTGAAAGGTGCTCTTGACTCTGGCAAGAAGCGTACCATTAGCTGGTTGAGTGAGTCTAGTGCTCTGCGCCGTGAAGGCATCCCAGATCGTTTCGAGTTCAAAGGCAGTGTTATTTTCATTACCAACTTGAAGTTTGATCAGATGAAATCGCAAAAGTTGCGTGACCACTTGGACGCTCTGCAAAGTCGTTGTCACTATCTGGACTTGACGCTGGACACCATGCGTGACAAACTCCTGCGCATCAAACAGATTGCCAAAGACGGCGTGTTGTTCCAGGACTACGAGTTTGAAGAGGCAGTGCAAGACGATATCATTGACTTCATGCACACTAACAAGGACCGCCTGCGCGAAGTATCTTTGCGTATGGCCCTCAAGATTGCAGACTTGCGCAAGATGTCAGTGTTGAACTGGAAACGTTTGGCAGAGACCACTTGTATGAAGAGTGCCTAATATGGAAAAATTTGCAGTTTTGGTTGGTACAGTTCTGATTGCTATTGCAGGACTCCTGTTACTGAGTTTCTTATTGAGTTGGCCTGTGTACATGCTGTGGAACGGTTGCTTGGTGAGTGCCGTAGCAGGTGTTAGTGAGGTGACTTGGTTGCAGGCATGGGGTATCACTATCTTGTGTGGCTTCTTGTTTAAGACCACAGTCAACTCAAAAGATTAACCTTCCAAGGTTATCCCGGGCATTGGTTGGCTCCGGCCCGGGCTTTACAACAGGTACCCCTAAAAAGGTACCTGTTTTTTTGACTTCTAGTAGCAATAAGTATATACTGCTAATATGCCTCAACATCTTTTGATTCGTCTGGGACAAGACGGAGACCTTGAACTCAAATTTCGAATACGTGACACACCTGTTGCACAATTATGGACAGAACGTATGCAAGCTCGCGGCCACTATCCTTTGGACAATCCAGATAGATTTTATGGATTTGGCACCCTGGCACAAGAACAGGCTCGCGCGGTTGAGTATATCCAACGTTGCATTGCCACCATCAATGCACATGAAACTATAATACATAGACCATTTGAGTACACACAAGACTGCCTTAATTATCTGCACAATATATTTGAACAGTATCATGGATTGTTGGATCAACAAAACAGTGACTATTGGTCTCGTGCTCCGACTCAGGTTAGAAAGGCTCTGGCAGAACTAAACTTGGCTGTGCATAGATGTGAAAGTTCAATGAAAGAAATTTATCCAAGATTGGTTTGCACATGGTTTGGTATGCCCAAAACATGTCAACTGGATCAAGAACTACAGGCACAATACAGTGAGGATCATGTTGAATTTGGCACAGTGTATCTCAACTACTGTGAGATTGGAAAGACTGCTGAGGACTTGGCCAACGACAATGATAAGTACATAGGTGATGATGCGTTCAAGCCATTCAGTCACTACAGTGCCGATTTTAACGTACAGTTCCGGGCTCAAGATTTAACTGAACGTTACGGCAAAATTCAAACCTATATTGACCAACACCGTGACTTTTTTCTTGCGCATGACATCACAAGTGTGTATAATACACAAGCACGACCTGTGAGATTTCCAGTTGCTGATTTAATCTATGATGGCAACCGTGAACAATTATTATCCCAAATTGCTGCAAGGCAATGGGTACAACAAGCAATACTCGAATGAAAAGATGCACAATACAAATCCGGGATGAAGTAAACATCCGACTAGAAGGACTAGATTTAGATGCTCGCAAAGCCTTGGTCACGGCTTTCAAATATGATGTTCCATATGCACGTTATTTGCCCGCAGTTAGACTGGGACGCTGGGACGGCAAGGTTTCATACTTCCAGTTAGGCGGTAGCACATACACAAACTTGTTACCCGAGATCATTCCCATACTTGACAAGTTCAATTATGATATCGAAGTAGATGATCAAAGAGACTACTCAACCACGTTTGCATTTGAACAAGTGCGTGAGGATTCGTTTGCACATATCAAGTGGCCCAAAGGACACCCTGCTGCGGGTGAGCCTATCATCATGCGAGACTATCAAGTAGAAATCGTCAACAACTTCCTGGCCAACCCGCAGTGCCTGCAAGAGGTGGCAACAGGTGCAGGTAAAACAATCATGACAGCGGCCCTGAGCAATGCGGTTACACCGTATGGGCGAAGCATTGTGATTGTGCCCAACAAAAGTCTAGTGACACAAACAGAAAAAGATTACATCAACATGGAACAGGATGTGGGTGTGTTCTTTGGCGATAGAAAAGAGTACGGCCGCCAGCACACTATTTGTACCTGGCAAAGTTTGAACGTGCTGTTAAAGAATACCAAAGCAGGCACAGGTGAAGTAACCATCGGTGAGTTTCTTGAAGGTGTGGTATGTGTTATTGTAGACGAAGTACATATGGCCAAAGCAGATGCACTCAAAACCTTGCTAACTGGTGTGATGGCTAGAGTGCCAATTCGGTGGGGGTTGACTGGAACTATTCCCAAAGAGAAGTTTGAAAGCCAAGCCCTGTTGGTAGGACTTGGACCAGTTATTGGCAGGCTCAGTGCCAATGAACTGCAACAACAAGGTGTACTGGCCAACTGTCATGTGAACATTGTGCAGTTGGTAGATCATGTTGAGTACAAAGAGTATCAATCAGAACTCAAATATCTGCTGGAAGAATCAGGCCGCCTGGATACCATGGCTGAACTGATCCGCCGGGTAAACGAAACAGGCAACACCCTGGTACTTGTGGACAGGGTGGCTGCAGGACATGCACTAGTAGAACGACTAGGCGATCGTGCTGTGTTTGTAAGCGGGGCAACCAAAGCAAAGGACAGACAAGATGAATACGACGAAGTCGCAGACTCAACAGACAAAATCATTGTGGCCACTTACGGTGTGGCAGCGGTTGGAATTAACATACCGAGAATCTTTAATCTGGTGCTTATTGAGCCCGGTAAGAGCTTTGTTAGGGTTATCCAAAGTATTGGTAGGGGCATCCGAAAAGCAGAGGACAAAGATCATGTGCAAATTTGGGACATCACCAGCACCTGCAAGTTTGCCAAGCGACACCTGACCAAACGCAAACAGTTCTACAAGGAAGCCAACTACCCTTTCTCTGCAGAGAAACTGGAGTGGATGAAGATAGCATGAAAAAGTTAGTAACTTGTGGCGACAGTTATATGAGTCTAGACTCGCCTCCGGGTGAAGTCACAAGTTTTTTACAACTGTATGCTGAACGTAAAAATTTTTTACATGTTAGTCTGGCTCGAGCCGCCGCCACATGCTTTGCCATACGGTTACAAATTGACAGTGCTATTGAACGCGGAGCTGACTTTGTAATAGTAGGATGCACCTCTAGCAACAGAATGGATGTGGCAGCACCAGGGGTGCAGAATTACAGCTGGGTCAAATTAAACAATATTCTGTACACAGGATATCGTAGCCTAAGTGAACACAACATCAAATCAAAAAATCCATTGGTTGTGAGTGATGTGATAGAAAACTTTTTGAATAAAAAACACGAAACTGTGTTGAATGACCATCAGCGCCTGGCAATCAAAAACTATGTGGCAGACTTGCACAATAATAATTTAAAGCGCCAAGAAAATTATTTTGTCATATCCGATGGATTACGAAAACTGCAACATTATCAAATACCCTTTGTGTACGTACCACACGGACTGGGAGACATGGATTGGTCCTGGGTGACAAAAGTATGGCCGTCTGACCGCCTTCCTTGCCAGATGCCAAACGGTGTTTTTGATTTTGAGCGTAGTGTTACACACAATGGACAAGCCGCTCATGACGGATTTTTAAACACACTTCTGGAACTCACTGAGGATTGGAATTGAAAAAGAACTTGACATTGTGTGACAAATACTGTATTATAACACTATGAGAATATTAACATTAGACAACACCTATTACGATCTAAATCACTTGCCTGAAGAAGTGGATGACATGCGTTTTGCCATACTTGACAATTCCAATCCAGCAGATCCAGACTATCATTTCATTCCCTTGATCTTTTTAGAATCGTTCAATGCACCTGCCCTGGTGTTGCGCATTGGCACACAAACAATCAAAATGCCCATGGATTGGCAGATACTGATTGGTGAACCCGACGTGGGTGACCTAGAAGTACTACCACTGACCTCGATCAATGATAGAGGTTTCAAGGTATTTCAATTCAATCCACTAAGCAGTTATAGGCCCTCCTTCCCGGATATTGAAATACTAGATGTGTATCATGAAGTCAACTGGTACGCACCCAAACTCAAGAACGGTCAGATGTTGGCCGTGCCCTTGAACGATGACGCAGAACCTGACTGTGTGTACTTTGTGAAAGATGTCAGTCGCAACTGTGAAATCGTCAACTATAATCTGGCTTGGTAATGAAACTCAAATACGACTCATATGACATTGGTGGAGAAGTTGTCAAAGACAACGAGACTTATCTGCTGAAGGACAATCGAATACTAAACAATCTTGTGTTGAGTTCCACCAAACTGTACCGCGGGCAAGCCACACGTGGGCATAGCCATCCCGGTCAAGAAGAAGTTTATTTCTTTGTGCAGGGTACTGGCGTAATGATTGTTGACGACGAAAAATTTCGTGTGGCATCCGGTGATATTATTCTTGTGCCGGACGGGGCATTCCACAGAGTTATAAACGACGGTGAAATGCATCTGTTGTTTAACTGTGTGTTTGATGGAAAGCGCAATCACTGATGGGAAATCTCAAACCTGGTGCTACTTACATTTATGAACGTGCTGAAGGTATCGTATATGCACGTGAGTCAGGTTCTGATCCCAGTACACGTCAGGTGGTAGGGTATGAGTCAGGTACGGAATATGATCCCATCAACGGTCACAAAATAGACTACGATTCAAGAACCGCAGATGGTAGACCCTTACGCGATCACATACAGGAAAACAAGATGTGGGGTGAGATACGTAGAGCCGCAAAGACCAATCCCACTTTACAAGATGCCCTGGAACGTGCTATAGTAATCTATAAACTAAGCAAAACAGATGAGTGACAAACTAAACATTGCCAATGAGATGCGACAGTTTGACCGCAAGAACAGATCATTCTACGACGAACTCACAGCAGAAGAAAAGAAAAAGTTTTCAAACTATCTCATGATACGTTGGGGATCAGCAGTGGAAGGCTCAAGGGAACTGCAAGAGTTCTATGTCATCAGTTGCAACGAACGACTGAACAAACACTTCTTTGACGTTAGCAAGCACCCCAAACTACATTGGCTCATGGCCACGTCAGTGAGTCCAGACCTGGGCACACCAAGACATCCTTGGATAGCCCCCAAGAAAAAGGAAGCAGGACTCAGTGGCAAACGCAAAGCCTTAATGGCCATATACCCCACATACAAAGATGATGAGATTGATGTAATGTGCGAGATCACTACCCAGAAAGAAATTGACGCATACAATCGTGCCGCAGGTGCTGACAAAAAATGATTGCACATGTGGTTGTCAACGGGTGTAGTTATATGGAAAGTTATGCCCACGGTGGAGGACATATTGATCTAGCTCGCCGCCTAGGATTTATAGGCAAATTTAATATACCACAAGCATCAACGTTGGCCATAGGCGGTAGTGCAAACAGCAGAATACTACGCACTACTCTCAAACACAGTTACCAGACAACTCAGCCTGTACTTTATGTGCTGGGTATGACGTTTTTGTCAAGGTTAGAGATCCCAATCTGCGAACCAGAAAACGAATTTGAAGGTCGCTGGGCAAATCCACAAAACCAGGAATTTCAGTCACGTTGGCAATACAAATGGACAAAAAAAGATTCAGATCGATTTGTGGAAACAAAACTCAAAAGCGAAGTATATTCTATATTGGATCGCATAGAAGATCTGATGTATCGCATGTTGGCAACCATAACTGATTTAAAAAGTCGAGGTCATCGTGTGATTATGTTTCAACAGGCCGACAACTTGTATCAATCGTATCTAGATAATCCCAGACTGGCCTTGTTTGATCAACCTGAAATTGTGGGAAAATTTCGATGGCGAGCCACTGCCTGGCAAGCTGAACAAGGCGTACCGCCAAAAGATTATGGACTCAATGCACCATATGTGCCGCCAGACATGACCCACCCGGCTGGCGGACATCACCAAAAACTAAATGAATATTTGACAAACTACATTCAAGAGCGTAAACTATTAACATGAGTTTTGTGTGCGAGTATTGCAAAAAGACTTTCATTAAAGAAACGTCGCTGTTGGTGCATTCCTGTGAGCCCAAACGCAGACGCTTGGCTCGAGATGAAGCAGGCGTTCGAATGGGATTTCAAGCCTACATCAAATTTTACGAAACCATGCAAGGATCGGCCAAGAACAAAACACACGATGACTTTTGTGACAGTCCTTATTATCGAGCATTTGTCAAGTTTGGCAACTACTGTGTAAACTCCAATGTAATCGCACCAGCACGTTTCATGACCTGGTTACTGAAAGCACAAAAGAAAATTGATCATTGGTGTAGTGACAATGTGTACACAGAGTACTTGATAGAATACTTGCGTGTGGAAGCGGTGGATGACGCTTTGACTCGAGCAATAGAACACAGCATGCGTTGGGCCGAGGAGACAGGCAATCCCGCACATGACTGGATGCGCTATGGCAACACCAACGCCTTGTGCTATGCTGTCACAGCCGGACGTATCAGTCCTTGGGTAATTTACAATTCAGAATCAGGACAAAAGTTTCTGAGCGAATTGAGTACGGAACAAGTGGCCATGGTCTGGCCCTATGTTGATTCAGATGCTTGGCAAAAGAAGTTTACCAACTACCCAGCGGATCAAGAGTATGTGAAAGATATATTGAACAAGGCAGGATGGTAATGAGCGCAGACATTGACATTGACTTTGCCAACAGAGAAACTGTGTTGAAATTGATTCAGCATGTGCCTGCACGACAAAGCAATGGACGCCGGCACAACTCGGGCATCTATGTAACAGACATTCCTCAAGATCCCGTCAATCAGTGTGCCGCAATAGATTACGAGGAAGCAGAGCAACGTGGATATTTTAAATTGGACTTCCTAAACATGAGTGTGTATCAGTTGATCCGTGATCCTGCACACTATGAAGCAATGCTCACAGCAAGCCCACCTTGGGAACTACTGTGGACCGACGGACCTTGGGCCTCTCAACTGGTACACGTGGGCAATTATACAGATTTGCTCAAAAAGATGAAACCAGATTCGATACCCAGGATGGCTGCTTTTATCTCAATTATTCGCCCAGGCAAAGCACATCTACAACTTCAGCCCTGGGATAAAGTATTTGCTGGGGTATGGGACGGAGATGACTCACAAGGCTACACATTTAAGAAAAGCCACGCAGTTTCCTACGCGGCCTTGGTTGTCTTGCACATGAACTTGCTCAATCAAGTCGACGCACCAGCGTAATCGATTTTCTCTTGCCTTTTCTTCGCACTATATCCAGCAGACTGCATGCTGGGCCGTGCAGGATTTCTAAGTCTTTATTGACAAAAGTTCGCAGAGTGTAGCGGAATTGTTCCCAATCACCACGCAGAAATATGTTGATAGGGATTGAGCGATTGCTTTCCCACCACCATGTGCTGGCCAGTTCTAAAAATAATATCTTAGATTCTTGATCTATCACCGCGCCGAAGTCGTAGATGGTGGTGACAACATCGTCTCGGTTCTGCACTACCCCCACATATTCTGCATTGGCATACACGCACAATGTTATGAAAGGATATTTTTCTGTTAATTTGTCAAAGATGTTGTTTCCCATTGCGGTTATTTATGGACAGCAGATTTTGGATAAACTAAATATAACATGTATTCCACCACCGCCTATCTTTATCAGCAACTTGTCCGAGTACTTTTGGTAGATACCAGTGGCGGGTATTTTACAGCGAGGTACGATCCTGTGTACGCAAAACAACTAACAATAAACAAGGGAGTGGACAATGTTCTACTATTTGAATTCATAAATCAAGACCAGAAACCGGTAAACATTGCTGGTTCTAGTTTTGTTTTCCGTGTGGTGAATCAAGCAGGGGATGAACTCTTGGTTACCAAACCCATGGAAATCTTGAGTTCGGCACTGGGCCGAGTCAAAGTAGTATTGGATTCTGCAGATACTATCAACATTCAGGCACAGCCAGCCAGTTACAGTATTCAACGCAGCGCAGGAAACTATGTGCAGGCGGTATATGTAGATGCTAACTCACAAGCCAGAGCAGATTGCAACATAGTAGACAGTGTATTTCCACAGTTTGTGCCCAGTGCAGTATGCACAGTGCCCGACATGTATGGTAAAAACAACTTTGTGGGCACAGCTCCTACACAATTTCCTGACTGGGCACTCACACCACAACCACAGAACTCTATTCAACAAACCGAATTCTACAGCAGTCACATGCCCACAAATGGTGCCAGCCTGACCACAGTGAAGTTTGATCTAGATACCTACACCGGCACAGTGAAAGTACAGGCCGCAGATAACTATGAATCAGTTTGGTATGATGTTACTGAAACTAGACAGTATCTGAGTGAAACAGTTACTGATTATTTCAATGTAATTGGATTTCATCCGCTGTTGCGATTGGCACTGAATAATTCTATTGGATACGGCGCATCGGGCAATGTGCAGGTCACCGACGGCGTGGTCACTGGTATAAGCATCACCAACGCAGGTTATTACTACGTGGCTCCGCCCAGTATTCAAATCCTTGGAACAGGATCTGGTGCTGTGGCCACTTGTACCATTGGTGATAACAACCAAATTTCTGGAGTGACCATTGTGAATGGTGGTTCAGGCTACTTGCCAATTCAATTCCAAGGTTCAATTGCTGCAACCGCGATATTCACAAACGGCAAGATTGAAAACGTTCAATATCGTTGATCTAGCGCAATAAATCTGTTATACTCAACAGATGCTAGACGTCCTTGCTTACCTGCCCGCAAAAAGAAAGCCCAGTCCACAGGGTTGGTTGAGTTTCAATGCGGTATGTTGCACCCATAATGGTAACAGTGCAGACAAACGTGGACGTGGTGGGATCAAAGCGACTGAATCAGGTTGGAGTTACCATTGCTTCAACTGCGCATACACAGCCAGTTTTATTCTAGGACGCACAGTTAGTTTCAAAGCCCGAAGATTACTGGGATGGATGGGTGTGCCAGACAATGAGATTGACATGCTCAATCTTGAAAGCCTGCGTCACCGTAGCATACACGGCATACTGGAAGATCGACAACGAGTATTCAACGCACTCAGTACTATTGAGTTTGAAGAAGCAGATGACTTCCCTCCGTTCTCAGAAGTAGTCACACCAGAGTTCCCTGCATACTGGAACTATATCCAAAAACGTAGAGTACCAGAAGACTTTCCCATAATGACTTCTATCAAAACAGATGGTGTTCATTGGGTCAGGCCGTTTGTGTTGGTTCCGTTCACATACGACAACCGGGTGGTAGGCTGGTGTGCTAGGTTCTTGGATGACAAACAGCCCCGGTATATCAATCACTCACAACCAGGCTATGTGTTTGGAACAGACTTGCAACATGCCAATTGGCAACATGTGTTGGTGATGGAAGGCATATTTGATGCACTGTCAATTGGTGGCCTGGCCGTGATGCACAACACCATAAGTGACGCACAAGCAAGATTGATTCGCAGTCTTGGACGTGAAGTCACTGTGGTGCCAGACCAAGATGTCGCAGGTGTAGAACTTATTGACCGTGCTGTGGAACTGGGCTGGGCAGTAAGCATACCTGAGTGGCCTGCGGGTTGCAAAGATGTCAACGATGCTGTAATAAAACTAGGTCGACTAGGGGCCTTGCTAACTATTATGCAAGCAAGAGAAACTAGCCGAATTAAAATAGAAATAAGGAAGAAACAACTTGTTAAAAGACTACGGACTTGATGTCCAAAGACTATTTCTAGAAATGATGTTGGAAGACGCAACAAGTTATGTGCGTGTTCAAAACATCTATAACCCGCAGAACTTTGACCGGAGTCTAAGGCCAGCGGCTGAGTTCATCAAAGAACACTCAGACAAACACAAGACCATGCCTGACAGGCAGCAGATTTCTGCAACCACAGGTGTCAAACTGCAACCAGTGCCAGACTTGAACGAAGGTCACTTTGACTGGTTCATGGGCGAGTTTGAGGCATTCACTCGACGTCAGGAACTTGAACGTGCTATTTTGAAATCAGCAGACTTGCTGGAGAAAGGCGAATTTGAACCCGTTGAAAAACTCATCAAAGATGCAGTACAAATATCACTCACTAAAGACATGGGCACAGACTACTTTGCTGATCCTAAGGCTCGCATTGAGAAATACTTCAACTCGGGTGGACAAGTAAGCACAGGATGGCCACAACTGGATAGATTGTTGTATGGCGGATTCTCAAGAGGTGAACTAAACATTTTTGCTGGCGGATCGGGTTCGGGCAAGAGTCTTGTGATGATGAACATTGCACTGAACTGGTTGCAACAAGGCCTGAGTGGCGTTTACATTACACTAGAACTATCAGAAGAACTCACAAGTTTGCGAACAGATGCCATGTTAACCAACATGAGCACCAAGGATATTAGACGTGACATGGATACCACCGAACTCAAGGTCAAACTTGTGGCCAAGAAGTCGGGCAACTATCAAGTGAAAGGTTTGCCGGCACAGAGCAACATCAACGACATTCGTGCGTATTTGAAAGAGTATCAAATTCAAACAGGCAAAAAGGTAGACTTTGTGATGATTGACTACTTGGACTTGCTGATGCCGGTGAGTGCCAAGGTGTCGCCCAATGACTTGTTTGTAAAAGACAAGTATGTGTCAGAAGAACTACGCAACTTGGCCAAGGAACTGGCAGTGCTAATGGTCACTGCAAGCCAGTTGAATAGAAGTGCAGTAGAGGAAATTGAATTTGATCACTCGCATATTTCGGGTGGTATCTCTAAAATTAACACAGCAGACAACGTGTTTGGTATCTTTACGTCACGTGCAATGAAAGAGCGTGGCAAGTATCAAATACAATGTATGAAGTCTCGAAGCTCGACCGGCGTTGGTCAAAAGATTGATTTGGAGTACAACATTGAAACCATGCGCATTACTGATGAAGGTGGAGACGAGGGCACTGGATACAACAGACCCCAAAGCAGTATCATGGACTCAATCAAGGCCAAAAGCCAGGTCAAGACTGCTGATACCGGAGGGGATGGTGAATCATCTCCACCATGGGAACGAGCCACAGGAACTCCTGCCTGGGAAAAAGGCCCACAGGACACAGGCAAAGTAACAGCAGATGTTCAAAGTGCAAAATTAAAACAACTGCTGGGACAGATTAAATCTTCATGACAGACATCTTTTGTCCCATGATTCACGGCGGGTTAAACGTCAATCTAAAGACCAACGACAATTTAGCATATAACCAATGCTGTCTGAGCACCACTCCTTTGACTTTTGTTGAGCAGGATATAATTGACTGGACTGGCAAAAATCTCAATAGAAACAGACAGGTCAATGATACCAATCAATGGCTTCCTGGATGCGGACAGTGCGAGACATTGGAAAAAGTTGGAATAAAAAGTTTTAGAAAGTCAATGATTGATAAATTTGGAACAAAAACAAACTTATCTGGACCGCAACGCATTGACTTGTTGTTTGACCGTAGTTGTAATTTGGCCTGCAGAACATGTGGTCCGCACTCTAGTACATTTTGGTCAAAACATTTAAAAGAAAACAACTTGATCCAATCGGTGTTGCCACAGACCAATAACATAAACAGAATACACACAATTCTCAAAAACTTAAATCTAGAAAATCTTGGAATGGTGCAATTTTGTGGTGGCGAAACATTACTAGGTACTAACTATTGGCAAACTGCTCAACTGTTGACAACACTAGTACCAAACTCAAAAACTCAATTAGAATTGGGATTTCAAACCAATGGTACTCAGCCCATTGATCCAAAGTGGTTTGAAGTAATTGATAAATTTAAATTGGTCAAACTGATGATCAGTATAGACGGAGTTGGTGACAAATTTGAATATTTGAGATGGCCTGCAAGTTGGAATCAAGTTGCAGATAACATTTTAGAACTAAGAGAAAAACTTCCCGGCAATGTGATGTTTTTTGTACAAGAATGCACCAGTTGTTTGAATCTGTATTATTACAATGAAGTTGGCAATTGGGTCAAAAATAATTTTGCCACCAATCGAGAAGGCGATCCAACGAATTATACCACACAACTTGCTGAGCATGGTTATCTTAACGTTAACACAATCACGCAAGAGTATGTTGACGCTTTGCAAGGAACAGACATGATTCACATGCTGTCTCCAAATTGGCAAGAACGCCCCGATGTTATTAAAACTTTTCTTAAAGAAACACAAAAATTTGATCAACTCCGGGAGCAGGATTGGAAAAAAACTTTCCCCGAAGTTGCTGAGTTTTATCGTCGGTATTTGTAATTAAGCCACAGCGCCTTTGATCACAGCATAGCGTAGTACCAAGGCTTCACTTAGTGATCCGGCGGTGTTGTTTCTAACATAGATAGTAGCACTACCGGCTGCACATGCGGCATTGATAGTGTATGCACCCAGGGTACCACCACTTTGATGTTGTAATACCAGTAAGTCATTTGCGCCAATTGTACTGTTGGTCAATACAAAACTCACTATAGTAGCCGCACTCAATGCAGTGGCCTGCATGGTGATCTCACCAGTCTGTTTGTTGAGTGTAACACCAGTGGCCTTGTTACCTGTTTGAGCAACTGTGCCACCAGTACCTACAGTATATCCTACTCCACCTGCACCACCGGTGACCAGGATATTGCCTCCACTAGTAAAAACGTTGGCCGGGAATGTTGTGACGTTGGCAGTGACGTTGGCTGATAGTGTTTTGGTCACAGCACCAATAGGTGATGTGTACAACTTTAATGCACTACCAGCCGAGGTAGTAGTATAGGTTTCCATGGCCACAAAGTCAATGCCCAGGGTTCCTATGTTGCCTGCGCCCAGCACATATCCTGTGTTGCCATATCCTGATCCAGTTATCCTGGCTATGATGTCATTGGCTTGAACTGCTGTGGGTGCAGCCGCTGTGCCTCTGGCTGCTCGTTGTACAAATGCTGACTGTTGACTAGTACCAAAGGAGTCAACAGTTACCCTGGCACTCACACCATCATTGCCGGTGATATGAAGCATGCTACCTGCATTGTAAATGGGTTGATATGCGCCGCTGGTACTGCCCACAATGTTTAGAGCACCGCCTGTGTTGGCCGCCACAACAGGAGCATAGATTGACACAAGACCAGTGTCCAGGGCTTGGAATGCCACAGCATTAGCAGTGGTGTATGTGCTAAGGTTTCCACCTACGTTCAAGTTAGCACCAATGCCCACACCGCCTGCCACAGTCAATGCACCGGTTGTTTTGCTAGTACTAGGAGTAGTTGCGACTATATTGACTGTGTTGGTAAAATAGTTTAACGGACGATTTAAATCGTAGATGGTAATGGTAGCACCATAGTCTACAGAGCTGAATGAGAACTGATAGGTACCAGTTGCGGCAAATGTAATAACACCGCCTGAATATCCTTGGATGCCAGTTGTGCCTAGAGTAACCGAGGCAGGCAAGGTCAATGTATGTGCGGTACTAGTGACATTTATTGCAATTTGTACAGTGCCTGCTGTGCCACTCACTGGCCAATTAGCAAAACTCAAACTGATAGGCCCTGTGGTTGAAATCAACTGATATTGTCCAGCACTATAGTCAATGGGAACGGAACCAGCACTTGCTGTGTTTTGCACATAAGTGTAGCTGACATCTTGTAATTTGACGGCGTATATTAAGTTATCTGCCATGTTGTTGTTTAGAGTGGTACCACTCAAGGCAGCTTTGAAAATACCATTGTTTTGCAAGTCTGTAATCTCAGTTTCTGCATAACTAAAATTGGTTTTGATGTTGGTAAAGTTGTCCCTGAACCCTTGTGTGTTGTTGGGTTGTCCGGCAACTGGGTATGTACCATCTACGTTGTTTGGGTTAATTTGACTTGTCATGGGGATTCCTGTATAATAGATATTTATTAGAATCTAAAAAGCACTAAATAATCCAAAGGCCCAGATCGAATGCAGAAAAAGACCCGAAGTTTACTAGAAGAACTAGACTCGTTGTATGTAGAGCGTGATCGCCGCCTGATAATTGAAACTCGGGCCGACAGCATTATATCCAGCGCCATACGACTGATAGAACAAATCGAAGCAGAGTTTGGTGCAGAACAAGCTGACAATCTCACACGTAAATTGCTCAATGCAATACGTACCAAAGATGCTGGCAAGTTCTCGCGTTCAGTTAGGAGAACCAATGCAGATTCATGAATTAACACGACCACGCAAAATTAACGAAGTAGTGGGAGCCGCAGGAGCTGTGGCCAGCGGTATAGGATCCGCTCTGGGCAAAAGTTTAATGACCCAGGCGTTTGGCCAAGACGTAACACCGCAATATGGTGATACTCAAAATCGCGAACAAGGCTTTCAGGCATTGGCCAACAGCTCGGCGGCCAAAACACTGGCCACTACCATGCAAACTGCCTGGCAACAAACTGTGCAAAACTTCCTGGCCAACAGTAAAGATTCCAGTGGTAACCCTCCTACCAATCTCAGTCAAGTAACCCAGCCCAGTATCGCAACTCTCAAAACCAATCTTCAAGACCTAGTTAACAAAATGATCGGGCGTCAAGGTTCAGACTACAAAAACATACCAACCTTTGTCAGTGATCCCAACTTTAAAGACAATGCTGAAGATATCATAGTTGACATTGACAAATCTATAGATGCAATCTACAACGCTACATTGAATAATACTGACCCCAAAGCCGTGGCAAATTTGTTTACTCAGTTGGTTGGCATGGGGATATTGCCAGCACAGAATATAATGGCCTATGATACTGGTCGAAGAGGAGTGGGTGGCGCAGGCGCGGTAAAAGGAATAAGTTCACAAACACAACAACTTGCAAATGCCGCAAAGTTTGACAATGCTGAAATAGCCTCGCTTCAACAAGCCGTACAAAGATTGGGTATTACATCAATAACCGATCCAAGAATTGCAGAACTAACAGGCCTACAAAGGGCTGCAGAATAAAATGACAAACTTGTTTGAGGGCGGCAATGTTTTCAAAGATGCACAAGGCCAGCCCGTAACACAACGCATCAAACAAGCAGACATACCCAGCACAGTGGCCTGGTTGGAAGCAGTCACAGGTCTTGATTTATCACATGATAAAGATGAAAACGGCGTTCCGATCAAGTGGTTGGGCTCAACAGGCAAGAAGCCTGACTCAGGTGACCTAGACCTTGCTGTGGATGCTAACGAAATAACCAAGGCTGAACTCAAGGGCATGCTAGATGCCTGGGCCACAAAAAACAAACAAGATCCTCGAGAATGGTGCAGACTGTCAGGTGAAGCTGTGCATTTTAAAACGCCCATACAAGGCGACCCCAAGCGTGGTTATGTGCAAACAGACTTCATGTTCATGCCCAATTTAGAATGGGGCACATTCTGGCTGGGTGGTGGTGCAGGATCGGCCTATAAAGGTGTGTTTCGTAATGTGCTGATGTCAAGCATTGCCAAAGCACTGGGACTCAAAGCCTCAGCTAAGGGTATTATTAGTCGTCAGACTGAAAAAGTAATCACAATGGATCCAGATCAAGCCGCTGGTATATTGCTGGCTCCACAGTACAAACGTAATCAGTTGATGACTGTAGAAAACATTTACAAAGCCTTGGCCATGGACCCTGATCGTGATGTCAAACTAGCAGACTTTCGTGAATATCTCTCACGTGAGGGTGTAAAGGAACCTGAAACGGGCATGGCAGAAAGTGACGTTCACTTCTTGGCACGTCTACGTGATAGAATTGTAAATCGGGGTTATGTTGCTCTTGTGGAAGCTGAGCAAGCTGGTGTAGGCGGTAGAGCCAAGGGTATTGAACACCTGGAAGATCTTGTGTTCCGACGTGGCACACAAGGCATCCGAGACGCACTAGAAATTGTCAGTCATGCTACACAACAGCCCCGAACAGTCACAGCCAAGTGGGACGGCAAACCTGCTGTGATATTTGGGCGCAAGCCTGCCACAGGCGAGTTTGTGCTGACAGACGGGTCGGGCTTTGAAGCCAAAGGCTACGATGGTCTTGCTACCAGTCCTCAAATGATGGCCGACATACAGAGCAAAAGATCCGGGGACAGAACTGAATTGATTCAACTGTATGCCACATTGTTTCCTGTGCTAGAAGCCGCATTGCCCCCAAACTTCCGTGGCTATGTCAAAGGTGATTTGTTGTACATGTCAACCCCGCCTGTGGAAGCAGGCAACTATGTGTTCCGTCCCAACACTGTGGAATACCGAATCCCAGTCAAGAGCACACTGGGACAACGCATTGGCAACTCAAACATTGGCATTGCCATACACTCAATGTATGCGGATGTGGGTGAGCCACGTCAGCCCTTGAGTGGAGTAGCGTTTAATCCAGTTCCTGGACTGATGTTGGAAAAGCCAGCCAGCCCTCGTCAACTTGAAACTGAAACCAACACTGAAAAACAACTCAAACAGTTGATCAAGTCTCAGGGCCAAGCAATTGACACCTTGTTCAACCCCACAGAATTGCGGGCACACAAGATCACAGACCTGGCAAAACTGTGCGTGGACTTTATCAACACCAAAGTTGGAGCACCACTCAACGGTGCTACGCTACTGCCTGAGTTTGGCAAGTGGTTGGAAACAAAGGTCACTCCGCAAAAGTTCCGTAACATTGTGGAATACTTGAACAGCCCTACGTCAAATACTCCTGCTCTGGCAGCCGCATTCAACGCATTTAACTTGTTGCATGACGTCAAAATGCACCTGCTACGCCAGGCAGATACAGAGCACCCAGGGCAAGAGGGCTGGGTTATGGCCACCCCTGTAGGCTATGCAAAGGCGGTAAATAGATTTGATCCCAATGCATTTGCGGCTCAAAATAGACAGAGAAACAATCCGCAACAGGCGTGATTTTTCCAAACTGGCTAAATAAAAGCAGGTCCATAGAGGCCACTAACTTAAAGGAAATTTATCATGGCAACATTTACAAAAGTAAACGGAACTACACAACCAGTATTTGCACTGGATGTGGCAAACGGTTCCATCGCAGGCACAGCTAACGTAGCAGCTCAAGGTCCAGTTCAGATCCAAGGTCCAAAACTTGACTTCTTCACTTTGACAGCTAACGCCGCGTTGACCAACGCTGGTAACGTTAACGGTTACTTGAACAACGTTTTGACGGCAGTTCAACAACTTGGTACAATCGCAATTTACCAAGCTGGTGCCACAGCTGGTACAATCAACTTGGCTATCTATCCAAGTGGTGCTTACACCACAACAACATTGGTTGCAGCCGCTCAAACAGCCAACGCAACAGGTGGCTTGAACATTGGTATCCCAACAGCCAACGTTGCTGCATCAGCTACATTCACTAACCTGTAATCAGTTAGCGATCGTCAAAACCCTGGAATTAAAAACTCCAGGGTTTCTTTTTGGCATTAAATACTCACAGAATGAAGATCATATGCCGTACCCTTTTTGATTGCAGTCTCACTGGTGTAACCGGACACTTCAGATCAAGTGAGATTCCTTTTGTGGATCGAGCCGGACAGACTGTACACAACCAACATGACTGGAATCATTCGCGAAACCAACAACGCAATTGGGAAACACTCTTGCAAATTATAAGTTTGCGAACACAACCCGTTGATCTCACTGTGCCTGAGAAAAAACACACAGCATGGGAGTTTGAGTTTAGATCCGAGTCAGAAGGTGTGTTTGAAATGCATGGCAATGCAGACCCATTGGCTGGACTCAAACAAGATTGTGAAGGAGTTCCAATGATGTTGAACTTAACTGAACAACCAAGTCTTGCCCCTACTATTACCACGTCAGGAGACAATCAAAATATTTGGTTCTCTACGGTAAATAATGCATTGGAGTAACCATGGCTGATACCACTGACATTGAAAAGAAAAGTCTCGAGGCACATGTTGAGTTGTGTGCCCAACGCTACACTGCTTTAGAACAACGCATTGACGATGTCAAAACAGACACCGTGGAACTAAAAGCCACTATTCAAGAAGTGCATAGATTAGTACATAAAATGAGTGACAGTCGTAACACACAGTTGATTGGATGGGGAGTGGGAATCATTGGATTCTTGACAGCCGTCATAGGATACTTGGTTACACACTACGTATTAAAATGACCCGAGACCAAAAACTAGAACAATGGGCTGAACGTGAGCTCAAACGCAATATTGATTCTATCATACTAGATGATGGCACTGGTTCTCTTGTGGTTTTTGGCAAGTATTGCATACAGCCGCAAGGCACGAGATATCAAGTCAGTACCTGGGACAAAACTATTCATTCGTTCAGTACTAAAAAAACAGCCATGAGTTGGTGTACAACAGATCATAAACATTATTACAATCTAGCCAATCAAATTCTGGTGTTAGATCGTAAAAAACAAGTATTAGCGGCAGATATATACTGTCGGCAAGCCATTGGCGAGCGCGGGCAAACAGAGTCATTTTATGAAATCATAAACATGAAACTGCAACCCAAAATAGACCAGTACAACTCAGTCACAGCCGAACTAGAGAAATGTGTAAATCAGGCTAAATATATGCAAATTAAGGGATTCAATAATGAAACTGCAAGAACTATCGGCTCCGACGCCAAGTAAGCAAATAGCCAAAGTATTCGAAAGTTACTTTGGTAACCGCATTAGTTTTGACCAATTGACACGTGGTCAAACTCGAGCAATGTTGGGCAAAGTACGTGGCATCCTGGGTGAGCACCGTAAGACTTCTGCACGTCACAGCAGTGAGCAAGATCCACGTTATCTGCAATTGGTAATGATGGAACAGGCATTGAGCACACGTTTAAAAGAGAACGTCATGCCTCCCACTCCAGGTTCTACTCCTGCACCGGGCGCTACTCCTGCACCGGGCGCTACTCCTGCACCAGGTGCTGCACCTGCACCCACATCAGGAACTGCCCCTAAAGATCCTAAACTAGCCGCTGCACTCAAGAAGTCAGCTGCTGGCCAAACATTGAATCCTGAAGAACAAAAGTTAGTAGCTGGAGCTGCTATGATGCAAGCTGAAAGCCGCTTCCGCAGGATGGCACGCCGACTGAACGAAAGCGAAATTCAACAAGCTCAAGTTGTGTTGGCCGCTCAAGACATGGTTGACAAAATGCAAGCCATGTTGGAAGATGTGAGTGAACTGCAATTCAAAGAATTGCCAGCCTTGGTTGATTCAATCAAGAATCAAGTTGGTGTTGATCAAGCCGCACAATTCAATGCAGATGCCACAGCCGCATTAACAGGCCTGTTACAAAACATTCAAGGTGCCAAACAACAACTTGACGCCGCATTGGGTGTGGTAACTGGTCAGGCTCCTGCTGGTGCCGCAGCCGCTGGCGCCATGGGCGCTGACATTGCCGCTGGGGCAGGAGACATGGCCGCCGCTGGCGCAGATATGGCCGCCGCTGGCGCTATGGGTGCCGAAGCTGGCGCCGACATGGGTGCTGATGTCGCACTAGATGCTGCTGCCGCTGATGCTCAAGCCCCTGCCGCTGCGCTAGGCCGTGCCAAAAGATAATGAAAATATTTGAAGTTGATAGTAGCATGGGAATGGCGCTTCCGCCCAATCCAGCGCAACTGTCAGGTCTGGTTCAATTCCTTAATGGCCGTGCTGATGATACCAGTGCCAAAAAAGAAATCAGTCAAGATGCATTCATCAAACTGGCCAATGATTTGGACATCAATGTCACTCCCCAAAATCTAGCCGATGTTGTGAGTCAAGAGCCACTGAGTAACCTTTTGGAACCCATGGATCCAAACACAGGTGTGCTAATGTTTAAAGGTGCTGGGCAACCAGATGTTGCCATGCCAGTAAACAAAGCACAGGACATTGTGGCCAGTGCTGCCAAATCGGCAATGAATCGAGACCGCGGCGTTTAACCAATTTGGTCAACTAAAGGTTGACACGAAATGTTAAATAGTATATAGTGTATACACTAACTTCTGGAGAACTGTATGACTCGCCTGGCAATTTTGTTTACCCTGTTTACAGCCACTGCCCCATTGGCCATGGCCCAATACAACAGTTATGGTAC
>Ga0315903_10002618_pt1 | contig 26111 bp, 24 predicted proteins | sample LakEriMetagenome_7_FD_203524 | JGI IMG/M metagenome (GOLD analysis project Ga0315903, IMG submission 203524) | Freshwater fungal communities from buoy surface, Lake Erie, Ohio, United States - Buoy 2 MA119 | ecosystem: Environmental > Aquatic > Freshwater > Lake | place: USA: Lake Erie, Ohio... | reverse complement strand
CAAACATTGCCGTATTTTTGCGCATGATTTCACTCGAAAAACTTGGTTATTTTCTCCCTCAAGGGTTTTTATTCTCTGACGTTAGCCTGCAAATTAATCGCGGAGACAAAATCGGATTAGTCGGTAAAAATGGTGCGGGTAAATCCACCATGCTTCGTTTATTAACTGGACAAATACAACCATCAGAAGGCAGAATTCACCTGCCAAAAGAGATGAAAATCGGGATGCTCTCTCAGGACATTAAAATCAACACTTCGAAGTCGGTGTTTGAATACTTAGTTACTTCTAACCTGGTACTTACCGGTCTGAATGAGAAAATCGAACAAATCAACGAAGCCTTAACCACACGAACAGACTACGAATCTGATTCTTATTTAGCCTTATTGGATGAATTGTCTGATTGCAATCAATCCTTTCAAATACACGATGGGTATAACTGGGAAGAAAAAATCATGGCTGTGCTCGAGGGGCTCGGATTCGACAAAGAAGAAGTTCACCGTCCCTTAGATACATTCTCCGGCGGGTGGAAAATGCGGGCAGAACTTGCTCGAATTCTTGTGAATGAACCCGATGCCTTGTTACTGGATGAACCAACAAATCACCTTGACATCCTCTCCATTGCATGGTTGGAACAATACCTTCAGCGCTTTACCGGAGCAGTCATCCTGATTTCGCACGACCGATTATTCCTAGACAACGTTACGAAGCGCACGCTGGATATTAGTATGGGAAAGGTAATGGATTTTCCGTTTGGATACTCAAAATATAAGGAACGACGTGAAGAAGATACAGAACGTCTGGAGCAAGCAAAGAAACAGCAAGACAAAGACATCAAGCAAACCGAAATGTTGATTGAAAAATTCCGTGCGAAGCAATCAAAAGCGGCCTTTGCTCAGTCTTTAATAAAAAAACTAGACCGTACAGAACGAATCGAAATTGAGCGCGATAATTACGGGGGAATGCGGGTGCGCTTTCCACTCAGTGTGCAGCCTGGGAAATGGGTGCTTAACATGGAAGGTGTTGGTAAAACCTACGAAAAAAACCTGTTCCACTCCGTATCTATTTCCGTTGGACGCGGTGAAAAAATCGCGCTTTTGGGACCTAACGGTGTTGGTAAATCAACGCTACTTAAAATCATGATGAATCAGATTGAATACACTGGAGAAGTAGAATACGGGCATAATGTGGGGATTGGGTATTTCGCCCAAGACCAAGCGGAACAGTTGGACCCTAGCTTAACCATATTTGAAACCGTAGACCATGTAGCCAAAGGAGAAATTCGTCAACAGATTCGAAGTTTACTAGGAACGTTTTTATTCAGTGGGGAGGACACGCAGAAAAAAGTTGGCGTGCTTTCCGGTGGGGAACGAACAAGGCTCGCATTGTGTCAGATGCTATTAAGTCCTTCGAATTTTTTAATCCTGGATGAACCGACCAATCACTTGGATATTCCATCAAAGGAAATCTTAAAGAATGCCTTATTGAATTACGAAGGAACCTTTTTAATTGTATCCCACGACCGTGAGTTCTTAGCGGGACTAACCAACCGAATCTGGGATATTGAAGAGCAGCAACTAAAAATACACCACTTTGAATTAGATGAATACCTGAAATACAAGGCACCAAAAGAGGCTAAATCTACAGAAAAGAAGGTCGAGGAAGTGGAAAAAATTCAAGAGGCCCCCAAGGCGGAGCGCATTGATCGTGAATTACAAAAAAAGCTTCAAAAAGTAGAGCGCAACATTGAAGAAACGGAAGGAAAGATTGCTACACTTGAAAGTCAATTAGCCGACATAAACTACAATGACCCAAACTACCACGTGCTGTTGAATGAATATAATACACTCAAAGCTAATCTTGAGAAATTAATGGAAACTTGGGAGGCGCTGGCGGAATAACATATACATTTGGGGCAAGAAAAGCGGCCCTTCGACATGATTCGACAAGCTCATCACAAGTCGCTCAGGGACCGCTGTAGCTGAATATAATTTGGACAGGTACGGCACCCCCTATTCCTTCGGATCAATAAATTTCAATACCTGCTTCCCATGGCGGTGGTGAATGGCAAATGCCGTTAAATCGAAGGCAAAAAGAAAGGACCCTTGAAGTATTAATCCGTTACCAAATCCATTGAATTGGGCTGACTTGGCTTGATTATTAAGCGCCATGCTGCGCAATAGAAAACCAGCGGTCATATAGGCAATATCCAAGCCGGAATTAAATAAGAATATCCGCTCTGTCTTCTGCTGTTCAGAAAGGGTTTGAGACAAACTCAGTACCGCCTTTGTATTGCGGGCACGTAAATAACCCGGGATGGCCAATCCTAAGTTTACCGTGTTCCACATGACATTCATTTGATGAAAGGCTTTTAGCTCAGGTTCCTGAGCCGTAGCCCAACCAATACTTCCAGCGGTTATATTTCCCACTGCCCATGTACCGAGACTGAGCATTAATCCTTGATCCCGTTTATGACGAGCTTGATTAAAAGCATTCAGGTCTTGCGCTTGTACAGCTATTGTGGCAAGGAATAAGGTAAAAAAGATTAGTTTCATAGAACTTAAACAAGGAATAACCCATTTAGTTTGAAGAAAAACGTCACAAGCACCTCTGATTCGTAGGAATCAAACAATTGTTCACGAATATCTTCTAGCTTTTCGTCGCTTATCGCGCCGCATGCGTCGGATATCTTTTTTCATGGCTTTCCGCATGGGTTTTGACTGATTTTTTAGGTGTGTTTTGTAGGATTTTTCCACCATGCGTTTTCTCCGCTTTTCCTCTTTGTTGTGCTTTTTCCATTGAGCAGCACGTTGCTTTTCAAAGGATCCGTCTGCCCCGGCTTTGCAAGCTAGCAGAATAAGCAAACAGACCAAGACTAAATGTCGCCACGTGAAGTGAATTAATCGCATTATTATTACCTTTGACCCATGTTTCAACGTGTAATTTTTGTTTTAGTTACCTCACTTTCAGTGCTTTCCTGTGGAAAAAACAATCAGAATCCCGTACCCAACGTACCGGTAGATGTTACTATTGACCTAAGTTTTCCAAGTTATAGCGCACTGCAGGGGGTTAGCGGATACACCTATGTGAATGGCGGATCCAGAGGAATTATCGTTTACAGAAAATCCTTAAATGAATTTGTGGCCTTTGATCGGCATTCGCCCGCAGATGCTGAAGGAACCTGTTTAGAACCACTCTACCCAGACGCAAACAACTTTTTAGAATTAATCGATTCGTGCAACAACGCCCGTTTTTCATTATACGATGGTTCACCCATTAGCAATTCGCAATATGGATTGAGACAATACGCCACACAATTTAACGGATCAAACATTCTTCGCATTTATAACTGATATGAACGAAATTAAGGTAACCATAATCGACAGAGAAGGCCAAGCACATGAATTGGTAGGACCAACCGACATGAACATGAACATCATGGAATTGTGCAAAGCCTATGAATTGCCTGTATTAGGTGAATGTGGCGGAATGGCCATGTGCGCCACGTGTCAGGTGTATTTAGAATCGGAAACTGACTTAGCTGAACAAAGCGATGCAGAATTAGATATGCTGGATCAAGCATTCTACGTGAAATCTAATAGCCGTTTAGGATGTCAAATCCATTTAGATGAAGCTATAGACGGAATTGTTTTGCGATTAGCTCCTGAGGCTACGAATTAAGACCTTAACTCGTCAGGAATAAGACATACCGGAATCGGTTGCATTTTGTGTTGATTGACTGCATTAAAACGCCGATAAATTGCAAGCACCTCGCGTTGACGGTCACTCAAGCCGGATTCATTTCCTTGAAATTCCATTGCCCACTCTAATTCAGGATAACTCGCACCAAGTTGGTCTTCATCGGTGCGGTCCTCTCCCCACAAGCCATCCGTTGGCTTAGCATTGGTTATCACCGCTGAAACTCCCAGGTGCTTTGCCAAGGCCCACACCTCAGATTTTGTTAAATCGGCAATCGGACTGAGGTCCACTCCCCCATCACCATACTTTGTATAAAACCCAACCCCGAAATCTTCAATTTTATTTCCAGTTCCCGCAACTAAACATGTGTTCGTTTGACCAATAGCATATAATGTAGTCATACGCAAACGTGCGCGCGTGTTGGCCATGCTCAATTCATGACCTGAAACCTCAATTGGTAGCGATGAACGGAGCGTTTCAAAACTATCAGTCAAATCAACTTCTACTATGGAAACATTAGCATAGGTATCGGTTAACCACTGCATGTGATCATGAGCACGTTTTAATTGATCAGGATGTTGATGGATCGGCATACTTACCAACATAGTTTTCATCCCGGTTTTGGCACACAAGGTAGAGGTTAGTGCTGAATCAACGCCGCCGGAAATACCAACAATAAATCCATCTTGTTTTGCCTTGTGAGCATACTCACGCAACCAATCAACAATGTATTCTGCGAGGAGATTCAAACTAAAAAAGAAGGGAAACTTTTAAAATCAATTGGTTTTGACGTGCTTTTTGATAAAAATACGTCCCAGTAGCATCGGAAAATGTGAAATTATCTTCAATAGCTCTGAAATGTAAAGGAGTCAAGCCATAGAAAAATCCAAATTCAGGAACTAAGGAGGTAGATCCTACAAAATTCCACTCGGCTCCGGCTGAGAAACCAACGGATCCTTTATAGAAAAATTGATCACCAAATGACTTTAAATTAGCATTTTCTTTGGCTGTATACGTTATCCCGCCAGCACCATCGGTACCAACATCAAATCCACGGTCATTGATGCGCTGAGAAACCATAAAGCTGTTACGAATACCAAACTTTGCAAAAATCTTCCAATCTCCAATCGGATCCATTCGAAACAACATCATCAAAGGTACAGCGACACCCACGTTACTGTATTGACGATCGGTTAACAGATAACCTGTTCCACCCAATTCATCTTGATGTAAAATATTAGCACCAGCATACCGATAAAAAACTGAATCAATCGCTTCGTAGTTTAGCTTAGTAAATTCAAATTCAAAACCTGTGGAAATCCCTAAATTCGGTGCATTCTTGAAACTGGTATTAAAAATCATCCCTACTGAAAGGTCATGATTAAATGGCGTAGCTTTAAAATACGAATCCGTAGGTTTTACCATGTTGATTCCAAAATTCCCGGTCATGCCCGCCTGTAATCTACGTGGCGCAGAATCTTGAGCAAACGTTGAATTAGCACACAAGCTTAACATCAAGCTCAAAAAACAAAAAGAAGCGACTTTTTTCATAAGGTTTTAGAATATAGTATTTTTGACAAAATTAAAAATAATACTATTCCATGGGTTTCTTTCGAAAATCCCTCCTTTTATTTTCATTTATATTCATACTGCTTGCGTGCAACAGCAATTCATATGATATTGATGTAAGTGAGGTCACACTACCTTTAAGCTTTCATCACAGCGACTCCATCCTTTCTCAACCGAATCCGAGGGAATTAATCTCCCATCGAAATGAACTCAATCAAATCGACAAAGACATTGCTGGCTACCTATTTGGCTATTGCTATGGCATCCGCATCAACCCCGATACAAGTTTTCTAAACGGAATGAGCCGTTACAACAACAACCCCTTTGTTGTGCGCTTAGAATTACGAATCAATCAGCAATTTGAGAAAAAAATACCTCAGCATCGCGCTTCCTTAACTGCTGCCTTCAAACGAATGAAATATCATTTTAAAGATGCACCCCTTCCGCAGCACATCTTTTGGATTAACTCAGGTTTTACGAGCTCTGTTTTTTGTTCAGAAAAATCCATTGCCCTGGGCCTCGAACGGTATTTAGGTGAAAAAACCGATGTAATCAAAGAACTACCGAATGACCGGTTCTTTTCATGGATCAAAGAAGGCATGGCTCCCCAATACCTCGAGCGCGACGCGGTGATTGGTTGGTTAAGTACACACCACATCGAAGAAACGAAAGAAAACTACGCCACCGAAATGATTCGATGGGGTAAACTCTTGTTCATTACTTCCGCATGCCTACCTCAGGAAAAAGAATCAATCATCCTGCGCTATACACCAAAAGATTACGACTGGGCATTGGCCAGTGAAGGAGCCCTATGGAAATATATCGTAGATGAACAATTGCTTTACAATACTGGAGAAGACGCCAAACAAAGCTTGTTGCATGAAGGTCCATTTACCCGTGGCTTACCCCAAGAAAGTCCGGATCGAATGGGACAATTTTTAGGCTACCGCATGGTAAAACAATATATGGAAACACACGATTTAAGCCTCAACGAATTAAAAAACACCCCATACTTGAAGATTCTTCAAGCCTATGAAGCACCCGAAAAAAAATAACATGAAAAAAACTTCCACCATCGAACTTTCAGTGGTCTTGAATGAAAACAATGTCCCAGAATCCATACAATGGTCAGCCGCCGATAGCGGACAAAAAGACGCACCAACCAAGGCATTTTTCTTATCGCTTTGGGACCCCAGAGAAAACAATACCTTGCGTATAGACTTATGGACCGAAGACATGACCGTGGATGAAATGAAGCAGTTCTTTCATCAAACCTTATTAACGATGGCTGATAGTTTTGAAAAAGCTACGGGTGAGGGAAATATTTGCGAAGATTTGCGCGACTATTGTTATCATTTCGCCGACAAAATGAATATCCTTCCGCAGGAATGATCCTAGAAAAATTACATACTACACACGAAGAACCCATTCAATACACGTTTGCAGACGGGACCTCATTGAATGAACGCATTGGTACCGAGATTTTACTTCAATATACAGGTAACATCGTGTGCAGAAAATGCGCCAAATCAACGAATAAATCATTCGGTGAAGGCTTTTGTTATCAATGTTTTTTGTCGGCTCCCGAGGCCAGCCCATGCATCTTGCATCCGGAATTATGTGAAGCGCATTTGGGGAAAGGACGTGATTTAGCCTACGAAGAAAAAAACCACAACCAACCCCATTATGTATACCTCGCCGCAACCGATCAGGTAAAAGTGGGCGTAACGCGCGTAACGCAAATGCCAACCCGATGGATTGACCAAGGGGCAAGGGAAGCGATTATATTGGCAGAAACACCCAATCGGTATTTGGCGGGTGTACTTGAAGTGGCCTTGAAAGAAATGTATAGCGACAAAACCAACTGGCAGAACATGTTGCGGGATATAAAACATGAATCGGTAGACTTAGCCCAAGAAAAATGGGAATTATTAGAACAACTCCCGGCAGACCTTGGTCAGTATTTCACAGAAGATGAAATGGTGTATACCTTTAACTATCCGGTGTTGGCTTATCCTGAAAAAGTAGCTTCGCTAACGCTCGACAAAGAACCGCGCATACAAGGAAAACTTACAGGAATTCGTGGACAATACCTCTACATTGACCACTATTTAGTGTTGAATATCCGCCGACATACCGGCTATGAAGTAGAATGGAAATAATATGATTCGGATAATACGCGCTTTCCTTGATTTTTTCTACCCAATCGTTTCGCGAATCTTCGACAAAACGACCTATTACTATGCCGTGGCAGGATCAACGAATTTAGTGCTGGGATGGGTGTTGTTTTGGGTATTAGACCATTGGGTGATTCATAGTAAAACGGTTAAACTTCCGCTAATCGAACATCCCGTGCACAGTTACACAGTTATTGCTGCAGCTTGTGGGGTATTTAGTTTTTTATTTGGCTTTATGATGATGCGCTATGTGGTATTTACGGAAAGTCAGCTCAAAGGCCGCGTACAGTTTTTCCGGTATGGATTGAGTGCCTTAATCTCTGCTACAGTTAATTGGATCCTCATTAAACTCATGGTGGATACCTTCGCATGGAATGCGTCCCTTTGCAATGTATTTGCCTCGGTGGTGGTGGTAACCATCAGCTATTTTTTACAACGAAAGTTTTCGTTTAAATAACTCCCGTTCCTCGGGATTTGAAATCCCGAGGAACGATTCGACAAACCGCTATCGCGCTACAGTCGCCTTTGGCGACTTTTTGAATTGTTCGATGAGAAAATGTTCATCTTAACGTTAATGTGCTTATAAAGGATTAAATTCAACTATGTTTATATAATAAGATGCGGCGCCATATACTGATCCAATTTTATTACCAACTTGTAAATAAAAGCATTTTCTGTCTGAGCATATTTTTTTGTTTTCTTTTTTTTGATGAGGCTTGAATTGTCATCCAAACATCGCCTTTGTTAGGCAATGAGCGCACATGGTTCTGCGCTAATTTTTACAAAATAAAAATCGTTTCTCGAATCCTTCATATTTAAACATTATCTCCACTGATTGCGAACATCTAATTTGAATTATGCATCCAGATTTTTCGGTATTAATTAAATAATTGATACTTCTTGTTTACTTGCAAAACATACAAATTACCGCAGCTCTATCGAGTATTTGAAAGAAACCAACAAGCGCATTTCCATACAATTGAATCATGTTACTAATTTTTTGAAAACTGGGTTTGAAAAGAAAATTAGATATAAAAACAAAGAGTATACGATTTTCTAATTTTTTATAAGTTTAATAACTTCTGAAGATTCATTTAATTTAATTTGGTACACCCCGCTAGCCAGATTGGATATATCCCAATTTTCTTTTAATGACTCAAACTTTCCTGACTTTAATACATGCCCCCAAGAATCTTCAAGTATATATGAACTTCCAATATTATTAGTTGAAACATTTATAATTAAATAACCGAATGATGGATTTGGATAAACATAAATACCTGAAGAAACTTGTTCATTTATTCCAGCTGTAGGGCAATTAATTACTTGTAAATTTTCTGTTTCACTCGCCGAACAACCATTAATATCCGTAAAAGAATATGTTATTGGATAAATACCAACTCCAATACTTGTATTAAAATTATTACCATTTACTGAGTTTCCACTATAATTTCCACCAGCCGGACTGCCACCTATCAATTGAAGTAATCCGAAGGTATCACAAACCTGATTAAATGCACCAAGGGTTACATTTGGTAGCGAATTTACGGAGACAATTGCAGCTGACGAAGCAGACGAACATCCATTTACATTCGATACTAATACCGCATACGAACCTGAAGATGTCGCTGTGTAACTTGCTCCGGTCGCTCCTACAATATTAGTCCCATTATTCTGCCATTGGTAGGTTAATCCATTGCCTACACTAGCATTTAAAACTACTGAATCACCAAAACAAAATGTAGGTGAGCCTATTAATGTAATAGCATTATTGGGTAATGGATTTACGGTTATTGGAGCAACTGTTGAAGTTTGTGAACAACCGTTGGTGTTCGTAACAATTGCTGAATATGAACCTGAAGATGCCACTGTGTAACTTGCTCCAGTAGCTCCTACAATATTAGTACCGTTGTTCTGCCATTGGTAGGTTAATCCATTGCCTACACTAGCATTTAAAACTACTGAATCACCAAAACAAAATGTAGGTGAGCCTATTAATGTAATAGCATTATTGGGTAATGCATTTACGGTTACCGGAGCAACTGTTGAAGTTTGTGAACAACCGTTTACATTCGATACTATTACCGCATATGAACCTGAAGATGCCGCTGTGTAACTTGCTCCAGTCGCTCCAATAATATTAGTACCGTTATTCTGCCATTGGTAGGTTAATCCTGCTCCTACATTGGCATTTAAAACTACCGAATCCCCTTGACAAAACGTATTTGCTCCGCCTAAAGTTATGTTTGATGCAGGGTTAGAGTTCACAGTAATTGTCATTGTTCCATTTAATGCACATTGCCCAGCATTAGGTGTAAATGTATAATTCGTGGTAGTTGTATTATCCAATACAGGTGACCATGAACCAATAATATTATTTGTTGAGGTTGTAGGAAGTGCCTGTAATGATGCACCGGAGCAAATTGCGTTAATTGGAGCAAAAGTTGGTGTTAAATTAGGATTAACAGTTACCTGTGTTGATGCTGAGGTAACAGAACCTGGACAAGAACTACTATTTATAGTCACGGTGTATAAACCTGTTGATGTGGCGGTGTAATTTGCTCCAGTCGCTCCTAAAATATTAGTACCATTATTCTGCCATTGGTAGGTTAAGCCAGCTCCTACATTGGCATTTAAAACAACTGAATTCCCCTGACATACATTAGTAGATCCAACACTATTAATTAATGCACTAGGAAATACATTCAAAGTGAAATTAGCCGTACCTTGGCAACCATTAACAGTTGATGTGATTACATAATTCGTAGTTGCAGCTGGTGAAGCTGTCGGATTAGACAATAATGGATTGTTTAATCCGGTGGCAGGTGACCACACATAATTGCTTCCACCACTGGCAGTAAGCACTGTAGAAGACCCTACACAAATAGTTTGACTACCTGCAATTGTAATTACGGGTATAGGTATAACCGCAACCGTTACTGTCTTTACATCGGTACAAGTTCCATTGGAACCTGTCAATGTGTAGGTTGTTGTTGAAGAAGGTGTTGCAATAGGGCTGGAAATATTTGCACTGCTCAACCCAGTTGCAGGGGACCAACTATAGCTTACTGCACCACTTGCACTTAAAGGATATGAGGATCCAGCACAGATGCTCCCTCCAGAACCAACTGTTAGTACTGGTGCCGCATTGACGGTTACAGTAACTGTTGCAGTTGATGAGCAACCATTTGAAATTCCAGTTACGGTGTATGTTTGAGTTGTTACAGGACTAGCAATAGGGTTCGCGATTGTTCCGCTGCTCAAACCAACTGCAGGTGACCAAGTGTATGAAGTTGCGCCAGAGGCCGTCAAGTTTGAGGCAGTACCTGAACATATTGTTGAAGCTGAGGCATTTGCTACTACGGTAGGATTGGGATTCACTGTAACATTTGCTGTGGCGGTGCAACCGTTCAAACTACCCGTAACTGTATATAAAGTCGAACTTATTGGAGAAGCAACCGGATTAGCAATTGCTGCATTACTTAAACCAATATTAGGAGTCCATGAATAACTATTTGCACCATTGGCTTGAAGTGTAATTCCAGAGCACAAAGGAACATTATTTTGATTTATAGAAACAATAGGTATTGGATTTACAGTAACTGTGACTAATTTGGAATTTGTACATCCATTGAGTGTACCAGTTACTGTGTAAGTAGTTGTTGTAGGAGGCGCGGCGGTTGGATTGGCAATGCTTGTACTACTTAATCCTGTCGCTGGAGACCACGAATACGATGTAGCTCCTGTTGCTAACAATGAAAGAGAACTTCCCGAACAAATAGCTGTATTTGTTGTCACTGTCAATGGAACACTTTGTGTTATGCTAAAAGCAGCGTTGCTTTGATCCACATTTGCACCATTGCTTACACGTATCAAACATACACCGGATACGCTATTAGGTACGGTCCATGCATACGAGCCATTTGTTCCAGCAACAACATTCGAAGCAATTGTGACCCATGTCGTTCCGCCGTTTGTAGAATACTGTAAGTTATACGTGCCAGAGGCATTCGTACTCGTCCAAGTAATATTTTGGGAAGAACAGGTAGCCCAAGTTTCACTGCCGTTTGGAGCAGTCACTGTTACTACCTGAGGTGTTAACATTATACTTGAATTCACATCACTATCATCTGACTTGCAGGGATTACCAGTTTCTTCAACCCGAATTTTGAGTTGCCCTGTTGCTGTGGCAGGAACTACCCATTGGTATGAGTTAGTTAAAATATTTTGGTTAAAAGTAATTGTATTCCAATTAGTTCCACCATCTGTTGAATAACTAATGTTATAAAAACCTGAAACACCATTCGCAATCCAGGAAATGTTCATAGTTGATCCAGCCACATAAGCTCCTCCAAAGTTAGGTTGAATCAAAACGATTGGCTGACTAATAGTATTTGTACCATCACTTTGATCTACATGTGTTAGGTTCGTTGCATTGGTTACTTTAACCAAAGCGTTTGTAGAGTTCACACTCCCAACAACTGGACTCCAAAGGTATGAACATGCTCCATTAGAGGGTTGAGCTGTGAGCGCAACAATTGGCGACCAGGTTGTACCGTTATCAGCTGAATAATCAAGTTTGTAGGAAGTGTTTGTTGCCTTAATATTTGAAATTGTTCCTGCAACTGGGGCGCTGCCACCAACAGAAGAATAAGTTATGCTTGTTCCTGAAACAACATTTGTTATCGTGTATGTACCTCCTGCGCCCAAGTTTCCTGTACCATTTGTCGCTGTAAAGGTATTACCTGCTGTTAAACCTGCAGTTTGTGCCATTGTAATCGTAGCATTCCAAGGCCCTGTCCCTGTTATTGACCCTATTGTTCCTGTAGTACTTATTGTAGTCGTTGAAATATTGGTAACAGCTCCTGCGATTGGAGGTGCACCACCTGTCGAAGAATAAGTTATGCTATTTCCGTTAATAACACTTGTGATCGTATTTGTGCCACCTGCGCCTAAGTTGCCTACTCCTGACGTGGCAAATATACTTGCCCCGACATTCAAACCAGTTGTTGAAGCCATGCCTGTTATAGTAACTGTCCATGGACCAGTTCCTGCTGGTGCACCAAGAGTTCCGGTGGCACTAATAAGTCTTGCAACTGAAGTACTGTTGTTTGCATTCCAGTTTATACTTGTACCTGAACAACCATTCAAGATATCACCCCCATTCGGATTTGTTAACGTAATTGCTTGAACAGTTGCCGCGTTGTAAATGGTAAAATTTACATTACTTATGTCATTTAAGGCAGGATTTAAAACGTTGCTAATACGAACCAAACAAAAGATAGAAGGTGAAGGTGGTACAATCCAATTATACGTGCCACTTGCTGCAGGTGTAGAAGCAATAATTTGGGTCCACGTACTTCCATTGTTAGTTGAATATTCCAATCGAACGTTGGCAATTGTTCCGTTTGTGATTGACCAAGTAATGGCATTTGTTGAACCGACAATCCACGAAACTGCTGTATTTGGCGAAGTTACTGTGATTACAGGAACTTGTGCTGCTATTGTAAAAACTGCATTACTTTGGTCTACCTTACATGGTGTTGCTGTTTCAAATATTTTAATCATGCAAAGAGCGGATGCAACATTGGGAACTGTCCAAGAGTAAGATCCAGTGTTCGGAACTGTAGTACTTACAGTTGTCCAAGTAGTTCCATTATTAGTTGAATACTGAATGGTCATATTTCCAGCAATACCGCTAGCCACCCAACTAATGGTTTCTATACTGTTTGCTGTCCAAACCTCACCTCCATTTGGCGAATATAATGTGACCTGTGAATTATTTGCAATACTAAATGGAGCATTACTTTGATCTGTTATATAAGCAACAGAAGCGTCAGATAATTTTATTAAACAATTGCTCGAGTTTACATTGTTTGGAATGGTCCAATTGTATGTGCCCGAATTGGCGGTGGAAGCAGTTACCAAATTCCACGTCAGCCCACCATCATACGAAGCTTCAATTTTTATTGTATTAGCGACACCGACATTTGTCCAAGTTATTGGAACAGTATTGCAACCAATTAAGTTGTTTCCACCATTTAGGCTTGTTAATGTAAGCGTAGGATTTACAATTTGAAAATTGACATTACTTACGTCGCTAATCAATGGGTTGTTCACATCGGAAATACGAACCAAACAATTAGGTGAAGGAGTGTTGGGTATAGGTGACCATAATTGATTACCATCATTTAGTGTAGAAGCAAAAATGGTACTCCATATTGAGCCATTATCGGTTGAATATTCAATTTTCACATTGTTTGCAGGATAAAATGGATAGGTCCAGGTTATATTATTGGTTGTTGCACCCGTGTACCATGTAACGTTTGTATTCGGAGAGGTAACCGTGATAATTGAGTTTGCTGGAGAAATGGTAAATAAGGTATTGCTTTGGTCAACCTTACAAGCAGGAGGTGTAGCTGTAGTTCCTTCATATACCCGCACTAGGCATTGGGCACTTGGTGTATTTGGAATTGTCCAGTTGTAAGAAGTAGTTGCATTGGAAATTCCTGTTGCTATGTTCGTCCATGTAGCTCCATTATTTATAGAATAATCCAATCTTAGCGTTGTAGTAAAAGTACCATTTGAAATCCAACTGATAGTTTGTACTGGTCCACCAACTTGGAAGTTCTCTCCACCATTCGGAGTTGTAATTTGTAATGAAGGATTGATTATAAAGACTGCATCACTGAGATCTGTAACCAACGACGTTAAATCTGTAGCACGGATTAAACATTGATTAGATGATACGTTTGGAACAGTCCAAGCATAAGTTAAAGTTGTAATATTGGTAGCTATTTGAATCCAATTTACACCATTATCTAATGAATATTCCAATTTTGTGTTCCCTATGGTACCACACTTTGCAAACGATATCGTATAGGTAGTACAACCAATAAGAACTTCTCCTCCATTTGGAGATGTTACATTGGTCAATGGTGTAAGAATTGTGAAAACGACATTACTTATATCAAAATTTGAAGGGTAAAGAGGGTCAGTAATTCTCACTAAACATTGTCCTGATGGTGTATTTGGTATAATCCAAGCCTGATTTCCATCATTAGGCGTTGTAGCCAAAATCACTACCCAAGTAGATCCATTGTCAATGGAATATTCAATTTTAACATTATTTGCCGCAGGGAGATTTGTTGCTGTCCATGTGATAGTTGTAGAAGATCCCACACAAAATGATGTAGTTGTGTTTGGTGCCGTTACAGTAATTGCAGGTATTGCAATCGTGAAATTGACATCATTGATATCAGAAAAGGAATTGTTACATGTAGTCGATATTCTAATTCTAGCAGAAGTAGATGGTGTTTGTATACCGATTGGCCATGCTTGAGATCCATCATTGGGTGTGTTCGCAATCAAAGTAGACCATGTAATTCCGCCATCTAATGATAACTCTATATTCAAAGTTGAAGCACCTGATAAATTGGTAGATGACCAGGTTATATTTGGAGTTTGATATTGATAATATGTCAATGCTGTATTAGGTGATGTTACCGTTATAGTTGGGTTGACAATTGTGAAATTGACATTGCTTACGTCAAAAATACTTGGGTTAGCCAATGAAGTAACTTTCACTTTACAGGCATTTGAAGGAGTTGCGGGAATTGTCCATAAAAACGATGTTGCTGTAGTTGAGCCCGTAATTAAATTCCATGTTACACCATTGTCTGTAGTATATTCTAATTTAACCGCACTATTTGCAGGAGGATACTGGTAAGTCCAAGTAATATTGAATGTTTGACATGCTGCTAGTGTTGTTGCCGTATTTGGAGCATTCACGGTAATGATCGGCGTTGCTGCGGTTATTTCAAACGGATTATTGCTTTGATCATTTTTACAACCTAAAGCTCCTCCAGCAGTTTCAAAAATTCTTATCAGACAGAAAATACTCGGAACCGTACCCCCAGGTATCAACCAAGCATAGCTTTGGGCTCCTGCCTGCGCAGAAGTTGTTATAGTTGTCCAATTACCTCCTCCATTGGTAGAATATTGAAGAGTCATTGGTGTAGTAGTTGGAACAATATTGGAGGTCCATGTGATATTTTGGGTTGTGTTTGCTTGCCATACCTCACCGCCGTTTGGAACAGTTAAAATAATGGCTGCTGTTATCGTGAAAAAATTATCACTTTGATCTTGAACAGATAAGTTATTAGCATCTGAGACTCGTATCTTAACCTGAGTTGATTGGATGTTTGAAACAGGATTCCAACTAAACGAGGTTCCCCCAAAATTTGATGCAATCGATGACCAATTCGCGCCATTATTGATTGAATACTCAACGTTGTAAAATCCAGAAGTAGCTACTCCTGTCCAAGAAATTGTAGATGCTTGACAAGCAGGTAGTGTTTCACCGCCATTTGGAGAAGTTACAGTAATAGATTGGGCATAAATGTTTAATAGACTTAAATTTAACCACGTCAAGAAGGTAAGGATTTTATTCATATGTAATTTATTACACCTCAAATTTAACCGAACCAAACACGATTCGAGTCCAATTTTTGTTTCGTTTTTGTTTCGTTTTTGTTTCGTTTTAAATTGAAAAGTTCCGTGAAGTATCTTTGGGTATGTCCTTGACTCAATTAAAAAGTACCCTTGAACAGCATGTTGGTTTTCAAATTAACTCAATAGCTGCATGCCGAAGGTTAGAACAACTTTTAATAAAACAAGGGCATTATGTATCCTATACCACATTAAGCCGGATTTTTAGCTTAGCTAAAATCAATACCCATGCAAGGTCTTCCACCTTAGATGAATTGACGCGTTACCTAGGGTATAATGATTACGACTCTTTTTTAGAAGTCAATGACGAGCGAGAAGAATCCAACCGCAAAAAAATGGAAGCTTTGCTAGAGGTTGAATCCTTGTTTCTGGCTAACAACGAACGCGCGGCTATTCGCCGATTGATGAAAATGAAAAGTGAAACACCAAAAGTTTTCGCTTATGCCTCACAATTTGTTGGAAACTATTTGTTTGGCTCCCAAAAAGAGCATTCTCAGGCTTTAGAAGAACTACTCCAATATGAACATTATACACTAGAATTTCTTCAGCTCTTTGTTTTTGAAGATGATCCCTACGGACATTATGCTAACCTGCTAAACCAATTAGCAAAACGTGAAAGCAACAACCTTGAATTATTGCAATTCAGTGAATTGTTCAAACAACGAAAAGAGTTGATGCTCAGTACAAAAAAAAAGAAACCTTTGTTCCATAACCAAGACTTAACGCATTTCCATTTAAAGTCGAGAAGTTTAGAACTTGAGTTGCTCGCCAACATACATTCTAATAAATCCATATTAATTGAAACGGATACTATTTTACAACTAATTATAGATTGGAAAGAAGCAGATTTTGCGTTGGCCTATGTTGGTCGTTGGTGTCGAGGGCTAATTTATACAAATCGATACGAGGTTTTAAAATATCATCTAGCATGGAAAGAACAGTGTATCTCCTTGCTTCAGATTCAAGAGGTTAACAAAGAATTTCAAGCGCCAATTTATACCTTTCTCGCCCTGACTCATGGTTATCATGGAAGCTTAGCGTTTATGTATAATGGAGATTGGGAGAATGCAAAACTAGAATCAAAATTGTTACTATCCCTCGCATTCCAGCAACATGATGCGTTTAAAATCTATAAGCGATTGTTAGGATATGTTTGATGATTCAATGGGTTCGGTTCCCGTTCCTCGGGATTTGAAATCCCGAGGAACGAGCTTAAGATGAATATTTCATAGAAAAATAAGAAGCTTGTTCAAACGTTGAGTAAGCCATGAAAAATGAACTTATTTTCTATTCCCTTGATCATATCAATCAACGTATTGAAGTACAACTCAGTGAAGACAGCGTATGGCTTAATCGAACACAACTCGCACTACTCTTCGGTAGAGACATAAAAACAATTGGGAAACACCTCAATAATGCATTGAAGGAAGAGTTATTTGGACTTCCAGTTGTCGCAAAATTTGCGACAACTGGAAGTGATGGCAAAATTTATCAGGTAGAACGTGTTCCAAATATATCACCTCATCTGACTGAGTCTGATACTCGTCAGAGTCATCAGACCTTTGTCCCTCCTCCCGTCTCGACGGATAAAACAAGGAGAGAAGCGTTTCCCCCATGGAAGGGGGGTTATGGGGGGTGACAAAACATTCCCCTCCTTTTTTACCGCACCCTTCGATACGCCCTTTGGTCTACTCAGGGTACGTCTAAGTAGCAAAAAGCTCGGTGAAGGGTTTAAGCAAGGGCGATTTACTTGATGATTTAGATTGAAGCGGTCCCTGACTAGCATGTAAAGCGGCCCTTCGACAGGCTCAGGGACCGCTTTTATTTATATACAATACACCAGGTGCGGTCCCTGAGTAGTCCGCAACGTCGGACGTATCGAAGGGCCGGTTTTACGATTTACCTCTTCGTAGCGGCCTCGAATTATATTCGCAAAATCAGATCGTTGTATACACCTCATCCAATTGCTTGCCTACCGCAGCATAGCTGAAATGGGTTAAGGCATAGGTACGTAGCGCCTCGGCATCAAAGGATTTACCGTCCAATATGGACTTCATGGCTGCCACCAGTTGCGCCTCGTTGCGTGGTTCGATCAAGATGCTGTTGTGTTCGTTGGCAAATTCAGGAATTCCATTCACCCGGGTGGCAATGACCGGTACACCACTCATCCAGGCTTCCGGTATCACGCAAGGGAAATTCTCAAAATTGCTAAACAAGACCAAGGCCTTACACGTGTGCAGAAACGACGCGATTTCTTCAGTCTCCATGGTGCCATGAAAAAATACCTTCGTATCAAGGATACCAAGCTGACTGGCTACTAGTTTCGCCTCTGAAGCATCACCATCCGTGATGATGTGAAATTCGAAATCTTGTTCCGTTTTCGCTAATTCAGCCAATGCACGCAAGATCCCATGCACGTTTTTTGCCGCTTCATATAAGGTAGAAATGTGGACAAAGCGATGGTTCGAATGTGTACCTTTCGGTAAGCTAAAGATCTCCTCGTTCACCACATTCGGTAGTACCTGATACAACGTTCCGGTCAATGACTTTATCCGTTCACCCAAATTGGCACTCACCGGCAACACCATGGCTGCGCGTTGATACACCGGCAGCATGCGCTTCAACATCCACTTCGGGTAGGCATTGGGTCCTTCGTGCAAGCCGCTGGCGTGCTCTGTAATAACTAATGGCGTATTTGGAAAATGCTGCTTCACCAATAATCCCAGTGGGAATACAACATTTAAATGTACAATGTCCGGTTCCCCGACCAATTGACGATAGGTTGCTACCCCTAAGGCCACCGCGCTTCTCCAGCGCATATATTGTCGTAAGCGCTTAAAAAACCCAGAGGCTCTCGGATAAAACACACGGATTTCAGTCAGTTTATCACGCTTCGTTTGTTCTACAAATACGTCTGACACATCGCTGGCGTGCACTGAAAGTGTGCTTATGTTATGGTGTTTTGAAGCGGCCTCGGCATGCTTCTGAATGAAATTACCTAAGGTCGGATTGCTTGGATGAGGATACCAAGAAGCTAAAAACAATACGTTTTTTGGTGAGCTCATTAGGCTAAAGCGACAGCAAAGGCAGAAAACACTTGCTCCAACGCGAAATCGATTTCCTCCTTCGTGGTATACCTAGAAAATGAAAAACGTACATTCGGACGACTCATATCTGCGCCAATACCTTCCAACACATGAGAACCTTTGGTAGCTCCTGAGGTACAGGCACTTCCACCACTAACTGCTACTCCTTTTAAATCCAAGGTAAAAAGCAGCATGCTGGCCTTCTCGGTTGGAGGAAAGCATACATTAAGGACCGTATACAAAGAACCGCTTGGGGTGGTATCCCCGTGGAAGGCTAGATCTGAAAAATGCGCCCTCAATCGCTCCATCATGTAATTTTTCAAGCCTTGTACGTGGGCTTGATGTCCTGAGACATCTTCGTACGCTAAATCAAAGGCTTTTGAGAGTCCCACGATTCCGGAAATATTCTCCGTTCCGCCACGAAATCCACGTTCCTGAGCACCACCTAAAATCATTGGAGTCATTTTTATGCGCTTGTTCACATACAAGAACCCGATGCCTTTTGGCCCATGAAATTTATGCGCCGCACACGCAAGAAAATCAATATCCAAGGCTTTCAAATCAAAGGCATAATGCCCCATGGTTTGAACGGTATCCGAATGAAAATAAGCCCCGTGCGTTCTACACAAGGCAGCCACCTGTTCCAGCGGAATCAAGGTCGCGATTTCATTATTGGCATGCATCAAGGAAACCAAGGTGGGAATGGGTTCTTTTAACAGCGTATCTAATTCCGACAAATCGATATGCCCTTGCGCATCCAAGGTTAAATTATGTAACTGAACATTAAAGCGGTCGCGATACATTTCCACGGTATGCCCCACGGCGTGATGTTCGATGGAAGTTGAAATAATGCGTTTCACGCCTAATTCCTGCACTGCAATATGGCAAGCCAAGTTATCGGCTTCGGTCCCACCCGAGGTAAAAAACAATTCTGCCGGGTGACAATTTAAATGAGCAGCTATGTTTCTACGGGCTGTTTCGATTAAGGCCTTAGATTCACGACCGAAGGAATGCGTAGAGGATGGATTCCCAAATTTATTTCGAAGTACCTCACACATTGCATCCACTACTTCCGCCGCCATGGGTGTGGTAGCCGCATTATCTAAATAAACCCGCATATTGATTCTTTTTGCGAAGATACAAAATCAAATTCTTTCTTACCTTCGTTATATGAAGGGCATACTTTTAATCTTTACACTTAGCCTTGGATTTTGTTTTTTTGGTCAGGCCGATCGAAAATACACACCAGCCGGGATGTTGTCGCTTGGCGGCCGAACCACCGTGAGTTTATTCAACGACCATGAGAACGAAATGACAGGAACTGGAGTTGGTGGTCAATTTCGTTTACGATTTTCAGATGCAGTGAATACCGATTGGTTTTTTGATTACATCACCAGTGACATTTTGAATTATGCACATCGTACCGATTATCACATTGGGTGGAGTGTCTTATTTTATCCAATAAACCAGCTGGACTATTTCCGTCAAGAAGGGGAATTTAAACCTAAATTTCGACCGTACATTCTGGCTGGGCATTGCTTTGATTTTTCAAAGATTGAAGCGAAAGATGGGTTCAGTCCCTTGGATGGGCCAATGTCGGCCGAACGTTGGAGTTCTGCGGTACAAGCTGGGCTTGGAACACACCTGGAGTTATCTCCAAGGTTTGATATTTCACTCACCGGACAATACATGATTCATTTAGGTAATCACATTGAAACCGACTATGATTTTACTACTGGTGAGTTGAGTTTTCATGAACACAAAGGAGCATCCTTGGCGGGACATGTGTTGGTAACCTTAAGTTTAAACTATAAAATTGCCAAGTTATGGGGATTCACCAGAAGATAACAGGGTTATTCTTGCTTGTAAGTGCCTTGATCTATAGCCAGGAAACACCAAGCTATTTTCAACCTTCCTTGCTTCGAGCAAGTGCGACCATTGCCCCTACTCGTTTCTACACCCAACAAACTACCGTCGCCTTGATCAATGGGTTTGTAGAATATGTATTAGAAAACCGCATTAGTGTTCGTGGAGAAGCCAACATTATGGCTCCAAATGGAAAACTTTTGTACACTAATTCGCCAGAAAAATTTCCACGAAACTATACCTCTATTTATGCTGGGTTTGGGTATCACCTCGGTAAGAGAAATTGGAAATTCGACATTCATGCCGAACCGGGTATCGTAATCGCAGAAATGGAGCAACATCCTTTTTTAATCGTTCCTGCACCATACCAATGGAGTGTTAGCCCCTCCTATATGTTAAAAGGAGGCACAAGTTTTTATTTTTCAAAATACTGTCACTTTTTCGCCGAAATAAATTACAGCAACGGATGGATTCGAAAAACTCCATTTATGTCTGTTTCCATCGCCCAATATGGTATTAGTGCTGGACTAGGGTTTCATTTACTTACGAAAAAGAAATAAAGTTAACTAAGGTAATACTTGCTCTGAATAATTTTCAAGACCAATTTGTCTAACCTGCCTCGCTTCGGGTAAGATGTCGTGTATATGCGAGATTAAACGGTGTGAAATATTTTGATCGAACAGCAATTTCATGATGCTATTCCTAAATGACCTTCTCTGGAAGCAGCAATAAACAAACATGCATTAATCTGTTCATCACCTAATTCTGGAAAGTCACGAATAATTTCCTGACGGGTCATTCCATTTGCCAACCAATTCAACACATCGGCAACCGAAATACGCGTCCCCTTGATTATAGCCTTGCCAAATCTTTTTTCTGGGTTAATTTCGATGTATTGCATTATGTCCATAAACACGAAGTTCGTAATTTAATATGAGTTAATCAAGTGTAGTAATTGTTCTTAAATTCCTTCTTATTTCAAGGTACTCGGACACACATACGCCGTTTTTGGAAGCGATGTCTTTGCTAAGGCACCAAACCCACCAATAACATCCTTAATCTGATCAAATCCTCGCGCCTTCAAAATGGATGCGGCAATCATGCTTCGGTAACCGCCTGCGCAATGAAGCACGAGGCCTTTATCTTTAGGGAATTCAGCCATGCGCTCATTGATATAATCTAAAGGAATGCTTGGAACATCCTGCAAATGTTCTGCGTCATATTCACCGGGCTTGCGCACATCGATCAATACTTCATTTGCCGCTAATCCATGCTCAACCGCCGTAGCTTCTATGCGATCAATGCGATCCAACTCACCTTCCCAACTTGCAATTCCTCCGGTTAAATATCCCAGTACATTATCATAGCCAACACGCGACAAGCGTTGTACGGTTTCCTCTTCTTTTCCTTCCGTGGTAATGATAACAATAGGTTGTTTTACACTCGGAATAAGCGCCCCAACCCATGGCGCGAATTGCCCTTCTAAGCCAATAAAAATACTACCTGGAAGAAATCCTTTCGCAAATTCTCCTGCCGGTCGTGTATCCAGCAACAATACCTCTTCATCTAAGCTCTGAATCATTTCAGTATTTAGTGGCGTCAGCCCTTTTGAAAGCACTTCGGCATAGGGTTGATATCCTAATTTATTCATGGCTACATTCTGTCCAAAATACGCTGGTGGAGGAAGTAACCCATCGGTTACCTCTTTAATAAACTCTTCCTTAGTCATGTCCGCACGCAAGGCATAATTCGTTCGTTTTTGATTGCCAAGCGAATCAAAGGTTTCTTTTGACATGTTCTTACCACAAGCGCTTCCTGCGCCGTGCGCTGGATAAACGGTGATGTCATCGGCCAAGGGCATCAGTTGATTCCGTAAGGATTCAAATAGCGTTCCCGCTAATTCTTCTTGCGTCATTGATGCTGCTTTCTGCGCCAAGTCAGGACGACCCACATCGCCAATGAATAAGGTATCTCCAGAAAACAAGGCGCTTTCCTTGCCATTTTCATCAATCAAGAGATAACACGTTGATTCCATGGTATGTCCTGGGGTATGAAGTACCTTAACCGCACAGGAACCGAAGGTCAATAATTCGCCATCTCTGGCTGAATAAAAATCAAAGCTCGGAGCAGCATTGGGCCCATAAACTATGGGAGCACCCGTCGCCTTCGATAAGTCTAAGTGACCGGAAACAAAGTCTGCATGGAAATGCGTTTCCAAAATGAATTTTAAGCTGACTCCGTCGTTGGATAGGCGATTCAAGTAAGGTGCTGTTTCGCGCAAAGGATCAATAATAATGGCCTCATTTCCGGAAACAATATAATAAGCGCCTTGCGCTAGACAACCGGTATAAATTTGTTCAATATTCATAATGTAAAGTTAAATTTAAAACTAATGCGACGAGGGGGAAGCAAAGAACAGTTCTTTCACAATGATATAAATCCCCATCACCAATACAAACCACCCAAATCCTTTCTTTAACCGATCAGCAGCGATGCGTTTAGCAAGGAAGGAACCGATAAAAATACCCACGATGGCTAATCCTGAGATTAGTAACAGTAAAGGCCAATCCATGGTTGTTTTACCTAGATCCCCTGTAAAACCGATTAACGATTTAGCAGCAATAATCAACAAGGATGTTCCCACGGCTTGTTTCATGGGCAGCTTACTCAAAATAACGAGGGCTGGAATAATTAAAAATCCACCTCCTGCACCAACTAACCCGGTAAGCAACCCAACAACCATACCTTCCAATACAATGATCGGATAGTTAAAGACTTGTGGACCTTGATTTGAGCTTTCTTTTTTAGGCTTTCGAATCATCGAAACGGAAGCAAACACCATTAGAACTGCAAAAAGCAACATCATCATGAGTGGTTTCGTGACTTGAAATTCCCCCACTGAAAACAACACCTTTGGAATCAAAGGCACAAGAAATGAACGCGTTAAAAACACCGCAGCGATTGACGGAACACCAAAAATTAAAGCCGTTTTAAAATTTACCTCTCCCAACCGATACTTCGGGAAAACGCCCACCAAACTTGTGCTACCAACAATAAACAAAGAATATGCGGTAGCACTCACTGGGTCAACATGAAACAGGTATACCAACACCGGAACGGTTAAAATAGAACCTCCTCCTCCAATTAACCCAAGGGAAACCCCAATAACTAAGGATGCCAAATATCCGAAAATCTCCATGAAACAAAGGTAGGGATTGCAATTGAATATGATTGTCGCAAAAGTTACACAAGTGGTAAACAAAAGGCCTTTTGAATAGTTATTCCCTTATGAAGCTAATGAACCGAGCTGAATACGATACGCTAGAACAACGAGTTAAAGCACAGTATTTCAATAGTATCGTAGGCCATAAAAATGTTTGTTTAATCGGGACAAAAGATTCCGCCAACCAAGATAATCTTGCCATTTTTAATTCCTTGGTTCACATTGGTTCCAATCCACCGTTATTAGGGATTATCTTTAGGCCGGACAGTGTGGAGCGTCACACTTATGAGAATATTCTCGAGACGAAAGAATATACAATCAACTTAATTTCGACCGACGATATAGCCGCAGCACACCAGACTTCGGCGCGGTATCCGAAGCGGCAATCTGAATTTGATGCTACGGGATTAGAACCATACTATGTTGATGGATTTAATGCACCAAGTGTAGCCTCTGCCCCAATTTCCTTTGGATTAGTATTTAGAGAAAACATCCCTATTCCATTAAATGGAACAAACCTAGTGATTGGTGAAGTTCAATGGATAAACTACCCAGAAGACATTGTGGCTGGCGATGGATTTGCTGATCTAACCAAAGCACATATTGTGGGATGTATTGGTTTAGATGCCTACACCGAAGGACGAATTATTCAGCGGTTTGAATATGCCAAGCCCGACAAAGCCCCTCGAATAAAAGAATGAATCCGGAAGAAATCGATCGAATCATAGAAATGGCGTGGGAAGACCGAACCCCATTCGATGCAATTAAAATTCAGTTTAATTTAACGGAAAGTGAAGTCCGAGCGCTGATGCGAAAGGAACTAAAACGAAGCAGTTACATTCTATGGCGTAAGCGTGTCGAAGATTCCTCGTTGAAGCACCTAAAAAAGCGAATTGATGGAGTAACTACATTTAAGTCCAACGCTCAACGACAAATCACACTCAACAAATTAAGCAAGCGATAAAGAGTCTCCAGCCAATAGCCGTTTAAAGGTAGGTTCATTTTCATAAACCGGCTTGGCAAACCAACCCACCAATCCTTTACTCTCTTTTTGTTGATCGTGCGTAGCTAATACCACACTAGACTTCGTTTTATTGAGTACAGCCTTTGCCTCTTTCAACCCAAGATTTACGGTGCCACCCAAGAAAAAAGGCAAGTTGTAGGTCGTGGTGGTGGTAATTAGCACATCCACCCTTGGAAGATCTTGGCTTGATTTAACCCCATGGGGTGCATACATCAAGGTTTTCCCTTCCACATGTAAAATGAAGGCGTGGTGTGTTTGATTCAGGAGACTTACTTTGGTTAGTTGTTCCAATAAAAACGGGGACTTAGCTAAGGGAGTCAGTGTTTCAAAATAATTCCACGCACGAATTTTCTTTAGTGCTCGGTCTTCTGCAATCACCACCGTTTCGGTTGGAAAAGTAAGCAATGATTCTTTATGGCAGTGATCAGAGAATGGATGAGAAACAAAAATAAACAAGGGTTTATCTTTAGGAAACTGAAAGGGTCCGTACGTTTCAGCACGTTTTTGTAAAGAAAACCAGGGATGTCCGTCCACTTGTTGAGCAGTAAACCAGGGATCGATCACTAAGGTGAAATCCGCCGTTTCTATCAACCACGAGCTGTCATCGGTAAGCTTGGTTATTTTCATCAATTCATGAAAAGTCGAATCGCCTGACTCAATTTTTCCCGAATCTCGGTTCGATCAATGATAAAATCTAAAAATCCATGCTCCAATAAGAATTCAGATGTTTGGAACCCATCAGGTAGATCTCGACCAATAGTTTCACGAACTACGCGTGGACCAGCAAAGGCAATTAATGCGCCGGGCTCTGCAATATTAATATCGCCAAGCATAGCAAAAGAAGCAGTAACGCCTCCTGTGGTTGGATCTGTTAAATAAGAGATGTAAGGTAATTTTTCTTCAGAAAGTAACCCGAGATTTCCAGATACTTTAGCCATTTGCATTAATGAATACCCGGC
>Ga0315903_10002617_pt1 | contig 26114 bp, 17 predicted proteins | sample LakEriMetagenome_7_FD_203524 | JGI IMG/M metagenome (GOLD analysis project Ga0315903, IMG submission 203524) | Freshwater fungal communities from buoy surface, Lake Erie, Ohio, United States - Buoy 2 MA119 | ecosystem: Environmental > Aquatic > Freshwater > Lake | place: USA: Lake Erie, Ohio... | reverse complement strand
GGGCTAGTAGGGTAGGAGCATCGGGAACAACCGCCATACTCTTAGAATTTGCTGAAAAAGCAGAGTAAATAGCAGAGAGAAATTAAACTAGAGACATGACTACTTCACATAACCCAGTAATGAACCGTATGCTTCCAGACGAGGTTCTATCTCGTCAGGCTGAAGTTGATGCCCAATTCGACAAGATTGTATCTTCACAGAAGATGACTGTCGGTGGCACAGCCATCAAGATCCTTGGCCTATTCGGCCTACTGCTAGTAGGTGCTGCTGCGGCCTGGAACATTCCAGCACTGCAGGGACTAGCCCTCCCAGCAACCCTAATTGCTCTTGGTGTTGCAATGTGGATTACCTTCTCTCAGAAGATTAGACCAGCTGCCATCATGGCTTATGCCGTGCTGCAGGGTCTATTTGTTGGAACGATATCTAGTTTCTTCGAGCAGGTATACCCAGGGATTGTCATGCAGGCAGTGCTAGGTACGCTAACTACTGCAGGTGCTATGTTCACCGCATACTCAATGGGCTGGATCAAAGTAACAGCTGGATTTACTAGAGTGATGACTTTTGCACTTATCGGTTACGCCGGTTTTGCCCTAGTGAACTTCTTGTATTCGATGTTCACTGGATCTTCTGGTGTTTACGGTACCCAGTATGGCTGGATTGCAGGTCTAATTGGTGTTGGTCTAGCAGCTTTCACACTGAACCTTGATTTCAATGACATTGCTCGTGGAGCAGAGGTTGGCCTAGATCGCGACTATGAGTGGAAAGGCGCTTTCGGCCTTCTGGTCACCATGGTCTGGCTATACATCGAAATCCTAAGACTGCTCTCTATCTTCAATAGAGACTAACTGGCTTGATCGAAGCTGGCAGCTACCTCGGTAGTTGCCAGTTTCTTTTTTAACTGCCACTGATCCCAGAGTTCATCTAGTCGCCACGCGTTCTCAGCCATAATCGCAACACCTTTGGCTCCGGTTCTTCTTACCTTGCCACCGATCAGCATCAGCCTGGTGTTAAACAGAATGTGACTGCAGCGCTTTTGTGCTTCATCAAAGAAAGTGGCATCGGAACAGCCAGAACCATCATCAAGAGAAATAAACACCACACGTTTACCAGATCGCATTGGGGGAGTCTGGGTAGCAACCCTTATCCCTGCTACCAAAACATTGGTCTTATTTCTTATCTCTAGTAATTCATTGGCGTAGACCACACCCAGTTCATCTAGCATCGGTCGATACTTCTCAATCACATGTTCAGTTAGATCCATGTTCAGTAGCTCTAGCTCGTTAGCTACCTTCTCGGCATTACTTGGTTCTGGATTACCTTTAGGCATCGGCTCATTGCCGTAAGCAAACAGGTCATTTTCACTATCTGGCCTTACCTTGATGGCATTTAGTTCTTTTACCCGCTCTAAGGTATCTCCTCTGGTGGAGCCTTTAGCCAAATCATCGAAAGCACCGATAAGAGCCAACCTTTCAAAGGTCCGTCTAGAAGGTTTACCTCGAAGATAAAAATCAGTTAGCGATGAGTATGGCTGATACTCAATAAAGCGATTTATCTCGGTTTCGCTGATTGATTTCAGGTCAACAAAACTCATCCGGATGGCTGTGCCATCGGCTGTTTTCTCAACATGAAACTCATTAGAAGACTTGTTGATATCTATCGGTAGTAGTTTTACCCCGAGCCTTCTGGCTTCAGCGATAAGTAATCTTCGCGGATACATACCTGGATCATGAGTCATTACTCCGGCTAGGAACTCAGTAGGGTAGTGAGTTTTTAGCCAGGCTGATTGGTAGGTGGGTAAGGCAAAAGCAGCTCCGTGCGCTTTACAGAAACCAAAAGAGCCAAAGCCTTCTAAAATGTTCCATACCTTATCGATAACGCTCTTCGAATAGCCTTTCTTAGCCGCATTGGTTCTAAAAAAGTCTTGAATCATCATTCGAGCTTTAGGGTTCTCTAGTTGTCTTCTAAGTTCATCTGCCCTAGCTAAAGAACAACCGGTCATCTTGTTTAGGATTCTCAAGACATGCTCATGGAATATCACCACACCGTAGGTTTCTTTGAGTATCGGTTCTAGATCTTTGTGAATGTAATCCGGTTTTTCAAAGCCGTGTCTTCTATCTAGGTAAGGCAAGATCATGTTGCCTTTCATAGGCCCTGGTCTAAACAGGGATATCTGGATAGTTAGGTCATTGAACTCAGTTGGTTGGTGCTTACCGGTTAGTTCTCGCTGCCCTGGGGACTCAATCTGGAAGATACCTAAAGTATTAGTGGTTCTGATGGCTTTAAATGTTGCAGCATCATCTTTAGCGGTACCGTCTAGGTCTAGATCAACCTTCCTAACTCTTTTGATTTCACTAACCGCATAGGCCATGGTCGATTGCATTCTTACCCCTAAAACATCTAGCTTTAGAAAGCCCATCGGATCCATGTCGTCTTTATCAAACTGACTCATCGGTAACCCCATACCGCTGGGTTCTACCGGGGTTAATCTAGGTAAGGTCAAATCACCCAAGATAACCCCACAGGGGTGCATCGATATATGCCTAGGAATACGATCTAATCTTTCAGTCATATCCACTAACAGGTTCATCTTGCGGTCATGCTCAACTGCCTGGGCAAACTCAGCTAGCTCAGGCTTTACCTTCAAAGCATTACGGAAACTAGAAGCGCTAAAACGCCACATTGACTCAGCAATCGAATCAACCTGGTCAGGATCTAGCCCTAGGGCTAGAGCACTGTCTCGCATTGCTCCTCTACCTCGATAGGTTGACTGCATGGAGAGCAAAGTAACTCGTTTAGAGCCATAGCGTTTAAAGATGGCTCTATAGATGTCATGCCTTCTAGCCGACTCAACATCGATGTCAATATCAGGTAAAGAAGACCTTTCTACCGATAAGAACCTTTCAAACAATAAGTCATGCTCAATTGGGTCAACCCCGCTGATGCCCAGCAAATAGTTCACTAGTGAGCCAGCACCGCTTCCACGAGCAGCAATCCTGATGTTCATGTCTCTGATCATCTGAGCAACATCAGCAACGGTTAGGAAGTAGGTAGCAAAGCCAAGTTTGTTAATAGTTATTAGCTCTTGGTTTAGCCGGTGTTGAATCTTGGCTAGGTCCTTACCTGAGACAGCACCATACCTCCAGTTCACCCCAGACTGAACCTTCTGGAATAACACTTCAAAAGGAGAACCTTCAATACCTAGCGCTTCCTTCTCAGGTGTTTTAGGTTTACCCCAGCCGCAGTCCGACATCGGATCTAACCGACACAGATCAGCAAGCAGGGCTGTGTCGGTGATTAGCTTTCTAGCTCTCTTCTTATCCTCAGTAATCTCTAGAGCAACCTTCTGCATCAGGGCTTTAGGTTTCAGCCAAGCCTGAGCATTAGGTTGTGCTTCAAACTTTCCTAGCGGTTCTAGAAATCTTGCAGCATCGAGGATGTCAGCAGTAATAGCATCATCGGGGTCGATGTAGCGAACGGAGTTCGTTAGCACTGCTGGAACATTCAGAGAATCTGCTAGTTCCAGCATTCTTCTAGCCTGAATAGAAGAGAACATCTTGCCAGGCTCAGTAAGCCAAGAAACTATTTCTAGACCTAAAGTTCCTGGCTTACTAAATAGCTCTAACCATTTACCTAAAGCCCTAACAGCGGCAGTCTTAGATCTACCCAGAGTTGCTTTAGCAACATCACTATCAGGACCAAGCAAAACAGTCACAAACCCAGAACTAACTAGCGAAGCTAGTTTGTTTCGTTTGATACCAAACTGCTTCTTCTTCACTCCAGCATGAGCCTCAGTAACAATGGAACATAAAGTCGCCCAACCTAAGCCTTTGTTACGGCCATGGGCTAGAACAACTACTCGGGCTAGTAAGGAACCGTCCTCACCGAGAACCGGTAGATCTACTCCAACAATGGGGGATAGGTCTACCTCTAGACAGGCTCCGATGTGTTTAACGGCACCATAGAGCCCATCCCTATCAGTAATAGCCAGAGCATCAAAGCCAAGGTTATGGGCAGCCTCAACCAACAGCTCAGGCCGATTGACCCCGTAATGGGAAGAGAAGCCTGAAGCCACATGCAAATGGGTAAAACTCATAAAACGCCCTATAAACTATTATTCGAACATATGTTCGGATATAGAAGTTTATAGGTTTGGGCTGACATTGCAAATTTGAACCAACGTATCCCTGATGCCCAAATGGCGCAATAAAAGCCGAATCAAGATAAATCCCGAGCAGCTAATTCAATACGACTGGCTAACTCTTAAATAAAATCAAACCTAGTAAATACAGGGCAGAAGTCGCTGATGTCCACAAAGACAAAAGTAGAAAAGTTCGGCCCTAAAGGTGAATAGGCCAAGTATCGGTTGAATGAATTAGAGGGCGCAAACTAGGGCCTTCTGTAAAGAGCAAGGCAAACAGTGAACTTGATGGACTAAATTCGGCCGCCAGCGAGGCGGTCTATTCGCCTAACAGGAGCTAGGCCCTGATCAATCCTCTTCGTCGTCGTATTGACTATCGACAATTTCTGATTCATCAAATTGAAAAGCCACACTGTCAATAAATTTTGGTTCAGAAATTTCACCCTGAAATTCATGCCAAGATTGTATTTCTTCAGGGTCTTGATCTTCCCATGAATAGTTTCTGTCCATAGGTCACCTCCAACTCGATTATTATGCAAACTTGAGAGTTCAAGAAAGATTCCCGTGTTACAGAATTATAAACGTTTGCCCAACAAAACCATTGCGACATCGAATCGATGTTTTCTCCAAAAGAAATTTAAGGCCATCCCCTCTTCCCAAGCAAATTCCAACTGTTAGCAGCGCTGTTATCGAGCAGTTCAAAGGATGTCTTTGCTCCATCCGCTGGAGCTAGGAACCGCCACATCTCAACTTCCAGAACCCCCGACCCGATGCCTTTGTGAGCTCTTTCACCAACCCACCACTCAGCCCTGGAAAACCAGCTAACCGGCTTAGAACTAACTTGATAGTCCTTTTCCCTCCATCTAAAGAGGGTAGGAGCACCCCCCCTGCCCTCACTCGAACGAAAATTCAAATTACGAAGTTCATAGGGTTACCTCATATGAAGAAATGACCGGCACACCTCTTTTTGAAAGTATCTTAGATCCGAAGTCATATATTCCCTTATTGAATCAATACGTGAAATCTGCCTGAGACCGTCAATAATTTGGCCAAGGGGAAGCGGGGGCGGGTTCAACTGTTCAATGTGCGGTAATTGCATCGGGCGGTATTCCAATTTTTGAACAGTAAGACATGATTTCGCAGTTGGCGAGATTGGGGCAGCTAAGAGATGCAAACCTGCTTACGGAAGCTGAGTTTGAGGAAAGCCAAGGCAAAAATCCTATTTGGAGAATAAATGGTATTTTACGGAAGAGAGCAACCCATTTTGGGCGCATTCCGCTTATCGTTCACACTTCTCATTGTTCTTGCGATGCAAAATGTCTGTTTCTTTATTGATTAAACATCAGAGAACCTTGGAGGCCCCTCCAGGATCTTTGACTACATGAAGTTGTGATCTAATCCGTTCTTTCATGGTATCGCCATGGCTAATCACCCCAATAGTTCTTCCGCCTTGTTTCAGGGAGTCCAGTGTTTCAATTACCAAGTCGAGGGGTCCACTTGAAAGCGAACCAAAGCCCTCGTCAATAAACAAAGTATCTATGGAGATGCCTCCAGCTCTGCTTGTCACCACCTCAGCCAATCCCAGTGCCAAGGAAATTGATGCAAGAAATCTTTCTCCTCCTGATAGCGAGTGAGCATCACGTGCCCGGCTGGTGTGAGCGTCCATGACTTCAATACCCAATCCAGCTCTAGCTTTGGCGTTTTGGATAGATTTCTCAGTGTATTGGAATGAGTATTGACCGATAGAAAGTTTATCCAAGTGGTAATTAGCTGCTTCCAAAATAGCCTCCAGTTCACCAGCAAGGACGAATGTTTCCAAAGGCATGTTTAGATTGTTCGGGCTCTTTCCTTTGATGGTGTTGAGTAAACGCTCGTGAACCGCAAACTTGCTGGAAAGCTTATCGATTTGAGTGGCATATTCCTTTAAACCTTTTGAGGCAGTAGAGATCGTTTTTTCGCTTGCATTAAGGTCTGCAAGTTTCTGCGAACAGACTTCCTTGACCGACTTAGCTCTTTCGAAATCGGAAAGGGCTTTTTCGAGAGTAATAGTCTTAGTCGGAAGATTCTTGAAGCTGTCTTGAGCCAGTAGACCTTCAAGTTTGGTAATTGTATCATTGTGATCACTCACATCTTTTTTTGACTTTCTATAGTCATCTTTAGACATAACTGCTTTCTTAAAAGCTTCCTCATTGGCGAATGACTCCTTGGTTAGGATTTCTTTCAGAGATCTTTGGCTTGCATCTAGGTTCTCTTTTGCAGTAGCAAGATCATTTTCTAAGCTTCTAAATGCCTTAAGCAGCTTTTGATCCTCTTCAACTTTTTTCTTTCTCGCATTGATTGACTTGAAGCCTTCTAGTTTATTTGCAATCGATTCTTGTGCTTTTTCTAATTCTTCTTTGGTTGAGTCTCTTTCTAATATTAGTTTTGGAAGTTTTGACCTGTAATCTGCGATATCTTTATTTATTTTTGAATCAGGCTTCACTAATTCTCTTAGCGTTCTAAGTTCTTTACTAAGTTTGGGCCATGCCTCAATAACCTTTTTGGCTGCGTTAGATTCCTTTTTCAGAGCGGATATAGAGATACCTTCTAGCGATTCATCCATCTTCTTTATCTTGCCATTTAGTTTCTCAATGTCTTTTTTCTGTGTATTGAGATTGCTTTGAGCATCAACCAACTTGTTGCGAAGCACAGCTAAATCTTTACTTTTTGGTTCGTTAGCTTTACCTTTGTGTGGCTTTGGGTGTTCGGTAGAACCACACACTAAACAAGGCTCACCGTTAATCAGAGTGATTGCTAATTTCGAGGCGAGACTTGATCTTTCTGCTTCCTCTGCTTCTTTGAGAGCAGAATCTGCTTTCTTAACTTCTTGTTCTAAATCTCCAATGTCTGCTTTTGCTGTCTTGAGTTCTTCTTTGAAGCCGGCAAGTTCCTCCGCCTGTTGCAAAGGTTGTCGGTTTTTTTCAACTATGTCCTTGGCCGAATTATATTCATCCTCTTTGTCCTGAAGTGCGGCGATCCGGATAGATGCCTTAGAAACATTATCTGTGTCACGTTTCAAATCGGCTTTCATTTCAGTTATTTGTAAGTTCAGGCTAGCGATTGTGCTTTCCATACCTGGAATCCCTTTTTCGATTCCGAGCAGATCGCCTAATTCGTCGATTAGCAGAACTATCGAATCATCTAGTCCCTTTACTTTTGGATTCACCTGGTTTTTTACGAGTGCAGCCAAGGATTCTTTTAGCAAAGCAGTCCGGGTGTCTACTAGTTCTTGTGCGTCATTTCGAGACTTAAATATGCCTTGAACCCTAGAGGCGCTATCTGCAAGGTCTAAATTCTTTTGCAGGACCTGAATTTGACCAGATTTACTTTTGGCAACTGACAACGCCGCCTTATATTCCCCTAGCTGCTTCTGAGCTTCAGCGGTTCGTTTAGCTGCCTCGGCTTCTTCATATGCTTTACTAGCCGCGTCGAGACTTAGTTCAGCTTTGGATTTTTGCTCTTTAGTTCTAGTTAGAAGTTTTTTAACCCAGTTGAGTTCTTCTCCTTGGGTTGGTCCATCTGCGCCAAGCTGCTTTTGAATCAGGTCAACTGTCGTAGTGAAACCCTTTCGGTTGTCAATTAGCTCACCCTCAATATCTTTCTTAAGATATTCAATTCTGTCTTCAAGGGTTTTGAATCTTCCCGTATTGAATATTTTTGATAGCAACTCCATGCGTTCACTTGAATTTGCTTTAAGAAATATGTCGAATCTTCCTTGGGCAAGAAGTATTACTTGCAGAAATTCATCCGAGGAGAGCTTGATAAGAGAGTATATTTTCTGACCAACATTCTTAGACTTCATAGCCAAAGTTTCTGGTTCCTCGTCAGGCGTTATTTTGTCAAGTTGGGCTGAGTCGAGTACCTTCTTACCTGTCGAAAGCACATAAGCGGGGGACCTGGAAACCCGGTACTCTTGGCCGTTTACTTCAAAAGATAGAGTGACTTTTGTGGGATCTGAATCCTTGGCGAAGTGGCTTCGAAAACTGCGATTCTCTAGTGTGGCAGTGGTTTCTTCCCACCGCGGCGTATTTCCATAAAGGGCGTATGTGATGGCATCCAGAATGCTAGTTTTACCGGCCCCTGTTTCACCGACGATTATGAATAAACCTTCATGGTCGTATTGGGTGAAATTTATAGTTTGCTTAGCCAGGTACGGCCCAAACCCCTGTAACTCAAGAAACTTTATTCTCATCAGTTGCCTCCAGAGTTAATTTCATTCATGATTGGCTCAACAATCGCTGACTCATCCTTGCTCAATTCTTCGCCGTTTCTAACTTCTTTCGCAAAAGTCTCGATGATCTGTAAATCAGTCTTGTTCTCCAACTGCTTTCGATGGCTGTCCTGGGATCTTTCCGCAACATTCTCAGGTAGCCAGATTACGTTTGCTGTGAAAGGGAATTTTTCCTTAAGTTGACGCATCGGCTCGATGACTCTCTTGTCATCTGTGTAGACAGCTTGAATGTAGTAATCCTTGTATTGGTCATACTTGGGGTTAATTAGAATGTCTTCGAATTTACCTGTTAGTTCAATGATGTTTCTCGGTACTAGAAATTCAACCCAGTCAATCTTTGGTTCACCTGCTTCAGAGAACTCGACAATCCAGCCGCCTCGACGTTTGCCTACCTCCTTAAAGGAGAAATACATCAGAGCACCTGAGTATCTTGCCTTGGTAAATTCCTTTGAAATCATCTGGCTGTGTATGTGTCCAAGAGCGACATAGTCAGCTCCCTTGAAAGTTGCGGCAGGTACTGAGTCAACACCACCAACAGTCGGATCCTTAGTTATAGCTCTCTCAGATTCGTCGGTTTCTTTCTCACCACCAGCGATAAAAGTATGGGAGAGTATGACAGATTTTCTGTAGGCGGATTGTCTTTTCTCTATAGATTCAGTTATCTGACTCATAGCCGCTTTGATAGCAACATTTTGTGTTGATGCATCGTGTGGCATCCAACTCAAATGCCGCCAAAGCTCTGGTTGGATAAACGGGATGCCGTAAAAGTCAACTGTTACAGGACCATTTGTAATTTCAACGGGAACTCCAACACGTTCAACATCCGTAATCAGATGCAGTCCAGATTGGCTTGAGAAAGCTCCAGCGAATCCCAGTCTCTGGGCTGAGTCATGATTACCACTTATGGCAACGATCTGAGCTCCTGCTGAAAGTATTTCGTTGAAAGCGTTTTTCAGCACTTCGAAAGCTTCTTCTTTAGGTGAACTGGTGTCAAAGATATCCCCGGAGATCACCACAACATTCACAGATTGCTGCTTAACAATATCCACAACTGAATTTAATACTTGTTTTGCCTCGTCTAGAGTTTGATATTTATGGAAGGTCCTTCCGATGTGCCAGTCGGAAGTGTGAAGGATTTTTATCATTTATTACCTCTACCCATCTGTTACTAAAGTCTTTAGATTCATACTTTACTTATTCGTATCCATTTAGGGACTTGATTTTTATAACGATTACCATCGTTCTTGGGTAAAGCGCCTTGCCAACTTCCAGCAGCTATAACTCCTGATATTAATTAGTTCAAATTCAGCGAGCCAAAAATTCGCCAAATCTCAACTTCTTGAAGTCGACACCCTATACATTTGTCACTTCTTTCACTTGCTATCAATGAGTTCCGGCAAAGTAGTTAACTGCTCTAGGTCCTACCTGATACCGTTGTTCGCGTCGCCTAAATGAGGTGGTTGGAGAGCCTAATTGAACCCTTAAGACAGCCAAACCCTGCAAACCAACGTGTACTAAAAACTATTGTGCCTCCTCGCCTAATATTGCAAAGCTGAAAAGAATTGCAATTTCCAGTTATTCTGTGTATTCTGAAAGACTTTCTGAAGGGAGTTGACATGGATGAAAGATTTGATTTTAAGTCTTTCGAAGAGACACTAGCTCAAAAAGGCTATCTCGTGTTTATAAGAGAGCCTGCAGGGCTCAAGAACAGGTGTGACCTTGTAGCTTTCGGTTCGGATGCCACTGGGAAGGCAACGTTAAGCGTTTTTGAGTTTAAGGTCGGAGCAAATGTCAACCTAGACCTAGAAGCAGCCAAATTAGATGCAATGAGGTCCGAAACTGGAGCTGATCAGTGTTTTCTCGTTTCAGATGATCTAATTTACAGGCTCAGTTCAGATGGATTTAGTCTTGAGAGAATTTTGGAAATACCCGAAATAGAGAAAAATGGTCAATTGGTGACTGATGACCGAATTGGTTTTCAACTAATAAATCAGAGAATATCTGGTCATAAATTAGGGGAACAGATCGCTTCTATTTCTAAACTGCTAGCCGAATTGAAGTTCGAAGACGGGCTAGTCATTTGGGATCGTCCATCGATAAAAATGAATGGCAAGACTTTTCGCGACGCCATGATTGACATCTACCGAAAACGGGCGTCGAAACTTTCTGGCCATAACTTCGCGTCCAGAGACGTGCAATACATGATTCAAAATTTGCTGAGAGCATTCACTGATGTAACTGACGTATTTGACCCATTCTTCGGTCTCGGCTTCAGCTCTTTTTCCGTCGCTGAAACCATGATGTCCAGATCTGGGGGATCCGCTTTCAAAATTCGAGGAATTGAGATTAATCGTCAGGCGGTCGCTGAGGCTGAATACTTGGGCCAAACATTTCCAAAGTCAGTGTCAATCGAAATTGAAGTAGGGGACTCATTGGAATGCCAATGGCCTAAAACATCATTACTAGTTTCTGAATTGCCTCTTGGAGTAAAACTGCAAAAGCCTTTTGCTATTGAAGACGTTACGTGCACTTCGATCGAAGAATTGGCTCTTCTAAGAGCCGCCTCAAGCGTAAGAAATGGTGAAATCTCTCATGGCGCAATTCTAATTACATCTAGAGGATGGCTAAGTAAGTCAAGCAGTAAAAGACTTAGGGACAAATTAGCTGAAATGAGAGTAGTGAAAGGGCTAATTGGATTACCTCCTTTGCATATGCCTTTTACATCAATCCCGTTGTTACTTGTGATTCTTCAGAGGGATAGCTTAGAGGCGACGACTGGAGAACTTGGAAGTGATTGGAAGTCACACATTTCTGGGGAAAAGGGTAATCTCTATGAAATCCTTTGAAGATGCTTATAGATTCCAGAAAAAAAAGCTTAGCTCCCTGGACTCTTATTGGGCTCTAGGTGAAAACCATGAGGGACTCCAAGGAACGGATCTATTTTTACTAGACGTCACTAACCTAGCTAAAGCACAAACAATCCAAAAAGGCTCTCGAATCGTATATTTTGACAAAACGCAAATTGATCTTAGGGCAATTGTAGGAACGGTAGCACAGCCAAGTTTTGGCTACCAAGTCGATCCTTCTGGACTTACGAATTACTTCAATAGTGATGGCCTGGCAATCTCAGGATTGGGATTGCCTAGTGAAGCTTACTTCTCACATAAATATCAGGTAAAGAAATATCTCGGGATAGACCAAGCAATTTGGGATTGGTTTATTTCAAATCTAAGGTTTTATAAACTAAGTGTGAACCTCTTCGATCCTAATTTGGAGAAAATAGGAAAATTGGAAGATTCTCGTTCCCAAGATCAAATAATTTCTCTACCTTCAAATTTCGAGAAAATAAGAGACCCACTTCTTGAACTGATTCGAATGCTTGGCGAATCACACATAACCGCTTATCAAGACACCTCCCACTATCAAAAGTTGGAGTTAGGAAGTGGAGTTAGGTGGAATCTTAGATCGATCAAAATAGCAAGCCATGGTAAAAAAGCGAAAGTTGGGGAGTTGGTAGTCGACTGCAAAATTGGTCGCCCACTCCAATTAACCAAGAACTCTGATCTTGAAGGTGCAAATTTGACCTGGTTAGCCTCTCGCAGAGACGCTTTCTTCGTGACTAAATCCTCCGATTTAGTGATGGCTGACGAAGGTGACGTAATCACAAATCTATTTTGGTCCAGGTCGTCAGCTCGAATTGCGAATAAGCGCCTTGCTTTAGGGCCAGGTCTTTGTGCTCTGAAGCCAAAATCTCCTGAGGCGGCTACATCGCTTTTAGAGTTTCTAAACTCTCACGAGGCTTCTGCTTTGAGATACCTTTCAACTAAAAACGCTGGTTTTCTTCCTCAAATCAGTTCCCAAGATTTACTTGATTTGGACATTCCGGAAACTAAAGCTCACAACTCTATGTTCGCTTCAATTCTTAGCAAGGTAATAGTCTAATGAAAATTCCAATTATTCAATTGAGAACAATGCTGCAGCTAATGAGTTCAGGTGAATACCCAGATATAGAGCGTGTTGTGAAAATGAATCTAGAAAATTCACAACTTGAACCAGGAAAAATTGAAACTATTCTAGAAAGACTTCTCTCATTGGAGCAATTACTTATGCAGCAGGAAATAGATGTGGAGGAATGGCCCGAACTGTCCGAGGAATGGTGCGCTCTATTATCCTGGCTTTTGAAAGATCTTGCTGCAAGTTCGACGAGCGAGGAGTTTAGTCGCGAGCTTAGACGAATAATCCTTGAGGAATATGAGAAGAATGCGATACCTCTACCTGATGATACTCTCTGGCTAACAGGTTGGGTGTGCGGTCGTTTATCGAAGGAGCTACTGCCTTCATACTCTGTGCAATATCCTCTAAGGGCGGCAAATTTGCACGAACATGAGGCTGCTTTAGCTTACGAGGGCTTGCGCTCGCATCTTCGTATGATTCCAACTGGTAATGCTATGCAAATTCCAGAAACAAGTCTAGAGATGACGATGACCGCTGTTCCAATTAGGGTGTCTGGATTATGCGAAGCCATTTCAAATGTTGCCGACGAAGAAAGTAGCACCGCGGCGCAAGTGCTTGGCATCTTATTGCAAAAATCTAAGGCGACTATTCCGGAGAATACTTATAAGGAGTGGATCAGGAACGTTGATCATCTAATTAATACCAGGAATTCAATTGCCCACATTCGCAATTTAAATAGGACTCCGAATTTCAAACAAGTTGTTCAAGAACTTGATATCGATCGAGTAAGAGAAATTGCTAAAATCTCAGGCTTCCTCATGGCAGGTTGGGTGCGAGAAAAATTAGATGATATTGACGCGTTGAGGTTTAGCCAATGGGTCGCCCATGCTGATAGAGAACTTGAACAATGCATTACAGAAAACGGTTATTTCTAAGTCGAGTTTTTCATAAAAGGTAATTTTCAAATCGCCACTAGAGCTAGTGCCATAGTCAGGAACCACAATTTTTGCATCTCTTCAAGGTACAGCTGGAAGGCGAGAAATAGCTGACGGGGACAAAATACTAAACGAATGGCGAGCCTCTGCGCTTTAGTAAAAAACCCTAATTATTGTCCAGCTACCTGAAAGCGAGTTCTGAAGTAATTCGAATGAGTTTTTCACCCCATCACAAGTAGCCAAAAACCGCCACATCTCGACTTCCAGGACTCCCGAACCTATGCCTCTGTGAGCTCTTTCACCAACCCACCATTCAGCCCTAGCAAACCATCTAACTGGTCTAGAACTAACCTGATAGTCCTTTTCCCTCCATCTAAAGAGGGTAGGAGCACCCTCCTGATCCACTAAAACAGCCACAACTTCGTCTATACGACCCATACACCACCTTTACCCTTATCCGAACATATGTTCGGATATTAGAGTTTATAGGGTTGGTCTGACAATCCAAATTTAGAGGCGGATGGCTTTGAGTTCATTGATAGTCCCCGAATGTCGCACTGCCTGAATAGGATATTTCAGTGCGGAGAACTTTCTCCAAACAGGCACAACTGGCCCAACAGGAACTGTAAAGCTGCTGTAGGGCAAACACCAAGGTTGGCGACGTTAAACTACGGGAAGTTGCCTTGGAGACAAGGCTTAGAATCGGGCGAAAAATGGCTTTAAGTAATGAAGAACTATCAAAACTCTGGGATGCGGCGAACAAACTCAGAAAGAGCCTAGACGCAGGCGAATACAAGCACATAGTTCTAGGCCTAGTGTTCCTGAAGTATGTATCTGACTCTTTTGAAGAACGCTACCTGGAACTTGAAGCTAGTTTTAGCGATCCGAATTCAAAGGACTACAAGCAGAGTGCCAAAGCTAGAGAAGCAGCATTAAAAGACCGTGATCGTTATAGGCAGGTCAACGTGTTCTGGGTTCCGGAGCAATCCCGGTGGAAACTAATACAGAACAATGCCAAGCAGGCAACAATTGCAGAGCAAATTGACCAAGCGCTATTTGACATTGAAAAAGAAAACCCGAAGCTTCATGGAATCGTTGAACGCTCATATGCGAACGCAAAATTATCCCCAGCTGATCTAGGTGCAGTTGTTGACCTGATCGGAAGTATCTCGTTTAGTAAAGAACGCAGAGCTAATGCTGACATTCTAGGGCAAGTTTATGAATACTTCTTAGGTAGATTTGCTGCTAACGAAGGCAAGATGGCGGGACAGTTCTATACAACACCATCAATCGTTCGGACGATTGTAGAAATCCTGCAACCAACATCGGGACGGGTATATGACCCTGCCTGTGGGTCGGGTGGAATGTTCGTTCAATCAGAGAAGTTTGTTGAAGCTCATGGCGGAAAACTGGGAAACATCTCAATCTATGGTCAAGAGAGCAACCCAACCACTAGAAGACTTTGTGCCATGAACCTTGCGATTAGGGGAATTGACTTCAACTTAGGTAAAACACATGGCGATACTTTCTTGGAAAATCAATTCCCAGATCTACGTTTTGATTTCATCATGATGAACCCACCATTTGGTAAAGATGCAGATTATCCCAAAGATCAACTACTTAACGATTCACGCTGGAAAAAATATGGAGTTCCCAGAGAGCGCCCAGCTAACTACGCCTGGATGAGCCATGCTGTCTATCATCTCGCACCTAAAGGTAGAGCAGGCATAGTTATGCCCAGGGGAACACTAACCTCCTCTCAAGGAGGAGATGATGCTATCCGCAAAGGATTTCTGGATGATGATCTAATTGAATGCATCATAGACATGCCAGGGCAACTCTTTTTCAACGTAACTATTCCTTCTTGTCTTTGGTTCTTCAACAAAGACAAATCAAAGAGAAAAGCTAACCGTTCTGGTCAAGTTTTGTTCATAGATGCAAGAAAACTAGGAACACCAATCTCCAAAACACAAATCGAATTCAGCCACGAGGAAATAAAAAGGATATCCCAAACCTTTGATAACTGGTGTGAGGGTAACTATGAAGACATAGATGGCTTCTGCAGATCCGTCACAAGAGAAGAGATTGCCAAGAACAACGACTCACTTTCTCCTGGAAGATACATAGGCTCTGAGGAGGTTGAGTCAGAAAGCGACGAGGAGTTTTCGATCAAAATGCAGTCTTTGATTGAGAAACTTTCTGTAGATTTTTCTGAAACTCAAAAGCTCGAAATTGAGATAACTTCAAAACTGAAAGCTATGGGATATGAAATTTAATGAAGTTACCCTCGGAGAGATTTCTGTTTTTTATAATAACCTTCGCAAGCCGGTGTCTAAATTGCAGAGAAAAGTGGGAACATTTCCCTATTATGGCGCTGCTGGAATTCAAGACTATGTTTCAGATTACATATTTGAGGGAAAATATATCCTCGTTGGTGAAGATGGGACGGTAATTACAAAAAGCCTTACTCCTGTTATCCAGATTGCTTATGGGAAGTTCTGGGTCAACAACCATGCTCATGTGATACTTCCGAGGGATGAAAGTGACTTCGACTATCTCTACTATGCAATAGCCGCGAGCAACATCGATAATTTAGTGACTGGCGCAGTGCAGCCTAAGCTAAGTATGACTAACCTTAAGAGTCTTGAACTTCCATGGCCTGCGGATAGAAACGTAAGAGCCACGATTGGAAAATTATTAAGAAGCTTAGATGAACTCATAGAAGGAAACATTAAATTATCAAAGACGCTCGAATCCATAGCCCAAACCATCTTCAAATCGTGGTTTATTGACTTTGATCCTGTTAGAGCCAAGATGGCAGGAGAAGGACCTATAGGAATGGATGCTGAAACAGCTGAACTATTCCCTGACTCTATGGAGGAGTCAGAACTTGGAATGATTCCGAGTGGTTGGACTTTATCTAACATAAGGGGAATTTGCGACAAGATAATAAATGGTTCAACACCCTTGCGCTCGAATAAGGACTTTTGGGACGGGCGAGATCTCAAGTGGTTCAAAACAGGAGAACTCGCTGATGGTTTCCTTTTAGATTCTAAAGAGCATATTTCGTCACTGGCTTTGGAAAGAACATCAGTCAAGGTTTTACCAAAAGGTGCTGTATTAATGGCAATTTATGCAGCACCAACTGTTGGAAGATTGGGAATTTTAACTTCGGATGCCACATTTAACCAAGCCTGCACTGGAATGTTAGCCCAAAAGAAATACGGACTCGAATTTCTTTATTTAAACCTACTTTTCCTGCGTAAGTTTTTTAATTCAAGAGCAATCGGGGCAGCTCAACAAAACATTTCCAAGGTTGTAGTTGAAGAAGCACCTGTGGTACTGGGTTCGGATCAATTGCATTTGGCTTTCTCTAAACTTATTAGCCCGATTTTTGCTCAAATTGAGTCACTAACCCAACAAAACAGGACTTTGGCAGAGATTAGAGACGCACTTCTACCTCGCCTGATCTCAGGTGAACTACAAATTCCTGACGAGATGCTGGAGTCCTGATGGTAAAGATAAATGAAGATGCTTATGAACAGACTGTGCTGGGTTGGTTATCAGAGATTGGCTATGAGGTTGTACATGGACCTGACATTGCTTTTGATGGTCCTAGGCCTGAAAGGGAGAGCGCTAGACAGGTAATTCTTCCTGAGCGGTTAGAGGCGGCTATCAAGAGGATTAATCCTGGGTTGCCTCTTGATATTGTGAAGAGAGTCGTTCAAAAGTTAGATTCACCTGGTGAGACAGATCTGGTGAAAGCAAACCAGTTGATTCAAACTTGGTTCACTGAAGGTATTCAGGAGAACGTTCGTGACGTAAATGGGGAAGAGTCAGTTAGACGTGTTTGGCTGATTGACTTCAATGATGTCTCTAAAAATGAGTATTTGGCTGTAAATCAACTCTCAGTTGAAGTTGATGCTAAAGCTGGAACTAGAAGACCAGACCTGGTTATTTACTTGAATGGGCTTCCTGTTAGCGTTATCGAGCTTAAGAATCCTGCTGATGTTGAGGCTGATATTTGGCAGGCTTACAACCAACTGCAAACCTACAAAGAGCAGATCTCTAGGTTGTTTTATTACAACTCGACACTTGTAATTGCTGATGGGGTCGACGCTCGCATGGGTAGTTTGACGGCTAACCGAGAGCGGTTCATGATGTGGAGATCTGTTGATGGAATAGAACGCGACCCTTATGGTCAGTTCCTCCACACTAAGACGTTGGTTCACGGTCTCTACGCTAAAGAGACCGTTGTGAACATAATCAAGCACTACACAGTGTTTGTGGCAGATCGCTCCACTTACAAGATGCTGCCTGGATATCACCAGTATTACGCAGTGCAAAAGGCCTACCAAAGAGCAGTTCAAGCTTCTGGGGTTTCAGGTGATCGTCGCGGCGGGTTGATGTGGCACACCCAAGGTGCAGGTAAGTCATTTGAGATGTCTTGTTTGACTGGAATGCTAGTTACCAGTTTAGAGCTAGAGAATCCGACAGTCATTGTAGTGACAGACAGAAATGACCTCGACGGACAACTCTTCGACACTTTCGTCTCAGCAAAGTCTTTGATGAGAGACACCCCAGTAAAGGCAAACTCAAGAGACGAGCTTCGTCAAATGATCTCCGCTCGTCCGTCCGGTGGAGTTATCTTTACCACTATTCAGAAGTTCGCATTAGAGGAGGGGGAGACGGAGTTCCCTTCACTAACAGATAGAAGAAATGTCTTCGTACTTACCGATGAAGCTCACAGATCCCAATACGGTTTCACAGCAAAGATTGATAGAAAATCTGACTCGTTTAAGGTGGGTTACGCTCAACATCTTAGAGACGGCCTTCCGAATGCGACATTTATTGCTTTCACCGGAACGCCTATAGCAAGAGTGGATAGAGACACCAGGCAGGTCTTTGGTGATGAAATTGATATTTACGACTTTGCCACTTCTATTGAAGATGGCGCAACAGTTCCTATTTACTACGAGAACCGCCTAGTCAAAATCGACCTTCCTGAAGAAGCTAAGGATGAGCTAGATGAACTAGCTGAGGGCCTCATTGAGGATGAAGAAGACAATCTTCAGGCATCCCTAAAGAAAAAATGGGCTGAGTTAGAGGCAATTGTGGGAAGTGGTCCCCGATTAGAGCAAATAGCCAAAGACTTTGTAGAGCACTTTGAGAATCGATTGAAATCTCCTGAGCTTGAAGACTCCAAAGCAATGGTTGTTGGGATGAGCAGGAACATCTGTGTTGATTTATATAACGAGATTGTGAAACTAAGACCTCATTGGCATTCGGATAACCACAATGAAGGTGTCATCAAAATTGTGTTCCACTCATCTGCCTCGGACGACGAGAAACTACGTCCGCATGCATACACTCAGCCACAGAAAAAGGCTTTGGAGCAAAGGTTTAAGGACTCCTCAGATCCACTACGAATCGTGATTGTAAGAGACATGTGGCTGGTGGGGTATGACAGCCAGCCATGTGCCACCATGTATGTGGATAAACCGATGCGTGGTGCAAATTTGATGCAGGCTATTTCAAGAGTCAACCGTGTATTCAAAAACAAGCCTGGTGGCTTAATTGTCGATTACATCGGCATTGGCACAGACTTGAAAGAAGCTATGCGCGATTACACCCAGACAGGCAGAAAAGTTGCTCCAGTTCTAGACATTGAGGCGGCACTTGCTGTATTCAACGAGAAATTAACTATTTGTCGAGACATGCTCAATGGCTGCGACTACAGCGCATTTTCAAGGAACCCTGTTGAAGTTTTAGCAAAAATCGCTGACTTTGTTTTGGGTCTAGATGAAGGTATCAAAAGATTCAGTGATGCATCAACAGCTCTCTCTCGAGCTTATGCGCTGGTCAACAGCAGGCCAGAAGCTATAAAGCACCGTGAAGAAGTAGCTCTGTTCCAAGCTGCAAGGGTAATTCTTAATACCAAGCAACCTACAGACAAGCCTTCACAGTTTCAGCCGGATCGTGAAGCTATCATCAGGCAGGCGTTATCGAATGGAATCGTGCCTCAAGGTGTCATTGACGTCTTTGAAGCTGCAGGTCTAGATAAGCCGAACATAGGCTTACTGTCAGATGAGTTCTTGAATCAGATAAAGGCTATGAAAGAACGTAATCTGGCTGCTGAGGCTCTAAAAAGGCTCTTAGAGACCGACATTAAGGCAAGATTCAAGTCAAACATTGTAAAGAACATTAAATACAGTGAACTCCTAGACGGTGCACTTGCTCGCTACCGAAACCGTTCTATCGAAACAGCTCAATTAATCGAAGAGCTTATTGCCCTTGCGAAACAATTGAATGAGGAGATCGCTAAGGGTAATCCAGATGGGCTGAATGAGCAAGAAATCGCCTTCTACGATGCTCTGGAGTCTAACGAAGATGCAGTTAGAAAGATGAAGCATGAAGATTTAGTCAAACTTGCTTTAGAACTAACCAAAGAGGTCAAAGCGAATGTGCGAGTGGACTGGTCTGTTAGAGAGAGCACTCAAGCTGCACTTAGGGTAATGGTTAGAGACATTCTAGATCGTTATGGTTATCCACCAGATTTTCAAATGGAAGCAACCGATCTAATCATTCGACAGGCAGAAACTCTAACCGAACATTGGCTTGAAGCGGAGAATCAGTAAAAAGGAGCATTATGAGTTCGCAGGATCTCAAACTAATTGACGGAACAGCCAGATCTGTCCAAGAAATGTTTATGGCGAGGAGTTACTCCATTGAGTATTACCAACGCGAGTACTCATGGACCCGGCAAAATATTGAGGAGCTGGTTCAGGACTTGACTCGAACATTCCTAAATGACTACGACCCCAAGCACAGTCGAGATCAAGTTGCTACTTACAGGCCCTACTTTCTCGGTCCAGTTGTGACTTTTTCTAAAGATTCCATTCGCTTCCTTGTCGATGGGCAACAACGCCTCACTTCGCTCAGCTTACTGATGATATTTCTGGCAAGGGAACTAGAGGATGGCGAGTCAAAGACTGCGCTTACTAACATGGTTTACTCTGAGCACTTCGGTAAAAGTAAATTCACAATAAATGTTGAAGATAGAGAAGCCGTCATGACCGCTATAAAGTCGGCTTCTGAGAATATTCCCGAAAACATAGACGATTCTTCAAAGATTTTGTGGGAAAGATTTCAAGATATTCAGGAGCTCGTTCCTGCTGAGGTATTGGATGATGCGTTGCCTTACTTCTGTGACTGGCTTCGCCACAGGGTGATTCTCGTCGAAATCGGGACAACAGATAAAGATATGGCTCTTGAAATCTTTGAAAGCATGAACGATCGAGGATTGCAGCTAAGCAACATGGACATGTTGAAGAGCTACATTTTGTCCCGAATAGGTAGTCCCTCGGAAATTGAAAACGCTAACAAACTTTGGCGCGCCAATGTGCAGAGTCTGAAGGACCTGGTAAAGAACGGCGACTCGGAGTTCATGAAGAACTTATTGAGAGCTAAATACGCGCAGACAGTGCGAGACACAAAAAAATCTGCTGGAGCTAAAGATTTTGAGGAAATTGCTACAACTTTCCACAAGTGGGTCAGAGATAAATCTGAAGCCATCGGCTTGGTCAAGAGCCAGGACTTTGTTGCTTTTGTGAATCAAGATCTGGTTGTTTTCTCAAATCGATATTCCTTGCTAGCAAAGGCGAGCGAAGAGCTAACAGAGGGATTGGAACACGTTTTCTATAACCACTTCAATGATTTCACCTTGCAGAACATGGTGATACTAGCATCTGTTGATGTCACTGATTCACCAGAGGTTTTCAAAAGAAAGGCCAATCTTGTGGCCGCTTACATCGATATCATGATCTCCAGAAGAATGGTTGAGTATAAGAACTTCGGGTACTCACCTATGTATCGGCCCATGTTTCAATTAGCGAAGGATCTCCGAGGTAAAACTATTGACCAAATCTCGACAATCTTGAGTGACAGGGCCAGCGAACAGCCTGAGAATATTGAATCAATTGTCAATCTGCGACTAACCAAGACTAATAAGAGCGACATCTACTATCTTCTTGCAAGGATGACATCCTTTCTTGAATCAGAGAAATCTAATAAGTACTTTGATAAAAAGCAAAAAGATCGATTCGAAGTAGAACACATTTGGGCAAACAAGTTCGAAAGGCATGCCTCTGAGTTCTCTGGTGAATACGAGTTCTTTGAACACCGTAATAAGGTTGGCGATCTGCTGCTATTGCCCAAAAGTTTTAACGCATCATTCGGGGCGTTAGAGTACTCTAAGAAGCTAAAACACTATTATGGGCAAAACCTTCTTGCTCAATCCTTGTATTTTCAAACTTACGAAAATAACCCTAATTTCAAGAACTTGATAAAGGAGTTCGAGTTTCCTTTCAAACCTTATGGAGAGCTTGAATTTAACAGAAGTGCGATCGATGAGCGAAGCGATCTTTACTCCCACATCGCCAGGGTAATTTGGGACCCCTTGAAATTAGCGACTTTGTAGCTGTGTTCAATCGTTTTCAATCTCTATATGAGTCTTTATAAGAGATTGGAAATTGTTTCTAACATTGCCAACTTCAGCCCCAACTGCCCAGACCTCAACTCCTGAAGCTACTCGGTCTGATTCACTAGCTAGTTCTTCAAGAAGTGGTGGTGTAGTTGAATCTGGGTCTTCAAGGTTGTCTGGGTCTAACCACTCAGCCATTGAGGATTGGGAGAGCAGGATTGGGTTTCTCTCGTGGATTGGGGCTAGTGGTTCTGCTGCATCTTTAGTGAGGATCGCAAAGGATAAGAGCCATCTAGACGGGTCATCTGGTTTCTTTGAAGGGTCTAACCACCAGTCATAAATACCAGCTAGAGCTAGCATTCCTTGATCACCAGCATTGATATAGAACGGCTGTTTAGTTCCATCTTCTTTGATTTGCCATTCGTAATAGCCAGAGACCGGCATGACGCAGTGCTGTCTCAGCACTGCGTTTCTGAATGTTGGTTTCTGAAGAACTGTTTCGATTCTGGCGTTGTTGTGTAGTGGTGTGTTTGCTGGTCCCTGAGAGTTTCTAGGAATTAGGCCCCATCTAGCTGCGTGAAGTTGTCTTCTGAGTTCACCAGCATGTTCACCTTCGTTCTCTTTGAGAACTCGGTCAACGATTATGGATGCTGGTAGGGAAGGAGGGTTGTTATAGGTAATACCTGGTTGTTCACCAATAACATCATCAATATCAAAGAGAGTTACTAACTCACCTATAGATCTAGCAACAACAGTTCTGCCACACATTACTTAGTTAGGTCTTTTCATCTCTGCTTCACGAATCTTCTTCGCTCTTTCTTTAGCTTTCTCTGATTCGTCAATCATGGCTTCTGTGGCTTTATCTAGTCTCTTTTTGACTAGGGTAATCACGATTAGGAAGACCACGATGATTGAGATAAACACGGCTGCACCTAGCTTGAAGTCATTCATGGCCTGGGTTGCATTTCTAGCAAACCAACCAACACCTAGGTAAAGGCTTGTCCATAGAGCACAGGCAGCCACTGTCCAGCTAATAAAAGTTCTATAGGTCATCTTGGTCATACCTGCAGTTAGGGGAACTACTGAGTGCAGTACTGGTAGGAATCTAGAGATAGCAACTGCTATTCCTCCTCTAGATTCAACGAAGGTATCTGCTCTATGCCAAACCTTCTCCGGTATTCGTCTACCGGCTTTAGAAGATCTAATTCGCGGTCCAAAAAGTCTGCCTATATAGAATCCAAGTGATTCACCAACAAAAGATCCCAACATTACTGCTATCCAGAGAAAGCTAAAATCAAACCAGTTCTGGACTAGTGTTCCAGCAGTTAGGACAATAGTGTCGCCTGGAATAATCAATCCAACCAGAATGCTGGTTTCCAGCATGATGGCTAAACCAGCAATGGCGTTACGCCAAAAAGGATCAAAGGTTTGAACGCTGTTGTTTAGCCAATCAATGAATTCATTCACGCTTTGATTCTCCCACAGCGCTAAGGCAGCGGAACTAGCAGTTTCTCTAGTTCGACTTCAAAGGGAGCAATGTGCTTACCTTCAGCAAAGGAATCGCTTAGACCAACCCAGTTGGTTACCAACCTGATTCCTTGTAATGAAGACAGCAACCAGACTTCTTTGCCGATTAGATCTTCTGGTTTGGCTAAGGCAGTTTTAGTTTCTATGCCTAGTTTTTCTGCAACTTCAAAGATTTCGGTTCTCGTAACTGATTCAAGCCAGGGTATTTTGTTTCCAGGAGCTACCAGCACATCTTCTTCCCACCAAACTAGTGAGCTGAGTGCTCCTTCGCTGATGAAGCCATCGACATTTAGAAGTATTGCCTCATCAGCGCCTACCTGGATGGCTTGGTTTCTTATCTGGCTACCTAGATCTAACTCTGGTCCCTTGACAGTTAGGTCTGTTCTTGGGTCTGCTTCTGGATAGGTCCAGAGGGTAACTGTTTTGGTTATCTCTGGTGCCGGTCTTAGTTGAACCTTAAGTGACTTATCTTCCTGGATTTCTAGTCTTGGAAACTGCCTACCTGTTTTTGGTATCAGATTCAGTGCTGCAAAAAGATAGTCAGGTATCTCAGATACCAGCTCTGGTGTTTTTAGTGTTGCCTGTCTAATGAACCTAACTAGGTGTTTATCTAGAGATCTGACCAGTCCATCAGCTACCAAAAAAGAGTCAGCAACCAGAATACCTAGATTGTCAGATGTTTCTTCGAATTTACCGTTTAGGTAGCGGTAGGTAGTCATTAGTTAGGGGCATTCCTTAGCGTCTATGGCTCTAATCTAGAGTAAGAGAAGAGAAGATTAGAGCAGGGATTTATGCGTTTATTTAGCGCAAAGCTACCCAGTCGGGTAAATATGGCTGATGCCTTTATCACCCTGCATAAAAACGATGAATATGCATTCTTTCTTGATCGAGAAACTAATCAAGCAAATCCTTTCAGTGTCATCGGTGGCTCACATAAAGTCATGGGGCAGATAGAAGCCAAGGAATATCTAGAGTCCATCACTCCTTACAAAGATCACACTCTGCCATTTGATTTCAGACCCGGTTTAGTCGGTGCAATAAGTTACGAAGGTGAGCAGTTTTTCCTGCCGGTTGACAGGGCTCTAGTTTTAGATCACAAAGGAGGCAATCTCTACTTCCTAGGTTTATTTGAATCCGAAGCGGATTTCAGACACTGGGAGCAGGCAGCGCTTCTAAGACTTGCCCTAATCGGTGGAGAACGAGCTAATTACCTATCAATTAGGGAAGTCACAGAACCTAAGAGCATTATCTACCACCAATCTGATAATGAGTATCTAGAACTAATCGAGAGATGCCGAGAGAGAATCGCCAGAGGCGATGTCTATCAACTCTGTCTTACTAACCAGATAGAGCTAGAGACAACTAGTGATCCTTTTGCTGTTTATCTAAACCTGCGCGCCTTCAACCCATCCCCATTCAGTTCATATATCAAACTAGGCGACACCACTATCGTCTCTTCATCACCAGAGCAATTCTTGAGAGTCTCTAACGGATTGGTTAGTACTAAACCAATCAAGGGCACTAGACCCAGAGGCTCAGATGAGGCAACTGATCAAGCGCTAGCGGAAGAGCTTAGAAATAACGAGAAGGAGAGAGCCGAGAATCTAATGATTGTCGACCTGATGAGAAATGACTTTGGTCGGATCTCTGAGCCTGACGATGTAATTGTTGAAAAGCTCTTTGATGTTGAAAGCTATGCAAGTGTCCATCAGCTGGTTAGCACCATCACCGGCAAGTTAAGGCCTGGCCTTGATGTCTTTGATGCCATTGAGGCATGCTTCCCGGCAGGGAGTATGACTGGTGCTCCAAAACTAAAGGCGATTGAGATCCTGAAAGATTTAGAGCAGGGGTCTAGGGGTATCTATAGCGGCTGCCTTGGATACATAAGTGCTAACGGTGCAGCTGATCTAGGTATGACTATCAGAACCATAGTCTTTGGACCAGGTAAGGCCACTATCGGAATCGGTGGAGGTCTAACCATTGATTCAAAAGCAGAGGAAGAACTAGCCGAAACAAAGTTGAAGGCCAAGTCATTACTTAGAGCCTTAGGTGTTTTGGTAGCCTAATACCTGCATTTACTTTGAATTGAGACTATGACCGAGCAGAAGAACATCGAGCCTAACGGCCCTGACGTTGCTGCTATCCAAGAAAAGTGGCTACCAGTCTGGGATCAGCTAAAGCCTTTTGCCTCTGGTAAGGCTGGGGATACTAGGCCTAAGAAGTATGTCTTGGACATGTTCCCTTATCCTTCAGGCGATCTCCACATGGGCCACGCTGAGGCCTATGCCTTAGGTGATGTCATTGCTCGCTACTGGATTCAAAAGGGCTACAACGTTATGCACCCAATCGGGTGGGATGCATTTGGTCTACCGGCAGAAAATGCTGCTATTAAGCGAAACCTTGACCCTAGAGCATGGACTTACGACAACATTGAGATTCACAAAGCTTCAATGCGACGCTATGCCTGTTCTTTTGACTGGGACAGGATTATTAGAACCTGTGATCCGATTTACTATCGCTGGAATCAGTGGTTGTTCTTGGAGTTCTATAAAAGAGGTTTGGCATATCGTAAAAACTCGATGGTTAACTGGTGTCCATCTTGTCAGACAGTTTTAGCTAACGAGCAGGTGGTAGCAGGGGCTTGTGAGCGATGTGATTCCCTAGTTACTAAGAAAGCACTTACCCAGTGGTTCTTTAAGGTAACCGAGTATGCCGATAGGTTGCTAGATGATCTAGAGACTCTAGAAGGCAACTGGCCAGCAAAAGTGCTAACCATGCAAAGAAACTGGATCGGCAGAAGCTACGGTG
>Ga0315903_10002609_pt1 | contig 26159 bp, 24 predicted proteins | sample LakEriMetagenome_7_FD_203524 | JGI IMG/M metagenome (GOLD analysis project Ga0315903, IMG submission 203524) | Freshwater fungal communities from buoy surface, Lake Erie, Ohio, United States - Buoy 2 MA119 | ecosystem: Environmental > Aquatic > Freshwater > Lake | place: USA: Lake Erie, Ohio... | reverse complement strand
AGCGAAGCTCTGCCATCTTTTGGGTTTTGAATTGTCCTATCTATCTCTTACGTTGCTATATATAAACATTTTTAGCTGCCCAATCAGGCAATCAAAATATGGAGCCAATTCAGATTTCTGCTCTGAATCCAAACGTTTTAAACTTGCAGTCTTAATCCCCTCTAAACCAACAACCATCGCATCTAGCGGTACTTGCAACTCCTGATACAACAAGTTCATATATTGTAATCCCTCTGTACTTAGATAGTCAGTACGCTGTTCTGTGATGCCATAAGTAATACAACGTAAAAAATGCCAGAAATCTCGCCAGCAAGCATTGGCTCTCTCAGCAGGATATAATCCTCCGCCCTCTTGGGTGATTTTGGGAAATGATTGTAAAACCTCGGCTCTGGCTTCATCAACGATGTCATTAACGCGATCGCGTAGAAGCTGTACAATAGGAACAAACTTGGCAAGCTCTGGAGCAAGCTCTTGTATCTGTTGCAAATCTGCATCTGTAAGATAGCGACTTTGATCATCGGCAGCTTGCAGGTACTGAATTACTTCAATAGGATAAGCATCTTGTAGATTTACAAAACTTACTATTCGGGATTTTCTAATTAGTTCACGAACTTTATCACTCAGTTGAAATTGAGACATATTTAAAAGGTTTAATTAAAGTATTGTTATCCTATCGAAGTATCTCACCCTATGGATCTCACTCAAATCGAAACCGAACTCCAAAATCCTGATTTTCAATATCGGATAAGAGCGATCGCATCTCTTAAAGATTATTCAGCAGATATTGCCGTTCCTATCTTAACGAAACAGATAAAAGATCCAGAATTTTTAGTGCGTACCTTTGTTGCTCGAGAACTGGGGAGACAGAAAACATCAGAATCATTTGCCGCATTGCTTCAAATCATGCGCTTTGACAATACTCCCAATGTCAGAGCAGAAGCAGCTAACTCCCTATCTCTATTTGATCGAATTTCTGCTTCTCATCTAGTTCAAGCTTTTGTCAAAGATGATCACTGGCTAGTGCGCCGCAGTATCTTAGCGGCTCTAGTAGAAATGGAATGTTATGAAGAAGTTTTGGAAATTTGTAATCTCGGTCTAGCAGGGGAGGATGCAGGTGTAAAAGAAGCTTGTATCGATAGCTTAGGCTCTTTATCTAAATCACGTCAGTCTGATGTAGCCCTTGCAAAACTTTTAAGTTTCAAAGATTCGGAATTGGAATATATCCGAGTCAGACTTGCTTATGCCTTAATGAAATTTGATACTGTGGAAGCTAAGGAAGCCATGTCTACGCTCAGGCAAGATAGCGATTATCGAGTAGTTGGCGCTGCCATGGAAAATTTGCTTCCTTAACAATAAACAAAATAGAGTGGCTGTGCTTCGCGCCGCCACTCTATTTTGTTAAGGAAGTTTATCAACTGATGCTTTTTCATTACTTTAGGTATAGATAAGTATGAAACGTTTGTCATTACACTAATGTGGAGCAAAACGCTACACTAAAAGTAACAATATTTACAGAATTTAATATTGGGATCGCCAAAATTGTGAATAACAACTGGTAGCTCATGCCAATGTTGAGTGTTCTGGTTAATATAACAGGAGGAGACTATGTCTAATATCCCAACTGGTGGTCAAATGCTTTGGAAGCTTGAAGGCGGCGAACGTGTCTTACATTTACGTCACAATGCAGCAGAACAATGGCGACACTATGAAGATTTCCCTGAATATGCGATGCAAGACCCCGTTGGATTTTCCAAAGGTATTGCTACTTTTGTCACATTACTAAAAAAAGATTGGATTGCCATTAAGTCCTAATAAAAGAGAATGTGGTGCTATGCACCACATTCTCTTTTATTCAGCCCAATCATGCCATTCGACTTTATTTACTTCCAAATACATATCCACAGCTTGTCCAATTGTGGGGAAGAAGTCATCTTTGCCAATCTTGGTGAACAGTCCGTAACGTTTTAGGCGATCTTTGGTGGGACCTTTCATCTCTGCGAAGCATAATTCGATGTGTGCTTCGCATAGGGTTTTATCAAGTTCAGCGATCGCATCCGCAGCCGTGAGGTCAATATCAGTGACAGGTTCTGCGGCTACTAGTACCCACTTAGTCGTCGTTGGTGCGGCTATCACAGCTTGCAAAACCCGTTCACAAAAGGTTTCGGCATTGGCAAAAAACAGTGGTGCATCCCAACGAAAGATGACTAATCCCTGAATTTGTCTAGCTTCGGGATGGCGCGCGACATCATGATAGCCTTTGATGCCATCAATCCGACCCAGTACTGCATAATGTGGTCGCCATGCACTCCAAACAAAAGCCATCAAAGCCAAAACGACAGCGCTAAAAATGCCTTGAATCACACCGAGTATTGCCACACCACAAAAACAAACAATTGACAGGAAAAATTCAAATTTTCGCAACTGATACAGTCGCAAAGTTCCTTTAACTTCAAAAATTGCTAAGGCTGCGGAAATTACTACAGCACTAAGAGCTGCTTGGGGTAAGTCTTGTAATAACATCGGCGCAATCCACAAAACTACAGAAAGACAAATTGCTCCCACTACTCCTGTAATCTGCGTTTTTGAGCCAGCCGCCTCAGCTACAGGTGTACGCGAAGCACTACTACTCACGGAAAAGCCTTGAAATAATCCTGCCGCAATATTGGCGATACCCAAGGCAATTAATTCTTGATTGCGATCGACTTTATAACCGCCCCGTATAGCAAAGGTTCGTGATAAAACGCTCAGATCGGCATAGGATACCAAAGCGATCGCTAAAGCGCTAGAAAATAAAGTGTTAAAATTGTTCGGTGTAATGTGGGGAACTTGGAATGATGGTAAACCCTGTGGCAAGACTCCGACTACAGATATGCCCGATAGCTCAGAAAGGTCGTATAGAGAACTAATGATCGTCGCTGCCACCACTGCTACTAAGACTCCTGAAATTTTAGGAGCTATTCGTTTGAGAACTAGAATTACTAACAAACAAGATAATCCGATCGCTAGTGCTGTCGTGTTAGTTCTGCCATTTTGAACTCCTTGGACAAATCCGAGCAAGTCTTCCCAAATCGTATTACCTTTTATCGAAAATCCAAAAATCTTCGGTAATTGTCCAATTAAAACGGTTACAGCAATTCCATTGAGATATCCATAGCGAATTGGTTTAGAAAGCAGTTCGGTAATGAAACCAAATTTTGCTAGTCCTGCAACAATGCAGATGATTCCCGAAAAAATTGCTAACACTCCTGCGATCTTGATCGCCTGTAGAGGATCGCCATTGGATAATGGTAGTACTGTCGCCGAAATAAGTGGAATTAGGGCTGAGTCAGGACCTAATACCAAAATCCGACTAGGTCCAAAAATGGCATAGGCTATTAGCGGCACAATCGTGGCATATAGCCCATAGATCGCAGGTAAGCCTGCGGCTTCGGAATAACCCATACCTGCGGGAATGAGGATAGCGGTCAGTACTAGTCCTGCAAACAAATCTTGGATCAGCCAAGGCAGTTGATAATTCCTTAGCACAGCGATAATGGGTATCCATCGGGCTAACCCATGAGGATTTGCAGCAAGGGGAAAGGGATTAATCAGTGGGGGCTTTGTCAACAAGTTACCTCAATTTAATTTTTTGAGTAGGTCTTCCAGATTACCCAAAAAATGACACTTCACTCATCAATAATCTTTGCTTGCTTTAGACTTAAGGTGGCAATATTACCAACTAGTAACGATGCGTTGAGTTATTGGATTAAGATAGTTGTAAACAAATCAGAAAAAATAGCTATGGCTAAAACATTCACGATTACTCTTCCTGACAATCTAGAAAAAGCCTTGAATGCTCAAGCTGAACGCTTAAATAAAGCTCCAGAGGAAATCGTCTTACAAGCCTTGTTGAAACAGTTAGAATTTTTAAATCAGTCTACTTTAATAAAATCAATAGAAACAGATCCTCTCCTAAGATTAATAGGTTCTATCAATGTGGATATTCCTAAACTAGCTGAGAATCATGATTACTATATTGGCAAAGCTTTACATCAGGATTTAAACTGGGATGAGTAATTTGTTCGTTGATACTTCAGGGTGGGCAAGTCTTTTTATTAGTACTCAAACTTATTATCCACAAGCAGAGCAGTATTTTCGTTTAGCTCTCCAACAAAAGAAAAAAATTTATACGACAAACTATATAATTACTGAATTGGTATCATTACTAAACAGCCCAATCAGAATTTCTCGTTCTCGGATACAAGATAATCCACTTACATTCAATGAAATTCTTTCTCTAAAAGAAGCTGGGCTTGTGAACGATAGCGATTTTTTGAATATTATCATGGGCGCTTCTACCATGGGTGACACTACCCTAATATTCTATGGCTCATTAGTTTTGTGTCTTGAGAGAGGACAGGATACACCTCCAATTACAAATACGGTTGGTTTTTTGACGAAATCTGGTACAGAACTTTTGAAACTCATCTCAATTCAACCTGACATGGACTATTTAAAGTTTGTTGCTCAAAAATTTAATCGAGAAGGCATGAAAATTGCTTATTCATCTATTCATAAAGAGGAAGAAGGATTACTTCATATAGAAAACAAAACATATTTTAACTTCTAATCTAAGCTGATTCTGTCGAAATAGCTTTGCACTCAGCATATAAAGATTAGCACGCAAAAATATTTAGCTTGGTTGATTAATCTGACAATACCTAAGAAATATGCATCAAAATAACCAAATTGATGAACTAGAACGATCTCAAATTATGGCGATCGCCCAGCAGTTCTCTCCTCAAAAACAAATTACTCACATTAAACCCTTTGGCATTGGCAATATTAATGATACTTTTTTAGTCTCTTTGCAAGAAGCAGCAGATCAATCCTTTATCTTGCAACGTATCAATACCAAAGTATTTCATGAACCAAAGTTAGTCATGCAAAATATGCGGGTTTATACGAATCATGTACGCGATCGCTTGCAAAATCAACCACTAGAGCGACGATGGGATATCCCGAACATATTACCAACGCAGCAGGGGCAAGACTATTGGCAGACTGAAAGTGGAGAATTTTGGCGATCGCTTAGTTTTATCGCAGGTTCTCAATCCTTTGATGTTATGGAAAATATAGAACAAGCGCGAGAAGTTGGCTATGCTTTAGGAACGTTCCATCATTTGACTAGTGATTTAGTACCAGAGAGATTAGCAGATACTTTGGAGGGTTTTCATATTACGCCGCGCTATCTTCGCCAGTATCAGGAAGCTCTTGCGAAGGAACATTTTAAGAGATCGCCTGAAGTCGATTATTGTTTGAAATTTGTAAGTGATCGCAAGGGCTTAGCGCATATTTTAGAAGATGCAAAAGCGGCAGGGAAATTACCTTTGCGAACGATGCATGGCGATCCCAAGGTGAATAATATTTTGTTTGATCGACAGACGCAACTGGCGGTGAGTGTCGTCGATTTGGATACGGTGAAATCTGGTTTAGTGCATTACGATATTGGTGATTGTTTGCGATCGGGATGTAATCCTGTTGGAGAGGAGACTAATCAATGGGAAGATGTTCAATTTGATACGGAACTTTGTCAAGGGATTTTGCAGGGATATCTTTCAATGGCGCAATCTTTTCTCTCAGAGCATGATTATGCCTATATCTATGATGCGGTTCGCGTGATTACCTTTGAGTTAGGATTACGTTTTCTTACCGATTATTTAGTGGGAAATATCTATTTTCATGTCAAATATCCTGAACATAATCTTTTGCGATCGCTTGTCCAGTTTCGATTAGTATCGAGCATCGAATCTCAACAGTCAGTTATCAATAAAATCATCAAAGATATACAGCAGTAGCTCTGCACTCAATTAGCCATGCACTCAATTGCGGGCTAAAAGCTCAAACCCGTTGAAACGGGTTAATTTAAATTATTCTATAGTCCACTTCAGTGGACTTGAGCTCTTAGCCAAGAACTTGAGTTCTTGGTTTATCTTCAATTATCGAAAGAAACATAGATGAAATCACCACAACAAATTTTAGGATTTCTAGATCGCAGTTTTAATGAGATCAAAATACCTTGCCTAGGCAATCTAAATGTTGACTATCTTTCGTCAAGACTTTTGGCATTTCGGGATGAGAATCAATGGATGATTGTGTTCAACTCAATTACTTGGTGTCCTGCTAGTGAAGGGCTAACTACAATTATTGAATGTGTGGGCAACTGTAATTTACAGGAAGATAATGCTCAACATGACTTCCAGTTCAATAATAATCGCTACTTAATCACAGGACAAATTAAATACGAAGAAGTACTTAATGACTATCTCGTAACTGTGCGAGATAAATTTGTTATTGTTCAGCAATATTATCAATTTTTTCACGAATTGATAGCTGGACGAGAGCGCGAATGAGCGAAAATCCACAGAAAAAAGCACCTGTAAACGCAGCGATCGCCCAGCCAGAATAAGCAGTAGTACCAACTAATAGTACTGCTCCAACTAAAGCCAAGAAGCCTGTTAGACAGGCATAGATTAAAGCTTTAACAGCAATGTTGATTCTTTTGAGAGTGCGATCGCTTTCGGAAGACTTGACCTGAATCATCAACTCGCCACGCTCGATCCTCTCTTCCAAACGTTCTAGCAAAATTTCCATGCGACTGGGCTTATTTAGTTGATAAACCAGAAAATCTTTTGCTTGTTGAGCCAATGCTCCTAAAGTATTGCCCCGACCTTTAGTCAGTATAATGCTTTTCACAAAGGGCTGGGCGGCGGTGGTAAAGTTGTATTCTGGATCGAGAATTCTGGCGATACCGTCAAGGGTGGTGAGGGACTTGAGGAGATAGGTCATTTGGGGAGGCAAACGGAAAGGCTGCTTCTCGAATATGGCTACCACTTCTCCTTTAATTTGCTCAAACTCATAGATATTCACAGGTCTTTCGGTGAAGCGCTCTAAAACAAATTTTAACATGCGTTTAATCGGACTCATATCAGCGATCGGTTCAATGAAACCCATGCTCAGCAAGCTATCAACAACTTCATTGGTATCTTTGCGTAGTACTGCAAAGAAGGTCTTCACCATTTGATCCTTTGCCATAGTTTTGACTTCAGCCATCATGCCGTAGTCATAGAAAATCAAACTTCCACTAGGGCTAACGGCTAAATTCCCAGGGTGGGGATCAGCATGAAAGAAGCCATCTTGGAGAAGCTGTTTGAGATAACAACAGATTCCCAATTGATTAATTTCTTTGGGGTTTAATCCACAGGCTTCTAAGGCTTGGCGATCATCAATTTTGATGCCAGGGACATACTCTAAGGTCAAAACCACTGAGGTGGAATAGTCCCAATAAATTTTTGGGATAACAATGCGCGGATAGCCTTCAAAATTTTTGCGAAAGCGATCAGCATTACCCCCTTCGATCGCATAATCAATTTCTTGATAAAGAATTGTGAAAAATTCTTGATAAATCCCTTCTAGATTATATTTGCGTGTCCAAGCAAAATAGCGGCGCAATACTTTGAGAAGTTTGCCAACCGCAAGTAAATCAAGATCGAATAGTTTTTTTAACCCCGAACGTTGGACTTTGACGACAACTTCTTCGCCACTATATAAAGTAGCTCGATGTACTTGCCCAAGACTAGCGGCGGCAAGAGGAATTTCGTCAAAGTCGCGATAGATAGCATAAAGAGATTTTCCGAGTTCGAGTTCGATAATGTCTCTGGCTTCTCTGGCGCTGAATGCTGGCACTTTGTCCTGAAGTTGAGCCAAAGTACTAATGTATTCGGGTGGTAACAAATCGACGCGAGTAGATAAGGATTGACCGATTTTGATAAATGTTGGACCTAGTTCGAGCATATTGCGAACTAGCCATTCCGCCCTTTTGCTACGAGTCCGTGATGTATTGTCTTGCCAAAATTTATCCCACCATATAAAAAACAGGAATGTAAACGCAGCTAAGAATACTTCGCGTTGACGAGCTAGTGAAGAACTTTTGCTTCTTTGCCAGCGTAGCTTTTTGTATTGTAATTGGGCGATCGCAGACATATTTTGCTAATAGTAGCTATGCCAACTAGCATTGCTTTGTTTATATTACCCAATTAATGCCGAAAATGTAGAGGTAGAGCAAAGCATTGCTAGCACTGTTCTCAAAAGACAGCAAAAATGGCAAGACTTTGCTATGGTTATTTGTAGTGGCGATCGCCAGAAACATTATGCATATCGAGCTTTTCACATTGTCCTTACCAATGTAAAAAACTCAAGCTAAAATCAGTAGAGGTTTTATAGTTTTCAAGTTGTCGTAGATAACTTGAAAACATTGATATGTAAATCCTTGGGGCTAAAACTTTAATACCTTTTCAAATCATTCCTAGAGGTAACCTAATGGGTGAAATCACCAGAGATGAGATCCGCGAACGTTTAGGCAATATTGATCAAATTCGCGATATCATTTTCGGCGCACATTTGCGCGAATACACGAGTCGGTTAGATAAGGCTGAGTTGGATATTGCAGCTATGCAGCAAGATGTCCGTGATCGCCTTAGCGACTTAAAGTCAGTTTTAGCAAGTGAGTTAAGAGCTGCGGTCGAGTCCATTGATAAGCGACTAAAATCGATTAGTGCATCAACTCAAGAGGAAGCCGCTGACCTTCGTCAACAGTTTGATCGCATTAACCGCAAGTTTACCAGTAGTATTGAAACTCTTGATGAGACTGTTGAGGCTCAGCGGGTATCGCTACGGGAAGAACTCGCCCAAACTAGAGATAATTTGCAAAATGATAATCGTGAACTGCGATCTCTAGTTTTAGAAGAGCTAGACCGTCATTTCTCGATTCTTCGTGAAGACAAGCTCTCCAAAGACGATATGGCCGAGTTGCTATTTGAGCTAGGCATGAGACTTAAAGGTTCTGAGTTTGTTCCTGAGCTACGCGAGGCGGCTGAAGAAAAAGTCGAAGAGAAGTATGAGCGGGTGAGTATCCTCGATTCTGCGCCAAAAGTCTCAACTAGTGCGGAATCAGCTACCCCTGCAACTAGAACTACATCACGCACTTCTAAAGCCAAGCCATAAATTCCCTAAAAAGTAAACACAAATGTAAAACAAAGGTCTTCAGTTCCTTGTTTTGCATTTGTGTTATGGCGAACCCAAATAAATAAAAGCGGCGCTTCGCGCCGCTTTTATTTATTTGGGTTTTATGTTCTAAGCAAAACTTTCATTGCTATAGTACAAAAATACTGTCATTGTGCAAAAGTAGTATGTCAGAGCAACAAGAAGAGCAACAGGGTAACTTCCAGAATAAAGCGCTCAGTGATGTTGAGAAGTTTTTACTCCTGCTCTCTGATCTAAATATTATTGACTCTGAAAAACCTAAAAATCTTCAAAATCAGCAATGCATAGATGATTCAATCCTGTTAAATATTGATCATAAAGATGATAAATATATGGATATTAAGTCTAGTAAGTCCATTTCCAAACGACTGGAGATCGAGCAGGACTTGTCGGATCAGTCGCAACCTAAATATTTAGATAGGAAATCTTTAGATATAAAGCGATCGCCAAATGGACAGAACTCATTGGCTAAGCCAAGACAAAAATCTCCAGATGAAGATTTTTTAGATATAGTGCGATCGCCTTCCATATACCCTTTCCCAAGTCTGTTAGATGAGCTGCCATTTTTAAGAGACACTCAGCCTGCTAATTTAAATGGGTTTGATCAGAATCATGATCAAGATCGACATCATGAAAATTTAAATCGCTCAAATCATAATGATAATGATAATGATAATGCAATCTTAGAAAAAATCGAATCCTCAACAGCAGAAGAAGTAGAGACCGCAAATCTTATCCAAGAGCTTCTTTTTGGTAGTGAAAATAATCGGGTTTCATCTTCACAGATTTCTCAAATAGTATCATTGCAAACCCCTCCGAAAAAATCTCAATCCATTACTCAATTATCTTCTCAAGCAACTTCTCAGAATCCATCTCCATCAGTTACTGCTCCTAGATCCCAATCACATTCACAAAACAACAATTTAGAAGAATTATCAGAGGAGGATAATAAAGCAATTCATATGTTACAGGATATTCTGGTTGTTCCAGAGCTAGAAGACTTACGAAACTTCAAAATTGCAGTTGAGCAAAAGCTGGGAATAGTCGAAAGTCAGGTTAATAATACTGCAATCATGAACAAAATTGAAGGTTTGGAAAATTTATTGCAAAGTGCTTCCCGCCGACTTTCAGCAATTAGTGATGAACAGAGCAATATTCCCATGGAGATTGACAAGGTTAGCGATCGCGTTGCTCAGTTAGAAAATCAACTTAATGAACCAGCGGAATTAGTTCAGCTTTTGTTGCCAATTATTGCTGAGTTGCTCAGTCTTAAAGCAGATCAAGCTAGAGAAGAGATGTGTCAGGCGATTACACCAATTATTGCTGAAGTGATTTTTGAGCGATCGCAACTAGATCGAGTGTCAATGAGCCATGCAATCACCGATCTTTTACCGAATGCGATTAGTGAACAAATTCGTAGTAAACCTGAGCAAATTGCCAAAGCGCTTGGTCCAGAAGTTGGAGCAGCAATTCGTGAACAAATTCGACTTGATCGCAATGAAATCGTTGATGCGCTTGCGCCAGAAATGGGAGCTGCCATTAAGCAACAGATTGTGCTTGAACGCGATGCAATGGTTGACGCTCTTTATCCAGTAATTGGGAATACGATCTCTAAATATTTCGCTGAAGCAATTCGTTCTATTAACCAAAAAGTTGAGCAGGCTTTTAGTGTAGAAGGTGTACAGCGAAAAATTCGCGCCAAAATTCAAGGGGTTTCTGAAGCCGCGTTAATTCTCAAAGAATCTGTCCCTTTTGAAATTCAAGCTATCTTCCTGATCCATAATCTTTCGGGCTTAGTAATGATCGACATCCAAAAAAGTGACCTTGATGATTTGATCGATCCCATTGACTCAGATATGCTAGCAGGTATGTTGACAGCCATTCGCAGCTTTGCTAATGAATGCATGTCTAGAGCGGAAAGTACAACAGAACTTGATGCTATTAACTACAGTGGCTCCAAAATATTGTTAGAAGTTGCTGGATATTGCTATCTCGCAGTGATCATTCGTGGTGAACCTGACTCAGCCTTAGTAAACAAAATTCGCGATGTGTTTGGGCGGATTGTGCAAGTCTATGGTGATCGCTTTAAAGAGTTCGACGGCGATCCCAGTATGGTTCCAATCGAGGCTGAAAGTGAACTCAAGACATTAATGGAATTTGAACATGCTAAAAAATCTAAACAATCACCCAAAACTTTGATTTTTATGAGTTTAGGCATACTTGCTTTAATTTTGGTGCCAATAGGAATTTTTCAATATCAATCTCATCGCGATCGCCAACTTGAAGCTAAAGTTTTAGAAGCCTTAACCAGTACGCCCGAACTTGCCGTCTATCGGCTTAATGTAGCAGTCGATGGTGATCGTCTGAAATTAACAGGCAAATTGCCAAATCAAAATTTACGTGATCGCGCCTTCCAAGTCGCGATCGCTGCCTCAAAAGTAGAAATAGCAAACGGTAAGATTAACAACAATATTTACAGAGTCAACATCCCGCCCGACCCTGAACTCGTGGCGAACGAAGTCCAGCGACTTACTAAAGCCCTAAACTATACTCAGGGGGTGAACATCCAGAGCCAGTTTAAAGATGGGCAAGTAACAATTACTGGACAGATTGAACAGCCGAGTATGATGCCAAAAATTACGCAGGCTTTCACTAAAATTGCAGGGATTAATATAGTTAGTAATGCTGCTACGATCTTGACTCCAAAGCTGTCAACACGTATCTACTTTCCCCTGTGGGTGACAACACTCGAACCATCTGACAACGAAAAGCTAATAGAGGTTAAGTCGTTTCTCGATCTTTACCCAGATTACAATATTAAGATTTTTGTCAAAAATGATAATATTGGCGATCCCTCCATCAACTATCAACTAGGGATGAAGCGATCTCAAACGGTTCGAGCTGCGCTATTACAAAAAGGCGTAAATGCTAAACGCTTACATATTTCTGGAATAATAGATACATCTACTCATCAACCCTCTGACCAAATGTTAAGATGGGTAGAATTTCAGCCGATTCTAAAGCCAATGTCCGTATCTAATTAAATGCATTCTTCTGCAAAAGTGGTTTCTCAAAAAATATGTCTTATCGGTGATTTTGGCGTTGGCAAAACCAGCCTAATCCGTCAGTTCGTTGATCGTCAATTTAGTGATAAATACTTGTCTACAGTTGGCGTAAAAATCTCTCGCAAGTTAGTGTCTATGAACAACTTGTCTGATAACACGCCAGTAGATTTAAAACAATTGCAATTAATTATCTGGGATATTGAAGGGAGTACAAGATTTAAGGCGATCGCTCCTAGCTATTTACAGGGAGCAAAGGGAGCGATGATAGTTGGCGAGGTAACAAGGCAATCAAGTATGCAAAGCCTCAAAGATCATGTACAACTTTTTCAATCAATCAATCCCACATCTAGTGTAATTATTGCCTTAAATAAAGTTGATTTAATTGATAAAAATGAAAGAGAGAATCTATTGCACTCTATCCCGACTGAATTCGCTAATCTCAATATATCTATATACATCACATCAGCTAAAACAGGTGAAGGAGTGGATGAAACATTCCAAAAACTAGCTCGTCAAATGCTAATGCTAGAATAGCTTTATCCTTGTTTTTAAATATTTGTAACTCTATGATCGAAAATATGTCAAGTAAATAACAATTCGGTATTCTTTTACATTATGAGCTGCTATGAAACAGTCACAACTTCTCAAAAAACTTCTCACTGCTTCAGAACGATCATTCATTATGGTTGATCGCCAGCTTCTGATTACTGATACTTCATTCGGAGCCGAGCGATTTTCTGAATATCCCTACGAGCCATTGCTAAATAAAGATATTCGGAATGCATTTCCAGAAACAATTGGTTTAGAAGAATCTTTTAATAGCATTTGGCTTAACCAAGCTACTAGTTTTGCAATCAAAGGGATTTGTCGTTCTATTAATTCCGACAAACCTCTCTATTTTGATTTTTATATCATCGGAACAAATGAATTAGAAGAGGCAGATAAAAACATCATCATCTGTATTGAAGATGTTACAGATATAATGATCATGTCTCAAGCATTAATGCAAAGGGCAAATGAGTCTGATTTAATGGCTAACGCCTTGCAAAGATCAAATGAATATATTGATAAAATTATTTCTGCAATGGCAGATGCATTGATAGTTACTGATCATCAAGGCAGAATAAAAACTGTAAATCCTGCGGCTATCAATTTATTGGGTTATACCCAAAAAGAGCTAATTGATCGTTCGATCGCCTCATTATTTAAAAATCCAAATCAACTAGAGTTAATTCATCAAAGTCATCTTGAAAATCAATCTGTTAGTGAACAATCTCTAGATAGCGATCGCTATTTTACAAATCTTGAAATATTATGCTTATCAAAAAACAAAGAAGAGATTTTGATCGCATTTTCTTGTTCAACTATCCAAAATCAACAAGTCGAATATAGTATTGAACCAAATAATAGCTTTGTTTATGTTGGTCGTGATATTACAGAACTAAAACGTAAAGAGCAAGAGTTGTTAGCCGCCAGACAATTTGCCGAGCAATCTGCCAAAGCTAAAAGTATCTTCTTGGCAAATATGAGTCATGAAATTCGCACTCCCATGAATGGTGTTTTGGGAATGACTGACCTATTGCTTGGGACATCTTTGGATGACCGCCAGCAGGACTTTGTCGAAAATATTCGACTGAGTGGCAATCTATTGCTCAGTTTGATTAATCGCATTTTGGATTTATCAAAGTTAGAAGAAGGTGAATTAGAATTAGAAAATTTGCCATTTAATTTAGAGCAATGTGTAGAAGAAATCCTTGAACTTTTTGCTTTGCAAGTGCATAATCAGGGATTGGAACTTAATGCCTGTTTTGAAGAAGGTTTACCTAATTTTCTAATGGCTGATACGGTTAGATTTCGCCAAATCATGATGAATTTAATTGGTAATGCTGTTAAGTTTACTACTGAAGGTGAAATCATTGTGCAAGTCGAGCGCGATCGCGCTTTTGAGCAGACTTTAATAATGTCACAACCTCAAATCTATTTACGGTTCTCTGTTATCGATACGGGTATTGGCATTGATCCCGCCAATCAGAACAAACTTTTTAGACCATTTTCGCAAGTTGATACTTCCACAAATCGTCGTTTTGAGGGAACTGGATTAGGATTAGCGATCAGTCGTCAGTTGGTAGAGCTAATGCAAGGTGAGATTGGCGTATCCAGTCCTGTTACAGACGGAAAAGGTACTTGTTTTTGGTTTAGACTTCCTTTCGCCATTCAGCCAACTCAATCTCACAATTCTTTGGCTTATCATTCGCAAGATTTGAATAATCGAAGTATTTTAGTAATTGATGCAAATCAACATTCTCGTTATGCAATTCGTCATTACCTAGCAAAACTAGGTGCAGAAATTTATGAAGTATCAAATATTAGTGAAGCGATCGCCTATCTAAACTCAAAAAAGCAAGTTGATGTAGCATTAATTGATTGGAGCTTAACTGGTTTTAATGGATCTGAATTAGCCAAACAAATTCATGGAATTGAGAACTATGCCGATTTACCCCTTATCGCGATGTTAACTGTAAATCGCCAAAGTGAAATTGAATCAGTTATTAATCAAGGCTTTTGCGGATATGTGACAAAACCTTTTAAGGAGCAACGACTATTAAAAGCAGTGTTTTTATCTTTAGGAATTGATCTTCCTGTTTTTGTAAATGATTCTCTTTCTTCTAGTACAGTTATTCCTGATCTTCGTAATAATTCCAAAGAGAAAGGTAGCTTAGAAAAGTTCAAAAACTTAAAAGTTCTATTGGCTGAAGACAATATTGTTAATCAGAAAGTTATAATGACGTATCTATCGCAACTTGGCTGTCAAGCAGACCTCGCTGAAAATGGAGAACAGGTATTGCAGTTAATGCAGACTAAAGATTACGACGTTGTTTTGATGGATTGCCAGATGCCTTTATTGGATGGATATGCAACTACTGAGAGCATTCGCAAACTCGAAGCTACTGCTAAATTGTCTAACCATATAGTGATCATTGCTATGACTGCTAATGCTTTCACTGAAGATCGCGATCATTGTTTAGCGGTGGGAATGGATGATTTTCTGAGTAAACCAATCAGCAGACAACAACTTAAGGAGACTCTTGAAAATTGGATTACATAGTTAGGACTTACGCAAAAGAACGAGCCATAGGGGCAATTCATGAATTGCCCCTACAGCAAAATGAGGCTTTCAGGGCGTTTTTGCGTAAGTCCTAATAGTTTATAGTGTGGCTTTGCCGCGCCACAAACTACTTTTAACATTATGAAAAAAATTCTCATTTTAGGTGGAACTGGTGATGCGGTTAAACTCGCTGCGAAACTTGCAATCACTAATGAGTTTGAAGTAATTAGTTCTCTTGCAGGACGCACAAAGCAACCCTCGCCTCTAGTTGGACAGGTTCGTATAGGTGGATTCGGTGGTGCGGATGGATTGCTGAACTACCTGCAAGAAAATGCTATAGATTTCCTGATTGATGCAACTCATCCCTGCGCGGGACAAATTACTATGAATGGCGCGATCGCAGCCAAAGCTGCTAAAATCCCCCATCTTATGCTCGTGCGTCCACAATGGGAGCGAGTGTCTGGCGATAATTGGATTGAAGTGGAAAGTGTTGCAGCCGCAGCGCAAGCAATTCCTGAATCTATAAATCGAGTGTTTATTACATCAGGTAGACAGCAATTAGAGCCATTTTTGCTGCGATCGCAAATTCACCCACAAACTTGGTATTTAATACGCTCTATCGATCCTCCTGATATAGATTTACCCAACAGCGAAGTATTACTTGATCGAGGTCCATTTAGTTTGGAACAGGAGCGTCAATTATTACAGAACTATCAAATTCAATCGATCATTAGTAAGAATAGCGGTGGTGCTGCCACCTATGCCAAAATTATGGCGGCGAGAGAATTAGGAATTCCGATAATTATGGTGCAACGCCCCGCCAGCCCTGAAGGTAAAAAAGTGACAAGTATCGAAGATGCGATCGCATGGTTAAAGCAGCTTTAGAACTCTTTGCATTTTAATAAAGAAGCAATTTTTAGTGGTCTGGTCAAATCGTGTCACTAAAAATTGCTTCTTTAATTAAAGTTATAACGTTCCTGACGCTAGCTATAATTAGTCAAACTTGATCATAATGATAAATAAATTATAAAGGGATATAACGATTGACATGGGGCGATTAGGCGTTTTACTGCTGAACCTCGGTGGACCCGACAAACTAGAGGATGTCCGCCCATTTTTGTATAACTTATTTTCTGACCCAGAAATTATTCGCTTGCCTTCGCCATTACTGCAAGCACCTTTGGCATGGTTAATTTCGACCCTACGCTTTAAAAAATCTCAAGAAAACTACAAAAAAATTGGCGGCGGTTCACCGCTACGGCGTATTACTGAAGCTCAAGGACAAGCAGTAAAAGCCCAGCTTCAGCAAAACGGTCATGATGTAAATGTCTATATTGGAATGCGTTACTGGAATCCCTTCACTGAAGAGGCGATCGCCCAAATCAAACGTGACAAGATCGAAGAATTAGTGATTTTGCCTTTGTATCCTCAGTTTTCAATTAGTACCACAGGTTCTAGCTTTAGGTTACTAAATCGCATTTGGCAACGAGATCCAGAATTACAAAAAATTAAATATACAGTTGTGCCTTCTTGGTACGACAATGCAGGCTATTTGCAAGCAATGGCAAATTTGATCGCCAGCAAGCTTGATCATGTAAAAAATCCTAGTGAAGCCCATATATTCTTTAGCGCCCACGGTGTACCTGTCAGCTACATCGAAGAGGCTGGCGATCCCTATCAAAAAGAGATCGAAACTTGCGCGGCTCTGATCATGCAAAAACTTAATCGCTCTAATCCCTATAAGCTTGCCTACCAAAGTCGTGTTGGTCCCGTCGAATGGCTACAGCCATATACAGATGTTGCGATCGTCGAGCTTGCTGAGCAAGGCGTAAAAGAATTGGTAGTAGTACCCATCAGTTTTGTGTCTGAGCATATCGAAACCCTCGAAGAAATCGATATGGAATATCGCGAAATTGCTGAACATGCTGGGATTGAGACTTTTGCAAGAGTTCCTGCTCCTGATACTGACCCAATTTTTATTCAAGCTTTGGCTGATGTCGTGACAAAAGCTTTAAGCGATCGTCCTATTACCTTTTCGGAAACTATTCAGCCTCAAAAAGACACTAAACTCTATCCTCAAGAGCGTTGGGAATGGGGAATGACCCAATCCGCAGAAGTATGGAATGGACGCTTAGCAATGATAGGTTTTCTGATCTTGCTACTAGAGCTATGGCTAGGACGAGGAATGTTGGTGCAATAAAAGAAAAGAGAGGCGGGCACATAGTGCCACCTCTCTTTTCTTTTATTGTGTAAAAAAACACAATGTAGGGGCAATTCATGAATTGCCCCTACATTGAAATACTAACTAGCCGCTTTAGATTCACGACGAGCCGAACTGTTTTCTTTGGGCTCACCCTTGATCTTTGTGAGTAGAGAGTTCCAGCCAAACTTAGTTAGAGCAACAAACCAGTTGCCTTCTAGCTCACGGAACATTGCCATATTCATATGGAATGAAGCATTAGCTTCATCGACAATACGTTCAGCAGTGGTGGCATCTACAGGTAAGGTGTCAAGGGCTTCACGATAGCGCTTTTTGAATTCACCATGATTACGAATGTCATTAAATTCATAGAAAGCTGTTCCCTTGTCGTCTTGCAAACCCATCGCCTCTTTAGCAATTTTCTTCAGGATCTGACCACCAGAAAGATCGCCCATATACCGAGTGTAAGCATGAGCAACTAGCAATACAGGGTCACTAGCCGAAATCTCGCGGATACGAGCAAGATATTTTTCACAGGCTGGAGTAGGTTTGAACTCTTCGCGCCAATTGGAACCGAAGTAAAACAACATATCGAGTTCAAGACTCTTTTCGCGCCACAATTCACGATAGTAGAGTTTACTGAGTACGGGATCGTTTTTATGAACTTCAAATTCAGCTTCGATCGCCTTATATACAAAGTAAAGGTTTCCAACAAGTCTGCTATAGGAGGTCTTGTCAACCACGCCTTTTAAAAAGCATTTGATAAAATCAGTACTTTCTGCTGCTGAATGAGATTTTTGTGTGCCTACACGCAAGAGTGTCGCTAAACCTTGATTCATGAATTCTCCTAATTGTTTTGAATTTTTTTAATTTAAAGTGAGGTGATTGCTAATGCTAGGCAATACTTTGCACTGCCTAGCATGAATTTAAAATTAGTGATAAAAACAGCAATAAAAACGATCAAAGAAATATATGCTGGGATAAATAAATCCAGATAATTGCAGGTAAATCAAAAACTGCGACCGCAGCTAAAGCCTCAAAATCAACAGCATTTGACATAAGTTTCAATTATATAAGCCAAGCCATAGAAAAAATTCTAGTCTGTAACAAATTTTCATCTACCATCCCTCCCATATAATGTATCTAGGATCTCCTAATGAGTAGAAGAGCTAAGGTTCATCACAAATTAGATTTTAGTCAAGCTAGCTTGAAGAGGTAATAAATTTTGGTTTTAAGCGGATACGAATACTTACTGGTATTCATCATTGTTTGTACGCTAGTCCCGCTATCGGGTTTAGGACTGTCTGCTCTATTAAGCCCAAAACAGTCAGGAGCCGCAGGTCGTACTACCTACGAATCAGGCTGCGAACCCATTGGCGGAGCTTGGATACAGTTTAATATTCGTTATTATATGTTCGCACTTGCCTTCGTCATTTTTGACGTAGAAACGGTATTTTTATACCCTTGGGCAGTTGCATTTAGTAAACTAGGCTTACTTGCCTTTGTGGAAGCTCTTATTTTTATTAGTATTCTTGTATTAGGTCTAGTCTACGCTTGGAGAAAAGGAGCCTTAGAATGGTCATGAAATCCGAAAACGTTGGTTTGGACTTTAGTATCGAAGAACAAACTCAACGACTTATCAATCCTGCGGCAACTCCTCAAGTTACCCAAGACTTATCGAATAATGTCGTTTTAACAACTCTCAATGACCTCTATAACTGGTCAAGAATGTCTAGCCTATGGCCCATGCTCTATGGCACAAGCTGTTGCTTCATTGAGTTTGCAGCAATGATTGGCTCCAGATTTGACTTTGATCGCTTTGGACTCTTGCCCCGTTCTAGCCCACGCCAAGCTGACCTGATTATCACCGCAGGGACAGTCACCATGAAAATGGCTCCAGCGCTAGTGCGTCTCTATGAGCAAATGCAAGAACCGAAATATGTAATTGCCATGGGCGCTTGCACAATTACGGGTGGCATGTTTAGCACCGATTCTTACACGACAGTTCGTGGTGTTGACAAGCTGATCCCTGTGGATGTGTATATCCCAGGTTGCCCTCCCCGCCCTGAAGCGATTATGGATGCAATTATCAAATTGCGGAAAAAGATTGGTACTGAAGGATTCAACGAAAGAGCCAATCTTAATCGTACTCATCGCTACTATGCTGTCAAGCATGAAATGAAGGTGGTAAGTCCAATTCTGACAGGACAATACCTAGAAATGCCCAGCCGTATGGCTCCGCCCAAGGAATTGGTAGAATCTGGTATTCCTTTACCCGCTTTGCAAATGGCTCAAAAGGAGGTCGAAACCGTTGGCAGATAATGAGAATCAAGCAGCATTAGCAACAACGGAAGCAACCGCTCCCGTGTCGGAATGGCTTACCAGCAATGGCTTTGACCATGATTTTTTGGGATTGGATAAGCAAGGCGTACCAATTCTAAAAATTGATCGCCAGTTTCTTCTGCCTTTTTCAACTGCGCTATATGCCTATGGCTTTAACTACATGATGTGTCAATGTGGTTATGATGCTGGCGCTGGTGATAGTTTGGTGAGTATGTACCATCTCGCTAAGCTGACTGATGAGGGCATTAATAAAAGCGATCGCTTAGAAGAAGTCCGCATCAAAGTATTTCTCCCGCGCACCGATCCACGTTGTCCGTCGGTGTACTGGATCTGGAAAACTGCTGATTGGCAAGAGCGCGAAACTTTTGATATGTATGGGATCATCTACGAAGGTCATCCAAATCTTAAGCGGATTCTCATGCCTGAAGACTGGATCGGCTATCCGATGCGAAAGGATTACGTTACCCCAGATTTTTACGAGTTACAAGACGCATATTAAGTAAAAAAGCACCCATTGGGTGCTTTTTTATGATAGATATCACCAAAGGATGATTTATGGAGTCTATGGATAGTTATAATCGCTGCGGTTACGCCATTGCATTTCATTATTGACAACTTTAAGTAAACATTCCTCAACGATAAATGGTGCATTGCGCCAATTGATATCATCGCGTTGCAATATCCAACTCAGTTGCTCCAATGATTCTTCTAGCTCCGCTTCAAAACGAGCTAAAGGCAAGGGGACTTTTTCTAAATTTGGAGCCTCTACGCAAACTGCGATCGCCTCTTCAAGAGCAGCTACTACCTCTTTACCGTATACTTTTCGCGCTCTCAGTCTTAAAGATTTGTAGCCTTTTTCTGAAGTTGCATACATGGGAGGAAGCCGATTTAATACATAGGCAGTTGCTTCACCGAGATCCACTATTTCCGCGATCGCAGGATGTAATTTTTGAATTTGATGATAGGCAAGGGACAGTACTAATTTTTCTAATACATTACTGAATTGATAATTAACATCCACCATATAAGTTTGAAAATCTCTAGCTTTTTGCTGATCTTTGCTTGGATTTACTGAGGTTTGAACCTGTCTGTCTTTCCAAGAAATCTCAGGTTGCTTACTATCAAAAGCTGTTTCATCTCTTCCAGCAATTGCTTCTCGTCTATCTGTAACCATGTAGGTATTACTCACGGCGCTCTTAAGCTTAACTGTCATCAAGGCATTCTCTAGAGCCGAGGGAATATCCTTCCAAGAGGCATTTTCTGCACCTAAAATTTGTTGGAGTGCAGCAAGAGAACGCGCATGACTAGCTACCTCTTGCGATGGTAGAGGTCTAGAGTCTCTTAATGCGTCAGGTTTAACACTGACTAGTGCTCGACGAACTGCGGATTCAATTTGCGATCGCATTTCGGTTGTAGCTTTTTTGCGCTGTCTTAGCCAACCTAATTTTGATGTTGCGTACATCGGTGGTAATCGGTTTAAAGCATAGGCTGCAACTTCGCTTAAGTTAATCTGATCGCGGCGGTATTGGGGTAAATGAGAAATTTGCAAGTCAATTTCTGCAATTACCAATTCCTCTATTGCATTTTTGCAACTTTGCATATCAAGCCGTCCCAAACCTAATATGAAATTGAAGTGTTTCTAAGGTTAAAAAATATCAGTTTAGACTAAATTGCAGATTTTTTGGAATTGCAGATTAATCAAAATTAAAAATGATTAAGACATTATATAGCAACGTAAGAGATAGATAGGACAATTCAAAAACCAAATAAATGAAGGCGGAGCAAAGCTCCGCCTTCATTTATTTGGTTTTTATGTCCTAAGCAAAACTTTCATTGCTATAGCAATGGACTCAGTAGGTAGTCGTAATTAAATAGAAAGCCCAAAAAACTGTGCTGCCCGCGCAGCGGATCAGCACAGTTTTTTGGACTTTATTTATGCGGAGGTACTTACTTTGATTTTTTGCTTCGATCAATTCGATATAGCCATAGCATTAAAGCTAAAACACCAATCTGCAAGGCAAAGTTTCCCAAATTTGACTCTAGATCACCATTTCCAGCAATTAATCTTGTAAAAAAAACAACTGCACCAATAAATCCTGATCCTGCAAAAGCAATATAGATGAATATACGGAGACCGCGATAGGGAGATTTAGCTTCACGTCTGAGACGTTCGTACTGCTCAGGATTTAGTTTAGACACGATTTTAATTAGCTGCTACATATAAAGGTGGGCGCTTCGCGCCCACCTTTATATTATTTGGATTTCATCGCCGTACGATCGCATAGCCAGATCGTATTTCCTGTGATCAATCGTGATGGATATTGATTGATATCGCCTTTGGGCGCTAACACCGCAGTTAAAGCCTTCGCTTTCGCAGTTCCTTCGATCATGAAAATAATCTCTTTAGACTGATTAATCAAAGGTACAGTCATCGTGATCCGAGGTTGTCCATCTTTTTCTCCAACGGTTACAAGCCGATCAATAACTTTGAGCGCCTTAGTATGTGGAAATAACGAAGCCGTATGCCCATCATCACCCATTCCTAGCAACATCAAATCAAATTGAGGGATTTCTCCCGCACTTACACCGAAAAATTCTTGAATATGCTGCTCGTATTTTGCCGCCGCGATCGCTGGATCATCAGCATCAGTGGAGACTGCATGGATATTTGAGGCAGGAATTGCTACGCGATCAAGCCATGCGGTACGAGTCATACCTTCATTACTTTGAGGATCGCTAACAGGTACATAGCGCTCATCTCCCCAAAAAACATGTACCTTTGACCAGTCCCATTCTTTATTTGCTAAGAGTTCATACAAGACTCGAGGTGTGCTACCACCTGCGGCGACAATAGTAAACCTTTGACTTTTAGCGATCGCTTCATCATAAGCAAGCTGGCACAATAACAGCGCTCTTGAGGCTATTTCAGCGCGATCATTCCAAATTTCTACCTGTCTAGCCATAAAAAATACCTCTGTTGCGAATGAATAATGAGAATGAACTAATGATGCGTTTTGTATATTTTTTTATAAATATCGATTTGAACAATATCAATCAATTGCAGCAATTATGAAACCAATTTTGAGGATTTCAGCCATATCGGAGCTGAAATCCTCAAAATTGGTTTTGAGGAATCAATCCTGAGAGATGTGTCATTTATTTCATTTTGTGTGATTTTTAACAATACTAACGAGCAAATGTACTAACCTATAGAATGTTAGAACAATATTAAGGTTAAGGTAAATCGTCATGACACCTGCTATCATACGCCTCTTCTGGGATTCAGTCAGTCAAGCCCAGCCAAATCTACTCTTAAACCTCGATGATGACGGTCTAATGAGTTGGTTAGTTGATCAAGTCCAGCAGCGCTCTTCACTAGACTCCCACCAACAAAATGATCTCAGCAATTACATTAGTAACCGTCTCCCCTTAATTCGAGAAATGGCATATCAGAGCTAGGTTGCTTGAAGTTTGGATGCTTTAAATTTGATTTTAATTTTAATGTTTTATTTAGACTTTGACTGTGCTTTATCATTTTTCAGGTATTAAGACTTGATCATTGACGAGGCAAAACTATAAATATTTGGGGAATTTTTCTGGAGGGGAAATAAGGTTTCTGGCGATCCTATGCTCCAAAATGTTAGGATACTTGCCTGAGCTATATGATTGCTGATTTCATTGCTCTGCCGACTATTCACAGATATTTTTAGCGATTATTTCTAGCATATGGTATCTCCAAGAATTATTGATCTATTGCGTAGTGGTCAAACGAGTGACTCATATATTGTTCGTGGTTGGGTACGGACAAAGCGCGAAGGTAAGGGGATATCCTTTTTAGAACTTAATGATGGATCGTCATTACAGGGATTACAAATCGTTTTATCACAGACAATAGATGACTATGAAACACTAATTAAGCAGATCACTACAGGTACATCGATTGAGGTATCTGGAACTCTGGTCGAGTCTATGGGCAAAGGACAAAGGGTAGAAATGCAAGCGGCTGCGATCGCGGTTTTTGGTCTTGCAGATCCTGAAACCTATCCTTTGCAGAAAAAACGCCACTCCATCGAATTTCTGCGCACGATCGCCCATCTACGTCCTCGCACTAATATGTTTGGGGCTGTATTTCGCGTACGAAATGCCTGTGCGTTTGCAATTCATAAGTTTTTTCAAGAACGTGGTTTTTTGTGGGTACATACGCCGATTGTTACCGCTAGTGATTGTGAAGGTGCAGGCGAAATGTTTGGTGTCACCACTTTTGACTTAAATAAAGTGGCGGCAGCGGGTAAACCCGTAGATTTTGAGCAAGACTTTTTTGGAAAGCCAGCATTTTTGACCGTGAGTGGTCAGCTAGAGGCTGAAATTATGGCGAGTGCCTTTTCAAATGTCTATACTTTTGGCCCCACATTTCGGGCGGAAAACTCGAATACTTCGCGCCACCTTGCAGAGTTTTGGATGATTGAGCCAGAAGTTGCCTTTTGCGATCTTGAAGGTGATGCTGATCTTGCCGAAGATTTTCTTAAATATATTTTTAATTATGTTTTGGAAACTTGCCCTGAGGATATGGATTTTTTTCAAGAACGGGTAAATGATCAAGTCATGACCAATGCCCGTAAAATTGTCGATGAACAATTTGAGCGAGTTACCTATACAGAAGCGATCGCTATTCTCGAGAAGTGCAGCAAAACCTTTGAATTTCCCGTTTCATGGGGATTAGATCTGCAATCGGAGCATGAAAGATTTTTAGCTGAAGAGCATTTCCAAAAGCCAGTAATCGTGATGGATTATCCACTGGGAATCAAAGCATTTTATATGCGCGTTAATGAAAATACATCCAGCGATCGCCAAACAGTTCGCGCTATGGATATTCTCGCCCCAGGAGTTGGAGAAATTATTGGTGGTTCACAGAGGGAAGAGCGCCTTGATGTATTGGAAGCCAGAATTCGTAGTGTTGGGTTAAATCCTGAAGATTATTGGTGGTATTTGGATTTACGTCGTTATGGCACTGTCCCTCATGCTGGCTTTGGACTTGGTTTTGAACGTTTAGTTCAGTTCATCACTGGCATGGGCAATATTCGTGACGTGATTCCATTCCCTCGTTTTCCTCAAAGTGCAGAGTTTTAGGCAGCATAAAGGGCGCAAAGCGCCCTTTATGCTGCGTGAGCTAATTCGCCTATGATATAAGTTGCGGCGATCGCACGATCATCACCCATGATGATTGTGGCAAATAGCTGATCGGAGATTTCGGCAAGTGTAGGTAGATTAGCTGAATCAAATGACTTATTTCTTAAAGCCATAATTGGCGTTGAGCGTAAATTTAACACGACAAAATCAGCTTCCTTCCCAACTTCAAAATTGCCTAATTTATCCTCAAGACATAAAGCTCTTGCGCCGCCTAAAGTAGCTAAAAATAATGCTTGAAAGGCTGAAAGTTTTTGCGATCGCAACTGGGCGACTTGATAGGCTGCGCTAGCGGTACGTAACATCGAGAAACTGGTTCCAGCGCCCACATCGGTTCCCAATCCCACTTTTACAGGGGTTTCCAAAGATTTTGCCTTTTCTATTTTAAAGAGTCCACTACCCAAAAACAGATTAGATGTTGGACAAAAGGCGATCGCGGATTTCGCTTCTGATAGCCTCGCAAATTCCTGATCTGTAAGCTGTATTCCATGGGCAAAGATTGATCTTTCACCAACTAACCCAGCACGATCATAAACATCTAGATAACCTTCATTTTCAGGAAACGCTGCTGCAACTGCTTCTACTTCTTTAACATTTTCTGAAAGATGCGTATGTAAATAAACATCAGGAAATTCCACTAAAAGTTTACGGATATTAGTTAATTGTTCAGGTGTTGATGTCAGAGGAAATCTTGGTGTGACAGCATAAAGTAGGCGCTCGCATTTATGCCATTTCTCAATTAATTGCTTGGTTTCTACATAGGAAGATGTTGCGGTATCACGCAAAAAATCAGGAGCATTCCGATCCATCATCACCTTGCCAGCAATCATTCGCAAATTGCGGCGCTGTGCTATTTCAAAAAAAGCATCTGTCGATTGTGGAAATACTGCCGTAAAAACCAGTGCTGTCGTAGTTCCATTTCGTAGTAATTCATCAAGAAAAGTAGAGGCAATCTCTAAAGCATAATTGCGATCGGCAAACTTCCGTTCTGTCGGGAATGTATAGGTACTTAGCCATTCTAATAATTGCTCACCATAGGAAGCAATCATCTCCGTTTGCGGAAAGTGGATATGTGTATCGATAAATCCTGAGACAATTAAGCGATCACGATAATCTGCGATCGGAATATCTGCATACTTAGTTTGTAAATCTTTGTAACTACCCAATTCTTTAACTTTGC